>Ga0222717_10000163_pt1 | contig 57659 bp, 60 predicted proteins | sample C33_18DmetaG_FD_165053 | JGI IMG/M metagenome (GOLD analysis project Ga0222717, IMG submission 165053) | Estuarine water microbial communities from San Francisco Bay, California, United States - C33_18D | ecosystem: Environmental > Aquatic > Marine > Unclassified | place: USA: California... | reverse complement strand
CATCTAATACATACTCGCCTGGTCTATGTCCGTTGAATTGTACTGCTAATGGATCTTCACCTAATGCGGCTATTTGTTCATTTCCCATTGTAACAAACATAGCATCTTGCGGAGATAAACCTTGATCAACTAACATCTGTTGTTCTGTGTTCAAGTCATCATATGAGATGTTAGGATCAAGTCTAGGATCATATACACCACCTTCCATCCAAGGATCATCACCGAAGTCACCATTGACACCGCCGTCATCATAGACATAACCATCATTGTATACAGACCCATCTGTATTGTATTGTTCTCCAGTATTAGGATCAGTAATTAATCCTGTACTTGGATTGTAACCTCCTGAACTAGTAGCCATTATTGCGGCATCATACCCGGGACAACTTGGATCATACAATGGATCAATTTCACACATCAACCCTTGATCTACTTCATTTCCTTCATATAACTCACATCCACTATCATATTGTGAATCTAAATTACATTGATATTCTAAATATGCTAGATCATACAATAAACAATCTGTTGAATATAAAGGATTGCTTTGACACTGAACGGGCTCGCCGTCTGCTTCTGAATATAATATACCTCCACCGTCTTCTATGTACCCTTGATCCATATCATCAAAAGTATTGTCAACACTACCATCACCTAAGTTATCTGTGTTGTCATCATAAAATAGATATTGAGTATAGTTTGTATTGCTTTTTTGTTCTCCGATCAAAACATCATGTTGAATGATATCTAAATCACCGTACAAAAATCCATAGTTGTCAGGTTTGTTTACTTCTGCTCTTTCTGAATCAGTACAGGCTATTCTTGTATTACTGTCTCCGCATTTTGCACTAGAGTCATTGTAATCAAATATGTAAACTTCAAAACTGTTTTCTGATGCTCTATTGTATTCTTTTAAATTATACCAACCGAATATGGCATAATCATCAAATGCTTTATATAATAATGAACTGTTACTGTTTCCCCCAATCAAGTCAGTATAAAAGGGAAAAAGAGTATCAGTTACATGTTTAGTATAACCTTCTTCTCCACTACCTAATTGATTTGGTAGGTAGTCGTAGCACATCAAACTGTTCCAATTACCAATAGTGTAACTTTCTTTTACTAATTTAAGACAACCATTCGTACTCATTACTGCGGCAGTATACGAGTCGTTATGCCACTCCCATGAAAAACCAAATTCCATTCTTACATTACAACCACTGTCATCACTAAATTGACCATTGGTACAACCTGACACACCAGTCAGACCACTACGAGTCAAATCATATAAATCTCCGTAATCTCCAGTAACTGAGTAAATGGTATTGGTGCCGTCAGCATTCGACTCATTGTAGTCAGGAGGAGTGTATTGTGCTACCGCAAACATGGGTAGCATCAATAGTAATGATATTATTGTGAATCGTGCCATTCTGCTTCACAACTCTTAGTAGATTTACGTCTTCCTTTAAAGTCAGGTCTAGTACATTTTTCTAAATAAGCGGCTTCATCAGCAGTTACGTTTGATATTTGGTCAACTTCAATTTTGTCAGAACTGAATACGCCTAAGATTTTACTCTTAACACCTTTCTTTTGATCAGGACGTCTGTCTTCATTCTTTTCCCATCTGTCAGAAGCGGCTGGTCCAATTGCACCCATGTACGGACAAGGTGTTCCTGCCATTTCCATTGCTTGAAATACTCTAGGATCCTGACACATTAATGATACTGCGGCTACTTTCATACCCATATCATATATTGTTTTGGACAACTTAATTCTTTCACAGTTCATATCTCTAACAGACTTACCACCTGATAAACCGAACACTTGACCCTGAAACGCTCCAGACACACCTGTTGTACATAAATCTTGTGAATAACTAGACCCGATACTCGGTGCAATCGCACTTGCTGGTGGTGCCTTAGTTGTGATCTCCTGTTTAATAGTTTGATCAGTTTTGTTTATGTTGGTGTTATTGTTTGTGTTGGTGTTGTTATTTTCATTCTTACTGGTATTGTTAGTGGTCACATTAGAGTCACTTGTACTAGTAGAAGTGTTATTATTGTTATTGGTATTATTACTGGTCGTGTTATTGTTATTCGTGTTAGTATTGTTTGAAGTACTATTAGAATTTACATTTTGGTCAATAGTAGAATTGTTGTTATTCGTATTGGTGTTATTCGAGGTACTGTTTACCGTACTATTGTTGGTATTGTTATTGGTATTGGTATTATTGCTTGTTGAAGTATTGGTATTATTGTTCGTATTAGTATTGGTATTAGCCGAAGTATTGTTATTCGTATTGTTATTGGTATTGGTATTGGTACTTGTTGAAGTATTGGTATTATTGTTTGTGTTATTATTGGTATTATTATTCGTATTGGTATTGGTCGAAGTACTAGTATTGGTATTATTGTTCGTGTTAGTATTGGTACTAGTCGAAGTATTATTATTAGTATTGTTATTAGTGTTGGTATTGGTATTGGTATTGGTGTTCGTATTGGTGTTAGTATTGGTATTATTGTTCGTGTTGGTATTAGTAGAGGTATTGGTATTAGTGTTAGTATTAGTCGAGGTGTTGGTATTCGTATTTGTAGTAGTACTTGTAGAAGTACTTGCCTCACAATTCTCGGTACCTGCTGTACAGGTGCCAGTGGCCTGTGCAGAAATATTTGGCGTATATGCCATGGCAATAAATAAAAGTGCAAATGCAATCGATAGTCGCATGTATGAATTTATGTACATATGTAGTTTTCCTATATGAATGAGGTTAGCACTTGTATTTAGTATTTGGAAAGGTAATTTACTATAAGACTATCGGTTAGCATTTGTTTTTTATACTTTTTTATCTTTTGGTACAACCGGGGATAAATAGTACTTGACTCAGGAAGATATTAGTGTATAATAGATTCATGTGTCAAAAATTGTTTTTTACAAAAACTACACTAGTGAGACTTCGGTCTTGCGACAACTAAACTAAAGCTAAAACAAAAGCATACATTATAGGAGAAAACATATGGCAAGTCTAGCTGACATACGTGCCCGTCTCGCGGCACAAGAAAATAAACCTACAGGGAATTATCCCCAATCTGACGGAGCGATTTATCCTCATTGGAAAATGGACGAAGGTGCATTAGCATCATTGCGTTTCTTACCCGATGCTGATACTGGTAACTCATTCTTTTGGATTGAACGACAAGTCATCAAATTACCATTCAATGGTATTAAAGGTGAAGTAAATTCAAAACAAGTGACTGTTCAAGTTCCTTGTGTTGAAATGTTCGGAGAAAATTGTCCTGTACTAGCAGAAGTTCGTCCTTGGTACAAAGACGAAACTCTAAAAGAAATGGCTAACAAATACTGGAAGAAGAGAAGTTATCTCTTTCAAGGCTTTGTTCGTCAAAACCCAATTGGGGAAGACAATACTCCTGCGAATCCTATTCGTAGATTTGTTATTTCACCTCAAATCTTTCAAACGATCAAGTCTTCATTGATGGATCCTGAGATGGAAGAGTTGCCAACTGATTACATGCGTGGTCTTGATTTCAACATTAAGAAAACGACTAAAGGTCAGTATGCTGATTACTCAACATCATCATGGTCTCGTAAAGAAACTGCATTGACTGAAGTAGAACAAGCGGCTGTTGAAGCACATGGTCTATTCAATCTAGCAGACTTCTTACCTAAGAAGCCAAGTGAGTCAGAACTCAGAGTCATTAAAGAAATGTTCGAGGCATCAGTAGATGGTCGTCCATATGACACTGACAAGTTCGGTGCTTACTATCGTCCATATGGTGTTGATGCACCTGCAGGAACTCCAGCACCGGCCCCAGCGCCAGCGGCTGAAGTAGCAACTCCAGCAGAAACATCTACTCCGTCGGAACCAGTAGTTGAAACTGCACCAGCAGTAGAAACTCCTTCTGAAGCAAACCCATCTAGCGATAAAGCAAACGACATTCTAGCAATGATTCGTGCAAGGCAAAATAATAGTTAGATGATTATGGGAGAGTGAAATACCTCTCCCTTTTTTGTAGGAGAAAAATATGACACTACCAGACGAAAGATTTAGAGCCCTTAAACAAGGGAAGAAATTATTAGAAGAACTTTGCGATCCAGGCAAAACTCCGCGTGTACCAAGTCTTATCAGAGATAGGGCGAGGGCGGCACTGAGACATTACCCTGCTGATTATGATTTAGATGATATGGCAGAGGCCTGCCCAGAAATCTTGCAAAAGCCTTCTAACTCTAGTAGAATTAACAACAAACAATCTAATCAATAGGAGTAAACGTGGCAAAACCATTTGACGTTTCCAAATTTAGGAAAGACATAACCAAATCTATCGATGGCTTATCAATAGGTTTCAACGATCCAACTGATTGGATCTCAACAGGTTCTTATGCATTGAACTATCTTATCTCAGGTGACTTCCATCAAGGTGTTCCTTTAGGTAAGGTAACAGTCTTTGCAGGTGAATCAGGCGCAGGTAAATCATACTTTGCCGCAGGCAACATTGTAAAGTCAGCACAAGATCAAGGCATCTTTGTAGTCTTAATTGACACAGAGAACGCACTTGATGAAGCATGGCTACAAGCATTACAAGTTGACACTTCAGAAGAAAAACTTCTTAAGTTAAGCATGAGTATGATTGACGATGTAGCAAAAACTATATCAACCTTTATGAAAGATTACAAAGCAATGGCAGACGAAGAACGTCCTAAAGTGTTATTTGTAATTGACTCATTAGGTATGATGTTGACACCAACTGATGTTGATCAATTCGACAAAGGGGACATGAAAGGGGACATGGGTCGTAAGCCTAAAGCACTAACATCATTAGTCAGAAACTCTGTTAACATGTTCGGAAGTTATAACGTTGGACTTGTTGCAACTAATCATACATATGCATCACAAGATATGTTTGACCCAGATGATAAAATATCAGGTGGTCAAGGCTTTATCTATGCATCTAGTATTGTTGTTGCTATGAAGAAGATGAAACTAAAAGAAGATGCAGACGGCAACAAAGTTTCTGATGTTAAAGGTATTCGTGCAGGCTGTAAAGTAATGAAGACTCGTTATGCAAAACCTTTCGAGGGTGTGCAAGTGAAGATTCCTTATGAGACAGGTATGAATCCTTATTCAGGTCTTGTTGACTTGTTTGAGAAATCAGGCTTGTTAACTAAGCAAGGCAATCGATTGAAGTACATCACTCAATCAGGTGAAGAAGTTCTCAAGTTTAGAAAGCCTTGGGAAGCAAACGAAGATGGTTGTTTAGATAGACTCATGTCCGAATACTCTGAAGTTAAAGATGCGTTAGATGTTGTAAATAACGAAGATGCATTGGAAAACGAAGAGGTAAACGTAGAATGAATCTAAATGACTTATCAAGTGTTTGGGTATTAATTAAACCCAGTATTGAAGATGGTGACCCTAGGGAAGCCGCCGATCTATTAGTAAATCATTTGATCGATGATGGTATGACTGCAACAGAAATCAAAAAAGCATTTGGCAAAGATGAAGAAATTATCGAAGCCTTATCGTACTTTTCTGATGAAGATGTAAATGACCTTGACGATCCTGATGATGCTGAAGAAGAGGATCACTGGGATTAATATGACTGTAATGAAGCCAATGGCGTCTGACTATACTGATTTAAAGAAGTATATTAAATCTATGCAAGAATACTATTCATCAAGGGGAAAGTCACCTTATAAAGTGGCACCTCATGTGTATAAAGAAGCAGGGATTTATTCTATACAAGACTTACTGGAACATAGGATTAATAATCCTTGGAGTAGAGTTGATCTATGAATTGGTACACTCGCATTAGCCATGACTTATCAGTAATACCTGATTTTATTGCTCATTATGAAACTGAGTTGATAGCATCTAAGGTAGATGTTAGAGTGCAAGGATTAGTTGAAAGACAAATTACAGCACTGCCCGGAGTAACTGAACATCGTTTCAATCAATTACAAGAGATTGAAGCGGTGCTCAACCTTCTTAACATCAAACTGCGTAAGATACGAAGAGGTCACTTTCAGAAGTACTTAGAGAAGTATCAACGAGCATTGACCTCACGTGATGCTGAGAAGTATGTAGATGGTGAAGATGAAGTCATAGACTTTGAGTATTTGATCAATGAAGTAGCCCTGCTTAGAAACAAGTATCTGGGCATTATGAAAGGATTAGATGCAAAACAGTGGCAAATGGGACATGTTGTACGTCTCAGAACTGCTGGAATGGAAGATATTACAGTAGATTAGACGTAACTCATTGATTTATTAGGCAATTTAATTGCAAAATAATGAAAATAATCCTTGACATTTAGGGTGAAAGGTCTTATAATATACGGTATGTTAAGTAAAAAAGCAGACAAAATAATTATAAAAAAGTTTGCAAAAAGGCTTGACTTTGGTACCGAAAGGTAGTATAATATAATCTTACACACTGACACTGAGGTAATTAAAATATGTCTAATAAAATCACTATAAAGTACGGCGAGTACAAAAATGCACCAATCATCAACCAAGAATTCACATTAGTGAAAGGCTTTCAAAGAGGTAAAAGTAGCAACTTTGTTACTGTTCTCAATGAAGGGCAAAGCAAACTTGGTATTAAAACTTTTCGAGTAAAGGTGAACAACATCAAAGATATCGAATGGGGTTCATCGAACCCAATAATGGGCGGTCTTGAGCCGACTACTCTTAAGAAAGAAGTTGTAGAGACTGACGTAGAAGCAATGGACAGAATCAAAACTAGATTCGACATCTTAGATGATATGTCTAAGGCTACTATCGCAGGCGATATTAGAGCAATGATTGTTTCAGGTCCTCCGGGAGTTGGTAAATCATACGGCGTTGAGCAACAAATGGAGAAGGCTTCATTGTTCGATCAACTGACTAACAGCAGAACTCGTTATGAGGTTGTTAAAGGCGCAATGACTGCATTAGGACTTTATGCAGTTCTTTACAAGTACTCAGATGCTAAGAACGTTTTAGTATTTGACGATTGTGACTCTGTATTTGCTGATGATCTTGCTCTTAACATTCTTAAGGCGGCACTTGATTCAGGTAAGTCTAGGAAGATTTGTTGGAACTCAGACTCAAGTCTGTTAAACAGAGAAGGCATTCCAAACTCATTTGAGTTCAAAGGTAGTGCAATCTTCATTACTAACTTGAAGTTTGATAACATCAAGTCTAAGAAGTTACAGGATCACTTAGAAGCATTACAATCACGTTGTCACTTCTTGGATCTTACTATCGACAATGCCCGTGACAAAATGTTACGAATCAAGCAAGTTGATAGAGACTGCACTGATGGATTGTTTGCTGACTACAAGTTTAAGAACGGCGAATCAGAAATGATCTTTGACTTCATGGAAGAAAACGCAGAAAAGTTAAGAGAAATCTCAATGAGAATGGCTCTTAAGATTGCTGACTTGTTCAAAATCCAGAAAAATGACAACTGGAAAATGTTAGCAGAATCAACTTGTATGCGTAGAGTTTAAACTCTGTGTCAGGAGTTGGGGGCGGTCTTCGGATCGTCCCTTTTTTTATTACCAAAAGAATTGTTTGCGAGGACACAATAAAGTATAATTAACTATGAGTTTTGAAAGTATAGATTTTAAATGTAAAGAACATGTTATTTGGTATTTCTTAAAAGCCAGTGACCCGCTACGTAAAATTAATCTCTCTCATTATGATTTTCAATTCATGTCAAACATGCAATCATTGACACATGAGAAAAAAGAAATCACATCGAATCAGGCTGCCTTGTTTGATAAACTTATCAGTAAGTATAGAAAGCAATTAGCCTCTCATGGCATAATAAACTTAGAAGAACTTAAAGAATTGCCTTGGCAGTCTACAGTTGTTCCGAGTCTCCCTAAGTACACTAATGCGAATGTTGATTTTGATTCAAAAGAAAATCTACTTACTATTAGAGTGCCATTTAAAAAAGATTTCATTAATAAGTTTAGAACTACACTCGCAAATCCTTGGCAATGGAATGGAGAAAAGAAACGTTATGAATGTCCTCCCTCGTCCATTGCTTTACGTGTAGCATATACTAGACTGCCTACCTTTTTTACAACTGTATACCACAACGAAATAAATACTATCATCACTCAGTTAGAAAAAGAAAAAGCAACCAAGAAACATTGGAATCCTACGTTAGTTCTATCAAACGGCAAATACGAAGTTACATCATCAAATGAAATTTTAGATAATCTGTTGTCTGATACTACATTAGATAACTCTCCAAAATGTTTATACAAAATGTCTACGTTAGGTATTAATGTAGATGAAGAAATTATAGGAGATGATGCTAAGTTAAAATTTGCATCATCACAAACAGTAGAAGTAGATGTCGATGATGACCTTACTACAGTCTTAGAATGGATCACTGAATTAGAGTGCAACACTATCTATTGCGGAGGCTTAAGTTTTTCTACTAATACTTACAACTCGCCAATCAAATATGCTAACGATGTTATCACTGCATTGCAAGAGAAAAACTTCAATACAGTTTTCGTTAGAAACAAAATCGAAGCATCAGAAGTTCCAACTTCTGACAAAAGTTTACCGATGTATCTACAGATACATTCTTCTGACATAGACCATGATCAGTTCCACAGCAATCTTGCGATGGGTAAAATACTAATAATAAAAAATAAACGACCATTGGAGGTTAAGTAAGAAATGAAAGTTAGATCGATGAACAAACTAGCAATGAGTATTTGCTTAGTGTTAGGTGTTGCGACTGTTGAAGCACAAGAAGTAGAAGAAGTTGTAGTTGTAGGAACTACTGTATATGAATCAGAATCTAATCCTAGTACTGACGTGCTATTATTAGAATCACTTATTCCAGAAGCAACACAAGCAGGCGGCTATGGTGGATTTTCTGGTTACACTGAAAGAGGAACACAAACAATACACACTAGTGTATTCAGAAATGGCGTACCTGCTAATGATGCTGGTAGTGGTTGGTATGATTTTGGACATGATTATGCAACAGGCAGTGAGACAATTAAAGTTGTCAATGGAGTCAACAGTGTACTTTATGGTTCAGGAAGTTTAGGTGGCACAGTCTTTATTAAAGACGATTTATCTAAAGACGTTTCTGTGGTAAGACTAGGTGATAAACATCAGTTTATGTCACACACTGCTAAGGGTTTTAATTTGTCCTACTTTAATGTAGACAATGGTAGTGTCAGGAGTGACAATGATGAAAGTGACAATTATTTAAACATGACTGCTAAAGGTCAATTTGATACAGGTGAGTTCACTACAAATGTGTCAGCAACCTCGTATGATTATGATTACGACAATTGTTATACAGCAAGTTTCTCACAGTCAAATGATTGTTCTCAGTTAGGCACTAAAGGAAGTTTATCAGTAAGAAATGATAACTATACATTTGGTTATTCATTCAATGATGCAAAGTATAAAACAGAAGGTGTAGAGACTTACTCATCTGATGCTGAAAGAGCATACGTTGATACAAGACACACTATTGGTAATCATCTCTATGGTGGAACGGTTGAATATGAAAAGTATGAAGATATGTCACAGAACAATATCTCTGCTTATGCTTTATTTAACTTCACTAATACTAATATAGGTATTCGTATAACAGAAGATACTACAGTAGGTAGAATTGGTTATGAATCAGGAGACTTCTTTATTAGTGCTGGTACATCTTATCGTAATCCAACTCTTTATGAGTTAAATGGTGATGCATGGACTGCGCCAAACTTTAATTTAGATCCTGAGGAAGCATTAGGGTATGAATTAGGTTATGGTAATCTAACTTATTTCAATTATCATTTCTCTGAAGGCATTGATTATAGTTTTGCCTCTTCTCAGTTTGTTAATACTGGTTCATATGATACACAAGGTGTAAGATATAACAACTCAATGACGTTTGATTACTTAGATACATTCATAGGCTACGAGTTAGGCTACACTGATTCAGATCAACCAAGAGTTGCGAAGTACAAAGCAATTGTCAACAGCATACATCAAGCAGATAATTATACATTGTCATTTACATATACAGGACTGTTCGACAGAAAGCCTGGACCGTATGATGGAATAGCAATGTTAGATAATGTAAGTTCACTTGATTATAAGATCGAATCAGAAATTGCACCTAACTACTTGCTATCTGCTACAATAAGAGATATACTAGATAAAACTTATGAATACTTGCCAGGATATAATTCGGGCGGTGTTGAAATTTTAATTACACTACAATATAGGCCATAATAGAATGCCAGGAACTGCAATACTACAAATTAAAGATGAAGTCAATCTAAAGATTGCTGGTCTTGAATTAGATGCTCGTAGAGCATTAATGCAAAAGTTTGAGTATGAGGTTCCTGGCGCACGTTATATGCCTAGTGTAAAGTTAGGCAGATGGAACGGCAAGGTTAGTTATTGTAGTCTTGCTGGTTCCACATTTATTAATCTTCTACCAGAAATTGTTCCTATCTTAGAACAACTTAACTATGATATTGAACTAGAAGATTTAAGAGAATACCAAACACAATTTAATTTTACAGAGATTCAGAAAGATACATTCAAAGATGTTCTCTGGCCTAAAGGACATGTCTGTGAGGGGCAGTCAGTCGAACTGAGAGACTATCAAGTAGAAGTTATTAATCAGTTCTTAGCAAACCCTCAATCAATACAAGAAGTCGCTACAGGCGCAGGTAAAACGATTATGACAGCCGCTCTGAGTAAGAGTGTAGAAGAATATGGACGTAGTATCGTAATCGTACCAAACAAAAGTTTAGTATCACAAACAGAAGAAGACTATATCAACATGGGCTTAGATGTAGGAGTATATTTCGGTGATAGAAAAGAATACTTCAAACAACACACTATTTGTACTTGGCAATCTCTGAACATTCTATTAAAGAATACTAAAAGAGGTGAAGCAGTATGCACTATAGATGAATTTATCGAAGATGTAATTTGTGTCATGGTTGATGAAGTACACATGGCTAAAGCAGATGCATTGAAGCAACTGCTAACAATGGTAATGCCTCATGTACCTATTCGTTGGGGACTAACAGGTACTATACCAAAAGCACTTTATGAAAAGACTGCATTAGAAGTAAGTTTAGGTCCAGTTATTAATAAACTGTCTGCAAAAGAATTACAAGATCAAGGGGTATTGGCAAAATGTCATGTAAACATTGTTCAGTTGCAAGATGACCAAGAGTTTAGTAATTATCAAAGTGAACTAAAACATTTGCTTAGTGATGAACAACGTTTAGACAAAATGGCACATCTTGTTAAGACCATTGCTACTGAAGGCAATACTCTTGTCCTTGTTGATCGTATCAATGCAGGACATGCTTTAGTAGAAAGATTAGACGATGCAGTATTTGTATCAGGGGGAATGAAAGTTGTTGATCGAAAAGAAGAATATGATGAAGTATCCACTTCTACTAATAAAGTTATTATTGCTACTTATGGCGTGGCTTCTACTGGTATTAACATTCCTAGGATTTTTAATCTTGTACTCATTGAACCAGGTAAAAGTTTTGTTCGTGTCATACAGTCTATCGGTCGTGGCATTCGTAAAGCAGAAGATAAAGACTTTGTTCAAATCTGGGACTTAACAAGTTCATGCAGATTTGCTAAACGACATTTAACACAAAGAAAGGCTTTTTACAGAGAAGCAAATTATCCGTTTGTAGTTGAGAAATTAAAATACAAATGATTTCACCAATAATATTGATTACACTGCAAGGAGCAGTTATAATAACAACATGAGAATATTAACACTAGAAGACCAATTCTATAACTTGGAAACATTACCCGAAGAGATTGATGATCTTCGATTTGCTATTTTAGATAATTCTAATCCGTCATTTGTGGATTACTATTATATACCTTTAATCTTTTTAGAGTCTTTTAATGCACCAGCAGTTGTGTTGCAGATTGGCGACAAGCAGATTAAAATGCCTGTTGATTGGTCAGTGTTGATCGGCGATGAAGAAGGAGGAGACTTAGAGACTCTATCATTATCTTCTTTAAACGACAGAGGCTTTGATGTGTTTTCATTTAATCCTTTATCATCATTTGCTCCTAACTTTCTTCCAATAGAAATTGTAGACATTTATTCAGATGTTATCTGGTATGCACCAAGACTACGTAATGGTCAGTTTTTATGCGTTCCTATTGAAGATGGCCCTAAGCCAAGATGTGTTTACTTTGTCAAAGAAGTAAGCAGAAATTGCGAAGTTGTAGATTATGCCCAAGTCTTTTGAACATTGGAAAAATGTATGTAAGTTGCATTGGAAAGAAATCGTTACACTATCTATTGCATTGCATTGGGTAGTTGATTTGTTTATTATAGCACCCATATCAATAGCAATAGGGTGGTTTGCAAGAGGTTATTTTGGCTAGAGTAAAAACACCAGTAGATGAAAAGTTTGAAAAACAAGACTTTAATCTGTTTGAAGCAATTACTGCAATTGATAAAAAAGATTATGGTTACTATGACAGACTAACACCTGAACAACAAAAAAAGTTTGTTCCGTTTATGATGATCAATTGGATCAGTACAGTTAAAGGTAAACAAGAGTTGGCACAATACTATCTACAAAGTGTAGACTATCATGCAAACAAGTATCTGTTCAATGAGAATGTATCGAAGCATCCTAAACTACAATGGTTGATGTTGTGTTCAGCATCTCCTGGAATAGGCAAACAATTTCATGCTTGGATACCACAGATTAAAGCAGGAGTTGCTAAGTTAAAAGACAAAGCAATGCCTAAAGATATTAGAGAATATTTTAAAAAGATATATCCTGGTCTCTCAGCAGGAGACTTGAAAGAATTAACAACTGCATTTTGTGAGCAACACAAACGCAAAATTTATCTAGCAAATAAATTTCCAGAACTAAAATTTGATGAGGTAGAATTACTTAGTGAACTCGTTACAGATAATGAAATCGAAGAATACGAAAAAGAACTCGGCAACTAAATTTGGTTGCGACTTTTGTGGTCGATCATTTCAAAAAGAAACTACGATTGACAAACACCTATGTGAAAATAAACGTAGATGGGGAGATAAGGACTTAAAAGGCAATCGTATTGGATTTCAATCATGGCTGAACTTTTATGTTCATAACACTACAAGCAAAAAACAAAAGACTTATTTAGACTTTATTAAAAGTGCCTATTATCTTGCTTTCGTTAAGTTCGGTCATTACTGTGTCAACGTAAAATGCATTAACATTAGTCGTTATGCAGATTGGTTACTAAAGAATCAAATACGTATAGATAAATGGACAAGTGACAAAAATTATACTAGATTTGTTACTGAATATTTGAGAGAAGAAAATCCATTAGATGCAATCGCAAGAAGTATTGAAACTGCTATCAGTATTGCAGAAGAAGAAAAAATTAAAAATGATGATGCATTGAGATATGCATCACCAAACAAAATCTGTTATGAGATTACTAAAGGAAAGATATCTCCTTGGATGCTATATCAAAGTGAGTCTGGTGTAAAGTTCTTAAGTAAGTTAGATGAAACTCAACAAAAAATGATATTAGAATACATCGATCCTGAGAAGTGGGCAATCAAATTCAAACGTGATCCATCTATAGTCAAAGAAGTAAAAGAACTCATGCATGATGCAGGGTATTGATGAAAGAGTTAGATTTAAAGTTTCACAGATTAGATGGACGATTTAAAGGGAATGATATCTTCACATGGATGTGTACTACTATCATCAAACCACAGTATGAACGTTTTAGTCCTAGACCTCTAGCACAAACAGACTTAGCAAAAATTATAAAATTTAATCAATTACGTGACTGGTGCTGGGATACATGGGGACCTAGTTGTGACTTAAAAGATTATGACAGAATACATGAACTGTCTAACTATGTAAGCCTAGCACAATACAATGACAATACAAATGATACACTCAATGAACATTGGTGTTGGGCTAACGAAGAAGATCATAGACAAAAGAGAATATATCTAGCAACCGATAAAGAACGCACATGGCTAGAAACGAGGTGGCGATGAGTCAGTGGCACGGTGGTAAAGGTTCTGGTCGCCGTAAGGGGAATGATCAAAAATCATATGCAGATAATTGGGATCGTATCTTCGGTAAAAAAGATATCATTAATGATCAATTATCACATGAAGGCAGGGGTTTTGATATCATAAATGATATCATTCCTGACAGTCTTATTCAACGTATAAACGATAGAAAAGATGAACTATACCCTGTCAGAGCATCTACACATAAGAAGCAATATGCAGAAGCAGAGGCATGTAAAAAACTGTTTGGTATTGCTGTATGGTGGAGTCAACTCACAGATGATTGGGACGAAGTAAAAGAAATACATGACCTCATCTATCCTCAAATTAAAAAGCATCTAACTGATGCAACTTTTTACGCAAGTGACATCGTTACGATTAATGGTCCAAGTAGATGGATAGGACCTCATGTAGATACGCCACATAGATTTGAGCAATACAATAACAGAGAAAACAATGATATTTGCGGTGTACAAGTTATTATACCACTTGATGATTTAGATAAAGATACAGGGGCAACTGGAGTTGTGCCTAACTCACATAGAGAAGATTGGGACATCCAAGACTGTTATGAAGGTGTGCATGATGAATACTTTTTAGAGAACGCAGAACAATATGACATGCCCAAAGGTAGTATCTTGTTTTACAACACTCGTTTAATGCATTCTACTATGCCATTGCATTTACCCAAAAAGCGTTCCATTCTATTGATTAATTATATCAGAAGTGATATAATAGAAAGAATAAAAGATAAAGATAACGTGTGGAGTAGCAATGGCAAATGATGTAATGATAGATATGGAGACGTTGAGTACGAATCCTGATTGTGTTATATTGACAATCGGTGCTGTTCGTTTTGACCCTCGAGGAGACGGTGTTGCTGAACGATTAGAATTGCGTCCTACGATTGATGAACAAACAGAAGAATTTAACAGATCAATAGATCCAGATACTGTTGAATGGTGGGGACAACAATCTGAAAGTGCTGTTGAAGAAGCATTAGGTGATAGAGGCAGAATTCCATACAGAGATGCCTTAGAAGAACTAAAAAAATTCTGTTGGAATCGCAATGCAGTCTGGTCTAATGGTGCAACGTTTGATATTGTCGTAGCAGAAAATGCATTTAGACAAGTAGATATCAAAATCCCCTGGAACTTTTGGACTATTAGAGATACTAGAACATTGTTTGATATTGGTAAAGTTAAGTTATCAGATGGTGGTTACTCAACATCACACAAAGCAGTCGAAGATTGTGAAAGACAAGTTGCAGTTGTGCAAATGGCATATAAAAAACTTATGGCTGTAGGACTAGGACAGAAATGATTCAATCTGACATTGATATAGATTTCGGAGACAGAGATAAAATATTATCTTTGATCAAACATATCCCTGCATCAATGCGAGACAAAGAAACTGTTAAGAAACATCCTACAGGTGTTTACATATCACAAATTCCATATGACCCTACAACAAACATGTCTTCGTTAGATTATAAAGAAGCAGAAGCAAGAAATTATTTTAAACTTGATTTACTTAATGTAGGAATCTATCAAGCAGTTAAAGATGAAATGCATTTAGTTTCCTTAATGAAAGAACCTAATTGGGAACGTCTTAAAGAAAAAGATTTTGTTGAACAATTAATACACTTAAATAGACAGTATAACATGTTACAACAAATGCCAGAACCAGTAAATAGTATACCAAGACTCGCAATGTTTCTGGCTGTTATTAGACCTGCTAAAAGAAGTTTAATAGGTCGCAATTGGAAAGAGATTGCAAAAACAGTATGGATAGACGATAACATCGGCTATACATTTAAAAAATCACATGCCATAGCGTATGCACACTTAGTTGGTATACATATGAATTTATTAGAGGAAGCAAATGATGTCACAATATGATGAAAGGGTCGAAAGACAAAGACTTAAACTAAAAGCCGAAGAATGGGCTAAAGGTGTTAAATCATTACACGCACATTCATTAAGTTCAATGTGGTATGATACAAGACCACAAGATACTGAAGGTGACAAAACTGTTATGGATGTAGAATATAATGATGGTACTATTAGAAGAGAACTTCAAACCGGAGAAATAGTTATCTTAGGAAAAGCATTGAAAGGAAATGACTTGATTGATCAATTTACAAGGGCAGGCGGTTGAAAGAGTTAATGAATGACATTAATGACACCCTTGAGGAAGAACTCAGACTTATGCTTGTGGAGAAAAACAACGAGTGTAATTACTTAAGAGCCAGAGTCAAACTTTTAGAAGAAACTGTTGCCCAAGAACAAGAAGAAAAATATAGAGCCTTAGTACGAGCGGCTGACCTTACACACGCATTAAAAGGAAAATAATGACCGAAGAAAAACTAAAACTAACACTGCTCAAAGAAAAAGATCCTAAACTCACTGAGCCTTGTACTAATTGGGATTTTACTAGAGACGGAGAGCCTAAAGAGTTAGTATTAGCGATGGGAAAAGTAATGATGGATCCTAATCGTCCTGGTATAGGTTTGTCTGCTAACCAAGTTGGCATACAAAAGAATATTTTTGTTATGGGAACTGAAGAACGATTGATTGCATGTATCAATCCATCAATTGATGAACTGTTAGGTGAAAAGGAAATATATTTAGAAGGTTGTTTAAGTTTCCCTGAGTTATGGTTACATGTTAAACGTCACCCTGAAGTCATTGCTTCATACCAAACAGTAGACGGAGAACTAGTAGAAAAGAAACACATGAAAGGCTTAGAAGCAAGAGTCTTCTTACATGAGTATGATCATTTGTTAGGGATAACGTTTGATGAACGTGTTCAGAGTAAACTTAGTTTAGAATTGGCTAAGAAACGTAGGGCTAAGAGATTAAGAGTGAATGCTAAAATTGCTAAACGGCTTAGTAAACTTTCTTTACCAGAGTAATAGTTTTTCGTTTAACTCTTTTCTTCTGAAAATCACTCATACTTACGATTGGTCCATGCAACAAGTTTAATGCTTTGTTGTTGAATGTCTTAATAAACGGCTTAAAATCACGCCATTCATCTTTCAAAAACAAGTGAATTGGTATTTGACGATTCGACTCCCACCACCATATGTCACCTAGTTCTAAGAATTTCACTTTTAACTTTGAATCTTTGATCGAACCATAGTCGTAAATGGTAGTGACAATATCATCACGGTTTTGAACAATGCCTACAAAGTCCTCTCCAGCATATTGCAAAACTGAAATAAAAGGGTGGGACTCAGTAAGTTTTTGGAAATAATCTTTTGGTGTTTTTGAATCATTATCTGTCATTGTAATTGTATTTATGAGGCAAAAATAAATGGTATATTTTCTTCTGAATTTATAGAGATAAATATATCTTATAGGAGATTTAAATTTGTGTCGTACACTACATCAGTATATACATATACAGTTAGACAGATCGTTGTTGTCTTGTCAGGTACAAGCCCGAGGAAATATATGCCAGTCTATTCAAAACCATTAACATTAAACAAAGGTGTTGACAATCAATTACAGTTTCAGTTTCTGAATCAGGAACAGAAGCCTGTTGATCTATCATCTATTGCTACAGCAAATCAACAGATATCATTTAGAGCCCTTAACTCAGATGGTACTAAAATTCTTTTCAGAAAGGCTTTAACTCCAGTATTAGATGTTAATGGTATTTTTGTATTAAACACGACTCCTGGAGAAATTGAAGATATCTCAGCACAACAAGGTTCATATTCATTAGAATGGCCAAGTGGTAACCTAAACTTACCTGTTTTTGTAGATTCTAAGGCAGGGGCAAGAGGTGATTTAAATATCGTTGACTCAGTGTTACCTTCTTTTGTTCCTTCTCAAGTCGTTACAATACCAAATGATCAGACACTTCCAAATGCAAACGCAAATGCAAACTCTGAAGCAGTTACATTTTTCTCAAGTGTTATAAACACAACAGATAACCCGGTATTATCAACATCTATAGATTGGGCAAACTATGTTGGTAATCTAACAATTCAAGGATCAACACTAGTTGATTCAGATTACTATGATATCAATTCATATCGATATGGCAATGCCGCCAATGGTGCAGTAGAAAACGGAACATTAGGTTATACAATAAATGGATATCATCCTTTTATTCGTCTCAAATTTCACGCAAATGTGGGTAATATAGTTACTATTTTGGCAAGATAAGTTACCCTGATTACTTGTTTTAACACTCTCTTTCGTATATAATATCAGATATGTTTGATATACTTACGATTGTACCTGGCAAAAAGAAACAGACGCAAAGCGGTTGGACTTCGTTCAATGCTCCCTGCTGTGTGCATAATGGTCATAGTCAGGACAAACGTATGCGTGGAGGAGTTAAAATAGATGGTGATAATTGGCAGTATCATTGTTTTAATTGTTCATTCAAATGTGGTTTTAAATTAGGTAGAAACATTAGCAAAAAGTGTCGTAGATTTTTAAGTTGGTGTGGCATGAATGATACAGACATTAGTAAATGGGCTATGCATTCTTTACAACACAAAGACTTATTAGATTCTATTATAACAAAAAAGAAACAACATGCAGTACCTGTTTTTAAAGAAAAAGAAATGCCAGAAGGTGAACTGATTTATGAAGGCAATTCAGAACATAAAGTTTACATTGACTATCTTGCAACAAGAGGCATGACTCATAATGATTATCCTTTCTTAGTCACGCCTAAAGAAGAAGGTAGAAATTCACAACGATTGATTATACCTTACACATATGAAAACAAAGTTGTAGGTAGTACAAGTAGATACTTAGACAATAGAGTGCCTAAGTTCATCAATGATCAACAGCCAGGCTATGTATTTGGTATTGACTTGCAAAAACCTGACTGGGAAGTCTGTTTAGTGTTTGAAGGTATCTTTGATGCAATCTCAATGAATGGCTGTGCCTTGACTCACAATACAATCAATGATAATCAAGTTGGTGTATTAAAGAAGTTGGGTAAACAAATTATTGTTGTCCCTGATCAGGATAAAACAGGGTTAGAGATATGTGATAAAGCATTAGAACTAGGCTTTGACGTGTCTCTTCCTAACTGGGCAGAAGACATTAAAGATGCAAATGATGCCGTGATAAAATATGGGAGACTTCCTACTTTAATAAGTATATTGGAAGCCGCAACTAATAGTAAAATTAAAATAGAAGTTATGAGGAATAAAATTGCTAAAAGAATTTAACGCAGAGGTGCAAGAACTGTTCTTGCGAATGATGGTAACAAACGCAGAGTTGTTTGTTAGGATCACTAATATTTTTAATGCAGAAAACTTTGACAGAAGACTACGACCTGTTGCAGAGTTTATGAGAGAACATTCAGATCAATATAAAATATTGCCTGACTCGACACAAATTAAAGCAACAACAGGCGTTGATATAGATTTAGTTCCTGACTTAGATGAAGGACACTATGAATGGTTTATGACTGAGTTTGAAGCATTTACTCGTAGACAAGAACTAGAACGAGCAATCATGGCATCAGCAGATTTACTAGAGAAAGGTGATTATGATCCTGTCGAAAAGTTAATTAAAGATGCAGTACAAATATCATTGTTAAGAGATATGGGTGTTGACTATTTTGATGATCCTAGGGCTCGTTTGATGCATCTAAAAACAAGCAATGGTCAATCGTCTACAGGATGGCCTGTACTTGATCAGAAACTTTATGGTGGATTTAATCGTGGAGAACTACAAATCTTTGCAGGTGGATCAGGTTCTGGTAAGTCATTGTTCATGCAAAATCTTTCAGTAAATTGGATTCTTGCTGGTCTTTCTGGTATCTATATCACTTTAGAGTTGAGTGAGCATTTATCAGCAATGAGAATTGATTCAATGGTTACTGATACTGGCGCAAAAGAAATCTTTAAAGATTTAGACAATGTTGAAATGAAAGTGAAGATGAAGCAGAAAGCGGCTGGTCAATTACGAATCAAATACATGCCTGCTCAATCTACTGTAAACGATCTGAGAGCATATTGTAAAGAGTTGCAGATACAAACAGGTATGAAACTAGACTTTTTATGTGTTGACTACTTAGACTTGTTGATGCCTGTAAGTGCTAAAGTAAGTCCGAGTGACTTGTATGTTAAAGACAAGTATGTATCAGAAGAATTGCGTAACTTAGCAAAAGAATTAGATATAATCTTTGTAACTGCATCACAGTTAAACAGAAGTGCAGTAGAAGAAATAGAATTCGATCACAGTCATATCTCAGGTGGTATCAGTAAGATCAACACAGCAGACAATGTGTTTGGTATCTTTACATCACGCAGTATGAGAGAACGTGGACAGTATCAGATTCAGTTAATGAAGACAAGATCAAGTTCTGGTGTAGGACAAAAAGTCGAACTAGCATTTGATGTTGAAACATTGCGTATTACAGACCCTGGCACTGCAACAGTATCAGGTACTGCAACAGATGCTCCTCAACAATCAGCACAATCGATCATGGACAAGTTTAAAACTAGTTCTAGTGTTGGAGTAACAGATCAAATTGTTCAGGATCAAGTTGATCCTGCAAATAAAAAGGTTGTTGCAGACGTTCAAGGTTCTAAACTAAAATCATTATTGAACAACCTCAAAGACACAAACTAAAGAATTTAGTGTTAATTGGCTAATGTAGACTAAATACTATACACGGATTTAAGAGAATCACTATGCAAAAGAAAACAAGAAGTTTATTAGAAGAACTCGAATCGATTGGGCAAAACCGCGATGTACCCCACATTGTAGAGTCACGTGGAAATCATATTATTTCCAGTGCATTGAACCTTATTGAATATATTCAACGAAATTATAGTGATGATCAAGCACAATTACTAGAAAAGAAATTATTGAGTTCTATTCGTGGTAGAGATAATAGTCGATTTACAAAAACTATTAAAAAGATTTAGGAAACATACATGTTAAGTAATGACATCATAACTGAAGCAATGCATAATATGCATAATAGAGAAAAGAAAGGCCAATCAGGAAATAATGGCGGTCGTCAACGTGACACATCAAAATTTAAACTTAAAGGAAAAAATTCTAAATCACAGTTAGCAAGAGGTTATTTTGTAGAAGACATGATGAATAAAATCTATGATTTAGTAAAAGGCCAGTTAGATTCAGATTTTTCATATCTCGCAAAACCTGGAAAGGCTCCAGAAGAAGATCAAATGACATTAGAAAATTACATGTCTAATTGGTATTTAGAGTTTACAAGAGGTTTAGAAATAGGTCAAAAATTAAAAACATATTCAAATCGAATATTTAGAGTTATGCAAGAACAATGGGACGATGGTACTTATAAAGAATCTCTAGTACGTGATTTGGCTAATGCGACATGGCTGGCTACACAAGCACCAGAAGGCATGAATGAACCAACACCGCCTGCAAATCCCCCTGCAAATGACGATGGTGGTGACGATGGTGGTACAGCAAACGCTGAAGTTGTTGGTGCAGAGATTGATGGATCAGACTTCAGTAGTCAAGGGCCAAAAATGATAGAACCTGTAGGTGGCATAAAAGGTACTGTCGCAGAATCTAAAACTCAATCAGCAATAAGAGCAGAAAAAATACCAGCATTGAAAACGAGATAATAGTGAGTACTCTTACTGAAGTTATCGCTAAGTCATTACGACAACTAGAAAAAATCAACATAGTCGAAGCGGCAGGTCATATGGATCATCCAGAAGACTTGGTGTTTTTAGATGATGAGAACGGTGCAAGACATGCACTGAAACAAATAGAAGCAACAATTCAATCCCCAAATAATATCACAATTAAATGGGACGGATATCCTGCATTAATCTTTGGTCGCAACCTTGAAGGTAGATTTTCTATAATGGACAAGCACATGTTCAATAAGAAAGATGGTAGCGGTAGACTAGTCTACTCTCCACAAGAATTTCAAGCATATGATAAGGCTCGTGGCGTAAACAGAGGTGATTTGTATCGTATTATTGATACTGTATGGCCTGGACTAGAAAAGTCAGACAGAGGGTCTACTGGTTATTATTGGGGAGACTTGTTATTCAGTCAACCATTACAAGACAAAGATGGTCTTTACAGTTTTAAAGCAAACCCTGGGGGAATTGCGTACACAGTTGATGTCGATAGTGAAGCAGGACATTTGCTCAAAGGCAAACAAGCAGGGATTGCTGTACATCAATTTATTCCAGCAAATGCTATGACAACAAATGAAGCATCGTCACTCGATGGTTCTATTGGTAATTTGAAAAACAATTCAGAAGTAGCAATAGTGCCTAGTAAGATGCCAGTAACTCCTCAACTAAAAATTAATAAAGAACTCAAACAGCAAGTAGAAAAAGTTATTAATCAATATGGTCCTGCTGTTAAAGGATTGTTTAGTACTGCACCTCAAGCAAGAAATTCATTCAATCAATTGTTCACTGTATACGTTAACAAGAAAATTGTATCTGGCAACTTAAGAAACTTATACAAAGATTTTATTGAATTCGTAGAGAATAGAAAAATGACAGACTCTATGAGAGAAAAAATATCTGTTCATCTAAACGCACATAAACAAGGTGTATTAGGAGCATTTAAAATATGGATTGCTCTATACAATCTAAAACAAGACGTTGTTGATCAATTAGACAACGCCGCAAAGTCAAGTCCTATCAAAGGTTACTTAGATGATGGCACTGAAACACAAGAAGGTTTCGTTGCAAATGATCTCAAATTTGTCAACAGAATGGGTTTTGCCCGTCAAAATCTAGCGGCAAGAAGTTAATCCAAACACCCAATTTTTTTACATCCGGCATAAATACTTGTATGAATCTCAATGGTTGAGATTCAAAATAATATAAAGTGCATGGAACGTGTACTTTCAAAACAAAAGGAAATAGAAAAATGGCACAATTTACAAAAGCAAACAGTGACTTTCAACCAGTCTTTCACCAAGATGCAGATTCATACACTAATGGTGGTTTAAATGCATACACAACTGGTAAAGCAGTAAACGTACAAGGTCCTAAACTTCAGTTTGGTATCGTAACTTTCACAGGAGAAGCATCAGCAACTCTACCTGGAGCTGACTTGAAAAAAGCAGTAGACACTATTCAAACTAGATCAACAATTGCGATCTATGAAATGGATACTTCAGGCGGATCAGGTGCAAACGTATTAAACCTAGCATTATTCCCAACAATGGGATGGGACTTCACCAACGCAGGTGACTTAGACGTGGCTTTAACAGCGGCTCTAGGATATGCAGTTACTACTTCTGCTACAGGCGTAACATTCAACGCTGAGTAAGTTTATTAACTTATTAAAAAGCCTCTTTTATTAGAGGCTTTTTTTTGGCTACTAAATAGTTACATGAGTCAAAGAATTGCATGTTATACCTTATTCGATATTACTAACACGAATGTGTTAAATCGATCCAAGCCAATTGGGGATAACACTGATCTTTGGAGACAACAACGAAACTCTCAAGCAAATTTTGACACGATCTTACAATGTATCTCATTACGAGGTACCCCTGACATTTTAACTTATCCTTATAAAATAGAATTTGGAATTGATGACACTGATTTTGGTTTCTTATTAGAAAACAACAAAGAATTTGATAATTTTTGGTATTGGAGATTTGAATTTCATGTTCAGCATACTGGCGTTTATGATAACGGAGCAGAACCATATGGGCTTCTTGCATATGATTGCCATGAAATACCTATGCTAACATGTAATACAGAATATTCCGATCAGTTGCCTAAATTTTTAGACACCACACCAGAATTACGTAATATATACTTTGAGGGAGTAAAATGAAAAAAGAAGATAAAGAAAAAATCAGTCACTTATTTAAACAAGAAATGTTGTCTGGACTAAGACATCATTATATTAAAAAAGATTCGTCTGGTATTAGTGTGTTTGGAAACTATCACATCACTAAAACAAAGGATGGTTGCTATCGTGTAAAACAACGTTCTTGGATGGAGAATAGAGATTTTATTTCTGTTAAGACTGCAATGTCATATTGTGTGCTCCATAATAGTAAACGAACTGATTCGGCTGTAAAACTTTATCAATTAGATTGCAGACTGAGTAGTATTAACTTAGATATAAAAATTCACACTAAAGGATACAAAACTAAGAAGAACAGTTTAGACCTGAGACTAATACAGTTAACAAAATTAGAAGAAGACTATATAAAGAAAAAACAAATTCTTTTAGAAATACAAAAACATATAAATACTTCTAAGAATGAACAAACAAAGATTTTTGAAACGTACAAGAAAACCCGTTACAAAAATATCAAAAATTCTACACCAGAAGATAAATACATATACTCAAGTACAGATTACTAGGAACTGATTATGAAACTAAATGATTTAAACACGCAAAAACACGCAGTTAAAGCGTTAAAAGAGAATTTTGAGGTCGATCTTAAAATAGACGGTCTTAATAAAATTCAAACGCAAACTATGCATAACAAGGTAAAAGGCTTAATTGCAGAAGCAAGAGAAGCAAAGACTTTTGGTTCAGAATACCCTTCATACATGAAACTAGTATTTGTCGAACAAGCACTTAGAGATCATTACAAAGTAGCTCCAGAAGCACCAAAATCAGCAATCATCACTGAAAACGAAGAAGTTAACAGATCACAAGTTATCTTAGCCGCACAAGACATGGTTGATTCAGTACAAAAGATGCTAGAAGAAATCTCAGACATGATGGTCAAAGAGATGCCAGCACTAGTTGACTCTGTTCAAACAGAAATTGGTGTTAACGAAGCACAAGCATTTGATCAAACAGCAGGACAAGCACTTGCAGAATTGAATCAGTGTTTAGTATCAGTCAAAGGACAACTTGATCAAGCACTAGCAGGCATTACAGGCGGAGACGTTGTAGATGCATTTGACGGTGACGTAGATTCAGGTCTAGGTGGTGGTGAAGTTGGAGTTGACAGCATGGATGTTTCTAATCCAGCAATAGATGTAACAGGCGATATGGGAACTGACGTTGTAGACGTTAATGCTCCTGCACCAGTTACTGATATCGAAGATGTTAACGTAGACGTATCAACAGGACCAGTCGGTAGAGCAAAAAGGTAAATCTAATGAGGCTTAACGAGTTTGTGGAGCCTGCCGAAGATAAAGCCTTAGCCGCATCAATCATCGCAGTTACTAATCATTTAAAAGAATTAGTGGACAATGGAGACATTGATCCAGATAACTACACGGTTGATCAATTATTGGCTCTGTTTCAATCCCAAGATATTGTACTCAACACAGAAGATTTGTATACAATGTTAGATGAGCCACTACTTAGTAGTGTGATCTCAAATATTCAAGGCGACAAAATAGTCTTTAAAGGTGACGAAACTGTCACTATAAATCCTGGACAGGAAAAAGAACCAGATAGTCAAAAAGTTGTAGCCAACATGGCTAACTCTGCAATGAAAAGTCGTCCTGATCTCCCTGGTGGAATTTCTGTCTCATAAGTTTCCTAAATGACCGTAAAATTTGTACCTATACATGATGTAGATGAATTTGAAATTAGCAGATTTTATAAGCCAACATCACATGTAATAGAACATGCACTACATCTTCTCCCAGAAGCAGAAATAGTAACTGAACGACCCAAAGATGAATTTTATTTTCTACTGACAAGTAGACGATCTATTGGTTGGCGTACTGAATTTTCAGACCCATCGAATTTATTTTATTCTGATTTATTAAATAAAAAATGTGGACTCATCATTTACCTAAATGAAGTAGAATCTCTAAACGTTTCTAGTATTGTTCATGGTATGAAGAATTTAATAAGAGACTTGAATATAGACTCTGATCTATTGTACTACATAGATTCTAATGTAAACAATAGAAGTACATTGAACAACTTCAATCTTAATGGATCTTTTTTTAACTACTATGACTCATTGTTTGTAAACAACAACTATAACGAGACAGTAAAAAGCATTGAAAATTTACAAGAACGATCTAAAAAAATGTTATTGTTAGGTGGAAAGTCACGTGAACACAGACTAAAGTTTATACATGAAGTATTACAATTACCAAACTTTGAAGAAGATAATTTTATCAGTACAATGAGCGGCAGTTACTTTGATAATACGATACAAAAATCTATAAAAGTAGAAGAAAGACTATTAGACGGATTTCTACATGACACAACAATATTAGATAAATTCTCAGAACCTACACAGCATGGACCAACACATTTGTTTCATTTAGAATCAAGTCTTCATACTGATTCATACTTTCAAATCGTCACTAGTACATGGTTTGAATTAGATTTAAATCGAATTGAAATTAATGAAAAACATGCAAGACCAATGTACTCTTTGCAACCTTTTATTGTGTATGGTGAACCTAATACATTAAAAGCATTTAAAGAAATGGGTTACAAAACATACAGTAATTGGATTGATGAATCTTACGATGAAACGTATGATGATCAATTGAGATTTGATAAAGTAGTTGCAGTTGTAGAATCAATTAATGCAATGTCTCGTGTTGAATTGAGTAAGATAATGAAGGAAATGCTACCCACTTTAATACACAATATCGAGCATCACAACAAACGAGTCAATGAATTAGAGATAGAGTATAATTTATTCAATGACATAACCGAAACATACAAAGATTATCTAACCACCCAATAATGTTGCATGTTTGCAATAAAATCTATATAATAAACAGTTGAGGATAAATACAAGTATGGAAGTTACAGACATAGCAAAAGACAAAATCAAATCTCATTTGGCTAATCGCGGCAAAGGCATTGGCATTCGTATAGGTATTGAAACTACTGGTTGTAGTGGCTATGCATACAAACTTGAGTTTGCAGATAAAATCAATGAAGAAGACATTCATAATGAATATGAAGGCTTCTCAATCCTAATTGACCCAAAGGCTAATGACATACTTGAAGGAATCACAGTTGACTATCAAAAGAATGGACTTAATGAAGGTTTTGAATTCATTAATCCATTAGAGAAAGCACGTTGTGGTTGTGGAGAGAGTTTTACAATTTGAATCTAAAAATATCACACTTAGTCGTTAACGGCTGTAGTTACACATACGGACATGGAATAGAAGATCCTATCAACAATGGATGGGCATCTATTATTGCAAAACGTTTAGGCGTTCCGTTAATCAATCTCGCTTTACCTGGACAAGGTAACACAGCAATTTATCGTAGAACAATGCAATACTTTTATAAAGATTTGTTACATGATAATAATCCTCTCTATATACATGCATACACTCAATCATCACGTAGAGAAGCATATCACCAAGAGAACCAAGAGTTTAGAGTTGTAGGCAGTGCAGTAAATGCTACTCCCTTAGAAAAAGAAATTATCATAACTTCAGATGAATATTACTATTGTTTATTAGCACAAGACAAATTGCATCGTTGGACTAGTATCAATAATCTTTTAGACATGCACAATGTATCTCATTTTTCTACAGATTATATGCCAGAATGTGATCCTACCATATGCGATTTTATAGATACATATGAATTAATTCTCAAAAATGAATTAGACTCACACCCAAGCAAATTACAAGACTTTAATATTGTTACTGATGATTTTGAAAAGACAACATGCTTACATGAAACAGAAGAAGGACATAAACATCTTGCAGATTATATTTGGAAAGAAATAGAAACTCGTTATGATGATATCGAAGTTATTGATTTACCTTATGCTAAGTTACATGATCTATTGATTTGCCCACCAGAATCACAAAAGAAAGTAGACGCACACCCCAATCACGCAATTGATTACTATCCATTAGATTTTAGCAGAAATGTTTACTACATGCATGAACTTGGATTTGACTATATAAACAAGTGGTGGCTTGGCAAACCTAGCACAGAAAACAACTCAACAAGGAGTTTATTACCATGATAACAGAAAAATACCCGTACCAAGAATTAAAGAAAAAAAGTTTTGAAGGTTCACGTAAATATGTAACGCCAGATGGTCACAAACTTCCAAGTGTCACTACTATTCTTTCTGCTACTGCATCAGAAGAAAAGAAAGCCGCTCTTCAGAATTGGCGTAAAAGAGTTGGCTATGCCAAAGCACAAGAGATCACTACTGAAGCCGCAGGTCGCGGAACACGTATGCATAAATGGCTTGAGGACTATATCTTAACAGATGATAAAGGATCACCAGGCTCTAATCCATATAGTCAACAAAGTCATATCATGGCTCAGACAATCATAAATGAAGGACTTGTGAACTGTGATGAATATTGGGGAACTGAAGTCTCATTGTGGTATCCAGAAATCTATGCAGGCACTACTGACTTAGTTGGTGTACATTCAGGTGATGAAGCAATTATGGACCATAAGCAAACGAACAAGCCTAAAAAACGTGAATGGATTGACGATTACTTTATTCAAATGACTGCTTATGCTGATGCCCATAATGCAGTTTATGGCACAACAATACGTAAAGGTGTTATCTTTATGTGTAGCAAAGATAATGAATACCAAGAATTTATCATCGAAGGCAAAGAATTTGACAAATATCAACAACTATGGTTGAAGAAACTAGAAGAATATTACACTAAGTTTGTCTAAAGTGTAAGGGTAAAAAATTATGATAAATAAGTATAATCACAGGAAAAGATTAGACTTATGGCTATCGTACAAATATCTAAAATTCAGCAACGATCAGGAAACCTCGTTGACCTACCTCAATTAGACGAAGCAGAACTTGGCTTTGCTAGTGATGCTAAAAAAGTATTCATTGGTAAAACAGCCACTGGCAACTTAGAAAATATTGAAGTATTGACTTCATACTCTGACATTACATTTAGTCAGATCGATGGGGCAGTTGGAAATCTAAATATAGCAAACACAGTCGCTGATGGCGAAATACTTGCATATGATGGTACTAACTGGGTTAACAAAGGGGGCAGTGCAGGTGGAACAATCACTTTGGGTGCTGTTGAAGATGTTCAAGTTACTGGCGGCACAAACGGTTACGTTTTACAAACAGATGGCGTTGGCAATCTTTCATGGGGACCAAGTGGAGTTCTTACAGGTACTATCACAGGAATCACTCAAACAAATCCAGCAGTAGTAACAACTACTCCAGAAAATTTCTTCACTAACGCAACACTAGTAACTGTATCTGATGTTGGGGGAATGACTGAAGTTAATGGTGTATCTTACTATGTAAAGGTTCTTACTTCTACAACTTTTGAATTATATACAGATTCCGCATTAACATTATCTGTTGATGCAACAGGCTACAGTGCTTATACAACTGGTGGTCGTGCCGTCACAAGTGTTGGCGGTGGAGGCGGATCTGCGGCTAGTGGAACAGCAGGTACAGTTCAACTTAGTGCCGGCGGTGGTATTTTTACAGGTACTCCATCATTTTCATATGATACTGGTACTTCAACATTAACAGTTAATGGTAATGCAAGTATTGGCAATGTGACTTCTACTGGTACTCACAGTGCATTAAGGTATGTATCTACTGCTACAACTGGGACACCTCCACTTGAAATTGATTCTACAACTCGTGTAGCAAATTTAAATGTTGCATATGCTAATGTATCAGACTTTGGTGTTGTAGGAAATCTTACTACAGGAAGTTATTATCCTGCTTTAGTAGACACAACAGGAACAGGAAACAAAGCATTAAATGTAAGTGGTGGCTATGAATTTGATACTGCTAATGCAAAATTAAATTTAGGTAACATTACTGCATTATTTGATATAGCCGGAACAACAATAGGCGGATCTTTAACAACAGCCGCACAACCAAACATCACGTCAGTCGGTACTTTAACGAGTTTAACAGTGACTGGTGCTTTAGATGTTACTACAGGTGTCATTACAGGTGATGGTGGCGGATTATCAAATGTTGCTGGTGGCAATATTACAGGTCAATCTGCAAATGCATTAGTTGCAGGTACAGTATATACTGCGGCACAGCCTAACATCACGTCAGTCGGTACATTAACATCATTAGCAGTTACTGGAAATATCACATCAGGTAATGTTGCAGGTACAGGCGGTGTATTCACATATGTTTCAGGTGATGGTGCTAACTTAACTTCTTTAACTGGTGGCAACGTAACAGGAGAAGTTGCATTTGCTGATACTGCTAACGCAGTCGCAGGTGCTAACGTTAGTGGTACTGTGGCAACGGCTAGTACAGTAACAACAGCCGCACAACCAAATATTACAAGTACAGGTACTCTAACATCATTAGCAGTCACTGGATTAGTAGATGCAGGATCAGTACAAACACCTACACTTACAACTGGTGCAAACACAACAGCAGGATCAATTACAGGTAATTGGACACTAACGACAGGGTCCAGATTAGAATCAACGTATGCTGACTTGGCTGAGTACTATAAAGGTGAAGAAGCCTATGAAGTAGGTACTGTAGTATGCTTCGGTGGTAATGAAGAAGTTCATGTTTCAGATGTAAAATGTAGTAACAGAGTAGCAGGAATTGTATCAACAAAACCAGCATATATTATGAATCAAGGATGTTCAGGCATTCCAGTTGCAGTTGCATTACAAGGTCGAGTGCCATGTAAAGTTACAGGCAAATGTGAAAAAGGTGATATCATGGTACATGACGGACAAGGTGGTGCCACTGCTTGGTATCATGTTGCTACTATTATGCACCCAGGCGTTGTTCTTGGTAAAGCAATACAAGATAAATCAGAAAGTGAGTTATCTATTATCGAAATAGCAGTCGGCCGACTCTAAATTTAACCCATAATTCTTACTAATTAGATAAATACATTTGATTGTTCTCGTTTATCGAAAACTTCAATAAACAATCTCATGCGGTGTTATTCCCACCGAACGTGTGACCTAGAACGTCAACTATAATTATTAGGAGAAATAAAATGGCGAATAAATTAAAAATAGCAAAGGTTTCAGCGTTACCGGTATTATCCGATACGACTGCAACCACAAACGTAATCACAGTAGATTCTACTACTGGATTAACAATCGGTGACAGATTTGTCCCTACTTCAACAGTAGGTGGATTAACTGGCGGAACTACATACTTTGTAAACGAAGTAATTAATGCAACTACTTTTACTGCATTAAATTCTTCCCCTTCAGTACAACCTCAAGTCTCACCAACACTAACAACTACAACTGGCGGAAGTGTTAACTTAAGTGTTAACCAAGTCGGTGAAGGATATCCATCTGACACACCACAAGACATGGGCGTAGTCGGTGGAGATACTGCACAAACAGGTAAACAGTTAACTGCATTTGGTGCAGTTGCAGTATCACAGCCTGGTAAGTTCTGGTTCAGTACAGCAACTACTGATGTATACGGTGACAAAGATGCAGACTTTACTACTAACGTATCAGCAGGTGAGCAACTTTCATTTGTAGGTGACAACACACCTTTCACAGTAGGTGCATTAGTTACTGGCGTTACTTATGTAATCAACAACACAGTTGGTACAACTGAAGCACAATGGAAGACAATGGGTGCAACAGGTGCTAACTTAGGTGAAGTATTCGTAGCGGCAGCCGCTGGAGCAGGTACTGGTACAGTATCATATGCATCAAACGGTGCTAACGTACCATTAGGCACAGTCTCTGCATTAGCAGTAGTATCAACACCAACAGCAAGTTCAGATGCAACAACTGACTTAATCACAGTAACTGCAACAGGTGCATTTGATTTAAATGCTCCAATTTGGTTTGGTGCAGACATCGGTGGACTAACAGCAGGTACTACTTATTTTGTTAAAACAATTGATAGTGGAACAACTTTCAGTGTTTCAGCAACATTAGGTGGAACAGCATTGGCATTGACAACAACAACTGTTGTATCAACTGCAAACATTGAAAAATTAGACTTAAGTGCAGTAGCAACATTCACAAAGAATGAAATCTCAGTACTTGGTTCTAATGATGAAGCAGTTTACATCAAACGTCAAAAAGGCAAAAGAAAGTACTTAGTAAGCAACGCGGCAGGCACAAGATCAGGTATCTGTACATTAGTTAAGAAAGCACAAGCAGATTTACTTGCAGGTGAAATGAGCATGGAAGGCACATACGACAATGCGGCTACTTCTTACATCAAATCTGTATCTGATGTTAATGGTTTAGCATTCACTGATGCTAGTGGATCAGACTTTACTGAAGCCAATCAGAGTGGAATGCAGGCAACGTTTGAAACAATTGCAGGTAGTCCGTTAGCAGGTTCAGCGAAACCAGTAATTGAATTGCCATCAGCATAATATTGAGGCAACTAGATTATGGCGCAGTCACAAGCACAAGCACAAAAACAGTTAGCACAGTACGATACTGATATTGCGGTATTAAAAGTTGAGTTTAAAAACCTCGACACTAAATTTGATACCGCCCTTGAAGATGTCAAAGCAGATATTAAAACTAATACTGATTTAATTAAAGAAGGCAATGCATCAACGCATAAAATGCTTTTAGACTTTAATAAATCTAATCAGGAATCACATGATCTGATGGCAAGTAAAATTGCTGGGCTAGAAAAATGGAGATGGATGCTTATTGGTGCAGGTTTTGTTCTTGGTGGTTTAGGCTACTCAGGAATCGAAATGATGTTCATGCATTAACAAATAACATCGAGTGATGTGAAGAAAGGGACTTAGTCCCTTTCTTTTTGGGTGTAATTTGATAAATTGGCGTAATTCCAATTCTCTTTATATAAACAGAACCTTGAATGACCTTCTGGAGTTTCATATATAAATTGAGTAGATAATATTTCTGTAATAATACCCTCAAATCTACCGTTCAAAGAACAAAAATGTTCTATGTAATCTCCTACGCTTGGCTTGCCTTTTCTGTTACTCATAGTATTATTTATCCAGATTGCATAGAATCGATCTCAGCATCGATTAGATCAATATCTATATTCTTACCCATTGATAGTGATTAAGTCTCTCAAAACGTCTTTCCGAAGCTCTAAGAGCATGTTTACAGAGACTGTAGAGCCTTTAGTTTCTCTACAACAGTGTCAATGTTGATTGTTGAGAACAAACCTGGGTGTAATGGTTTCGGGTATCTATTATTTCCTACCCAAGCATACCCACAATGTTCGTCATTAAGAAGTGGTGGAAATTCTTCTTCTATTTCACAGAAGAACGTATGATATGCAAATGTATTATTAACAAACTTTTGTATCGGTACTAATTTAAACTCATCGTCCCAATATGCAATTTCTTCTTGGCATTCTCTTTTTAATCCAGAAAGCAATGTTTCATTTTTCTCAATCTTGCCCCCTGGAATAGACCACGTAGGATTTTTATTCTCGTTTCTTAACAAGTAAAGATATCGTTGCGTAGATTTGCTGTAGAAAAATATTCCAGCAGATTGATTAATAATGATCATGCAGTTATTTATTAGGCAAACAGAGCCTGTTTAAATAACTATGCTGTAATCACCTTCTCCATAATAGCCTTCATAAGATTTCATCCACTGACCTTTTTGTGCAGGGGTTACGTCAGAATCTTCTGGAGTTGCAGACCATCTATATTGAATTTGGGTTGATAAATTAGTAAGATACTCAACTTCGTCTTCGTTCTTATCTGCATCAAATGCAATAAACCATTTGCCAAGAGTGCCATTGTATTCAATAATGTCATTAATATTTCTATCGATGACCTCAACTATATACACTGTACCTGATCCTGATGGCTGTACATTGTTCATTGTGAAAACAGTTCCTGGAACGTTGTCAGCCGCACTATACTGAGCATAGTTAGTTGTACCAGCAGTTGCAATCATGTACTCTACACCTGGTGCCATATCAGTAGCATTAATTGTTTCTGGTGTTGTAGACTGACCAGTTACACTTGCTATGACTACTCCCCATGATGCAGAATCTGAACCTATATCATCTACTAAGATATATCTAGTTCCAGGTGTTGCTCCAGGTAGTCCTGCATTTGGTCCAGTGATTTGTGGATTAATTACTCCTGTCACAGGCTCTAATGTATTTGCTGGTAATGTGTCTGGGTCAACATCAAAAATCAAATAACGATCATCTAATGGATTGACAACAATTGTTCCTACAATTTCATTTTCCATATATGGATTTTCTAACCATAACTGAGTTATTCCAGGTTGATATGCTCCGTACATGTTTAACAATGATGTCCAAAATAGATCAGTATCTGGATTTACTGGGACATCTAAATCTGTGTTTGGTGTATCTGCTGTAGTTGAATCTTGCGGCAATAATTGTATTGTGTTGCCTATATACAACAACTTATAACCATATGGTGAAAGTTTTTGTCTGTTGCCTAATAACAAATTGTCATCTTGCATTGCTTCAAGTCCTTTACCATCAAATATAGAAGCAATGATTTTGTGAACAGCACCATATTTTTTGAGTTTAGAAGATGTTGTTAACCATATAGGTAAATAAAACTTCCAAGTCATCACATCAATTGGATTACCTGTTCCCATAGGAATAGAACGAGATGAGAATGTTAACCCGTCCTGATATACAACTGTTAATGATGTCCAATCAACAAAATTATCAGTGCTTTGAATTTCTAAACTTGGATTAAACAATGTTCCTAACTGTTCTATCAATTCTAATTTTTGATTGTAGTTAGTAGTCCAAAAATCAACTTGTATTCTTAATGTATATGGTACAGGCATTAGTTTTTCAACTGTAAAGGCCTGCCCCTGTGTTGTCTCATATGAAGCGGTACCATCATCGTATGCTCTTTGTCGAATGTTTTGTTTTTCAACGAAGAAGGGCTCCTGTGTGCGTCTCTGATCATATTCTAGTCCATTGATAAAGTATGTACACATAGGTGCTGATGGTAGATTACTTGCAGAGTTGTTTGCAATAATATTTGCCGCTTGTCTACTTGCATCGCCATATTGTACTGGCACTCTAACTAGTATATCATTTCCATTAGGATCTTTTCCTTTAGTGACATACCAATTACTAAAGATTTTAGAAAACTGTAGAAGAAATCTTCTTATTTGATTATCGTAAAAATATTGTGCCATAAGTTCTAAGTCCCGTCACTCGGTGGATTATCATCAGGTGTTAAGTCTAACAAAGAACTTAACGGTTGAGCAGACGAAACGTTTGCCCCATCGTTATTTACATAAATATTAGCCTCGTTATTAATAAATCCAGATTGTAACGATTCATCAGTTGCTGTAAAGCCTGTAGTTGTTCTGACATTTTCATCGACTCTTAACCAAAGAGTACCAGACCAACGATATAAAACATTTGGAGAATAATCTATTCTTAAGAAGTAATCACCTACATTTGGTGATGCTGGGAATGCAATACCTGCTCCTGCAGGTAGACCATTTGGTGCTGTGCCATCACCAGTTAAGTAACCTGATGTGTAACCAAAGTCACGTGGTGTTGATCTTGCTATGTATTGGAAGCGAGGATCACAGTCAGCACGATAGTCCATTGTATTCGGACCATATGGCTCAGTACCTGTGAACCCTGATGCATCTGGATCTTGGTCTGCTGTTGCGTAAGTATTATCAGCAGTACCATATGGACCTACTACAGGTCCTGAGATATCTACAGTTAAGACTTTTGTGCCTTCCATCTGACCTGAACCTGAACCTGTCGGAGACATCTCTGGATCTTCTGTCAGTATAGACAAGTTTGCTTGTACAAACTTATCAATCATTGATTCAAGGTCGATGTCTTTTTCTTTAATTTTAGATTGCATAACATCCATCACTTCTTTTGGTATTCTAATACCAGATGATGCATATTTGTATTTGTCACTACGCATAGTAACGACTGAACCAGTACCACTAAGTGGATTATTACCAGGCATCCATGAACGAACATCTGTTGGCGGTGCTGGTTGATTGTACTTGCCAGATTTAACACCGTTCTCTTCCCATACCCCATAACCAGGTACTACATATAATTTAGATGTATCATAACCTGCTTTTGGTACAATTCGTTCTGCTTCTTTTAAGTTAGCATCATTGATACGAACATTTTCATTATATCGACCAAGTACGTCTTTTAATGTATCTGTTACATCTAGTTCCCAATATAGATCAGGTGTAGTTGCATTTGGTTTAGTGCCTGCTGGTACTTCTTGTAGTGTTTTGTAATTTTTGTCACCGAATGAGACAACATATCCTGCAGGGTATGTTTTATCTTTGTCCCAATCACCAAGATAATTGTCTATATCAGTTGGCTGTTCTAAAATATCTGAGAACTCTTGGCTGTCTACTAGCATTTCACATTTGATACGCCACATATGTGGATACCAAGTCTGTGAGAATCCTTCACTTGCATAGTTAGCATCTGTAATCTGATAGAATCTTTTTAATGCAACTGGGAAAGTTTCTTTAAGAGGATTATAATCTAGTAAGTGAGGTAGTTCGATAACATCTCCTACCATCATCTTTCGACCTAAGATATCAATCATGTCATTATAATGAACTGTGATAAAAATAGTGTCATTACTTAAGAATAAGCCAAACTGACTGAGATCAAAGTCTAAGTTTTGTACATTGTAATGCCCACGTAATCGATATATATCTTTGGCATATTTACGATCTCTGTTCTCTAAGAACAGTAAGTCTTGTATGTTTGTCGGTTCTAGTTTATCATATTGAGGCTGAGTAAAGTCTGCTGATGGACCTTGATCGTCTGGACCCAAATATTTATGAATGTACAAATCGGTACCGCCAACTGTCAGTTGTTCGGAAATGATCTTGTCCATAAACTTGTAGTCACTTTGTTTTTCGGGACGGTATAATGATAATCTTGGCATAACTATATTTATCGGAATCGGTTCATTGTACAAATTCTGGGCAATTGGGTAAATAAAATATTGCTTTTTAGATTTAAATGCTATATACTTCTATCTTGCTAAAAATGACACAGATAAAATTGGAGACAAAATGGCTAGACGGAAAGTAAAAACAGTTTATCTCACGCCTGAACCTAAATGGGAAAAGTATAAAGGTATCACTGACGAAGATGCACGAGAAAAGGCATTCCAAGATGCCCAATACTTTATCCGAACCGAAATTAGCGATAAGAAAAGATTGGTTCGTTGTAAATCATGGATCAAAAAAGATGCAGGCTGGCCTACTGAAGAAGTAGAAATCATTCTCAGAAATCCAGATTGGAACTTTAATGGGACTGCAAATTCAATTTGGTTTTTAGATAAAGTGGGTTACATGCCACAAAATCATATTAGCCATATTGCAAAACTCAAAGAAGAATGGATCGAAAAAGGCGAGAAGATTGCTAAAGTCAAAGAAGAAAAAGCAAAAGACAAACCTAATCGCCCTTCTATCCAAGATATAATGAAAGATAAATTACTAGAGGCTGGAGGAGAAATCGATGGTCTTATGGATGAGTTCTTTGAAGATGAGATAAAGATTGACGATAAGTTTAAAAGCAAAGTCTTACAAATTTTACACAAGTACAATCCATTAGCAAATCATATTCCTCTATTGACCTCAACCTATGATAGAGAACAAAAAGAATTTAAAGAAGTAATTGAAGGTAAAGATGAACAGTTAGTTGAAGCATATAGTCACTTTAGTAAAAAGAAACTTAAAGCAACTGTTGGTCTTTATGACACAGTAAATGGTGTGTTGAACTCTTATGCTACACTTAAGATTAAGTCTAGGGCTAAACGTAAGACTAAGCCTATCACTCCTGAGAAAGCAACACAGAAGTTAAAGTATCAGAAACGTTTTGAGTGTGAAACAACAAAACTTACACTAGAAAGCATCAGACCAACAGAACTTCACTTATGTAAAGAAGCATGGGTCTATGATACTACGAAAAGAAAACTGCATCACTACGTTGCAGATAGTATGAGTGGAGAAATGTTTGTAAAGGGTAACACTTTGCATGGATTTGACAAGGCAAAGAGTGCAATTAAGACTTTACGTAAACCTAAAGAGCAACTTAAAGAAGTTATGGGAAGTAAGCCAGCCGCTAGAACTTACTTTGATAAGATTAAAGCAGTAGGCATCAAACCAACTGGTAGATTTAATGATTCTCTTATTATCTTAAAGGCTTTCTAAGAAGATAAATACTCATAACAGGAATTTATCTTATGCCCGCAAACGAATTAGCAGTACCAAACAATCGAAACCTTGAACAACTAAAAGAGGCCATGTTTGAGAACCTGCGTTTCCGATTAGGTGAAGGGATCATTGACTTAGAATTAGATCCAGAGCATTATGAACAAGCATACAACTACTCAGTATTAACTTACAGACAACGTGCAGAAAACTCTGTGCAAGAATCTTATACACTGCTGACAGTAGACAAAAACCAAGACACTTATACACTGCCAACTGAATTCATTAACGTCAGACAATGTTTCAGACGTACAATCGGACTTGAAACAGGGCCAGGTGCATCGTCATTTGATCCATTCTCATCTGCTATTCTAAACACTTACTTGTTAAACTATAACTATGCAGGTGGACTAGCAACGTATGACTTCTATGCAGGGTATGTAGAACTAGCCGCTAGAATGTTTGGTGGTTATGTTATCTACACATTTGATCCTGTCACTAAAACAATTCGATTTGTTAGAGACTTTAAAGGCTCAGGTGAACAGATTCTTATTTGGGCTGATGTTACTCGTCCAGAAACAACATTACTACAAGATCCAGGTATCACACCATGGATGTATGACTTTACACTTGCAACACTTAAAACAATTATAGGTGAAGCACGTGAAAAATTCTCAACAGTTGCAGGTCCAGGTGGTGGTACTGCTCTAAACGGAGCGGCTATGAAAGCAGAAGGTAAGCAAGAACAAGAAAGATGTCTTAAAGACCTCAGAGACTACGTTGACTACTCACAACCTCTTACTTGGATTCAAGGATAATTGACGATCTGAGCAATGACATAAGAAGCATTTTGCTCCATGATAATATATGGGCATTACTGACTTCTTGTGATACTACTGAATCAAGTTTTGGTCATGCAATTAATAATTCATTGCAACCTTTTCGTGGTCATTTAGATACACCAGTTGACCAATCAGTAATAAATGATATTGAGTATCTTGTCATTGGCTTCGCTTTATTTGAACCTCAAGTAAACAGTAATCATACATCTTGGATAGAAGATTGTCTTCATTATTGTAAAACTAGCAATTTATTTCCCAATTTAAAATCAGTGTATGTCTTATATGAAAACACTTATATTAATTTTACAAGTCTTACAGATCATTACCCTACTTATGGTGTTCGACTCAATTACTTTTTATTACGATCTGAAGGTACAGAAGAAAAAGCAATTGGTATAGACAATTCTTATGATAACACTTGGTTCCGAAAGGCTGAAGTTAATTTAGGCTTTAATTACAATAAAGCAGTTTGGATGATTGGAGATATAACCAATAGACCTCACAAGTTTCCTCTCTTATACAAATTTCATACAGAAAATAAATTAGATGTTTTGGACTACTCATTAACTTACAGATTGAATGACCAAACAAATGAACATTTTAGAGAAAACAATTACAATCATTTGATAGATTGGATGAATGAACTTTATGATTTAGATTTAGATTTATCTAAGATGAAAACTTTGTATCATACTTTTGCAAAAGAGTTTGAAGGTGATCAATTCAGTAAAATGATTGAACAACATGTAAATTCATTTGACATTGCTAACTACGTTTTTCCTCCTGCATACAATGATGCTAGACTTATCATAAACCCAGAGACTTGGTGGAAACAAATTCTTACTGAAAATTATCCTGAAGATTCTCAAAGTTTTTCGGTTACAGAAAAAACTTGGAAACCAATAGCAGTCAAAAAGCCATTCATAGGCATAAGTTGCAATGACATGCTTGATAGACATTTAGAATCGTTAGGGTTTAGAACTTTTAGAAAATATACTAATCACCCTAATAATCTAATTGTTGATGATAAAGACTTAGAGCAATATATAACAGTTGCATATGAAAGAGTGGTTAGTTTTTTAAAGAACTCACACTCTCGTAGACAAGAGATTTGGGAAGATATAGAACATAATCATGCACAATGGCAAAAGATTTTAACCCGTGAATGGGATTTGTTATATCAAAAATGTCCTCCTTTTAAGCATGTAAATAAGGATAAACTTCTGAGAGCCTTTTGTTTACCCTATGATGCTCTTATTAACCAAAAAGACTTGACTTTCCCTCCCGTATAGTTTATAATAGTGACTACTTGACTAGAGGACTATTCCGTATGATTATAGGCATTACAGGACTTATCAGCAGTGGTAAAGATACTGCGGCTGATTATCTTATTCGATTTCATGGCTTTAAAAAACTGAGTTATGCAGGTCCCTTGAAGGATTGTGTGTCTGCAATCTTTGGCTGGGATAGAGAAATGCTAGAAGGCACAACTCAATCTAGCAGAGAGTGGCGAGAAGAAGTTGATGAGTGGTGGGCAAAACGATTAGCCATGCCTCATCTGACTCCTCGTTGGGTCTTGCAGTATTGGGGAACTGAAGTAGGCAGACGATCATTTCATAATGATATCTGGGTGTCAGCAGTAGAAAATCAATTGCGTAATATACAAGATGATGTAGTTATAACTGATTGTCGATTTAAGAATGAAGTCGATGCAATTAAAAATGCAGGTGGAACTACAATCAGAGTCGAAAGAGGTGATTATCCTAAATGGATCGTAGATGCTGTGGATTACAATCACACTCGAAATCCTCAAGCACTTGCACGATTAACTGATTTAAATATTCATGCTAGTGAATATAGTAGTGTAGGATTAAATTACGATCACACTATTAAGAATGACGGCACGATTGATGATTTGCATAAAGCAATGGAATCAATAGTCAACAGTTAAGTCTCCTCTCACCCAGACTATTTCTTTTCTTTTGACGACCTCGATACAGTTTAAACAGATTGTTCTTAAATTAGTAAAGTTTACGTTTCGAGGTTTGCCGTCTATATGATAGACAGTCATTTGTGTAGAGTATAAACTTTTAAAGCCACACAAAAAACAGTTAGGCTGTTTTTCATATCCTGCTTGTTGCCACAAAAAAATTGGTTTTTTATTTGGGTGAATACATGAATCACATTTACTTCTATAATGTCTAATGCCTTTTCTTATATAATTAACAGCACAAACGTTTTTATTGCAAATTTGACAGATAGGTCTCGTTGATTCCATGCAGTTATTTATTCAAAACCTTCAAAGGTTTTTTTAATCCGTTGTTTTTTGTAATACATGATAAATAATAGTATGAAAAAACAATCAGGGTGTAACCCTCAAAATCATACAAAAGGAATATTATCATGGCACTAACATCACCAGGCGTACAAGTCTCAGTTATTGACGAAAGTCAATATCTTGCTGGAGCACCAGCATCAGTTCCGTTTTTCTTATTTGCGACAGCAGAAAACAAAGCGGATCCAACATCAACTGCAACAGCGGCGGCAACAACTTCTGCAAATGCAGGTAAACTATATACAATTACAAGTCAAAGAGACTTAGTTACTCTATATGGTAATCCATTCTTCTACTCATCATCTGCAGGAACACCAATCCAAGGATATGAATTAAATGAATATGGATTATTAGCGGCTTATTCAGCACTTGGTATTACTAATCAAGTATATGCATTAAGAGCAGATATCGATCTAGCAAGTTTAGTCGGATCAACAGGTCGTCCAACTGGAGCACCAACAAATGGCGCTTACTGGTTAGATGCTACTGATTCTACATGGGGACTTAATATATGGAGTGAATCAACTCAAGCATTTACTGCACCAACTCCAATCGTAATTACATTAGCATCTCAAGTATCTAGTGGTCAGCCACTATCATCAGTTGGTAACATCGGTGATTATGCAATCGTTGCTATCCCTACTTATGATTCTCCAACATCAACTACTAATCAAACATATTGGTACAAAAATAGTTCAAATGCTTGGGTAGAATTAGGATCAGTTCCTTGGATGAACTCTTTTGCTACACTTGTAACACCAACTGCTAACCCAACATTGACTGAAGGAGATACAGTTGAACTTTCAATTAGTGGTGGACTAGGCGCAGGAGGCAGTAATACTGTTTCTCTCGTAGTTGCGGCGGCACCAAACAACACTGTTAATCAATTAGCACAAGACATTAATTCTCTTAACTGGGAATACATTTCAGCAGATGCTTCTAATGGCAAACTTAACATTTATTCTGCTCAAACAGGTGGAACACCTAACAGTGACGATGTTAATTTAAATGCATATTTCGTAAGATTGCATGATGCTACTGGTACTATAATGACTGACTTAGGTTATACAGCGGCGGCACAACTTTCATATCAGCCAAGAGTTGCATATGGAACTTCTGCTCAACAACCAGTATGGGGGTCAGCACAAGATTATCCAGCACCAACAGGCTCTACATGGGTTCAGGTTAACGGTACAGGATTACAACCAGTAATCTCTTCATACAACTCAACAACTGCATCTTGGACTGCAAAAACTCAGTCATTCGCAACTTCTGATTGGAGTCAAATCTATTCAGCAGACTCAACAGGTGGCGGAGCAATAGCGGCAGGTGACGTTTATACTCAGTATGGATTCGACAGCGACTTCAATGCAGGTCCTGTTTACTACTGGTACAGAGCGGCAACAGGCGCAACTGTAGTTAAAGGTGTAAATACTACACCAGACTTTACTTCAGGACCATATGTTGCAGGAGTTCAAATTTCAACACCAGGTGTTTCTACACTTAGTAGTTCATATCCATTCAACTTAGCAGATGCTACAGATGCTACAGATTTCGTAACTGCATGGTCAGCGGCGAACATACCTTACACATCTGCATCAGTTAACGATGACGGTACTATTTCATTAACACACACAGCAGGTGGTGTTATTGTATTAGATGATTATAAAGCAGACGGAACATCATCTGGTTTATGGGCAGAAGCAGGATTCAATATATCTACTACTGTAGGTGGTAAAGAAGGTCCTTTCAGAAATGACATTACCTTTAACAGCACACAGGCTTCAACAACAGGTTCAGGTACAGGATTACAAATTGCTGTAACAAATAACTATGGATTCTACGATTTTAATCCAATTTCAGTTGTAGGCGCAGGTACAGGACATGCAGTAGGCGACAGAGTTACTTTCTCAGGCGTAGATTTTGGCGGAGCAACTCCAGCAAATGACTTAGTAGTTACTATAACAAAAGTCACTGCAGGTGCAGTTGATGCTTATACTTGGTATTCAGGTACTGGTCCAGATATGTACACAGTTCAGTTATCTAACTGGAGAGAATTCTCATTAACAACAACTGGAGCATATTCATTAACAGCGAATGAAGGTGCACCAACTGCAATCCCAACTAACATGACTAACTGGTATTACACAGCAACTGATCAATGTGATATCATGGTTAATACATCAACAGGTTGGAAAGGATACGGAAATCAAGGTTATGATAGCAACGGAATGGTTAACACAAACGTTGCAAACACAACTGATCCTAAAGGTCCTCTCGTATCTGCTAGTGAACCTTCACTTCAAAGTGATGGAACAGTATTAGCATACGGTGATCTTTGGTTAGATACCTCAGACTTAGAAAACTATCCAACATTATATCGTTGGGAATCAGTACAACAAACTGGTGGCGGTTCAGCAGTTGATAAGTGGGTCTTACTCGATAAGAGTGATCAAACTTCACCAGATGGTATCTTATTTGCAGATGCACGTTGGGCAACTAACGGAACAACTAATCCAGCAAACGATCCTATTCCAAGCATCGTATCATTACTAGCAAGTAATTACTTAGACGTTGATGCTCCAAATACAGCAAACTACCCAGTAGGTATGCTGATGTGGAACATGAGACGTTCAGGATACAATGTCAAGCAATACAGAATTAATTACTTCAATGCTGACAGATTCCCTAACAAAGTATTACCAACTGTAAAAGATGCATGGGTAACTGCTTCAGGTTTAGAAGCAGACGGTTCTATGTACGCAGGTCGTAAGGCTCAAAGAGCAATGGTGGTAACATCAATGAGATCAGCAATCGCATCTAACACTGCTATTAGAGATGAAGATAACTACTTCAACTTACAAGCATGTCCAAACTATCCTGAGTTACAACCAGATATGGTTACATTGAACTCTGATAGAGGCGAAACTTCTTACATCGTTGGTGATACACCAATGAGATTGAAAGATAGTGCAACTGATATTCAGGCTTGGGCAACTAACGCGGCAGGAGCAACAGCAACAAGTGAAGACGGTCTAGTAACTAGAAATACTTATATGGGTCTATTCTATCCATCAGGTATTACTACTGATCTATCAGGTCAATTAGTAGCAGTTCCATCATCTCACATGATGACACGTACAATCTTACGTAATGACAATGTTGCTTATCCTTGGTTAGCGCCAGCAGGAACTAGACGTGGTATTATCGACAATGCTTCAAGCATTGGTTACTTAGATTCAGCAAGTGGTGAATTTGAAGTAATTAAAACAAGCATTGGTATTAGAGATGTGTTATACACAAACTTTATTAATCCAATGGTATTCTTTACAGGTCAAGGATTATTGAACTATGGTAACAAAACTTCATTTAATTCATCATCTGCTTTAGATAGAGTTAACGTAGCACGATTAGTCGCTTACATACGTAGACAATTAGTATTAGCGGCACGACCATTTGTCTTTGAACCAAATGATGTTCAAACAAGAAAATCAATTGCGGCAGTAGTTGAAACATTGTTTGCTGATTTAGTTTCAAAACGTGGTCTATTTGATTACTCAGTAGTTTGTGATTCATCTAACAATACTCCAGCGAGAATTGATAGAAATGAACTTTGGATTGATATAGCAGTTGAGCCAGTGAAAGCGGCTGAATTCATATACATTCCAGTTAGAATCTTTAACACTGGTGAGTTATCAGGATCGTAAAAAAGATATACAAAGAGGCTTCGGCCTCTTTGATTAAAAAAAAAGATAAATATATTTAAGAGATATATTTAATATTAGGAGATTAAAATGGCATCAGCCTCAGATACTTTAAAAAACCTTTCAGTTAAACCAGAAGGTAGGGAGAACGTCAACTTATTGATGCCTAAACTTCAATACAGATTCCGGGTTGGGTTTACTAACTTTGGAATTGGTAGTGATGCTGAAGGTTCAGTTACATTGACACGTCAAGTTATTGATGTAGCAAGACCACAGTTACAGTTCGCAAAAATTACAGTTCCTGTTTATAATTCACAGATTTATCTAGCAGGTAAACATTCATGGCAGCCACTTCAGGTTAACATTAGAGACGATGCATCAGGCGTTGTTTCTAAAGCAGTTGGCGCCCAGTTGCAAAGACAACTAGACTTCTTTGAGCAGGCATCATCTGCTTCAGGAGCCGATTACAAATTCGCAATGAACATTGACATCTTAGATGGTGGTAATGGAGTTAAAGATCCTGTAATCTTAGAGCAATGGGAACTAGCAGGTTGCTACTTAGAACAAGCAAACTACAATCAGTTAAACTATGCAACATCAGAAGCAGTGCAAATTGCTTTAACAGTATCATATGATAATGCTGTTCAAACTGACGGAGCAGGAGCATTGATCGGAGTAGGTGGACCAGGAACTATCGCGGATGCTGTATCAGCACCAGATCAAGGTACTGCTACTGGTTAATAGCAAACAGAGTAAATTTAAAAACCGGGTTCGCCCGGTTTTTTTATGGGGTTTTTAAAGAGATAAATAAGACTATAGGAGAAATATATGGCTGATCCAGCATTTACTAGTCTAAAAGATAGTTTAGTCGGAGCGTTTCTAAGTGATGTTTACTTAAGAGACTATACACATGCGGCTAAAACTTTTATTCCGAATAAGTTTTCAAATGCTCCTAAAGTTAAATTTCTTTTTCATACTTATTTTAATATCAATTCAGACGCATGGACTCCTCCCGCAGGTGTTGCTTCTAATAATTATGGAATACTAGTTAAATCAGTTAAACTTCCTTCTTTTAGATTTGAAACTGACACGTTGAATCAGTACAATAGAAAACGTATTATACAAAGCAAAATTAAATATGAGCCTGTAGATTTTACATTCCATGATGACAATGCATCTCAAATCACAGCAATGTGGAATGCTTATTATCAATATTACTATGCAGATTCATTTAATCCAGAATTAGGTAGTGGTGATACAAAGACTTATAACAGACGTAATATATATGATCCTTCTTTATCTGGCGACATGCAATATGGATATAGAGGAGATTCTTTTACAGGACAACAAGAAAGACCTTCTTTTTTCAAAGATATAACAGTTTATGGTTTGTGGAACAATCAATACATTGCTTATACATTCATTAATCCAATTATTACAAACTGGTCTGGCGATACATATGCATATGATCAGCCTGAAGGAACAATGCAACACAATATGACAATTGATTATGAAACAGTAACACACAATACTGGAGAATTTAATCTGGAAGAAGATGGACCTAAAGGTATTGATGCAGTTACTGGATTTGGACTTGAAGCACACTATGACTACACAGATAGTCCAAACGAACAATTAGGGCAAGGAGTCGGTGGATTAGGAGGGGCATCAGCACAGATGGCTATTCTTAATGATCCGAATGCTACTGCATTTGAAAAAGCACAAGCATTAGCAAAACTTTCACAATTAGATCCATCAGCAGTTATTGCACAAGCAAAAGATGCTGTTAAAGACGGTATTAAAGATGCAGTTAAAGATGCTGTTATAGACAAATTAACTGGCGGCTTATTTGGTGATGGCGGTGGTTCTGGGTCACCTACTATGGGTGCAAGTCCAGCATTGATTCAAATCTCTAACCAAGGTGGTGCCACAGCCGCAAACAATAATAATACTACTGGCAGTGGAGCAAATGCTGGGGAACAGAATTTTGGTGAGAGTGTAGTAAGTAACATAAGTAGAAATTTAGGATTCGGTTAAAATGGCATTAGAAGTAGTACAAACAGAAAACACACTAGAAATATTCGATAGTTTTTATGCAGAACCATTAAGTGTTCCTGTCAATGAATGGGACGTAGTAAATTCATACTTTGTTGGAGTATTAAAAGGCGACCCTAATTCTGAAAGTACAAAAGATACTGCAAAAAAATTCGCATCTGTGTTGTTTAAAATTGCACAACAAACAGGCACAGATATCATGGTGTTTATGGATTATTTTAGAACTAATGTAGAAACAAGTATACAAGTAAATAGCGAAATGGCATATTATTTAAATCTATTAAAATCTAAAACTGCATTATATGGAATCAGCACTGTCGTAAGTCCTAATCAAGCAGTACAACGTAATATCATTGCATAACAAGGCCCTATAATGGCTCGTAGACAAAAATACGCACAAGGCAGATACACTGTAAGAAATCCACAAAAATATGTAGGCAAAGGTAAGCCAACATATCGATCTGGATGGGAACTTACGTTTATGATCTTTTGTGATAGTAATGACAAAGTGTTGCAATGGGCTAGTGAATCTATAGCAATTCCTTATATACATCCTATTACAGGCAAACGAAAAAATTACATACCAGATTTCTTTATTGTCTACCAAGATAGAACTGGTAGAAAAAAAGCAGAACTGATCGAAATCAAACCAAAAGCACAAAGTATCATTGAAGAAAAAAGAACTAATCCTAAGACTGCAATTACTGTTGCTATCAATCATGCTAAGTGGAAGTATGCTCAAGCATATTGCAAAACTCAAGGCATTCAATTCAGAGTTGTTACTGAAGACGATCTTTTCTACAACGGTCGTAGTAAGTAGATAAATACTTGTATGACTAAGAAACTTGAAGAATTATTTGATATTGCTTCTAACGAAGACAATGAATTGAATGAGCCTATTCCAGGCGTAGCAGAAGAAGTTACTAAAGAAGCATTAAGTAACTTAGAAAAGATTGAAACTGCTTTGCCTACAGTTAGAGGCTTAGAAGCATCTGATAGAGAGATGGATGAACTGAGCAAGAAAGCAGAAACTAGTTTCCAAGATTTAATGGATTTAGGAATGCAAGTTGATTCACGTTTCAGCGGTGACATTTTTAGTGTTGCTAGTAATATGTTGAATCATGCTATTACTGCTAAGACTGCTAAACTAAACAAAAAATTAAAGATGATTGATCTACAATTAAAGAAAGCAACATTAGATCAACGTCAAGCAAAGGCTGATGAAAAGATCGATAATATTCCTTTAGGCGAAGGACAAAACTTGGATCGTAACGAATTACTACGAGTTTTATCTGCTAAAAATACAGAAGAATGATAAATATATTACACGGGAACAAAACATTATGAGAAATCTTAAACAATTTATCGCAGAAAGCGTCCACACTTATGACTACACAATTAAAGTAGCCGGTGACGTTGACAAGAACTTCTTGGAGTTGTTTAAATTCAACTTAGATAAGTTCTCACCAGTTGAAATCAAAGGTCCAAAATCAACACCAATTCAAGCAAATCCATATGGATTTCCAAATTTAAATAATGAGCCTGTACATATATTTACATGCAAGTTTGCATACCCATGTACTGAACCAATGGTTCAACAAATGGCTCAATTACTAGGTCATAACATCAACTATGTAAGAATGGTTAATACTGCATACAATGACGGTATTAATGATGAAATGGAGCAATACGAAAATCAAGCATCACCAGCATTAGGCGAACCTGAATTAGAAGATAATGGAAAAGAAGCAAGTGAAGAATATGGTGATAAGTACTTAGACAGCATACACAAACATGCAGAATATAAGAACGTCGGTAAAGTAGGTTTACCTGCTGATCAAAAGAATACTAAAGATTCATTTGATCCTTGGAAGCCTTGGACAGATGATTCAGTTAAAGGGCAAAAGAGTCCGTTTACTGATGTAAAACGACAGCCTAAGCCTGAAACATCAGCGGGACTATAAGGATTTAACTATGGACTTTAAAAAGATTTTAACGCAATTCAATGACATGTCAGAAGACTCTACTGAGTCTACTACTATGTTAACAGAAGCCGATCAAAAAATTCCAAACCCGACTGCACCAGATTCAGAAGCAACAAAAAGACGAAAGGCTATTGAAAAACACCAAGAAAAACTTAGAAATAAAGACGATGAAAAAGAAGGAAGTTTTTATGGGTATAGACAAAGATCAGATAATTTTGATCCAGATTTAGATGAAAGTGTTGGTATCGTTAAGGGTACATTAAGAAATGTCTTTGAAGAACTTAAATTAGAACCAGCAGACCCTGGAGCACAACATATTACACAAGATGGCGAGACAATCGGCACAGTAAAAGATGCAAATACAGCAAACCAAATCCAAACAGCAATTGATAAAGGTAACTTAACAATGGGTGATTCTGAGATAAACGAAGAAGAACTCGATGAAAAATGGGCTGGTGACACTAAGATTAAATCTACTGGTAAATGGGCAGACAAAACTATCGCAGAATTGCAAAAAGCCCGTTCAGCATTAAAAAGCAAAGAAGACAGAACTAAAGAAGAAACTTCTAAATTACGACAAATTAATTTTGCTATACGATCTAAGAAAGATTGGAAAGGTAAAGTAGCAGAAACTGACACACCACCTGAATCATCAATGGATCTTACATCTCCACTAAGTGGCGATAATAGAGACATGGCAGAAGGTGCTCAATATCCAGCAGATGATGGGTCTCCAAATTCAACTAATGATGAAAAAGGCAACGCCGCGGCAAACGCCGCTCTGGCAGCCAATGATTCTGATACGCCTCAACTTGTAAAAGAAAAGGCTAAGGGTAAGATAAGCAAATCTAGTAAACTACCTAGTATTTCTAAAGTGAAATCTATGTGTTCAGAAGGCTTTTCTACATCACAAATAAAACAACTGCACCCTAAGTGCAATCAAAAAGAACTTAATATTATGATTAAAAATACTAAAACAAACTTAAAAGAAGGCGCTGATCACATTCTGAAAGCGGCAAAGCACATGGGTCATGCTCATGGTTTATGTAAAGGATCTTATGCATGTCCACATGACGAAGGATCTGAAGGTCATAAGGCATACCACGAAGGTTACAAACATGGCCTTGATGAAGCATGTGGCGTAAAGAACGCTTATGAAGATTCTACAAAAGAAATGGGAATTCGTAACGAGCCAATCGTAGGAATCGTGCATGAAGAACCTGAATCAGAAGTTGTATCTACTATGGCATCTTACGGTGCGATGGACGAAGCAGAGATGGATGAAGGCAATGCATTTTCAGGGGCAATGGACAAAGTAAGCAAGGGCGAAAAGTTCACTGTAGGCGGAAAAGAATTCACAAAAACTGTAGCAGAACAAGAAAAAGATGCTGGTTTAGATGACAAGTATGACTGGAATGCATCAACTGAAGGCGACAAAGAAGCAACATATGAAGATGCCTGGACATTTGAATCATTAGAAGCAGAACTAGAGTCTGTATTAAATGAAGATCAGACTGTAGAAGAAGGTGTTAACATCTCAGTTCAGTCTGGAATGGAAGGACAAGAAGACAGAGTTAGTGTTAATGCTACAGATGCAGAAGCAGATAAGTTAATCAAGTTTGTTAAAGACGTAGGCATGGGCAACTATGGAGATCCTGAATTAGAAGTTGTAACACCAGATGTTGCAGACGTATCATTCTATGGTTCAGAATCACCATCAGAAGAGCCTCAAAGTTCACATGATGACATGCTCAAGTTAATGGGTATTGTCGATATGGAAGATGATGCAGAAGCACCAGGAACTGTTGACTACGAAGAAGAAATTGTTGATGAAAAAGAAACATGCGAATCATGTGGTTCAGATGATCATATGGAAGAAGCATGTGGCGACAAAACAATGGAAGATCAAGGTTACAATGACAGAGAAGACGAACAACTCGGTATGAAAGACGGCAAAGAGTCTGGTAAAGATGATGACTACGCAGGACGTAGAGATCAGTCACGTGATGACTTCGGTCATAGACATGGTGGGCATTTAGAAGAAAAGCAAGGCTATAACGATAGAGAAGACGAGCAACTTGGCATGAAAGATGGCAAGGAATCTGGTAAAGATGATGACTATGCAGGTCGTAGAGATCAATCACGTGATGACTTCGGTCATAGACATGGTGGGCATTTAGAAGAAGAATCAGATGCAGAGATGGACGACCATGCTGAAAGAGCAGGTAAAGAAGTTGCACATGATGCACATTATGATGGTCGTAAGCACTCAGGTAGAGATGGCGAAGATGTCACTAAAGATTTAGAATATGATGATTACAAAGATCATCACAGAGCAGATGAAGGTCAAGGCTACGATGATAGAGAAGACGAACAACTCGGAATGAAAGACGGCAAAGAATCTGATAAGAAGCAGTCAATGAAGGATCGCAGAGATGATGAACGTGGTAAGTATGGCAAAAGAGACAAAGAAGACCATAACGATCCTAAGTCATTAGAAGAAACTCTTGCACAGTTAGATGAACTTGCTCAGTTAGATGAATTTAAAAAACAAGGCTATGATGATAGAGAAGACGAGTCTGATGGCGAGAAGCATGGCAAAGAATCTGGTAAGAAACAGAGTGAAAAAGGCCGTAGAGATGACACAGATGGTGCATGGGGTAAGAGAGATAAAGAAGACAGAAAGCCTTCTTTAGAAGAAAATCTTAGAACTTTAGACTTACTAGCAGAAGTCGGTGTAGAAGCATCAGAACAGCCTACTCAGCCTTTATCACAACATGACGATGATAACTTAACAACAGAAGGTGCAGAAGATGCATCTGCTGATAGTTTAGATGGATCAATCGAACCTGTAACTGAAACTCAAACTGATGATCAAAGAGAATTTGCAGTATCAGAAGATGATTTAGAAGAAGGTAAACTTCCAGCAGGTCTTAAAGCATACCAAGATAAAAAGAAAGGTAAAAAAGACGATAAAGATGTTGATGAAGCATGTGGAGACATGAAAGAAGAGAAACTTGACGAATGGGCTAACGATGCTGGTAAAGATGGCATGGAAACTTCGTTTGAGCAAGACATTGACTTTATGACTAAAGTTATCTCTGGTGGACTTAACAAACAGAAATCAACAGGTCAAACAACTATTCCAGTTGTTGCTGGTCAAGATGACAGAATGGGATATAACGGTGCTGACTTAGTTAAAGAAGGCAGTGTTTTATCATCATCTGGTTTTGCAACTATGTTGAACAAACTTGACAGCCTATCTGAAAAATAATAACTACGAAGTTTTTACTTTTATAATACCCGGCAATGTCGGGTATTTTTTTGGATAACGAAGAATATCTCCAAACGATAAATACTACTATTAGGAAAGAATTGTTATGTCACAAAGAAATATAGATTTCGGAGCATTCCCAGACGATCCCAATGCAGATGCTATCCGCTCGGCATTTGAGAAAGTTCAGTTAAATTTTACAGAAGTATTTGCTGGTCTGGGTGATCAAGCAGTAATCTCGGTTAACAAAACTGCAGGGTCTGGAATTCAAGTAAATCAACCTACAGGCAACGTAGTTATTTCTGCAAACATTGCCAACTGGACTGTTAGATCATCTACATTAGATTTAGGGATAAGCAATCCAGGAACACTATCAGTTGCAAAAATAGAAAACACAAGTCAATCTCTTTACATTGATCTGCCTCCTACTGCGGTTTATGCGGCAGGTGACTTCGGTTATATCTTAGCAAACACATCATCAGGCAATGGCAACATAGATGGCAATAACATAACATTAACTAACAATGTAGTAGCAGGAAATGTCTATGCTAATACAGGTATTATTGGTGCCACTACATTAACAGGTACTCTAAGTACAGCCGCTCAAACAAATATTACATCAGTAGGTACTCTATCTGGACTTACTGTAACTGCACCCATCACTGGTAGTGTAACTGGTTCAGCCGCAACAGCAGGCACAGTAACAACAGCCGCTCAACCAAACATCACATCAGTAGGAACGTTATCAGCATTAGGTGTTAACGGAATTGTAACAGCACAATCAGTTACAGCAAACACAGGATTATTTACAGGTGATGGTGGTGGCTTATCAAATATTGCAGGTGCTAATGTAGGCTTAGTAGCAAATGCAACGTATGCAGTATCAGCAGGCAGTACACCATTAGCAGGAACAGTTACAACAGCGGCACAGCCAAATATCACAAGTGTCGGCACATTATCAGCATTATCTGTAACAGGTAATGTGTCTGCAGGCAATGTGTCTGGCACAGGTGGTGTCTTCACATATGTATCAGGCGACGGTGCTAACTTAGCCGCAATTACAGGAGCAAATGTCTCGGGCGTTGTAGCAAATGCTACACATGCAGTATCATCAGATAGTGCTAATGCAGTTGCAGGTCCTAATGTAACTGGACAAGTAAATTTCGCTGTAACTGCTAATGCAGTAGCGGGAGCAAATGTCTCAGGTGAAGTTACTAATGCCGCTATAGCAAACTCAGTTGCTGGTGCAAACGTATCTGGCGAAGTTGGATTCTCAGTAGTAGCAAATTCAGTTGCTGGCGCTAATGTATCAGGTACTGTAGCAAATGCAACATATGCTGTATCAGCAGGTACAGTAGAAACTGGCGCACAACCAAACATAACATCAACAGGCACTCTAACATCATTAAATGTTACAGGAAATGTCGATGCTGGAAACTTAACTACAACTGGTCTTATTACTGGTGATGGTGGTGGTTTATCTAACATCTCTGTATCAGCAGGTGCCGCTATTACAAACGGCACAAGTAATGCAATAGTGGATACTAACGGACCATTCAGAGTTTCAATCAATGGTTCAGCAAACGTAGTACAAGTTAAAGATTCAGGAACAAACATGGAAGTTGCAGGCTCAATGTCTGTATCAGGTGGATTCGATAATAACATCGATTTCAATAGTACTTCTAACTTAGGACCTGAAAGTAATGTAACAATTACAGGTGGAGTTGCAAACGCATTCTTAAGAACAGACGGTGCAGGTGTGTTGTCATGGTCAACAGCAGTAACTGCGGCGCCTGGTGCAAATACTCAGGTCATATTCAATGACGGTTCAGGCTTGTATGCTGGTAATACAGGATTTACATTCACCAAAACAACAGGTACTTTTACTGCACCAGTTATAAGTGGACCATTATCAACTGCGGCACAACCAAACATTACAAGTGTTGGTACGTTAACTTCATTAATCTTAGGTGGAACTTTAAACACTAACTCAGATATAATTACTAACGCAGGTAATATTGAAATATCAGCAGGTACAGGAACATTTAAAGGTGACGGTTCAGGATTATCTAGTATTACTGGAGCAAATGTAAGTGAAGTTCCTTTAGCAACAACAGCAACAACAGCAGTAACAGCAAACGCAGTAGCAGGAGCAAATGTCTCAGGTCAAGTATCATTCGCGGCAACAGCAAATGCTGTAGCAGGTGGTAATGTATCTGGCGAAGTCGGATTTGCGGCAGTTGCAAATAGCGTATCTGGAAGCAACGTAGTTGGTGCAGTATCGTCTGCAACAACAGCAACAACAGCACAGACTGTAACAACACCTGCACAAGGAAACATCACATCAGTTGGTACTTTAACTGGGTTAGATGTTAATGGATTAATTACAGCAGTTAACATCACAGCAAACACTGGTTTAATATCTGGTGATGGTGGTGGTTTATCTAATATAGTAGGATCTAATGTTTCTGGTGCTGTATCAAGTGCGACAGTTGCAACTAGTGCAACGACTGCTGGTACAGTAACAACAGCCGCACAACCTAATATTACTTCAGTAGGATCTTTAACTTCACTGACAGTAACTGGTAACGTTTCTGTAGGTAATATCTCTGCTACACGTGGTACATTTACATCTGTGTCAGGCGATGGTGCCAACTTAACTAATATAACTGGTTCAAATGTAGGTGGGCAAGTAGGATTTGCGGCAATAGCAAACAATGTAGCAGGTGGTAATGTTACTGGCGTAGTAGCAAACTCAACATATGCCGCATCAGCAGGTAGTGCTCCACTAGCAGGCACGGTAACAACTGCCGCACAACCAAATATAACATCAGTCAGTTCGTTTCTATTCCATTCATCTAGTGACTCTGTAAGTGCTTCAGGTAGTTCACAGGGCGATGCGTTTACATTAACAACTGAAATTAACAGAGTAACGTCAGCATCAGCATCTAATGGTATTAAATTACCAGTTGCTCAAGGTGGATTAGTAGTATTCATAATCAATACTGTATCTAACTCATTCAAAGTATATCCGAACACTAGTGATGAAATAAATTCATTAGGTACTAACAATGCATTCACGCATCCAGAGGGTGCAACATTACAATATATTTGTACAAACTCTGCAAATTGGTATACTGTTGGCGCAACATATGCATAATGTTTTGCATCTTTAAGAAGGGTAAGAAACAAATGAGATTATCAAAGAATTTTACACTAACAGAGTTTGAAAAAAGTCAAACTGCTATACGTCAAGGCTTAGACAACTCTATGCCTGAAGAGCATTTAGAAAATGCAAAAGCATTGTGTGAAAACGTATTACAAAAAGTCAGAGATCATTTTGGACCTGTCATTATTAATAGTGGATATCGTGGGGAAGCACTTAATAAAGCAGTAGGCGGAAGTTCTAAGTCACAACATTGTAAAGGTCAAGCGGCAGACATAGAAATACATAGTGTATCTAATTATGATCTTGCAAAATGGATTGAAAAGAATACAGACTTTGATCAAGTAATTTTAGAATTTTATACTCCGGGAGTACCAGACTCTGGCTGGGTGCATGTAACTTATAATATAGAAGGTAATAGAGGCAAATCATTGACAGCATCTAAAGTTGATGGTAGAACGCATTACTCTTTAGGTCTTAACAAATGAGTCATCATCCAACTTGGGTAACTCCCAAAGGATCAATAGGTGCATATCCTTCATTGATTCCTTTATCTTTCACATTCTCAGCAACTCCTGATGATGTGTCAGATACATTATCTTATGTAGTGTTAAGTGGCTCGTTGCCTTCAGGATTGACACTAAACAGTACTACTGGTATCTTATCAGGCACACCAGGAAGCGTTGGTGTCGATACTGTATATAACTTTGCTGTAAGAGCATCAGAAGTAAGTAATGCTACTGAAATAGCAGATAGAGCATTTAGCATAGAGATCAGCGGCGTTGCTACTCCTACATTTACTACTCCTACGGGAACAATACTTAATACTAATGACAGTGTTTGGCGAGAATTACAAGTAGAATATGACAATCCGATCTCTACTAACGAAATAACAATTAGATTAGCACAAGGTAAACTTCCTCCTGGCTTAGAAATAAATGAAAAAGGTTTAATCAGAGGATATCCAGAAGCTCCTATCATTAATATTAATTACTCTACTGTATCTACAACTGCGGTATCTGTGTCATCTAATGTGATAGAAGTACTAAGTACTGATGAATTCGTCATAGATAGACCTGTTGTGTTTTCAGGATCGTTATTTGGTGGATTAGTATCTAATACTACTTACTTTGTACATTCAATAATAAATTCAACAACGTTTACTGTTTCTTTGACACGTGGCGGAACAATTCTTAGTCTGACTGATGGCACTGGTATTATGACAACTACCTTGCCACAAATTCAAATAGGTGAGCCAACTGTACAAACATTTAGTTTCACACTAGAACTATTATCTGCTTTAGGAAACAACTTACAATCATATTTAATTATTGTAGCAAATCAAAATGCACCAACAAATGTAGGAGGTCCTGGATTTCCTGCTAATACAAGAGTTCCCACAATCTACAATACAAGACCATCAACATTTAATGTAGGTGTCAATGATCCTACTAATTATGGATACTATGTATTCCCTAACAATGATCTAAATCTCACTTATTCACCAAGCGAATCTGCTCTCATGGGACAGTTTCAAAGTGGAGAATACTTTTCATGGAAAATGTTAGGACATGACTTCGATGGCGATGCATTAACATATCAATTCGCAAACTTACCTTTAGGTTTAGTCGGCGATGCTACAACTGGTTGGATAACAGGAACTCCAGTCATTGCAGAAAACAGTATTAATAATTATAGTTTTTCTGTGAGTGTTAGAAAGACAAACTTTACTAATGTTTCTAGTGCTGTCTTTAATTTCCAAATGACTATTGCTAATGACATCAATGGTATTATTACTTGGATTACGCCTAGTGATCTTGGTAAAATGAATAATAGTGAAACATCAATCTTAGCAGTTGAAGCAACATCTGACGTAGCATTATCTTATAGAGTAACTAATGGAAAACTACCTCCAAACTTAACAGTACTTGCAGATGGCGGAATTTCAGGCACAGTTGCATATCAACCTACAGATGAATTATTAGAATTAGATGATCAAACTACATTCACTTTTACTATAGAAGCATACTCTCCGTTATATCCTGTTGTGTTTTCTCAAAGAGAATTTACATTAGTAATTGATCAGGAATTCGATCAACCAACAGACACATTGTACATTAAGTGTGCTCCTTCACTTGAAGATAGAGCAATCATCAAGCAGTTAT
>Ga0222717_10000162_pt1 | contig 57950 bp, 60 predicted proteins | sample C33_18DmetaG_FD_165053 | JGI IMG/M metagenome (GOLD analysis project Ga0222717, IMG submission 165053) | Estuarine water microbial communities from San Francisco Bay, California, United States - C33_18D | ecosystem: Environmental > Aquatic > Marine > Unclassified | place: USA: California... | reverse complement strand
TATCTCCTGACCACCACTTGTGAAAGGGTGACAGTAAACATCCATCAGATTATAAACTTCATTTAACTGGGAATCAGTAACTCCTCTCCCTGTATTCGTAGTATTAACAGATTTCTGAGTCCCACATGCTCCACATGTCTGTTCTTGCCCTTTAAATGGAGAAACATGATACGTGCCGCACTTATTGCAAATATAAGTCGTTAAAATGTCTGTATGCTGTATACCCTTTTCTTTTAAAAGCCTCTGAATATCCCAACCTTCAGACCAATGAGTATGCAACAACAACTTAGCTTTTGATTTCGGGTGATCTTGTTTAAATTTCTTAAACCCCTCTAAGATATTAGGGACGCTTTTCCTAAGTTGGTTACGAAAAACAAACCCAATAACAAATTCATCTTTTAACCCACTTCTCTCCCTAAGGGACTGACGTTTTTCATCAGTTAGCTTGTGAAAATTGTTTTTATCTAGAGAGCCTCTTAATGTCTTAACATTCCCATAGCCCAACTCATTCATAGCTTTCTCAGCAAAAGAAGCCCATACATAATAATTCTTTATCTTAGGAGCATATTCAATAGCTTGAGGCAAAATTGGCAGACTATCCAGAGTAGTCCAGATCATAGTGTTAACTTTATTCCACCAAGGTTTTGTATGGAACCCATTAAAAGCCCATATATCCTCCATGCCGATGTAAACATCAGGCTTAAACTCTTTAATCGCCCTGTCTACTAATTTAGAGCCGTACCCTTGCTCTCTCTGCTGTTCTGCAGTTAATCCCTGCATCTCTTGTGGTTTAGGTAAGCTACCCCTACAAGTCCAAGGTAGGAGCTGTGTGCTAGGAGCTTCCCATTCTACACCATTAGCTAGCTCGATAAGATTATACTTGCCTGTATCATGGAGATACCGCATGATATTCTTTTTGTTTTTACCGAAACCAGTGAAAGCTCTAGTAAAATTAGAATGAATCAATACAGTTTTCTTCATGAGTGAGAAGCGTTAGCTTTCCTTTTATCGATATTGTTTTGCAATCTAAAGGCATAAAGCTCTTGCAGGAAGAACTTGCAGAACTCTAATAGAGTGCGCCCCTCTGACATCTCTACGCTTATGCTAAATGTATTAGCTGAATTCCTCCTTATACCAAAAGAAAAAGCATTCTCTTTCCCTTCTCTTAACCAAGGTTTAAAAGAGATCTGAGTTTTATTATCCCCGAAAGAGTGGAAAGCTGAAAATTCAGTATACTCTTCTATAGCATAAATGAATCCACCTACTTCTACTTCGTTGAGCTTGATTGAAATAGACTTATCAGGATTCTTAGCGTTTTCAAAAAAAGAACCAGTTCTTTTTTTATCGTTCCAAGAAAATTGTTTTATAGCCCTGATATATACACAAGGCTCTTGATTCTTATTGTTAGCTCCGATATCGAAACTGAAAGCGCACCCAGTGTTCCTAGGATTAGGCTTATAATACTGAACAATCATGTAGAATATTAAGGAATATAGCCCTTTTTTCTACACAAATTAATCTTAGGCTTTTACACCAAAAATAGGCTCACAGATCGTTTTCATGATGAATTCTCTGTTTTTATGGAACATTTTTACCTTACAGAACCTTTCGTAACAATGAGAAAAAATATCTGCTATATTTAGCACATTATCATATCTGTATGAGTCATACACATACACCTCTTTAATGTATTCTGTAATCAAGAATAATAGTTTTTTTCTTAATTGTATCTGATAAAGGGATTTAAAAAGATCTCGATCTTCTGTTATACCTCCTTTTTGGCAAAAAATAGATAGATAAGAATATTGTATATCTTCTGAGATTCCCAAATCTAAGATTAAATCTATAAAATCTATGTAAGGATGGCCCATACACACATTCTTAAAATCATCGAAATAGAAAGCTTGCCCATCAAAAAATATGTTGTCTATAGACAAGCCCCCATGACACTTTTGTTTATTAGGTAATTTAAACGACTTAGCTAATAAAGTTAACTCTTCAGATAATTCAGATATGAAATTTTTATAGTAGTCATAATCAGTATAACTTTTTAAAGCCCTTAAAGAATCTTCTGGCAAATAAGATAAAGGGTTTATGTTGTCCAGAAAATGTTCTAAAGATATTTTATAAGTGTTCCTTACTCCTTTTGTTTTTTGGAATTTAAAGTATGAGTCTATAAATATGTCAAAATTATTTATAATACATGAACGACCATACTCGACAACGCTTTCACAAGGTGGAATTTCTACAAGGAGATATGTAACGTCTTCTCCTATTTTCACCTGACCATATTTAACAAACAAAGGTATTACGTTACAATCAGAGTTTCTTATGACATTAGACTCTTTTTTTAACACCCCTTCAGAATCATCCAAAGATATTTTCAATTTATAGATTTTGCCTATATTATCTTTTAAGACAAAAACATCATAATCGTTTTTTATCGCACCTACAATAATCTCTAGAACCTGCAAATTAGGTTTAATTCTTTTTACTACTTCTAAAGCGAAATTTCTATCCTCATCTTGGTTTTGGGTCTGTGGGAAAGTATAAACTTTACCTTTAAAAAGAGAAGATAGTTTCATGCCTTATAATAAAACTACCCCTTCCTTTTTCAAGGAGGGGGTAGAGTAATATGAACGATAATCTTATGTTATCTTTTATTAGTAAGATTTAAAAAACCTTACCAAATTTTTTAGCAGCAATACGCACTCCAGAAATACTAGCTTTAGCAAAGCGGCGAGTACGATTGAAATTACGGTCATAAACCACAATTGTTTGATCTGTTTCAGATTGGAGCTGAGCGTTAAGTGATTCACCCTGCTTCGTGTAGAGACCAAAGAAACGCCCTTTTGAATTGCGAATAGCTTTCATTACCCGTAGGTTTACTTTATCCATGCCATATCTTATGCGAATTCTAGCGATTTGTCAACTATATTTATCGATATTTTTTCAACATCTCTGTTATTCACAATGAAGTTAGATATCGGGACTTGAACTAGAGATTTTACAACACTTTTTATTTGTCTAGCGTGATTTTTATCATTTTTAATCTCATTAAAAATATGGTTCTCTACTTTCTTCTGTAAGACTACATTTATACCCCTTTCTAATAGTCTAGATTTTATTTCAATCAACTCTTTTCTTATAATCTGCCTCAATTCACGTTCTCCTAGCTCATTAAAAATCAACACCTCATCCACGCGAGCTAATAACTCTGGTCTGAAATATTTCTTAACACAAGAATTATAAACATCTTTCTCTTGTTTTTTATCAGGAGCAAATCCCATACTCTTCGCTGATTTTTCTCTATGACCAATATTAGAAGTCATAATGACTACAGTCTTACTAAAATCAATATTCCTATTAAGGTTATCTGTAGCGTATCCCTCGTCTAAAATGTGAAGTAAAATATCTAAGACTTTAGGCTCACATTTCTCAACTTCATCGAATAATACAACGCAGTTGGGATTATTACGAACAAACTCTGTGAGTAAACCTCCTTCGTCATAACCTACATAGCCAGCATTTGCGCCCATGAGTTTAGAGATAGCTGTTTTATCTTGGTATTCACTCATGTTAAGCTGCAGGAATGATTTCTCATTACCAAAGAAATACTTCGCTATCTTTTTAGCGGTATATGTCTTGCCAACACTTGTATCACCAACAAAAAGGAAATTACTCAAGGGCTTACTAGGATCGTTTAAACCCGCTTTAGCACAAGATAGAGAATTATAAATAAGATCTATGTTTTCATGTTGACCAAATACTTCGCTATTCATTTGCTTAGAAAAAGAAGCGAAGGAAGAATGGTTCTTATTAATAGTCTTTGCTGACAATCCTGTCTTCTCTTGGAAGATAGCTAGGATATCTTTTTGCCTGATATTTTGTTTCCTACCCCGATTCTCTTGGTAACGGGACATTACTTGGAGATAATCTTTCAATAGTAGAGTAAACTGTTCCTCGTCTAACTCTTCGTCATTATTAGTATCCATCAAGACCTTGCAAAAAGAATTTCTAACATCATCAACCTTAGCTGGGATCTTATTGTATTTAATTCTAGTCCTAGCTCCTAATTGATCAATTATATCAAAAGCTTTATCAGGGAACTTTTTATTGCTTAAGTATTTTTCACAAAAATCTATGACCGTATCAATATCTGATTCTAAGTATCTGACATTATGAAAATCTTCATAATAAGAAATCGTTTTTAAAATAATCTCTTTTGTTTCTGCTTTTGTAGGTTCTTCAATCTCTATTTTATCGAATCTCCTTTTGATAGCCGTGTCTTTTTCAAAGAATTTCTTGTATTCTTGAGTCGTTGTTGCCCCTATACATTTTATCTCTCCTCTAGCTAAAGCTGGCTTGAGCATGTTTGAAGCGTCTACAGCACCCTCTGAATTACCAGCTCCTATTATAGTATGAATCTCATCAAAAAACAGTATGATATTAGTCTCTTTTTCAGCTTCCGCGATCAAAGCTTTGAATTTTTCTTCAAACTCTCCTCTATATTTAGTACCAGCGACCATCGCGCTTATATCAACCGAGCAAATCTGCATTAGTGACATATGCGGCGGAACTTCTTGGCCTACAATTTTTTGAGCTAAACCCTCTGCTATAGCTGTTTTCCCGACACCTGCATCTCCGACTAAAATAGCATTACTTTTATTTTTCTTAGAGAGGATCTCTACAAGCTGATGAATTTCATGATCCCTGCCAGAAATAGTAGAACTCTTTTTAGAGAGATACTTTTCATTTAAGTTAATACAGTATTTTGATATATTCGGCAATGGCGATTGAAGGTCTTCTACATCGACAAACTCTTCAGTCTCAGAGACAAATGAATCCCTCATCTTATCTAAAGCGGGGATACTATCTTCTAGAACATAACCCTCAATCAAATCTTTGGACAACAAAAGATCTATGTTATTTTTAGATAAAAACTTTATAAAGTCATTATCAGAATCCAAGATTACATAAAGGATATGCTCTATACCAATGAAATAACTATCGAACATGTCTGAGAAATCTTTCGCAGACTTTATTGTCTCATTAACATCGCTATGCCATCCTCCTTGGCCCTTTTTGCTTAAGAAGTAATGCTCGTTTTGTTTTGAATATTTTTTGAAGATATCTTTAAACACCTCAACATCTAAATCTATATCGTAAGATTTTAATCTGAGTGAACAAGTATCTGATATGTTCGATAAGCAGCCATATACTAAGTGAGCTACTGTTACTAAATCGTGACCATTATCCTTAGCAAACTTCTTAGAATCTTTTAATCCTTTCTTTGCTTTAGGCGTGAGGTTGAAATCGGCTAAACCCATCATAATTCTTTACACTATTTTAGTTCAGATAGTTTCATGTAGATTTTATCCTTTAAAGGAACTATTTTGTCAAGAAAGACAATATCATCCCCTTTGGACCCAAATACTATAACGACATCACCTTTCTTAGGCAACTTTTTTCCAGAATCTAAGTAGTTAGTTAATCTCCCCTCTCTCTCACTATCTAAGAAAAGACCTTCTAGAACCCCAGTTTCATCTTGCATAGTCAATCTAGCATATTTATTCCCGTTGCGACTAGTCCTTTTAATAATGTCAGTCAAAGAGCCGACAAATTTTATTCTTGCTCTAGACTCAATATCTTTCACTGCGTCAGCAGAATGGAAGTCCTCTCCATAGCTGAATATCTCTCTAATGTTATGAGAGTAGCTATATCCTAAGAGCTTTTCTTCAAAATACCAATTAGCATACTTATTATGCACCTTGTTCATCTCATAAATTTGCTTGTAAGGCTTATATTTTTTCTTAAATGTCTCAAACCTGCTATCCTTAAATATCGCTCTATTATCGTCTCCAACCATATCTTGTTTCTTTACCTCATGTATCGATGTTATTATATCGTAATCGTATGACTCGCCAAGCGCAACTAGATTCCTCTTTTCTCTATCCGTTAAAACATTAAAGGTCTGAGCCTCTAGAACTAATCTTGGTCGAGTATGCTTAACAAATGAGTCTAGAAGACCAGCCTGTATTAAAGCTGATAAAGTACCTATGTTCAGTCCTGCTTGTTTAGCCGCCAAAAACACTTCATACTTATTAGAAAATGAATCCTCTCTAAATTCCAATAAGGATACTAAAACTTTAGTGGATACACCTTTTATAGAATTCAATCCATACCTAATATCTTTGCCCTCGATTTTGAAATCAATGTCAGACTTATTTAAATCTGGTTGTAGTAACTCAATATCGAAGTGACAAAGCTCTTGGGATATCTTAGCGATTTCTTCATGAGAATTAGGCTCAAACTTAGCATACTTTAACAGACTGAGATAAAATTCTTGAGGATGGTTAAATTTCAGATAGATAGTTATAGCAGCTAGATAAGCATAACTAATAGAGTGAGATTTATTAAACGAATAATTAGCAGAGTCTTCTGCGACTTTCCAAAGGACTTCTGCCACTTCAGGTTCTAAATCGTTCTCTTTTATCTTGTCATCAATTTTTGCCTTCCACTCTGGCATTTTGTCCACCTTCTTCTTCCCGACTATACGCCTTAGTTGCTCAGACTCATCTAAGCTAAAACCTACTTTCACAGCCATTTTCATCAACTGTTCTTGATAAAGGGGAATGCCTCCAGTATAGCTGAGAATATCATCAAAATACTCATGCACAGATTGGAATTCGCCAGTTCTTACATAAGTGGCATAAGCGTCCTTGAAATCTAAAGCTCCAGGTCTTGCTATAGCGACCACCGCTGATAATTGCTCTAAGCTCTGAGGAGAGATCAACTTACAGACTTTGAAGTTCGTGTCCGCTTCGATCTGAAACAAGCCCTGCGGAGATCTTAAACAAGCTAGCGCTGCATAGATGCTAGGGTGATGGGGGTCTATATCAGAAGCCTTTATTCCAAGCCCCTTACAAACATCATGCACAACAGATAATGTCCGAAGACCTAGGATATCGAACTTGACACTAAGACTAGCTACATCATTCATGTCATATGCCGAGATCAAAGATCCATCATTTGTTGTTTGTAGTGGCATGATATCATCTAATTCATAAAAGGAAATAGATATACCAGAAGGATGGACTCCAGTATTCTTGTTCAAACCTTGTAGTTTTTTAGCTATCTTATAGACTTTAGGATATTTATCAGCATGATTTTTAAAACTCTCGCTCTCTTCATAAGCCGTCTGGAGTTTAGCTACTATCCCATAATGTTTAGGGATTGAGTCGCTAATGTGATTAACTTCCATCTCAGATAATTCTGCGACTATCTTACCGCACTCCTTCATGCAAAGTTTACCACTTAGGGTATTCAATGTCAGTATCTTAGAGGTCTTGCCTTTATATTTCTTTTCGATATATTTTATAACCTCCAATCTTCGATCATAAGAAATATCGTTATCGACATCAGCCAACAGACTACCATCAAGAAAAGTTTCCCCTTCATGCTCTATCTTTTTTGCACGACTCTTAGACACAAACCTCTCAAAGAATAAATCGTATTCAATTGGGTCTATGTTCGTCACGCCAATAACATAGAGAACTAAAGATCCAGCTGCGCTACCTCGACCAGCCCCTGTAGGGATATCATTCTCGACGCAAAAATTAATGATGTCCCAATTGAGAAGGATATAATCTACGAAACCCAACTCTTGGAAGATAGACAACTCTTCTTTTAACCTACCATAGTAAACTTGAGCATTATCAAATTTATCTATACCTTTTTGTTGTAACCTCTTGAAGCACAATTTCCTTAAAAACTGATAATTGTCTGCAGATTCTTCACATGAAACTTCTTTATAGTATTTATTCTCAATCTTAATCTCTGGCAACTTAACACCAACTGGAAAAGGTGTTTTATATCCTATGTGTTTTAATGAATTCATATTTCTAAGTCAAAAAGCTGTTTACGAAAAACTTTAAAATTCATCTCAATGTCGTAAAGGGCATCATGCAATCGTTTGGGGTCATGATCTATATTGTATTTTTTAAGCAGGAAAGCCTGAGATGTTTTTAGCTTTCTTTCCCTATGATTTATAAGTCTATACTGCCAACTAATAAAATCATCTTTATCTACTGGTATGTCTTTAGCTATAGCTACAGCTAAAGCTCTTGTGTCAATAATGCGTTCTACATATGAGTAATCAGCCTCAAGTTTCATTAACTCACGCCAAATATTGACCATGTAAACATCGAACCCTAATAAATTCTGACCTACTATAAACGTATCCTCATCATAAAGATGCTTAGAAAACTTCTCCCAGACCTTTCTCGGGCTTTCTTTTCTCTTGTTATACTCTTCCATAGTAAAACCTGTGATCTTAGCAGCCCCCGCTGACACATCTAAATTTGGCCAATCCAGAAACATATCATGCTTCTCCAAGATTTTACCTCCTTCCACTACTAACCAAGCAACCTGCCAAGGTCTTGACCTGATTAAATTTAAGCCTTCAGTTTCTGTATCGAAAACTAAATATTTTTGCTTCTTATCAAACCTTAACAATGATTCATCCATTGGCCACCTCTTTCTTTTCTAAATATGACTCAAAACAGAACTCTTGGCTACCAAAATGATTTAAATTTGGACTACTTAACGTAGCCGCTTTCCCGAAGTTTCTGTTGCAGAGTATCTTGTATGTCTGCAACGCTTCAACGTCTTCTCTTTTTTTATAGAAGATGCTTTTCACATCTTTACATTTAGCCCCGATGTTATCTGCGAACTTTTTTACTTTACGTGCCAGTAAATTATCGAAAGGTAGACAATTATCCTCGACCCAGAACACAGGACTGATTTTTGAAAAGCTGGGGACACATTTTTTTAGGTGAAGACTATTATTATAGATAAAAGAATCATAAAATGGAATTACTAGATCGATACTATCGCTCCATAATGAATTCAAAAAATTAAAATCTACTTTACCGCTATTACTAGTATAAGCATACGAATAGATTCTATATAATAGTCGGCATCCATCATCGTCGTTAGCAAAAATTACAATTTTATGATCAGAATTATCATCGTCATTTACATCGTTGCAACATGTAATCCTAAGACCAAAGACTAAATTTATATCTCGCTCTTTGCACCTATTATGAGCAGTAACAAAACCCGTCATAGAATCTTCAACTAAGACTAAGCTCTTAATCTTGTTCTCTTCGCATATCGATAAGATGCTATCAGGACCGCCGTCCTTCTCCGCCTCGTCTAATGTTAAAATACTTTTCCCTATAGAGAAAGTAGATTTGAATACTGGGACCATGACCCAACTATACAAGTCTAGACTAGCGAGTCAAGAACAATGTGCTGGGCAACCCTTATAATATCTGATCTCGTATTTCCCGCCTTTGGGGATAAGATCTTCAGAGAAATCCTCTTCGAAGTAACACTTGACCGTCTTACCTTCTGAGTTGTAGACCTCATAATAAAAGAAATCAAACTTCATGGAGCAATGCCATTTTGGATTGCCGTCTTTTTTAAGTTCTCCCTTCTTAGTAGCAAAGCCACATAGCAACTTACCACTAAAGGAACTGTCAGAAGGGAAGCCTTTACGAGCAGCAAAATTGTATTTCGCGTCTCTCTCTGTAAAATTGTCTAGATATTTTTGTATCTCTGTAAGCTGTAATTCAAAACCTACCAGCTCATCAGGGTCAAGAGGCTCCATCCTAACTATCCCTGTTTTTTTGGCTTTCAAGTCCAAATCAAACTTCAAAAAGAGAAACTCACTAACCCTATTAGCGTATTCTGGGAATAGATCCCTTACAGCTAAGCTATACATTAAATCCTGTAAATTATCAGTATGGTCTTTACCCTTGAATACATCTTTACTGGTCTTAAAATCTCTAATCAAAGCAAACTTTTGATCCTTATACAGAAAGAGCTTGTCTATGAAACCCCTAATCTTGTAGCTGATCTCGCCATCATTCTTAATAATATCGAAATCTTTCTCTGAATACTCTTCAGTTGGCTCAGAAAGATCCCCACCAAAGAAATCATAAGACAGACCATTGAAGATCATCTCCTTCATCATCTGTATGTTCTCAGCATCATCCACTCCCTCTTTTTCAGCATGTTTAAAAATTAAACGTTTGATAGAAGGGATAGAAAAGACATCTTGAGATTTAATTATCTCATCAAAATACTTTTTCCTCTTGGGAACGCCAAGGACTTCAAACACTAAGTGGCATATAGACCCTCTCCTCGCCCCATCATTACTCTTCTCTGGGAGACCTAATTTATACTTACACCAATAAAGCCAAGAGCAGGATTGAGCAGTTTTAATTCGACTCGCAGATAAGGGCGTTTGAGGTTCAGTCATTACTTAGCAACAAGGCTGTTTTAAATTCTTTTTTAGTGAAACTGGATGAGTTGTTTTTTACAAAATTGCAGACATACTTTAATTGAGCATCTTGATCTACTGGCTTATTCAACCAGTCTTTCTTAATATCACAATCATGCAAATGTGCATCACCAAAATCATTATACGGCTTAGGAGGAAATTTTACACTTAAACTCCCCAAGTCGAAGTAACTAGACAATTTAAGGTAACTTTTTACCGCTGCAATAAGCCCTCTATTTTCACTGCTGCCAGAGTCGTTATTTGTAGCAATGCATATATTGACAACAGCCCTACCGCTAAGATAATTGATAATATTACTATTAACGGACAAGCCAAAAATGACCAAAACGTTTTTAATCCCTTGTTCATAAAGACCCAATGCATCACCTATACTTTCTACTAATATAACTTCTTTTTTCAACTCTATCTCTTCATCGACACCTGTCGCGGTGTTGAAGGCTGGGTAAACCCAGTTGTTTCTCTTCCCTACATGTTTCCATTTAGGAAGATGCTTCCACTTTTCATTATTAGAATCTACATGCCGACCAGAGAAACCTATGATTTGACTGTGTTCGTTGTAAACGGGGAATACCATACGTCTGTACATTTTCCCGACTCCAGCAAGCCCTACTTGAAAAGCTTTTTGGGTTTCTTCTGATATATTCTTACCCTGATAAAAGTGATAATTGGGGAATAGTTTATCTAAGGCCGAGTCTGGATATATTCTTTCCATCTGTATCTTTTCATTAGGTTGATATGTCGAAACCTCATCTGTATATGAGTTAGCTAAAATAGCTTCTGTTTCTCTTTTGTCTTTAGTGGTTAATTCAATAAGAGCTTCGAAAGGTTTACTCCCTCTGTTCTGGACGAAATCCATCCATACGCCAGTATTCTTGTAAATCTTAAGTGCAGTCTTATTATCTCCATCTCTATACAAAGCTTGAGTTCTCCAATGATCGCCACAATCAATTAGAGTGTAACCTACTGACTCCAAGATCCCTTGGAAGTCTTCAGAATTGATCGAAGTCTGGGATTTCTTCTTGATGTCCATTTGTTTCTAACTCTTCTTCTCCGTTTAATACTCTGGCGATATCTCTTAAATCACCCCTCTCTGTAATATTAAAATTATTAAAATTTAAATTAATAGCATTCTTTCTCAGAGTATCTCCAATACTAACTGGTTCTACAGCCCCAGCAATATCGCTACCCAAGTGTCTGGCTTTTACATTGATGAGCTTATGAGTCCCAAACCTTTCTCCTTCGCTCTCTACCTCATCACCAGTCTTACTCCTAAGAATGAACATGTGAGAACAGAACTGAGTGATACGGTCTGACAAAGAAACAATAGACTCATCATCGACTACATTCTGAGAGTTTCTGTTATTAGTAATTCCGTATCTATTAGACTGAACAGAAGTTATCATCGGAATCATAGGATTTCCTTCGTGGAGAATCTCTTTCTGCACACACTTCTTAAACTTATCAACCATTTCACCGACAACCTGCCACTCTGATTTATTACCATTACTTTCTGAGGTTGTTTTAATGTAATCGAAAGAAAAAACCATTTGGTTACCTCTACCTACTTTAGCATAGTAAAATCTTTTTAAGGTGTTAACCATAGAATCTACGTCCATCCCACCCACATTGTAGTAATAGAATTTTAGTTTACTTATTTTTGGCCATACAGATCTAACTTTATCCACTACATCCTGTCCAGCTTTTCTCCATTTACCACTCTCTAGTAAATGCATCGAAACTCCCGACAAGGCCGCACACTGTCGCATAATTAATTCTTCTTTACTCATCTCTCCATTATCGAAGTGGAGAACTGGCACATCATATTTTAAACTAACTTTAGTGGAATAATCCATGCAAAACTGAGTTTTACCCACACCAGACCTCGCTACGATAACAGTTATATTACCAGCTCTCAATAGAGAGCCATAAATATCATTAATCTTTTCATGCGGCCCCATCATGCCGAATTCTGTGACTGGATTGTTGCCCCTCTCCTCTACAAGTGCTTCCATCTCTTCATATATGTTTTCTGGCGTATCATTGCCGATCTCATACAGGTTAATGCGAGAATTGTATACATTGTCAGCCAGCTCTATAATCTCTCTGTAAGAGGATTCTGGAGCTATATTCTTCATCTTCTTCGCTATCTCTTGAGAAGACTCCAGTATCTCTCTACGGATGGAATACTTCTTTAATTCCTTAGCTGTTTTTAAGATGTTTCCCTTCGGGACTTTCCTAAGAGACAAAGACTTAATATAATCAGAAGGTTTGAGATTGTCTTCGAAAGACAATCCTAAATCATTGACTCTTTGAGCTACGATAATCTCGTCTATTTCATCTCCAGCGTCAATAGCTTGCTGTATAATACGAAAAACAGCAGAATGTAGAGAACTCTGCTTAGAGTAAAAATCTGAGATACTGATAAAATTAGATATCTCAGCCAAGCTTTCTGGCTCTCTAAGTAAACCTGCTAACAGTTGTTTTTCTAATTCGAAATTGTATATCATATTACAGTTCTTCTTCGCTTAATTCTTTGGGTGGGTGATCCAAGTGATTCTCTAAAGCTTTTGTTAAAGCAAATTCTGTCATACTGCAATCAAATTTGCAATAGACTAGAGGTTTTCCATTCTCAGAAGATACAGCCATGATTACCCCCTTATATTTATCGGCCCCACCAGACAATTCGTAAATTTTTTCCACCATTTCAATGGGGATACAAAACTCTGGATTTTCACTACCATCTGGTAAATTCATAGATAAATATCTTGGTCGTTAAATACTGAAGCTTGGATCTCATCTTGAGGGTAGATCTCTGCTAGTCTAATTTCGTTAGCTTTGCAAAAATCAAACTTCTGCATGTCTCTCTTCAATTGCTCTGCATATCTAAAACGATTCTTGTGGAAGAATTTAACAAACTTCGTATGTTGTGCGCCTTGTACTTCTACAGCTATTTTTTTATTAGCGTTATAGAAATCTAAGGACAATCTACTCCCAACAACCCTAAACTCTTCGAAGACTATGTCATTCTTCCAATAGTCGTAAAGGAATTTTTTTACAGTAGTTTGAAATTTACTACGGCTAGGCTTTTCCCAATCGATTAAATACTTCTTTGCGTTTTTTAGATTGCGCTCTTTACCATTTATGTCAAAGAACTTCATGCTTCAACTGCTGCGACCTGCTCCCTAAAATACTCAATTAAAAATGCACTAAGATCTTTGTCTTCCTCGATATGCTTAAATAGCTTAGCTTCGCCTTGGATCTTCTCTGGGAAAGTAAAACCTTTAGAAGTTAGAAGCTCCATGAAATCATCTGTAGCTTTTAACCAAGCGCCAGCTTTAGTGATAAACTCCCATCCATAGAGCATATCTATAATTTCTTTCTCTACCCAAATCGATGTGCCTCCTGTGCGACCATACCGAATTGGGTAAGGTATTGTAGTATTGGTCTTTTCGTTTGCAGATTTTTTGATGGTTACTTTAGCAAAATGACCAATTATGGGGTTCTTCTTAACATCTGGAGTCTTGATAGAAGGGTTCTGCAAAATGAGATCCCCTTTGAATCTAGGCTCAAACTCTAGAATGTTGTTAGCAAAGTGCAATAACGCATTACCACCTGTAGCAGTAGTTTGTCGAATTGGGCTTTTTGAGTATGGGTCAATTTTGATATCAGCTCTGACCTGACTAATAAAGATGGCCATGTGACCACGCTTTCCTAAAGCTACACTAGTCTTTTTACAAAAATCTGATGCGATTAATGCACCTCCCGCAACTTTACTGGCGTCCTCAAAACTCTTACTGTTATCGTCTCTCCTGATCAAACCATCAATAGAATCGACGATGAAACAATAGAGATTCTTATCCTCATTATTTGTGATAAGCTCCTTAATTAGACTCATCGCTGATTCATAAATATTACTCTCATACACGAAGCAAGTCCCCTCTTTCCATTCGTCCTGATCAACGAATTTAACTCCACTCCTCTTTTGCATCTCTGGACTCAACCTTCCTTCAGCTTTAATGTAAACACCTCTAGCTTTAGGTATTGTCTTCAAGAAATTTTTCATAAGCTCCAGAGACTCTGACGTCTTACCTCCCTCGTTGATTCCTGTGAAGCGATGTAATCCAGGACCGAAGCCTCCTCCCAGATGCATGTCAAATTGCAGTGAACCGCTAGATACTTTATAATCTATAGTCTCTTCAAAATTGTAATGATCACTCTTGTTTGCCTTAAGAAAGTTGTTAAGGATTCCTGCTGGGTTTATGCTATCACTCATTTAAAAAATCTTTTATAGTTCTCTTGATGCGGGACACATCTGCATCTGGTCCCACTTTATCACCTATATCATAGGTCTTATACTTAGATAAGTCAACTCTAAAATTAAAAGCCCTAAACTTTTCGTCTAGAGTCTCTTTTAGTTTATCGCTGACTAAGTAAGCTAGAGAATCGAACTTCTTGCCGAAAGAGACAATGGACATAAATTCCTGAGAGTAACGACTACATAAGTCGTTAAGCATCTTCATCTCCCTCGCAAAAAAAACCCTTCTCCCCTTATCAGGGACTTCTATTAATCGGAAGATTATCTCCCTCTTATTAAGAGGTTTGGGTTTGCTCACGCCACAGCTTAGCTATGAGATAAATCATGGTCAACCATTTTTTTAACCAAATCTAAAAAACGACTTTTAGGCTTCCATCCCAAATTCCTCCTCGCCTCCGAAGAATCACCCCAAAGAACTTCCACTTCTGCTGGTCTATAGAAATCTGGATTGATACTCACTAAGGTTTTATCCTCATGAACGTATTCCTCTTCGACACCCTTACCAATCCACTGGCACTTCTCTAAGGCAAAACCTGCGAAATTAAAAGCCTCTTCAACAAACTCTCTGATAGTGTGAGTTTCATTAGAAGAAAGAACATACTCTCTAGGCTCTTCTTGATTCAGCATCAACCAAACACCGTCAACGAAATCTTCCGCATCACTCCAATCTCTTTTAGAGTCTACATTACCCAATTCAAGAGGCTTAAAGTTATCCAAATGATATTGATTCTTAATTCTGACTACGTTTTTGGTTATTTTACGAGTGACAAACTCTTCTCCACGGCGAGTCCCTTCGTGATTGAATAGCCAACCTTGGATAGCGTAAAGATCATAAGAGTCCCTCCAAACTTTGACCATATGCCTAGCGCTAGCTTTAGAAACACCGTAAGGGCTTCTTGGGCGTATAGGGTGAAGTTCTGATTGAGGAGAATACAAGACATCTCCAAACTCCTCTGAAGAGCCAGCATTGTAATATCTACAGTTTGGACAATGTTTACGAATAGCCTCAAGCTGATACAGAACAGCCATCGCATTAGTCTCCATGTGGTTAACTGGCATCTTCCAGCTGACCCCAACGAAAGAATTGGCGGCAAAATTAATAAAATAATCAGGTTTCTCTTCAGAAATAACAAGCTCTGTATTTGCTTGATCTGCCACATCTAAATCAATTAATTTAAATCTAGGATTATTTAGAAGGTGCTGAATATTATCATGATTTTTGACACTCAACCTTCGAACCCCAGCTACAATAGCATGCTCAGTATTCTTCAAAAGATAGTCAGCCATAAAACTACCATCTTGACCTGTGACACCTGTAATAATAATTTTTTTCATGAATTTATTTTTTTAAATAAAGTAAAAAGTTGTTTCCAGAATAGTGAGTTTCAATTTCCTCCCCTATAACAGAGATTGACGAAAAATGTTTAGCCATTTCTGTTTTAATAAAATCTTGCCTTTCAATATCCCAACAATTCATTAAGAAATATCCATAATCACATTTTTTAATTATATTATCTATATAATACTTAATTCCATTATTGTCAAATTCAGATAAACACCAATTGCTAATAACTAAATTATTTGATTCTACTAATTCAGAATTTTTTATTTCTGAAGTGTCTAAAAAATGAACATTTTCATAAGAGAAGAGACTTAAATACTTTTTGCACAAAGATAATGGTTCTTTTACATCTACGCATGTATAATTCTTAACTCCATAGTCTAAAATTATTTTAGCTTGACCACCGTATCCACTGCCGATCTCAATAATGTTTAAGTTTTTTACATCTTTTATTTTGGTGATTATGTCATCTAGAATAGCAATAAAATATAAAGTACCGCCAGAAATCTGGCCTATGCTTTCGTGACTATTTAATAGTGGATTTCCATACTTATCATTTGTTTTGAATTTTTCAATTAGATTTAATAAATTAGAATTTTTAATTTTTTCAAAACATTGATTAGCCACCGAGACACTGCGCACATCATTCCCTATTATTTTTGTGAAAATGTTATTTTGTTTAAAATTGTCAAATAGTAGTTTATCATTTACGATATTAGAGCATTCTTCAAAAAAAGAATCCGATGATTCCGCTAACCAATTACCTTTTTTTTCGTTCATTTGTTATACTTCAAGTTTTCGTTTTGTAAGAATTCTTGCCATCCATTAGATAAATACTTACCTTTCCTAGCAAAATTAAAAACTAATTCTTTTTTAGGGTCTAAAATTCCACATTTGCCATCTACTAAAACTTCTTTACCTTTTATTTCGAAATCCCAAGGAGAATATGTGGGGTTTAAAACTTTTTCAAAAGACTCTTTTTTCCAAAGACCTAATTGCAATGTAGCTAAGTTATTGCAATTAGGCAACATCTGATAAAAATTAGGAATATCTGTATAACCTAATTTGTATCCCCCGAAATGAGAATTAGACACAAGAGCTACTTTATCAAAATCTTTTAATTTTAAAATTCTTAAAGATTCTTGGATGTACTTATCGACATGAGTCGTGAAATAATAATCTTCTAAAGTGAAAAGTATATATTTAGTTTTGATTTTTTTTAAAGCACTGAATATCCTTTCTCCCCAAGGTTTATCTCCAGCAGTAAAAATATTATATCCCTCTAAAGTTTTATTTTCTCCTATAACGAGGGGTTCAAGCAAATTACTATACTTTTTATAAAGCGTGAAAAAGTTAGGCAACAAATCTAAATACGAATCACAAGTAACTGTAATCGTAGTGATTTCTTTGTTAAAATTTTCTTCGGTCATATTAAATTTTTTATTTCATCTTTAGTGAATTGATCGACCTCATTTGAATATGGCCCTTCATCCATTACTTTTTCATGCAGATTCTCACCTTGTTGCAATCCGATAACTTTTACAGGAACATCTTTTCCGTTTCCGTATTTTTCAATCATGGCTTGTAATAAATTATCGATACTCATTGATTTCATATCAGGGCAATAAGGCGAAGAATCTTTTGCTCTTACTAAGCAATCAGAAATCAACTCTATAGCTTGTTCGACTGTCCAAAAAAACCTAGTAGCTTTTGGTTCTGTAACAACGACTTCTTTGTTTTGTTCTATCAAAGATTTCCATTTACATAAAACAGATCCTGTTGAATATAAGACATTACCATAACGAACTACTCTATAGTTACAGTTTTTGTTTAGCTTCTCAAATTGCAAAGACAATCTCTCCATTAGAAGCTTGGTCGCGCCATATACGCCAGATACTTGCGCTGCTTTATCAGTAGATATTGACAATATGAATTCTAATTCTTGTTTTAGCGATTGATTGAAAATGTTTAAAGACCCTATAGTATTACTCTTTATATTTTCTCTTACAAATGTTTCAGCTAAACCGACATGCTTAGAAGCTGCCAGATGAAAAACAGCGTGGACATTTTTCATAGCTTGCATAACTTCAAACTCATCGCTTATATCACCAGTATGGATTTCTATATTGGGGTAGATCTCTTTTAATGAAATCAGAGTCCCTTCATCTCTTCCGATAACTCTCACTCTGCCTCCATTAGATAATATTTTTTTTATCAAAGGCTTTCCCAAAAATCCACCACCACCAGTAACTAAATATAATTTATTTTTTTTAATTTTCATTTATTTTTATTTTTTACCAATTGCATGTTTGTTGTGATAGCTGACTTCCAAAATGATAATCTCTATTTTTACCAACTATCCAAGGGCTAATTGTAGAACCTATGTCGAGATAAGTATTGGAAGGATTTGCTTTATGTAGTTTATAGCTTAAAATATTTCCTAATGGCCCAGCAGAAAAAAGAAACAAAGCTCCATCTGATTCTCTAGCTTTTTTTTCACCCACCTCAATCCAATGAGACAAAAACGGCTCTTGCCAAGCTTTCATATTTAAAGGGAAATACTTTGTAACATTGAACGGCATTTTTTTAATTACCCCCTGTTCGTTTGCGAATAAATATACATCATTTTCCCATTTGTTAAAAATGGGAATAAGATTATTTATAAATAAAGAATAATTACTGTTAACAAATAAATTAGCCCAAGTTACATTTTTTGTTTTCACAGTGTCTCTCATCCACTGAACATGATTCATAGGTTGACAACATGGGCAACTTATTCCAACGATATAATCGTCATGATCGTATTCAAAAGATTCTAAAAGAAGAGATTGTTCTTTTAGATGTAATTCAGGAGAAAAAGTCCAATTATCACAATTTGTGATAGCCTCATTTTTTAAGATTTTATATTCACCATCAGCGTATTTAGAAAAAGCGAAAGGTTTTCTTTCCTTAAGTCTTTCTTCAATATTTAGTATATCCTGTGAGAAATCCCTCATTTTAATTTATTTTACATTCAAAAGCTTTAAACCTTTATCGTGATAATGTTTTAGAGACAAGCCAAAATCTATTCCATTTGAGTTGACTGAAATAGCATTGTTGTCAACTCCATATTGCATTGCGCTGCTTGGTTGACTACCCCATAAATCAGTATTATCTTTAGGATGAGGAGGGACATAAGTGTTTAGACCTAAATATTTTTGGATAGCGTAAGAGAAATGTATATCCTCTCCACAAATATTATTTAATGGAGGCCCAGTTTCTCTCCAAAACGCACTTAAAAGATCCCTATGGAAAAACCAAGAGTGACCCACGATGTCAACTTGTTTTTTTTCTTCGTTTGGATTTGGCCACCCAAATCTTTCAAATGACTGATATTTAGTGTCATTAAAAATAACTCCAACTGTTCCATATAAGCCATTTTCTTTTTCGATATTTTCGATGCAATTCTTAGTCCAGTCAATTCCTGGGATTGTGTCATCATCTAGTAAACAGATATAGTCAGATTTAGCATTTAAGGCGAAAGCAAATCTAGCCCAAACCCCATAATTATAATTGTTGTGGGAGATTTTGGTAGATCCCGTATCGTCTTGTAAGTGAAAAACGTTCTTGGGATCTGTGGGTTGGTTTTGCCAAACCATTAACTCGTCACATTTCACTGTTTGTTTAGAGATCGCCTCTACTTGATCCTGAAGAGTATGAGGACGTTGCCATGTATTGAGAATATATGTTACCTTATTCATTACTAAAAAATTTAAAATCTAAAGACGATGGGTTAAAATCTCCCCAAATATTTTTATAAAGATCAGCAGTAAGATCTAAATCTTTTAATTCAGACCAATCATCTATAATGATCATCGGTATTCCCATCTCTTTAAACTTCTCTACCCCATGCCATCTAGTAACTATAGGGATACTTTTCATGTAAATAGACTCCCAAGTTTTATGACAATCCAACCCATTGCCTACGGGGGAAACTGTAAAATACGATTTTGCAATATCTCTTAAATAATCTTTTTGAGTAGAGTCCACAAAATCATCATGATCTTGTATCGAAGCAGCATTTGGGTAATTACTTTTATTCTGTAAAGGATATTGATCGGATATTTTATTTAAACAATCATATCTCGCTGGAGGATTAGTAGATACATTAAAGTTAACGTAAACTTTATTAGTTTTTTCTTGACTCTCACCTATAACCTCAAGGAATCTTGATTGATTACCATGTGACCATTTAGGATTAGCTATACCGATAGGGATCGGCTTTACTTTAGGATGTTCTAATACTAAGTTTTGTGTATACCAATTATTGATATTAGGGAATAAATCTAATACATAGTCTATTTGTTGAGCGTCAAAATTTATATCTGAATTATGAGTGACTAAATCAAACTCATCAGGAAGTCTTACAGAACCTATTTTTGAATAAGTACTTAGTAAGCTTAAGTACTCAGGTCTACAAAATACTAGATTGTTATCTAAAGATTCATCTTTAAAATTTACAAAAACTGAATCTCTAGCGTTTTTGTAGTCTGTCAACTGTAAAGCGCATTGATGCTTAAAATATGTCCCACATAGAAAATTCATTTTATTTTCTCCCAGAATTTTGAAGCTGCATTTTCACAACCCTCTTTGAATTTGCCGTAACCGACTTTGTTAAATTCTTTATAAGCCCCTATTTTCGATGTGTCACCTATAATCTCATCAACACCGCATAATAAAGCTTCGCCGACCATTCGACAAAAAGGCTCGTTTACTATAGGGGAATGAAATAAAGCATTAGATTTTTTGAAGACTTCCGCTACTTCATTGTGAGATAGCAGACCGTGATATTTAATGTTTTTAATGTCTTTAAAAAAATGATCAGAAGAAGATTCGCCCCATCCGAATACATCCACTTGTCTGTCAGGATTTGTTTTCGCAAATTCTAATAATTTATTAAAACCTTTTAGTGGGTGTAAATAACCGCAATAAACTACATCATACTCTTTGGAATCTTCAGACTTAGTAAAAAGTGAGGTATCAATGGGATCATAGTTGATCTCTACATCGTGAAAATAGTCCCCATACAATTCTTGAAAAAACTCTAAATGATAATCGCTTAGAAAGAAATTCTTCTCGGCTTTACTAAACAAGTGTTCTCTGAGATTGTCAGTTAGATAACTACAGGAGTCATGCTCAAGTCTGACTGAGTTGGGCATCCTTAATATCAAGGGAATTTTTTCTGGAGTAATCCTGCTTATTACCTCAAGATTAGAGTTGACGACTAGATCATAAGAAGAAAGAAAATCTGTAGCTGATGATCTATAGTTATGCTCCTTGATATCATGGCCAAGTTCTCGGCCTTTATCTATTATGATTTTATTGCTTACCTGTGCGCCACCAGAATTATCCTGTAACGTGAAGTCAGAAATAAATAATACCCTCATCTAGTGAGAGATTATATCTTACAGCTCCTCTTCTTCAACAATTACTTCAATATGTTTCAGATCAGGATGCTCTTGTATAATTTGATCGTATTCTGCAAAGCCGTCATCATCCCAAGCCCACTCACTCAAAATTTCTTCATCATCCCATTCTATGGCCTCTTCTGAAGCCATTGAGCTTACAGGTTTTTTAGACCAGAATTTACAACTCCAATAGCGAGGAGTGGTTTTATCTTTGGCTGTATCACATTTGTGCCTAGCTCTAAAACTGCGCCTTCTATCAGGATCATCTCTTTTGATTTCCATATTAGGATCACCAAATTTGACCATAATAGTATTACCAGTTTTCGGGCTTTTCACATATACCCCAAATTTCTTTTTGCCACCTTTTAATCTAAAAGGCTTATTGAGAGTTTTCTTTTCAGCTTCTGAATAATCGATATCTTCGATATCTTGATCCATATCCAATTCAGAAATGCCCGCTTTCAAAAGATCGATCTTAGCTAGACCAAACTCCAATTCATCAAAATCGATAAAAGCAAAACCATTCTCCTCTACATAGTAATCTTCACTACCTCTAGCTATGTCCCCATCTGCAGCACGATAAGACTCTTTTACTTTTCCACCTCGGACCATTTTAAGAAATGTATTTACGCGAGCCATAGCCCACTGGCCCCTACTTTTCCCAGGACGGTGGCTACTTGAAAAAGCTCCCGAACCTCTACGATAGACTTTTTTGAGCTGACTTAGACTTACTTTTTTTGAAGACTTTTCATTATGCTCTTTTACTTTATTCTTCAGAGAAGTTACGACTTTATCTGAAAAAGTAATAGCTGGGGCTTTTTTATCTCCACCAGCAGATCCTTTTTTATTCTTCGAAGACCCCTTCTTTTTCTCAGAGGGCTTGGCAGGTGTTTGAGCCGATCCTTTTGGACCAGAGCGTTTAGCACTCTGGCTCTCCAAAAAGTCCTTTGCTTTATCTGAAAAATCGTATTCCATCTAGAAAACTTTTACACTTTTAAGTATTAAAAATGAACGATTAACCTTCGCAAGATGAGCAATTTAGTATAGATCTCGCTAATTCTTGACTAGGATTAGCACTTCTTTGGTAATACAGACCTTTTACTCCATTTTCCCAAGCATAGATCATCAATTGATTAACCTCTTTAAAAGGGGTTTCTGGTGGAACCATTATATTAAGGGATTGACCTTGGTCTATGAATTTTTGCCTCTGAGCAGCTTGAATAACAATTTCTTTTTGAGATATTTCTCCAAAAGTTTTAAATACGTCTTTTTCTTCTTCACTTAAAAAAGGGAGTCTTTGTACTGAACCACCAGAATTTAAAATACTAATCCAAACGTCATCTGTATCCTTTCCTTTCTCAGCCAACAAAGCCTTCAAGTAAGGATTCCGATAAGGAAATTTGCCTTTGGCTAGATCTTTGGTGAAGTAATTGCCATTTAAAGGTTCGATAGAAGGGGAAGCTTGCCCAAGAATAAATGAACTACTCGTTGTAGGGGCAATAGCTAAAGTAGTAGTATTCCTGCGGCCATAACCTTGACAATGCAATGGCTCGCCTAAAAGATTAGCTAGATCTTCTGTAGCCCGATCACTAGATTTTCTGATCCTCTTAAAGATTGAACTATTTAGTAGTTTAGCCTCCATACTTTCAAAACTAATCATGTTGCTCTGCAAATAAGAATGCCAACCCAAAACTCCCATACCAATAGCCCTATGGCGTTTAGCAAAATTATGGGAAGCTTCCATAAATGGAATACATTGAGTCTTCTGAATATACTCTTCCATAACAGCATCGAGAAACATTGTAAGAGTTTCTATAGCATCTGTTTTTACTATTTCGTCCCACTGAACTAGGTTTAGGGATGATAAACAACAAACAAATGATTCATCTTCTTTAGATGGCAAGCTGATTTCATTGCACAGATTAGAAGCATAGATCTTCATCCCTTTATCTTTATAGCAATCTGGAGCTTGATTATTAGCGTTATCTTGGAAAAAGATGTAGGGGTATCCAGTCTCATATCTCTTTTTGATCACATTCATCCAGAGTTCCCGTTTATCTTTATCACCATCAATCATTTCTTGCATCCAAGAATCAGTTACGGTAACTGCAAAAGACATTTCTTGAATAGCATTACCCTCACTACGAATACGCAAAAACTCTTTTACGTCAGGATGTTCAATAGGAAGATACGCAGCAAACGATCCCCTTCTCACATTGCCCTGAGAAACAACAGAGGCTACCTTATCAAATAACTCCATAAAATGGACAGCACCAGAAGACTCTCCGCCTGAATTAATTTTAGCCCCTCTCCCGCGAAGTTCTCCAAAGTAAGCTGAAGTTCCAGAACCGTGTTTGGTTTGCATACCGACTTCGCTTTGTTTAGCGAGGATTCCATCCATTCTATCAGGGACGTATACCCCGTTACAAGAAATAGGCAATCCTCTCTTACGACCAAAATTAGACCATACAGGAGAAGCTAGAGAGTAAAACCCCTGCTTCATATAACCCACAAATTTATCCGAGAAACCAGAGATACCTAGATAACCTTCAGCAGTATCAGCTATATCTTTGACCCTCTGCTCTGGAGACTCCCCTTTTAAATAACCTCTCTCAAGAAAGATCCTTGAGTCCTCATTTAGCCAATAGTAATCAGTCATTAAAATAATTCGTCTGCGTTAAAGGTCTGTGAATTTTTAGAGTATTCCACAGGGCGCGAATGAAAGAAATCTGTGGCATTATTACCAATCAATTCTTCTTCGAACCACATTGTATCTTTAAGCAAAGAAGTGTCAACTTCAAACGCAGAATGAAAGCCGATTTTTCCCAAGGAATCATTAATCCTGTTTTTTATGAATTCCTTGAGTATATCAGCATTCAATCCTTTTTTATCAAATCCATTTATCATCCAATCTACTATATTACTCTCTGCGGTAAAAGCCGCTTGAGCCTCAGAAAGAATACGCTCTTCAAGCTCATCATCAAACAACTCAGGATATTGGCTGCGAATAGTGTTAATGATTTTAATCCCAGCCAAAGCGTGAATGTTTTCCTCATTACGAGTATATTTGACTTGCTGACCAGTATCCTTTAAAACATTTCGGTTACGATTGAACCAATTAATGATGTAAAATTGGGAAAAAAGCGACACGTTCTCAACAAAAAGAGTGAATAGGGTTAAGGCATAAACATATTGTTTTTTAGAATCTTTGTAGAACTTATGGTTGTATTTTCTGAGGTATTTTACACGACCTTCTATGAAATCAAGTTTAAGATTCTCTTCAAAGACTTCTTCTAAACCTAGAACCGTCAACAGCCTCTCGTAGGCATTGTTGTGGATAACTTCTGTGTTTGCCATGACATATCCGAGATCGGTAAGGCTAGGGTGAGGTAAATTGTCTCCCAGCTTACTCCAAAACTTCTTAACAGCCACTTCGATCTGGCCAATAGCCGAAAGAGTCCTTACGATGATTTCTTTTTCTGTAGGATTTAAATTGACATTGAAGTCTTGGATGTCACTGCTGAAGCTAAATTCTTTATCTGTCCAGAACCCCTGATGCATAGCGTCAATAAAGTCTTGCGCCCAAGGAAATTGGTCAGGTTTTCTAGATAACTGCTCTTCAAAAATGAGTTTTTTATTTGTATTTCCCGTAGCCATCTCATCTGTTTTTTCTTCAGCAATCATGTTAAAGAATTTTACACTCAGCACTGCTCAGAGGCAAGAGTATTTTCACAATTTTTTTTTCTTGACAAAAAGGATTTTGTTTTCATAATTACCGTGAAACGGGCTACACGTAATTTATACCTTTTACGTTATAGATAAAGTATACGTTATTCTATATTGATTACGTTTTATAAATATATTATAAAATATAATGATTTTTTTTTGAAGAAAAAAGTAGAAAAATCAAACTGTAAGCCTAAAATGGTGGAAGTGGACAGCGATCTGACATTAATTTCTAAAATTCAAGAAAATCATTTTGATGAGGGTAGCCTCATGGCTCTGATTGACAGGCATTCTGGGATATTTCACACAATGGTAAATCACTACATGTCTCACCCAAATTTCACATTGGACAAAAATCAGATTGTATGCGAAAAGGATCTAACTATTTACGATTCTGCTCTGAACTACGATCCTGATCGCAACACTAAATTTTCTACGCACTTAGCTAACCAGACTAAATGGAAGTGTCTAAACGCGCTAAATAAAAAACGAAAATGTAAAGAGTATTTTATTGACGATGAGAATAGCTATGTAGAGCCTCACTGCGAATCTTTTATTCCAGATATCAATAAAGACGAAGCGATGATCTTGTTCCAAGAGTGTTTAGAAAAGGAATCTGACGATAGAGTAAAAAAAATAGTTGACATGCGATACGGTTCGTCTAATAATAAGCTCACTCCTTGGAGAGCTATTGCAGATAATCTTGACCTTAGCATTCAGGGGTGTATAAACATCCACAATAAGTTTATAAACAAAGTAAAGAGCGAAATAAATTATGTATAATTCAGTAACAGCAGCAGCCTATTTGGTTAAAGACCCAGTAGTTCGTAATACCAGCAACGGTAAGAAAGTAGTCAGCCTTCGCGCTGGAATCTCAACATCAAATGCAAAGACTAAGTGTTTTGTCGATATTGAGTATTGGGACAAGACAGCAGAAATCGCTGAAAAATATCTCTCCAAGGGTAGAGAATTTATTGTAAATGGAGAGCTTTGTATGTCATCTTGGGAAAAAGATGGTAAGCAATTCAGCAAATACTTCATTCGCGGAAAAGACCTCCAGTTTCTAGGCTCAAAGAAGTCTGAAGACGGTGATTCTAATTCAGGATCAGGTGGAGGAGATAGCGATGATGTTCCATTTTAAATGAAACTTCTTTTAGAAGCGCCTCTCAATAGCCTTAGTTTCGGTAATGTTTCTTATAACATTATCAAGGAATTTCATAGGCTAGATGTCGAGTTGGGATTATTTCCAACGGGGGGTAAAGTGGATCTTAATGCATTTGATGTTAGTGAAGATTTAAAAGAATATATTCAGAATGCTGTAAACGAAAGATGGAGTTTTGTTGATAAGGAGATTCCATCTTTGAAGCTTTGGCATTTTAATGGATCTGAGAATAGAAAGAATAAAGATCAGCATCTGTTTACTTTCTATGAGTGTAGTGAGCCTACTAAAATCGAGAAGGCTACTTGCGCGGTTCAAGACTCCACAATTTTTTCCTCTACATATGCAAAAGATATGTTTGAGGAGGAAGGTTGTGATAATACCCATTTTATACCTTTAGGTTTTGACGAGGAGTTCAAAAGGACTGACAGGGAATATCTAAAAGATATCGTTCATTTTGGACTAATGGGCAAATTTGAAAACAGGAAACATACAAAAAAGATTATCCAAACTTGGTTATCTAAATACGGTAATGATCCTAAGTATCAATTGTCTTGCTGCATCAACAATCCATTCTTTAAACCCGAACAAATGCATGGTGTTTGGCAAGAGATTACTAAAGGCGAGAACTATAACAATCTTAACATTATTCCCCATCTCGCTAAGAATGCAGAAGTAAACGAACTCCTTAACGCTATAGATATCGACCTCACTGGTTTGTCTGGAGGAGAAGGTTGGAACTTACCTGCATTCAATGCTACTTGTTTGGGTAAATGGAGTATAGTCCTAAATGAAACTTCTCATAAAGATTGGGCTACAAAAGATAATTCTATCCTAGTAGAATCTACAGGAAGAACTGTGCCTAGTGCAGATGGGATGTTTTTCACGAAAGGTGGCGATTATAATCAAGGAGACTTCTATGACTGGGATGAAGAAACTGTCATTAAAGCTATGGAAGAGGCTGAGACTAAAGTGGGACAAATTAACGCAGAGGGAGTCAAATTAGGAGACACTATGACTTACAAGAAGACGGCTGAAGCTATTTTATCCCTTATCTACAAGGAAAAATGATTTGGCACAAGTAGTGTTATATATATTGTGATTATGAATACATTAATTAACAACCTACTTAACGACATTACTAGTTACCCTAAACAGAAAGCCTATGATAGAATTAAAGATTCTGGAGATGTTTATTCTGCAGAATTTGAATTAGCTGGCTTTTCTAAAAAAGATGTAACTCTTAGTGTTATTGATAATGTCCTAACTGTATCGGCTAAAAATGAAGACAGATCTAGAAACTATGAATTATATTTATATGATTTAGTATCTGAAGAACACATTTCAGCTTCTCTGAAGAATGGGATGCTTTATTTGACCTTACCTAAGAAAGCTGTTAAAGGCGCTAAAAAAATAGATATAAAATAATGGCTATATATGTTTACAAACATCCCGATACAGATGAACACCGCGAGGTAATTCAAGGGATGAATGACGAACATATATATATAGACGAATTTGGTTTACAGTGGGGGAGGGTTTGGACCGTCCCTCACGCTTCCATAGATAGCTGTATAGACCCTTTTAGTAAGCAGCAATACATCGATGCTACTTATAATAAAAAAGGCACTGTGGGCAACATGATGGACTACTCGGCAGAACTCAGCGCACAGAGGGCAGAGAAAGCTGGAGGTTTAGATCCTGTTAAAGAAAAATTCTACAATAATTACGCTAAAGAGCGTAATGGGACAGAGCATCCAAATAGGATTAAAGAAAAGGGTTACGAGAGTAAACAAATTAAAGTGGATTACGATTAGTAAGCAGTCCCACTTAATTTTAAACCTCTTTCTTGAGTTACTTCGAAAGTGTAACTTGCATCAAAATTCATTCGCCCATTTATGTCCATTGAGTAATTGTAAGATGCTAATTTAGCGTCCTCTATTCTGTATATCATTGTTTTGCCACTAGCTTCTAGAGTAAGATCGAACTGGTATAACTGGTCTGAATCTAAAACACCAGTCATGGCTCCGCTCTCAAATCCAGAGACTTGAGAAGAAACAGCAAATGAACCATTTGCTGGGAATTGCCTCTTCCTGCCAAATGCGTAATCATTCCCTAATCCATAAGCTGATACTCTTGGTATAGATACGCTCATATTTACAGATTGCACTAAATGTTTCCCAGATATTTTCTGACCTCCAACCTGTAAATTTTGTAACGTAACATCACTCCCAGCATTTGTAGGATTAACTATAGGTGGAGATTTTTCTAGATCGGCTGTAGACAAATCTCTAACAAAACCAAATAGACATCTACCCACATTATCATTATTACCACCTGTCAAATTTATAGAAGGCATTTCCATAGAAGTTCCTGTCAAATGGTCGAATACTACATTAGAGCATATATAAGAAGTGTTTACTATTGGTAGAGTGCCTACAGCATAGCTTAAATTATAAGACTCTGGGAAACAATTACCGAAAGCAATAGAATCATCCCCATCAAGATTCGCTGAAGTATCAAAAGGAATCGAGTCCACAAAAGAATCTTCTTGATTTTCAGACACTAAGATATAAAAGTTAGTAGAATCTTCTGTGTCACTAGAATCGAACATATTCTTAAATTCATCTTCTGGAGTAGAGTTCAAAAATCTACCTTGTACTTCATTAGAGAAATTAGGTTCAGGTATATAACTAATATTTAAAGATACATCTGGCTGATTATATATATCGTCAGTAGATAGATCTTGAGAACCTATTTGTTTGGATTTCTGCCTAGAATACCCAATAGAATAATCAAAAGTTTGAGCTAACTTATGATACTTTAAACTTTTATTAGAAGTAGAAAAAGCCGTAGTAGAATTTTGAGCCGCTACAATTGCGTTATTACTTCTTATTATATTTCTAGACATATTAAGTTCCTGTTGGAATTACACCCATAGGGTCTTCTTTTAGTTCTACACTTAACGTATTAGAATTAACATAGTTCCACGTATGAGTCCACTTAGGGCTATAATAGACTTTCGGCCTGTTATAAACAGAAGGGATTTGATGTTTAAATCTACGGTAACCACCTTTATTCTCTAAGAAGTGGAGCATTGTTTTTAATTGTTTGTCAGAGATATTATTAAAACTATAATTCATATCGAATGTAGCGATATTATCGTTAGTCTTTAATCTCTGAGTGAAAGAGTTTTTGTATTCTAGTTTGTCAGCTTTAATTTCAACATTGTTTTGAGTGCCTATATCAGGCTCAAAAAAGAAATCTTGCGTCCACATTGAGGTAGCTCCTGTTGGAGAGTTAGATTGCGTAGATGTATGATCTCCTGTGCAGTAATAAAAGTTATCCAACTTGTTTTGGTTCACACCTGTATAAACGATATCGTATTCTTCATAAGACTCAGAATAATTATAATCATCAAATGCTAAGTTCGGGAAGCAGCCCATACCAGACCACTTCAATAAAGTAGGGGCATGATCAACCGTTAAACTAGTTGCTACTTCGAAGTGTTGATTATTAATAAAATTAATAGCATAATTATCGCAGAACCCCGAAACAGTTTTGTAAATACCCAAGTTGTCGGGTTTAAATTCTATAGGTAGATACCCAGATTGAGCTTCGAAAAAGTTAGCTAGCTTTCTAGCATTAGTCTCATTGACTTGATACTTTAAGGAAAACCTCGCCACTAAACTATCGACAGAAAGAGGTATTAAATTATAATAAAAATCATCAGTGACATAACTATGATTCTTAGCTTCGAACTCTACAGTAGATCCATAAACTGGTGTAAGATAAAGACCCGCGAGTTCTGAAGGTGCAGCTATACCGCTTATGTTGCGATCTCTGTTGTAAAATAAGTCTTCACTCATGAGTGTCCAATATAGTTAAGGGTTAATCTCACAGATCCATCTGAACTACTACTTAATTGTTCAGAAACAAGAGATGCGTTAGGTATTGATAGTTGTTGAATTCCATCTCCCTCTTTAGATGATAATAAAAAACTGACAGTTTTATCTTCTCGCGCATCTAAGAAATTTAAGCCACTCTTCAGGAAAGTGTCGTCAACTTCCATTTGTACCGAAGCGGAATATTCAATAGGATTTACATGCTTCACTTCCACTGGGGTTTCAGAACCTATAGTGTAATAAGGTATTTTATTCATCGTCAAAGAATAATCAAATCCAATAATCCTATTACTAGTACTATTATCACAAGTAGCACTTATAGATCCTTGGCTTGGAATATAAATAGGAGTAGGAACTGAGCCAGTAGCATTAATGCCACTCTTCATTTCATCGTAAACAACAAAAGATGTATTAACTTTAGGTATAGAGCCGACAGCGCAGTTAACAGAATAAGAAGTTAAATACCCACTATTAAATCCATAAGAAGTATTATTTTTATAATTAAAACTGCCCTTCATAGCCTCAGATTCTCCCGTGAAATCTAGGATAGGGTCTTCATATATGAGATTCCTCGAAAAAGAAACCGTTTGACTTGTAGCTCCTCCTACTGTAGTTACACCACGTACTGAACCCAAAGGCTTCGCAATATTACTACTGTTAGAATAGCCCATATCGAGACTCTGCACTCCCGAAAGCTCTCTTGCGCTAGGGCTTCCATCTGCCCCTGCTATAAAGAAGTGGCAATCGTAATTTAGTGTTGTTCCGTACATTATGCTCTAGCTTGTCTTAGTGATCCTCCTAGTCTTTTCTCGTCATCTATTACTTGTCTAACCACATCTTTTATCTTAGTCGCCAATGAATTCTGTTGATCGTCTCCGTTACCTTGAGAGTTGGATGACCCATCAGAGTTGACGGTGATATTAATTATGGTTTCTCCAGAGTTATCAGAAACAGAAATAAGTTCATCAAGTTTACCTACTACGTCTCCAGATCCTCCACCACCCCCTGAGTTAAGAGCGTTTAAATTACCTCTACCAATTCTCTGGGTCGCAGCAGCGTTCATGACGAACTCACCGCCAGACAACATTGTTGGCACTGTGTCTACTCCAGAAGTATAAGGTATAGAACCGCCTGTAGCTTTCTTGGAGAATAGATCAGTAAGGCTGTTAAATCCAAAAGAGAATAAAGCTGAACCTAAAGATGCTAGCAGACCTTTTTTTGCCATAGCATTTCGCTCTTTAAGTTCTGCCTCTTTATTAGCTTGCTGAGTGAACAAACCAAACGCTGCCTCCTTAGAAGCTTGCTCCCTCTGGAATGCTGGGCTATTCCTCCGCCCAAACATAGTTAGTGCTGCACTTTGAGGAGCTAAGTTTACAGAAGCAAATCCTGAACCTCCTCTTGTTTTATCAAAGTTACCAGTAGTAAAACCTTGAGTGGCAAAATCTAGTAAATTATCTTTACCTTTCATTGCCCCTTGTCCGTAGGTTCCTGGGGTGAATAACCCTCCTCTTTGCATTGTAGGAACAGCACCTGAATTCAAAGCCGCCATGAAAGAAGATCCGTATTTATTAACAGAACTCTTCTTCATTACGAATTCTCCGCCAGTCAGTAACGCTGGCACGTCATCTCGATTACCAGAACCACCTCTTACTTTTCCTCCAGCATTGAATCCAGATACTATATTATTTACAGCTTTCTGCATAAAAGCTTGAGATAGAGTATTGAAGAAGCCCGAAGCTGCACCTAAAAGTAAATCTTTAAGATTCTCACCATTAGCAATAGCTTGAGTCATTGCATTTCCTATATTCTGAGCAAACTGAGCTGATGCATCTATTAACTGAGCTGAAAATTCTTCTTCTCTTACGATATCAGCAAATTCCATTAACCCCTGATCGGTTTTTTTACCTAAAGCCGTTGCCTTCGCAGCTCTATTTCCTTCTGATATGTTAAATTTAGCTCTAGCTGTAGGATCAGTAGAGGTTAAAGCGTCTATTCTTGCTTGAGCAATATTTTGGGGAGATGTCAGGTTAGTGACCATATCTCCCACAAGTTGATCAAAGCTTAAATCCCCAAGTTTGCCAGCAGCTTTTATCGCAGCATCCGCTAATTCTAGATTAGCGTCAGCAGCTTGTTTGGCTATACTGTTATTATTAATAAGTTGTGATGTAGTTTTTTCTACTTCTGCAGCTAACAGATTGAATGTTTTGTCCCCCTTCCTTTCACCAAATTCAGCTAAATTTTTAGACAATTTTTTGAATTCGGCAATTATATCGCCTCCTTTCAATCCGTTTATTGATTCCATGATTTCATTAACGTCAGAATCTCCTAATTTAGACATTTGTCCTTTTATTATAGGATTTTCCAAAAGACTTCTGAATTGTTCTCTTTGATTTCTTTCTCTTGTAATGGTATCTCTCTCATTCTCTAGAGAAGCAATACCTCTTTCTGAAATAGCATTTGAAACAGCTCTCCCTCTAGTTTCATTTATATTTAAAGGGTCATTAGACCCTTGAGCTATAGCTAATTGTCCTCTTGCTATTTTTTTAGACAATAAAATCTCCCTGCTAACGCTAGCATTTTCATCAGCAGTCCCTGACCTAATAAGGGCGGCATCCATAGCCGCTTTTTGCTGCGTGATTTCAAAAGTGATATCTCTATTTACATCCAGTAGTTTTTTTGCTGCATCTACCCTATCTTTTTCTCGATCAAGTGCATTAATAATTGGAACCAGAGCCGCTTTCACTGATTCATCATTTTCTTCTAAAAGTTTATTAGCCATCTCAAGGACTTTAACTCTGTCTTCTTCTGTGGCTGTTCCTGATTGGACTATCTGATTTAACTTTTCCTGTAATCCGTTGCTAATTCCTTCTATAAAAGTTAATTCTCTACTCTTATCAACTATTTGACCAACAGCATTAACAGTAGCGTTCCTATTCTTTAAGTTTGCATCTATCTCTACTCTTTGTTCTCTAAGAGAATTTAATTCAGTTTTTGTCAAATCACCTCTAGTTTCAGCAGCTAAGATTTGAGTATCTATAGCGTCCAAGACCCCAGTTTCAGCTTTTACTCTTTCTACAGCATCTTTTATTTTTTCTTTTGCAATAGAAGCTATTGCTCTTTCTAGCGTCTCCTCTTGTTTTGTTACCTTTAATGCACCCTCTTTGATTTGTAATGCTTGTTCTTCTAATATAACAGCCCTAGCTGCATCTTCGTCTATATTAAGTTTTTTAGCTTTGTTTTTTACAAATTCATCCATTTTTCTTTGGTCTGGTGGCCCTTGTAAATTTGGACCCAATCCAAATGTTAAGTCTACATCTTTTAATTGAGTTCTTAATTTCGGCAATAAACCATTGGTTTCTTTTAAAAATTCAGCGAATAATGCCAACTCTTCAGAATCTATTCTGAATCTAAAGCCTTCTTCTCCTTCTTTTATATCCTCCCCTCCTTTTTGCCTCATTCCTAAACGAGCAAGTTCTTCTTCTATCGACTCGATAGTTCTTCCACCAGCTCTCGCTTCAGCGATAGCTCCTGATAATATATCCTTTGTCTGAGAGCCTTCAAAAGAAAGATTTTGTTTCTCAAGAACGTTTCTAGTGACTCTCCTTCGCCTTCCTCCACCGTAAGGAGCATAATCACCCTCAAGAAACTGTTTTTCAACCATCGCGCCTGGGCTTTGTATTTTAGATATTAAATCTGCCATAACTTTAGCACCTTTGGTACTACCCACTAACCTATTAGCCTCGTCTGTCAGTTGTTTTTGTTCTATTTGACTTAAGCTCTGAAGTTTCCTAGCTGCTGACGCTGAAGCATCACCTAACGCAGCTATTCCTGTCTTGGTATTATCAGTTATACCCGACATATCCTCGTAAACGCTTGACCCAAATTTGACAGCAGCGGTAATACCTCCAAGCGCTGCTCCGAAAAGGCCTAATTTACTTATGATACCACCTGTTTTGCCTCCTATCGAGTTTCCAAAATCATTTATAGCACTACCTGCGAAAGCTGCAGTTGTAAGAGAGCTGCCAAAACTAGCAAATCTATTTACAAATCTTCCAAATCCTTCTTGCACTTCAGAAGTAGCACCGCTTAAAGCAGAAAAGGCAATTTGAGTCGCAAAAATACCACCAAGCATATCTCTTTGGCCTTTTACATTATTGTTATTAGCTTGAGTTGTAGCTTTAATAGATTTTGTAGATTGGTTAACAGATTTTGTTAAATTCGAAAGCGATCCTGCGAGTTTAGGAGGATCAGGTGTTCGGGGTCCGACTCCTGACGCTGCAAATCCGCTTCCGCCTATCTTCATGCCATCAGCAAAGTTTGGTATAGCTCCAGTAGGTTCGTCTCTAGTGTTAGTGATAGCTAACCCCATTGGGTTACCAGCGTTCTTTAAACTAGAGTCTTGATTAATCCTAATCTGGTTGATTGGCAATCCTGCAGCAGACTCTCTAGCTATTGCATCTCCTAATCCACCAGCGAAATTAGGGATATAACCTGCAGCTGAAGTCGGTGTTCTACCCCGTGTAGACAAACCTAAGCTAGATTTCACACTGCTAGCGCCTGAAAGCCCTCCTTGCGCTTTGTTTGCTCCTGCCGTTAATTGTTGAAGAGCTGGGCTAGTAACTTTTTTCCCTGTAGGATTATTACCAAAAAAAGCAACAATTTTTTTGGCCATACTATTATTACTTTTATAGTTAGACCCTATTTTAGCTTCTAAATAATTAACTTTGGACCCTTTTAAAGATGGCGATATTTGCGATATGTTATCTACAGCTTTACGACCTACATAATCAAAAGTCCCTGTTTCTCCGAAATCAAAGTCTGGGCTTTTAAGTAATGCACTAAGTGCGGTTTCGAAAACCGCACCTGCTAAACTACCGATTGCGCCTTGGTTACCTAATTTATTAATTTTCCCAGATGTAGGTTTACCACCCGTCATACTTTTAGCCTCAGATTTTGATAAGCTTATAGCATATTTACCTATCCTATTTTTTAATTCTTTTTCTTCTCTAGCTTTTTCTCCTGCGGCATCTATACCATAGACTGGGAATTCAAATGTATTTGCTCCAAATTTCCCTTTAGCAGTAGTTCTACCTCTTTTTTGAGGTACGATCATAGCGGCAAAATCTATGAACTTAGACTTAGGATCAGTCTTAGCAAAATTAGGTATATAGCCTCCAGCCGCTCCAATTTTCCTAGCTCCTGCGGGAAGGCCCATAGAGGAAACCATATTTTGATTAAAAATTGCAGATCCGTCACCTCCTGCAAAGTTTGGAACTATATATTCGCTGCTGTTAGCGACCATTGTCCCTTTTTGTCCACCTCCAAAATTAAAGTTTGGTATAGTGACTGGTCTAGCTGAAGAAGGAGCGCCTCCTACGCCTTTACTGATATCTGATCTTTCTGATCCATAACCAGCTACAGCATTGTAATTAGGAATAAATCCTCCAGCAGCGCGACCTCTACCTCCTCTAGTACCACGCATGACCCCAGGAGCTACTCTAGTGGCAATAGACTGCATCTTAGTCATTACTGACAATTGCTCATTTAAAGCTGTAGTAAAGAATTTAGTCTGTAATACTTTCTTCTGTTCAGCACTTATTTGTTGATTTTCTATATTTAAAATCGCTTTTTGAATACCTTCATTACCCAGTAGGGTAGAAGCTATCTGGCCTTGTAATGTAGCTTGTTGTTGTGCGGCTTTATTTAAACCAAAAAATGTTTTTAAAGACCCAACACCGAATCTAGCAAGATCAGCGGTAAGTTTAAGAATGATAGCTCCAAATATAGCTAACCCAGGACCGCTAATAACAGAGCTTATACCTTTGACTATCCCTCTAGCCATATCACCACCAACACCCTCTCCATCTAATACTTCTTTAATGTCACCAACTAAGCTATTAAAAAATCCTAAAAGATTTTTAAGACTATCAGTAACTCCTATTTCACCTAAAGTATTAGCTAATTCTTTTAAGTTTACTGTAGCTTTATTTATAGAAGCAGATAGTGTGTCATTTAAAGCTATATTCCGAGAATAAGCTTCATTAAAAGCAGAAGAAGCCGTTTTTGTTACTTCTATGGCTGTGGAGGTTTCTTTATTGTAATCTTCTAAAATAGCTAAGAAAGGGGCAATTTGGAATTTACCAACTAAACCTTCCGCGATTTGTAGTTTCTTTGCATCAGGTAAGTCTCCTAAAACTTTAGCTAGATTTTGAATGAGCTTTGTAGCTCCTAAAACTTGTCCACTAGCATCAGTTACTTGGACTCCCAAATTCTGCATTGTTTCCAACTTTTCTATACTCTGAATACGAGTAAATATAGTTTTGAAAGAGTTACCAATAACAGCGCCACCTCGCGCTGTTGTTTTCTGAACTGCTGTTATAACTCCGATCAATTCATCAAATGAAACTCCAGCTTGAACAGCAACAGAACCTGATCGTTTAATACCTTCAATCAAGTCTCTTTCAGATACAGCGGCAGATACAGCAGCAGCAGATAATTTATTTAATACTTCTGCACTACTAAGACCCTCTTTGTTAAAAGAGTTAATAGCTGCAGTTAATCCAGCAACAGCTTCAGATGCACCCAAACCAGATAATCGGGTTAATATTAAAGAGTCACTTAGTCTTTTTTGAACTTCTTCAGCAGACAAACCTTGACGGCTAAGCTCTAAAGCAGCATTTGCAACTGTATCGAATGATTGTTCAGTATTCTTGGCAACATCAAAAATAGTTTTACCGAAATCCTTTAATTGTTTGTCACTAGTTCCTAAAATTGAATTAATACTGGCTAGAGATTTTTCCACCTCTATTGTAGTTACAACTAAATTTTGAAATCCTCTGGTAACTGCAGAAAGTACACCAACAGAAGCTCCAAATGCTAACACGCGAGCATTAGCAGCTTCCATAGATTTAGTAAACTGATCAGCCTTACCTGTAATACGGCCCAAAGGTTGAGATAGTCCCTCAATACTTTTGGCCCCACTGCCCATATTAATCTTTAGGCTTTTCCCAGCTTTTTGAGCTGCTGCCTGAATGCTGGCTTCTAATCCTGTTTGTACTACTGGTATTTTTATTGGCATATCCGTGAACCTTTAATGTATTTACACAAAGATTTACACATCATGCCCAGCTAATCGCATCATTTGTGTCATATCTAGTTGACCACCGTGCTTTTTAGCTTCTTCTGCCAGAGAAACGCCTTGAACTCCACCTATATCTTCTACATCTTCTTTAGTAGCCCCAAACAAAACTGAACCTGATGCATCATCCCTTATTCCAGTTGAACTTGAACTCTGATTCTTTGAAGAAGAATAAGCTATTAACTTCTCAGGATCTTGACGATAATCATCTGGTATATCTTCTGTATACTGAAAAATATTATGAAACATCCTACCAAACAAAGTGACCCTTAATTGGTAGATGGTTAATTCAGTAATAGGCTTCCTGTAAAACGATCCACAATCTTCACACAGAGAAAGATACATACTAAAGAAAGGTCTTAGAACGGCTTTCTGGAGATTGTCATCAGAAATACGTTCTGTGATATCATTTTGTAACTGGGTAAGCTTTAAAATTTCCCAAGTCTCTAGTTCACCGAATTCCTCTTCAGAATACAAGTGTTCAGTAAGTTCTTTATTTTTAAAGATTAAAAATCTTAATATTTCATCGCTGCTTCTTGAGGTAGCATAGTCTTCGGCAGTTTGACCTATTACTTCACTCCTGTCAGATTTTAGCTTATATAATTCTTGAGATCTTTCGAAAATAGTCTTCTCTAATTGTTCTCTTTGGGATCTTAAATTTAAATGTTTTACGCTTATTTTTAAATTCTCTACCTCTTTTTCTAAAGAAGCTATTTTTAAATCACTTTCTGCGTCCCATATTTCTTCTTCTAATACATAAGAAATTCTGTCTTTTTCTAATTCTAAACCTCTAGATAAAGCCAGCTCTTTATACTTTTCGTAATATTTATGCAAATACCTCTGATCCCTTATACTTATATGTTTTATATAAATATAAGAATCATTGAATAAAGCTTCCGTATAACCATCGAAAGCTTCACCAACTAAAGAGATATAGAACTCTTCTTTCAAACCTCACCATTTTCAACATCTTCAATGAGTTGATTGAACTCTTCAGGAGTAGAAGCTTGGTTAAAGAACCAAAATGCTAGAATTGTAGTAACTTTTTTAACTAGCAAACCATAGAAATCAGAAGACTCATCTTCCTTAAGGTAGTAATCATCTATTTTTTTCTCAAAATCATCACCTATAAAATAAGGTTTTGGATTTTCATCATCTTCATATTGAACATGAGTTAGCATGAGGGTATACCACAAAAGCAAACGGTTTTGAGCTTTAGTATCCGCAGTATGATCAAACAAAGACTGCATGGAAGTCTCAGAATCAACAATCTTCCTTTTCTTTGTCGCCAGCTCTTCTTTTAGAGCCTCAATTCTTTCCTTCTGTTTGTCTGTTTTTTCCTCGATAGTCTCAAGTCTCACATATTCGTTTTGGATATCGAATATATCTTTATAGAGTATGCCGTAATCTTTCGCATCGTCTTCACTCCAAACTCCACCAGTATCGCTATACTTTTTGTAAAGCATAGCTTTGGTTAAAATGCCTTTTTTTACACAGCGGCTCATTTCCACCGAGTATTCAAGCTCAGCTTCTTCAAGATCTCTACGAGAAGGACGTTTAAGTTTAACTTGAACAGGGACTTTCTTTTTTACTTTTTTAGTAACAGTAGTCTCTTCACCAGTTTTTTTGTTTTTCCTCTTAGTTACTTTATCGACTTCCTTTTCTTCGTCGATTGTGAATGAGTATAATTCTTTAAATGCCATAACCTTTTTCCTTATTTAAATGTAAAACTTACCTGATAATTATCGATTCTAGAACACAAATTTCTAATAGATTCATTGCCGCAATCTAAAATTCTTTTTCGAATCCAATCAGCCTTATCAGGGGTAAAGTGATCTGCGGTATCTATAATTGGATGATACTTCTTTGGGATATTTTTATAAAGCTTCTCATAATGAAAATCATGGTCTTTCTTCATATCTTCAACCAACATTAGCATCATCTTGAAAAGCCTAGAAATCTCATCATTAGACAACTTTTCCAAATTTTTTTTAGCGTTCATCCTTAAACCTATCTTATTATATAAATAATAGTGTAAAAATCAACATGGCAGGTTTTTTATCAAGCGATCAAATAACAAAAGTTCAGAACTTAGCTGACACTTTGCATACTACATTTGCGCGAACTATAACAGTTTATAAGAATGCTAAGAAAACTCTCATAGCGTCTAATAGTTCTTGGAACTCTTTGTATGGAAGGACTAATACTGGCTCTGATAGCTCAGTAGAATATACTACAGAATCCCAAACGTTTCAAGCTCGTATATATTATGATGACATGGATACATCGTATCTGACAGATGATGGCCCAGCAGATCAAGCTGGCACTCAAAACAAAGTGGTAGTATCTGATGGTACAGTTAGAATAGTAGTCAAAGTAGATGGATATAACTATCTGAACGAGGCACGTAGGGTTGAGTTCGATGGAACAATGTTTATAATAGAAAGCGATGGTAAACCTAGAGGTTTCACCTCTAACCAGTTCTATACTTTCGTCCTTAGCCCAACAGAATAAATGGCTAAACTACCTATAGATGTTCAGAATGCTTTAAAAAGGCAGCTCCCAAAAGCTGTACGTAGAGACTTTGAAAAAGAAGTCCGTAAAGAGTTTAAAAAAATCAAAGATGAGATGCTTAAAGAGTTTTTGACTGATTCAGTCACTCTGGAGCTTTTAGAGGGATCGGGAGCTACAAATATAAGTGGCACTTTGGGCGGGGTTAGTAATTTATTTGCATTTATAGGGTTTGATTCGGGTGAACAACCAATAACACCTATATTACAATTATTAGAAGGAACACAGATAAATTATAAACAAGAGGTCAGAAAAACAGAAATAGGCGTAGAATTTGATGTATCTCTACCGACTGCACAAGATATATTCGCAGTCACGCCATTGCCTTGGGCTTCTGGAAGAAGTTGGGCTGAAGGTATAGAAAGAGGATTATCAGGTTTAGGTTACTTATTAAGGAAAAGTGGAGGAAGATCGGGAGCTGCAGTCCAAAGTCGTGTAAACAAAGTAAGAAGCGGTAGATTCCAAAACAGACCTTATATATCTGCTTTAATAAGAAAATACCGAAAAAGATTTGAAGACTTGAAATGATTGAACAATTCCAACATAAACTAACCTCATCTTTCTTTTTGTGGTTTGATAATTTCTTACTTAAGAAAGGTGAAGCTTACAGTAATAAGACTGGGGAGCTATTTAATTATGCTGACCCCAGATTAGATTCTAGATATGTGGCTTATGGAAGCCCTTATAAACAATGGGTAACAGATTCATCAATTTCTGGAGCTGTTATACCTACAGGGGTTTCAGTGGTGGGGGCTGGTACATCAGGTCGAGATAACGGCGTGGTTTTTGATTTCGAAAATGGCAGAGCTTTATTTTCTGGTAGTGATACAAGTATGACTGTCACAGGGGAGTTCGCGGTAAAAGATTTTAATATTTATCTGACCAATGATACAGAAGATGACTTAATAGTAGAAAACAAATACACTGTTAATTCAAGACTTCCGTCTGGCCCACTTACGTATATTGAGCCTTATGATGACGTAGTACCTGCTATTTTCCTGTCTGTTTCTCAAGCAGAGAATAGCCCATTTGCTCTTGGAGGTATGCAAGAAACAAAAGTCCAAGCTAAAGCTGTTGTTCTCGCAGAGGACACATACCAATTAGATGGAGTCATGTCTATCTTTATGGATTCAGTAGATGAAGTGATTGCGGCTATACCAATGTCAGGCTACCCAATCACAGAACTTGGAGATCTAAAAGGAGGGAGCTTTAATTATACAGGTCTAGCAGAAGACTACCAAGGGGAAACTAAGTTCTGTATAGAGAAAGTAAAAACCTCAAAATTAACAGATAGGACTAGGAATGTCCTTGCGAATGAGCTTTATGTCGGATTTGTAGATTTTGACATAGAACAATATAGATATCGCTTCCAATAAATTTCATATTTTAATATTAAAACTGTAAACAAAATAAAGAATCTTTAATTATGGCAAGAAACAGAGTAATTTACCAATCAGAAGGCTTATATGTTAGTAATGTAGCCTCTTCGGGAAGCGCAGCATCTCACGAACAGCTAAACCGTGTTCAGAGTGCTAACTATAGCTTCACTATTAATCGTCAAGATGTTAATCAATTTGGAGACTTAGCAAGGATTGACTCCTTGGTTCTTGATCCACCTACTGTTAGCCTTGACTTTAGTTATTACCTGACAGATGGATTTAACGAAAGGGCGCTAGGCTTTTTTGTTCAGCATACTGGTACAGCAACAAGCAGCCAAAGATTCGCTAATTCTGCAGAATTAAGTAGTGGAAACTTCGCTTCTGGTCACTTGACTTCTAGTTCTGGGGCGAACTTTTTCATCACAACTTCTCCTGATGGAGAAGACTTGAACAAAGATCCATCTCAAAAACTTGACACAAATGATACCGTTATTGGTGTAGGTAACTGTTACGTTAGTGATTATAGCGTCGATCTTTCTGTTGGTTCTCTACCCACAGTCAATGTCACAGTAGAGGGAGCTAACATGTTGTCTTCTACAAGCGGAAGTGGTTTTGCTAGCCCAGCAGTTAATCAGGAAAATGGGGATTCTCTCACTAATGTTATTGTGCTTCCAAACCCAACTCAAGACGGAGGGATCGATTCTAAAGGCGGTCCTATTACGGCATTGCGTCCAGGAGATGTTACTCTAGGACTCGGTAACGTTGACGGAGAATCTCTAGTAATACTTTCTGGCACAGACGGCGCTCATGTCCAAAGCGCTTCTATCTCCCTCCCCCTTTCAAGGACTCCTATTGATAGACTTGGTAGCCGATTCCCATTTGCCAGAGAGGTTGATTTCCCTGTTAATGCGACACTTAACATTAGCGCCATTGTAGCTAATACTCAAGCCGCAAACTTAGCTGACATCCTTAACTCTGGTGTTCAAGAGGCTACAATTACAGTAAACGATACTGCAGGAGATGAAGCTATACAATACAAAATGAAAGGTCTGAAAATTGACAGCCAATCTTTCTCTTCTAGTATTGGGTCTAACAAGACTGTAGACATTACTTTCTCAACTCAAATTGGTGGGCCTAATGACCAATCCAATGGAGTATTCATGAGCGGAGCTGGATTTAACCCCGTGTTTACATCGTAGTATGTCTGATAAAGATAAAAAAACAGAAAAGAAATTTTTCTCCTCTTTTGAGGAGGAGAAAGTAACTGAGAAAAAGGATAAACCATTTACTGGTAAATTGAATGACCCTAATGTCCCGATGAGGCGTAAAAATAGGGTGTTGAATGACGGTAAAGATTGGTTTGATACACATCCAGACGCATAATAAAATGAGTGATTCAAAAAAGAAAGCGGTCCCAAAGAAGACTGTAGAGAAAAAGGCAGAAGCCCCTAAAAAAGCGGAAGCTCCTAAATCTACGGCTAAGACTCTCGGCGATCTTAAGAAGGAGTTTGTAGCAGCCCGTAAAGCTCATCCCGAACAGGATGATGCTATTCGTGCCGAATACCTTAAGCAGAAGGCTATCCTACAAGGTAAGTAATCTAGGTGTAAACCACACCTATTCCACTAGCATCTATACCACCCAACTGTCTAGGTTGGGCTTGGTAGATGTTGTATTGAGCTGCCATTTGAGTGACCTTATCCATACAGTCGTTAGCTAACCCTCGATAGACTTTAGATACCTCATTACGGTTAATGAACGTCACAGCGCTCTCACCGTCTCTTAGGGACAAAACGTTGTCTCCACTCACAGATGACTTAGTAATGCCTCTGAGGGCGTTCCTAGCCTCTTTATTGTAGTAATTAGAAAGGTATAGCTCTTTGAGGACGTTCTGAGCTTCAATATCCATAAATCCATATGTCCCTGTGGCGTTATCTCCACTAAAGTTTGTATAGAGGTAAGAATTGACTTGTCCTAAGTTCTCATAAAGCCACCCGCTAACACTAGCGACTGTAGCTATCCCTGTATCACCATCAAATTCCGTGGTGACAATCCCTGAAGCGAGGTCTTCTAATACATTTGGCATATAGTGTATTACACCATCTTTATTGATTTAACCAATCAAGAACTTCTTTATGTTTAGGATCATTAGGGTCTAGTTCCATAGCTGGGACTGGTTGGGGAGCAGTAGCGATATTCCCTCTACTATTATACCTATTGAACTCCTTGATAATATTGTCATGGACAGCGCCTTTTTCGTAGTATGGATTGACTCCTACCTTACGAGAGAAAGCTTGGAGATCTGCCTTGCTCATTTTGTTTAGCTTCTCTTTAAGAATATTAATATCATTAGTGCCAAAACTATTGGTCTCCCCTGTCCCAAAGATAACTTCCACCTCTTTCATTACCTCTTGATATCTAGCTGTGCTAGTCTGGCCATTCGCCCTAAGCTCATCTAACTCCTCCAACAAACCCTTCTTAGGGGGAATCTCTTGCCCAGTAGTCACCTCATTGAAAGGCATTCCATTCTCTTCTTTGTTTTCTTCGTCAGCCATACAGTATTATATACACTAAATAAAAAAATTACAAAAAAAAGCCACCCCCGAAGGAGTGGCTCTCTTTATAAGTGTTAAGTCTAGCTTAGACGATACATCCAAGGAGGACACGGTTGTCAAGGACAACACGACCTTCTTCGATTTGACCGTAGTAACCAATCTTGTTCTGACGAACACTGTATTGGTCATCTGCAATCAAGTTCATCTCACTGTTGCTATCTGGATCAGTAGCAACAACGCGCATGAGGGAATCGCGAGTGCGATCAACTCCAACGACGATCTCACTAGCAGCACCGTCAAATACAGCTGTGTTGCTTCCATCGAACTCAGCGAAGGAGGTATTCCCTGCAGCAGTATCAAAGATAGTGTTGAACTTCTGTCCTTTACCCATCTCGTTAAACTCAAGAATGTTAAGACCCATGAAGCTATCAAGTCCAGCATTGCGGAAGAGATCTTCACGAAGTGATTCTGGAGCTGCAATTGGATTAGCTGAAGAAGCATCACCAGCTGAACCTGCGCCGTCACCGCCGCGAGTGTTAACAGGGTTATAAGCCATAGAGCGAATGCTACCGATAATCTCTGGGGAAACGATAAGGTCAGTAATACCGCGAGTGCGAGAGGTAGGAGTTCCACCGATCCATGAAGTATTGATACGCTTAGCAAGAGTCATAAGCTTATTGAGGTCATCAATAAGGAATGAACCAGCAAGAGCAGAACGGAAAACCTGAGCATCACCAGCAAGTGGAGATGTATTGATGGTTGCGTTAGCAAGCGAAGTCATGACAAGTGAAGCGGAAGTGCGCTCCTGCTTAAGAAGAATCTCCTGTGCAACACGGGAGAAAGTCTTACCAATAACATCCATGCGGCTTTTAGCGGCGTAACGACGATCAAAGTCAACAGCAGAATCAAGAGTGTAAGTGGCAAGCTTCAGCTCGGAAGCTGTAGGAAGCACTTGGTTACTTGGAAGTCCACCAGCATGGCTTTGGCTCCATACTTTGACATAATCTTCATCAGAGATGTCGTAGTAAAGGTCAAGCGGGATGCTAGGATTGTCGTCAGCGTCAAATTGAAGCGACTGGAAGAGAGTGCTGATAGTAGGAGCATTGTTGAGAACCTCGGCCAAAACTGGTCCGATGAAATCAGCAAGAGCTACTTGAGCCTCATGTGCAACAGTGCGGTTGCGGGAAGCCATAGCTTTCACAAGCTCGACTTGTTCTGGGGTACGTTTTAAAGTGATTTTCATAATAATAAAATTCTTTCTATTTATCGGTTACAATCAAAAGATACAACGATGTAATCTCCAACGAATTGGTCTGTAGTAGGCCCAACGCTAGAACGGCTTCCTGTTCCAAGAACATGTCCAAAAGCTTTAGCAGCACCGCGAGCAGCACCAGTGACTTTTCCATCAGTGTTATTAGAAGCGATGATAGCAGTTCCTGGAGCGTAGCTAGCAGCAGTTCCATCAAAAGCAGAAGCTGCTAGTGTGAAAATTCCTTTAGTAGCAACTGGAACAGCTTGTCCTGGGAGCATAGCTTGTAGTTCTTCTTGTTTCTGTGGATTGTAGAGCAGCTTCTCGCCGTTCTCATCATTTTTTGCAGTTTGATACAATGTCAAACCCAAGGGGACATCCCCAGAGGTAGAACCTGTAATCTTGAGATTAACTTCAGGATACATATCTGTAGTACCAACGAAAGGATAATCGGTTTTACCCAAGTAGCTGTTCGTCTGGTACGTTACAGGATCGTTATCAAAGTTACCGTCTGATACCTTCACAAAAACGCCAGCATCGCCAGCGCCTGTGTCAGTAGTGCTTGTGAGAACATCACTGCCGATGACAGAGTACATGTTCACAACATCGTGGTCAGAATATTGTCTGAATGGTAGAATTCGTAATGCCATAATCTATTTTTTGTTTGTTTTCTAAGAAATTTGAATATTCTCGCGAGAGAAAGCTGATGCGAACTTATCGCGCAGTGAAGGCTCTTGGGAAGCTACAGCTTCATTAGCGTTGGATACTTCTGCATCAACAACTTCAGCAGCGTCGAGAGCGTCTTCGATTTTAACCTCTTCAGTTGAAGCGGTTGAAAGTTTTTTAGCGACTTCTTCATCAATACGAGCTTGAATTTGAGAGTTGAACTCTTCTTGGACCTCTTTATTTTTGGTTTTCCAAAGAATATCGAGTTTGGAAGCGAATGCCTCATAAGAAGCTTCATCTCCAAGACCCTTAAGCTCAGAAGCGAGGAATTCACGATCTTGGTCATCAAGTTCGAATTTCTCATCAATCTGATCCATACGAGTATTGAACGAAGCAACAGCTTCTTCAGCTTTCTTTTCATTCTCAAAGGAAACGATACGCTCACTGGCTTCACCAAATTTAGCTTCAAGTTCTGCAACCGAAGCTTTGAGGTCTTCATATTCTTTGATTTTTTCTTCCTTCTCCAATTTCTCTGCTTCAAGATCCTTACGGTATTGTTCGTCCCGTTGACGGATTGCATCAGCAAAGGTATCGGTCATAGAAGCTACCGCTTCTTTGGAGAATTTCTTCTCACCAAGAAGATCCTTTAGTTCGTTTAGAGTTTTTTCAAGTTCCATATTAATAATGTTCTTTTCGTTGTTTACATTTAAATTACTGTTTTGTGAAATTTTATCCCTTTTATCAGATATAAAAACTTTTTTAGTTTCCTTGTGAGAAGAGTATAACCCCTTAACATCTGCGGCTGGATTCAAGGTGTAAGCTATACCTAGTGGGTAAATGTCACCCTTGATAAGTCTATTGATAGTCTCGCCCTTATCAGTTTTTCCGTTCCCCCCATAGCTCCTCAAAAATCCCTGCATTTCCGCTATTTCTTCAGGGTCAGAAACTATCCTAGCTTTGCTCAATTCATCACTTCCAACAGCTAAGACATAATCATTAAATCCGACTTCCCAGCTCGCTGAGACTTTTTGGAATTGTTTGCTATTCTCGTCTAGTGATTTCTCTACTAAGTTAGTGAAACTAGAGTTTATAGTCTTATATAAAACAGCTCCCAAAGCTATATTGAAAGGCTCTTTCATAGAAGCCGCAGTTTCTTCTTCTATAAGTTCGCTAGATTTGTAGTCACTGTAACCAGCTGAAACAATGTGTCCTACAACTTTTTGTTTATCATGTTCAATATTGGTTGGCTTATGAATAAACTTATTAGTGTATTTGACAGCAGTTTCCGCATCCATACCATCACCATTCTTATTGAATTGATTTATGACGGCAGCATTAAAAGCTACACCCATAAGATCTACATTCTCATTGTAGTCTATTTCTTTTGGTATAAGAGGTTCTAAGTTTTTTAGAGAAGCTTCTGATATCAACGAAGCTTTGTTTATCTCACAAGACAACAACGGAGCTTCAAAAGTCGCGGTATATTTGTAATCCATATTTACTCAGAGTCTTTTTTGTTAGCTATATCAGTTAAGAGGTTAGCGTAGCTTTTTTTAGATTTATCCTCTTTACTCTCTGACTTTTTACCTTTTTTACGTAGAAGTTTAAAATCCTCCTTAGTTACCTTACCATCTTTATTTTTATCTAAAGCCGCTTTTTGTTTTGGAGACATGGCGGCTTCAGTCTCTTTTACCATCTCTTTATGCTTCTTCATAAACGATGCGTGATCGGGACCAGCCATATAAACAACTTTTCCATCTTTCCCTTTATGCGAGTGAACGCCAGTAAGCCCCATTTTCTTAGCATCAGCCAAAGCCTTGTCCTTAGAATCAAAATAGTGTTTATCGACATCTGGAGAACCATAACTAGAATATTTCTTTTTTTTAGATTGACTTTCTTTGTCTTTATCTCCGCAATGCATTGCTTCAGAGATATCAACTTCGATACCGTTTTCTGTATACTCAAAATTATTTTTCATGGCTATGATATAGAATTGCTGCTGGATAAGTCTCTAATGAATGTTCAGATGATATATCTAAAACCTCCCTTAAAGTATCTAAATCCTCTATTTTATTAAAATCTTTTACACATGATTCAAGGGTTTCGTCCCAAGATTCTTTATTCTGTGAACAAACTATAGATTCGCAGAGGTTAGAGAGCATCTCTTCTTGAGCTTGGCTAAGCTCTTCGACTTTTAAATGAGAAGACATTTTTGCCTTAGAGTCATGTATGAAACTATCTATAGAATAGATTGTATCTTGAATATTAGCCCTAGAGTAAGTAGCGTTAGCTAGAGGAATACCAGTGGTCCCCTCTGGCCTACCGCTTTCTTTTCTTGGGCTTGATGAACTGCCTGAAGGGTCGAATACAGGAACTCCACCGACTAAAGGGTTAAAGTGACCCTTTTCACGCTCTTCAAGGAATTCTTTTTGAGCTGGCTCTAATTTATCGGGGTCTGGGAACTTTCCATTGTGGAACATTTCCATCCCTTGTTTAGGAGTAATGATGCCCAGCTCCATAAGCCGAGTAGAAGCCCTCATTAGTTGCACTTCGTCCCTCATATCGATATCTTTCATTTTAGCTTCAGGCCAAGAGCGGAAACCTAAATCTTTAGCGATCCTTTTTATCTCTTTGTTTAAGAAATCATTTAAAAATCCATGACGCGACTCCTGTAGCCTATCAATAAATATTTGAGCTTTTACTTGGGTAGCATTGAACTTCTCTTCTCCAACTACAATATTTTGCAGACCTTGTTTAATATCCTCATTGAGAATCTGATACTTCTCAGGGCCGAGAACTAAGTTTAACTCAGGGATAATAAATTCAGCTTTTGTGGTATAGTCAGAAACTAAAACCCTACCTACACTTTCATTTTTGAATAGGTTTTGCATAGCAGCCATGTTGTTTGGGTTAACCCCTCCCTTTTCTGGATCTGCGCCCATAGTAATAAGCAGAATAACATTCTCTACTGTGCGAGTAATGGATTGATCCATTTTCTTCAATTCAAGCTTTGCATTAATATCGTCTAGCACAGGGAATCCAAATGGTATGGCAAAAGGCTCATAATCTTGTTTCTTGTAGAAAGAGAAAGAAAGTCTCTGAGGATCTAGGTCTATGCTAATACCGTTGTTGTTAAAGGAGCCTGTCCTAATAGACTCTTTTATTTCATCATCTAAAGCGTTAAATATATCTATATCCTCTTCTGTTTGTGGATTGGCTAGTCGAGCAAGCTCATATTCAGATAAGACCTTCTGATATACTCCTCCATAAGTAAAAGTCGTTGCTCTCTTAGCTATGACATCATATGGATTGAGCAAAATATATTTCAAAGGGATTTTATTAGTAGAAGTCCCAATCGTCCCTACTTGATTAATAAGTCTAGCATAATCATCAGCTTTAAATTTTCCGTCTACACGGTAAAGAAAAACATTACCACTACGATAATACTCTCTAAAATATTGATCTTTGAGGGCTATAATGTTAATTTTTTTAAACCATTCGTAAAAGAACTCTCTGCTTTTTTTAGAGCCACCTTCTAAGTAGATATCAGTGTTGGTGAACTCTGACATAATATCTATTGCGTTTCGGAATACAGCTACGTTGCAATAAGCTTTTTGACAAAGTTCTATAGCATCTCTACAGGTAACTCCTTCAGAAGAGTATTCGTAAGGTAGTAACCCTGAACGGATACTTGAATATCGATTATGCAAATTAGTATAAGCGGCACGATTAGTCCTAGAGCCTGAGAAGCCGCTAGTTGATGCCCCTTGTCGTCTAGCCTCAGATGTATTACTATAAGAAGCATCTGAAGTGTAAAACGGCTCGCCTAGTAATTCAGGGGAAGCCTCTTCTGTATTATCACTAGCTTGTGAAGGATGATCTGAAATATTGAATTTTTTCCAATATTCTGAGCGCTTAGTATATTTTCTTTTAGACATGAGATACAAATTATCTTACACCTCAAAGTTAACTTTCAACTTTTAAAAGTTAAGAAATAAACATTGGAGTGAAGGTGTTCTGTTGGTCTGATATGTCATCAGATTCCATATCGAAAACGACATTCATCATCCAGTTACCTAGAACTAAGGCGGAATAAGAATCTTTACGGGCTTTATCTGCACCAGTCTGCTTTCTTAGGTTAGGGGGTAGGTCGAAGCTCTGCGTCCCTTGTGCAGAAGTCGTAATTTGAACCATAGCGCACTGAACTTTTATTAAATCCATCATATCCCTTTGATGCTCTACGAAGTCGATCATCCTAGCACCTTTTGGTCCTTTTTCATTTGTATCGTTTCTTATAAATTTTAATTGATCGATTGGGACTCTAGACTTTCTTTGATTGTTGTAGTCATCATTCATTGCTGCACCAGCGAAGAATATACGTTTGTGGTCAAAAGCTGATTGTAGGGATTCATTAGCTAACCTAATCCAAGCAGATGTAGGCTTCCTCAAGAAAACAAACTTTTTATCTGATTTATTATATTGATTTTTAAGCCTTCTTAAGTTCTTATTGTAATCTTTTGATTTGTCTAAATCAGCCTCTATTACTCCTACATTCAAATTCTTCCTTTTGAATATCTCACTTTCATTACAAGAGTTGATAAATTGTACTCCACCGTTGTAATCTCCTACCACAGCTGATATATTGAAGTGTGTAAGTACATAAGCCATATATTTTATATGAGTTTTAAGGCTGGCTCCTGATAAAGCGTAGCTGTGAACTATCGTCCCTTTCCTAGTTTGCTTGTTTATTTTTATAAGCATCATCGCAAAATCATCAGAGCTTTCACTTTCAGACCACGATGGGTCGAAAGCCAAGATGTATTCGTCTTTAGGATTACCCACTACTTCTACAGATTGCCCTTCTCCATCTGGGACCGTGCAAGCCGCCATCTTACTAACCTTAAAGTATCCAGAACTGTCATCAGTGAAAATAGCTCCAAACTCTCGGTCAAACTGAGATTGGCTCATTGTTGATTTAGATTGGTTGATTAAGCTTTGATCATAAAGTTGTTCTGGCGCACAATCATAACTAAAATGCATTATCGTTCTATGCGCTCCATCTTGATTGTTCTCATTTAATATTAAAGATTCGTATTTTTGATATATTTTATAAAGATATTCAAATTTATAAGAGGCAGAAGATAAACCAATAATTTTGTTGTTTGGCCACCGTTTTCTTTCTTCTTCCTTCATTTTCCCCTGCTCTATCATCTTAGTCTCTAGATCGTAGACTTCCTGTCTTTCAGTAGGATTCTCCACAACAGACAAGAAGGGGATAATAACCTCGTTGTAAATCTTTTCGGGCATCAGCAATAATTCATCAATAATCATCCGTTGAAAACGGAAACCCCTCAACTTCTCTCCATCACCCAAGGGTAACGCTCTTATGCTGCTTCTCCCTATCTCCATAACCCATTCGTCATTCATCTTAGATGTGCGAGTTATACACTGAGAGAAGAATGCGGCTTTAGGGTTTTTTGCGATATCTTCGATCTTTTTAAAAATCATTTTAGACTGTCGAAAAGACTTCGAGATGATACCTATCTGAACACCTTGATTAAAAATAGCGTCTAAGAGCGCGAAAACGCCTGTAGAGAAGCTTTTGGACATTCCGCGACTCCAGATCCCCAAAAAGTAATCGGACTCCATCATGGACTTGATAGCCATATGCTGGAAAGGGAATAATTTTACCCCTGTAAGCAATTCACAAGCAAAAGAAGGATTCTCTCTAAAAAATTTATAAAGAAGTATCTTAGCTTCCGCTTCTTCTAAATACCCCTCTTTTTCTAGAATGAGTTTGTTTATATCCTTGTACTCTCTGTGGAGCTTCTGTTTTCCTGTTTCCCAAGCCATCTTTTTTAATTTCTTTGTCCCAAAAATATTGAAGGTCTACTTCCCAGAGCTTCTTTCCTAAAACAAGGATTTTGGGTATAAGCTCCTCGCTTTTCTCTCTAGAACCACTAAACACAAATTGACAGCAATCAGTATACTCAGATTGTATAGAACGCATCTGATGATAAACATAATCTAGTTTAAACTTCTTGAAGCCTTTTTTATTGGTGGCCCACATATCATCGAAGGCTGTTTCTGTAACTATATAAAGATAACAACCAATAGATCTGCACCTTTCTAACTCTTTTATAAAACGCGAATAGCCATTTGTAATAGTAGAGCAAAAATCCTGGTAAGACTTCCTATCCACAAATGTATAGTCATATAGATCACCCCCTACGGCATAGTCACCCACATCCAATTTCAACGAGTCAGAATTGATAAAAGATAATGGCTGTTGTTCCCTAGTGTCAATTAGTATAGGTGTATCACTATAATCTTTTTGAAAATCTTTTGGTAAAGACGCTGATAGCATGGGGAGCATATCGATATGCTGACAGGTTTCACGATAACTGCCGAACATCTGTTTACAGATGTCAATATCGGGCAGACCACCCGTTAGTAGGTAAGTGGACGGTGGACCTGCTTGAATGCCCTTGGCTCCCAGCTTTTCTTTTAAAGACTTTTTTATAAATTCTCTAACCTCTTCTCGCGGAGCCTGATCGCACCACTTTTTCATATTAGATATATTGATGAAGTCAGTAGCGAAATACTGATCGTAATTTTTATACTCTATCGCTTGATGAGTTAACTTATCAAAACGTGGGTAATATTTTACATAATAGTCTCCCACAAATAAATCATGAGCTTTTACATGAGTATGCAAACTTCTTCGGCTTTTAAAATCCCTACCGCACTCTTTACATTTAAATTGCATCTTCTTGACTTATTCCTAAAACTCTAGCTTTCCATTCCGCCATTCCTTCAAGCCTTTCAGCTTCTTCTTTGATTGATTCTTTTTGCATCTCAGCTATTCGGACCATTGTCTCTCTTTCTTCCTGTTCTTGGAATAATTGGACAATAGACAGGAAAGATGCGTTTTCCTTATGCATTTTCTTCATGCGCTCTCCCCTGTCGCCTTGAAGCTTCTTTGTGAGGTTCTCAATGCGGGTTTCACACTGATGATACTCGCTACTCTTTGTCTTGATGATTTCCGCTAAGCGGATAGACATTTCTTGCTGCTCGTCTGCCTCATCGAACATGCTGTTCAATTTATTAAGATGAGCGCTAATGACTTCTAAATTTATAACTTCTTTGCAGACGTTTAGATAAAGATTTAATTCGTCAGCGGTTAAGTCGGGTTTATCCCATGTTAGTCTCACAAATTCATGTTCGAACAACACCCTATCCTCTTCATTCAGAAAATTGTTGATAATTTTTAGAAATCTAGAGTTAGAAAGGTTTATTTTTAACCTATCTATACAAATTTGTTTCTGCCTATTGAGCTTCTGCTCGTTTAATACTAGCCCTGTAGCATCATTTATTTTTTTTATGATTCGCGAAGGAGATTTCGGAGAAATATAAGAATTTAAAGCTCCAGAATCTTGAGACGGTAAAATATCTGGGTTAACCTCTCTAATTTTTTCCAGAACTACACGTTGCTCAGAACTCAGAGGTTTCACGTTCCTAGACGGGAAAACTATCTTAGCTATCTCCAATGAAGACAGCCCCTCTTCCGCTTGCTGCAAAATGAATTCTCCTTGCTCTTTTGTTAAATTTATAACTTCAGCAGGTATTCTACTTGTTGTTTTGAATTTGATAGAATTCTCTACTAGAAACTTACGAACAGCGCGACCTTCTTTAGATCTGCCGTCTAAAGACTCATCGGCAAAGCATTTTTTGGTCAAATCAATAAGATCTGGCATGTCTTGAGAATTAACTCTTAAAAACTCTTTTTGATCTTTATTCAGCTCCATCACTTATAATATCTTGCTCCTTTAGTATCTCTATAGCTACTTGTAGGAATTTCTTCTTAAGATTCTTCACTTGCCTATAACCAAGCTTTCTCTTTTGCGGGGAGATCTTATATCCCATAAATTTAGCAACATCTTCCTCGCTACTACTTTCAAAATATAACATCCGATAAGCTATGTAATGATTACCTTTTAGACGAGCTTCCATTTCGAAATTTAGCTTTTCAAGCGATGATGAGAAGTCGAAGTCTAAATATTGTTTATTGGTTACTTCTTTTATAAAATCTTCAGTAGAAAGCGGAATTTTTAATTCTAAACCTGCTTTTTTAGATTTTTCCCACTTTCGACAAATAGGACAGTTTGATGAGTCGTGAGATGGCTCTTGATGATTTGGACAAGGGTTAACATAATTCCCGTAGTGATTCCTTACTAGGTTTCTTATCTGATTTGATATGATCCTCCCTATCCACGGTTCAAGAGGCCGCTCTTGATCCCACATGTCCCACTTCTTAGCAATGTGGACTTTTATGATTTGCTCTACATCTTCGAAGTCAAACCACCTGACAGCATTCAGCCGCCATTTATATTGCTGTTTCTTTATTGCTAGATCAATTACTTCAGAGAAGTCTTCATATGTATAATTACTTCCCTTTTTTCTTTTCATCAATAAAGTCATTAACAGATTTAGGTTCACGCCTCCTACTCGTAGTGTTAGGAGTTGGCTCACCTATCAATGACCCTAGTGTTCTACTAGAAATATTAGAGACTTCGAAATCTACTTGAAAATCAGTAATCTCAGGAACAAACTCAGCATCTGTCTCGTCAGACGAGATAACTGAAGATTTTGTTGTCTCTGTAACAGAAGTGTTCGTCGAAACAGTAGAAGCTTTAGAATTCAAAGGCTGACCGCACTTCGTGCAGAAGTTGGGCTTTGCATTAGCGTAAGAAATTTTAGTTCCGCAACTTTGACAAAATATGTGAGCCATACTATATATTTTACTGTTTATGAATTAATTTTCAAAAAAAACAAGTTTTGATGCATCCTTTTGTTTATAAGCTGTTCGCCGCTTTCGCGTTGACGCATTTTCCTGTTTATATATTATTATTACACTTTCTTCCAATTTTCTAACTTAGAAATGATGAATTTTAAAATTTTGCTCCTAACAATATCTTTATTGGTGAATTGAAAGGTATCAATACCGTTAGCTTTAGAATCTTCGTCTGAAAATATATCAACCATGTTTTTAAAGCCTGTCTTACCATCAATATCACTTTGCATAAAGTCTCCGCAGATAATTAACTTAGTATTTTCACCAATACGAGTAATCAAAGTCGTCAACTCCTTAAATGTAAAGTTTTGCGCTTCATCAGCGACAATGAACTTATTTTCCCAGTTTGCACCCCTCAAAAAGTTTATAGGTATAGCATTTACACGCTCTTTCTGTTTCAGGTAGGCTGTATCGCCCTCATGTATGATTTCTTCAAGTTTATCGTATAGAGGCAACGTAAAAGGGTTGAATTTCTCAGACATATCTCCAGGAAGACTACCTAGACCTTTATCAGCGCTTTCTACGATACTACGAATGTATAATAGATCTTTATCTGCATCTTCAGACATTAATCTCAGACAGCCATATAAAGACATGTAAGTTTTACTAGAACCAGCTGGTCCAGATACGAACATAATTTTAACCTCTGGATCTAGTAGTGTATCTAGAAATTTCCGTTGATTTGCGGTAAATTTAAATTTCCTCTCTTTAAACTTTATTGAAAAAAAGTTGTGAGGCTCCAACTGAATATTAGACAGTTTCTTAACTCCCATATGTAATATACATTACACTGAATTTACAGTTTTACCTGTTTAATTGTCGCAGTTGTTTGGATTACCTCTCCTCCTTGAGCTGAATACGATTCGGTCAAGACCCTCGCACCAGCGGGGAATTTAATTAAATTAACAATAGGACTTTGCGTCCCTATGCCAACGCCCCCCTGCATTTTTAAATCAACCTGCAAAAGGCTAGTTAACTTTTCCCCACTAAATCCTATTAAAGTGTTTAAACCTGTGGACGATATAGATATCTCCTCTTCAACTCCATCTAGTAACATAGAAGACGCATTCACAGAACCTAAACCGTAAATTGGGGTGCGGTTGTATGTTCTATTGAAATTTATTTGAGATTGCACCTGACCCAACACATCTGCGCTATCATTAACAACACACGTATGACCATAAACAATAATATCACTATCTAATGGCGGCTCCTGACCTCCATACGCATTACCGTCACCAGTTATAGTACCTCCCACAGCAGGATCTAATGAAACGAAATTAGCACTCAAAACCACTGGCTCAAATGGACTTATGCTCAACGACACATCTTTAACATAACACTGGTTGTATATACCACTCCCCAACTTAATATTAACAAAATCATCTTGATTAGCATCCAATAAAAAATCCAACCCCGAAACCATTCCCGACTGCAATAAACAACTAACCGATATATCAGCAGATAATGCACTATCAAATGTAAACTGATCAGAAGCATCAACACTCTTACCCAATTTACGTCTAGCACTAGACGAAGTGCTATAGCTAACATTCAATTGTGTAGCTGGAACATAGTCGTTTACTTCATTCGGCGCACTCGATCCAACACCGACTTGACCTATGTAAACTGGAAATTCACTGTATGATAGACTCATTTGTTGTTATTACACTAATTTTGCACCCCGTTATAATTATAGGGGGGTGTATTTTTTTTTAAATAGCTATTATCAATAATAAAAACGTCAGCGACTGGTCCAATAATGGGTGGGGGTTTGGCCATTGAGAAATTGAAGTCGGACTCCCCCCGCGATTATGCTACGCAAACGCTAACTAATTTTTTCAGAAATGGGGTGGGGTCTCTGGGGGTGGCTTGTCAAGTATTAAATCAAAATATATTTAAAAAATAATAGCAGAAAAAGCTTTTTTAAAACCACTTTTTAATGTATAATTCTCACATGAAGCAAAACAAGCCTTACCCCGCCACTCGCTCACAAGAAGTCCAAGATCAAATGGACAAGGACAAAGCTAAGTTCAGAAAGAACTCTGAGGAGTTCGCCAAGCAAGAGCCGATCCCTTTCTTTAGCGATTGCTCTCACGCTTCCCCCGCCCCAAGAAAAACAAAATAAACCTTTTCATTAGCCCCAACTCTACACTAGAATACCCCATGACTGAAAAAGAACACATCGCATTCCTCAGAGACCAACTCTTTACTTTACGTCTAAGGCTTGGTGAAATTTCTTCTAAAGCTAGAATCGAGGCTTTATACTCCGACGAGGAAAAACGCAAGGTGTTTCGCAAGTTGGGGGATATGGCTGATAATTCTGTTAAGGAAATCGACAACGCTCGCGAACAAATCAAAACTTACTCATAACCCATGAACCTACATAACTTCAAAGACCAAGACACCAAGGGCAAAGCCCTTCTCATTCTCACTTACCCTTTCGCCATTGGTGTGCATTGGATGGAATGGCGCAGGATGAAAAAGCTTCAGCGCATGATCAGAAAGTGGATCGGTGCAGCTTGCAAGAATCCACAAGGGGCCGAGGCTGAGATGGTCAAGGAGTGGAGCGATGAGCTTCGCTGGATCTACGGTAAGTAAACAAGCTTCGTCAAGTGAGTATAAACACGGTTAAGCGATCCGTAAGACGTTAAATAAGAAGTGATCGTGGGTCTGGCATAGCCCTCGCAGAAATATGCCACTTTTTACTTGACACGAATAAAACGCTCTAACTCACTGAGCGATAGGGAGTTACGGGCCACGCCCCCGCCCCGCCCTGTAACTCATTGAGTATCAACGACTTACGAGGCTTTTCTCCCTACTCTATAGCTCGCCTATGTCAAGCCTTTTTAAATAAAAAAAAAGATTAAATATATGCAGAAAAAGCTTTTTATTCTCTTCCGATTAGAGTAAAATATCCCCATGACAGACCAAGTAGACCAAAACACAATCGCCAGCCTGATAGGTAAAAAGTTCGGTTACTCCTCAAAGAACAGCGGTAACAAATTCGAATATACCCTTAAAAGCATTGCTCGCACAACTGAAAAGTTTTCAGTTAATCAGGTCATCGACGATACCGAAGGTAGTGAGACTGAGGGTCAGCTAGTGTTCAGAACGACTCACTATGAAAGAATTGAAAAAATAAATTAAAAAAGATGCGATTAGTGCTTGCACCCAACCCACAATTCAACTAAACTTCTCACATGGACAAAGACCGACTTACACTGTTACTCCTCCGCCAAGATCCTCGGGATCTAACTCTCGCTATGGCAGC
>Ga0222717_10000159_pt1 | contig 58360 bp, 72 predicted proteins | sample C33_18DmetaG_FD_165053 | JGI IMG/M metagenome (GOLD analysis project Ga0222717, IMG submission 165053) | Estuarine water microbial communities from San Francisco Bay, California, United States - C33_18D | ecosystem: Environmental > Aquatic > Marine > Unclassified | place: USA: California... | reverse complement strand
CAAATGTAAGCATTGGAATGGTAAAAGATTTTATATTAACAGGTGAATTTGTACCTACCTTTCCTGCTGGAACGAAAACAGTAGGGGGAACGTATGATGGAACTGTTTCAAATCTTATTCAAATAGTAGCAGTAGCTAGTGGAGATTACTGGATGTCAATTTCAAAAGCACAATAAAATGAAAGCAAAAGATTTCAACGGTCAAATAAAAACTTGGAGAAAACTTCCTAATGTATGGGAAGATGAAAATGGTGTACACTTAAACTTTAGAAAAGCGAACCACGCTTCTTTTGGGTTTTATGATGTTGTTAAACCTTCTTACGATAGTATTAGCCAAAGGTTAGGTTCTATTGAGTTTGATAGCGAAAACGAAGTATTTACTTATCCTGTAATTGATATTGACTTTGCTTCTACTTACGAGGTACAAACACCTATTGTAGATGAAGATGGAGAGGCAGTATTAGATAGTGATGGAGAACCAACTTATGACGTAACTACTGAAAGCACTTACAAGATTGACGAATTAAAGTCAGGTAAAAAGAAAGAGGTAAACGAAGAAGCAGGAAGGTTACTAAAGCCAACTGACTGGTATGTAATTAGAAAATCAGAAAGAGATATTGAAATCCCTACTGATATTGCTACCGAAAGAGCGGATATTATTACAAAGGCTAACGGATTTGTAGATGCTATTGATGCACTAGAAACTGTAGAAAGCGTTTTAAGATATACGTTTGCGTATTACCCAAGTGAAGATTTAGTATAATTTAATTTAAGATATGTTAGGCAAAAGAATTATTAATACAGGTGCAGATACAGGTGCAGCTTGTACCACAGATACAGTTCAAATACTTGGAGATACTTCTTGTGTAGCATATTATAAAATGTCTGATGCTACAGACGAAACAGGTTCTTATGATGGTACAGCTACTGATGTTAATTTCAACGTAGCGGGTAAGTTTGGTAATGCAGGGGAATTTAATGGGAGTAGTAGTGTAATCAATTTTACTTCAAGTTTCTTAAATATTACAACAGATTTCACTGTTAGTGGATGGATGAATCAAGACTCGTCAGGCGCTAGCTTATATCTTTTTGCTTGTACAGACACAAATAGTAGTAATATATATTTTAATTTAAATTTACAATCTTCACAAAATAGGATTGAATTAATTTATAATAATGTAGGTTATTATCCCACTTTTACGTATCAATCTGGATGGCATCATTACGCTGTTACATTAACTGGAACGTCTTTAAAAACTTATATAAACGGTTCTTTATTCAACACTCAAACGGTAGGAATATCATCATCTTCAGGAAACAGGCAAACAATAGGAGCAAGATTAAGACAAAGTAATAGTTCTTATGGTGTGGGAAAAATAGACCAAGTACGTATATTCGATAGAGCAATAACAGCAAACGAAGTAACTACACTTTATAACGAAGTACAGTGTATTCCTACTATTGTACCTACAGATTATTTTGAACCTGTTATATATACTGGGAATGGTACTACTCAATCTATATCTTCTTTGGATTTTAAGCCAGATATGGTTTGGACTAAAGCAAGAACAGTAGCGTATGACCACGGATTAGTTGATAGTGTAAGGGGAGTTAGTAGTTTACTGTATCCATCTTTAACTGCTGCAGCTACAACCACATCGACAGCAATGCAGTCATTTGACTCAAACGGTTTTACTTGGGGAAGTAATAACAAAGGAAATGCTTCAAACTCAACCTACGTAGCTTGGAACTGGAAAGCAGGAGGTACAGCAGTATCAAACACAGATGGAGATAATAATTCAGCAATGGTATCCGCAAACCCAGATGCAGGTTTTTCAATTATTACTTATACTGGAACTGGTACAAATAATTCTTCTGTAGGTCACGGATTAGACTCAAAGCCAGAAATGTTTATTTATAAAAGATTTAATTCATCTGGGGGTTGGGGTATTGTTCATAAAGATGTTAATAATTACAAGGCTTATCTGGCGTTTACATCAGGAACTCCAACTAATGACACAAATATGAATGCCCCAACAGATGAGGTTATTAGGTTTAACACTACAGCACCTACTTATAATGGTACAAATCAAAATTGGTTAATATATGCCTTCCATTCAGTAGATGGATATTCTAAAGTAGGTTCTTACGTTGGAACTGGAGGGAATGTTAATATTGTAACAGGGTTTAGACCTGCTACGATAATAATAAAAAGAACTGATAACCCAGAAGATTGGAAAATAATAGACAATAAAAGGGGGGACTTTGCTGATTCTTTAGAGCCAAACGAATCGATAGCAGAGGAAATTAATAATAATTCAAACTTTCAATCACACTCTAACGGTTTTACGATAGGAGATACTCACGGAGATTATAACGCAAACGGTGGAAAATACATCTTCCTAGCAATAGCAGAAGAGAACGTACAACCAGAACCAGAGTTAGCTAATAGCTTTAACGTAGTTACTTATCAAGGTGATGGTGGTACACAAAATGTAAATACAGTAGGATTCCAACCTGATTTAGTTTGGATAAAGTGCAGAAATGTTGATGACCCTTCGGCTCTTGTAGATTCAGTAAGAGGAGCAAGCGAAACTTTGTTTTCAGACAATACAAACAATCAAAGAAATAGAACAAGTGTAACTGCTTTTAATTCAAATGGATTTACTCTTGGCAATTATACTAATACAAACAGAATTAACGATACATACGTAGCTTGGTGTTGGAAAGCATCTAATGACAGTACTATCAATAATGAAGGTAGTATATCAAGTGTGGTTAGTGCGAATCCTGCTGCAGGGTTTAGCGTGTGTTCTTATACAGGTTTAGGGTCAGACCAAAGCTTTGGTCACGGATTAAGTGCTGCGCCTGAAATGGTCATTATAAAAAGATTAGATAATACTTCAGAATGGAATGTTCATTTAAAAACATTAGGAACTAACAATTATTTAAACTTAAACACAACTGCCGCTTTAAATAATTCAACAATTAGAATACATTCAACAGATAGTACAGTCGTAAATGTTGGTGGTTCATCAAACGTTAACGGAAATGGTGGTACTTATGTATCATACTGCTTCCATTCAGTAGATTTTTATCAGAGGGTAGGAACGTACGAAGGTAATGGTGTTGTTAACACAATATACACTGATAGTAATGGAGATAATACAGGTACAGGAGCGTTTCAACCAAGATGGGTAATGATTAAAAATGCTGATGGTTCAGGAAATTGGATGATGTATGATGCAATAAGAGATACAGACGGTACTTTAGGTAAATTCCTTGAAGCAAATACTTCTGATTTTGAAGCAGACGCATCTTCCGCATATATAGTGCCAAATTCAACAGGATGGACTACAGGAAGTTCTAATAGTGTTCATTTAAACCAATTAAACAATACATACATCTATTTAGCAATAGCATAAAACAATAATTAAATAAAATGAATAAAATTATATCAAACCTAACTCTAGCTCTATCAATCCTTTTTTTCAACATAGGGTTGTCTCAGCAAAATGAACAACATATAGTTAAGTCTCCAACAAAAGAGCTTAAGATGATTCTTTACTCTAACGAAAAGCCTGTAGTTGAAGGAAATGTAGTTGTTGTGGGTGACAAATTAATCAATCACGGTATGTTTGTTGTCTATAATCCAGATGGATTTATACACCAAACTATACACTATGATATGGGAAAAATAATTAAAATCACTACCTTTAGTGAGGAAGAAAAAATATAATGAATTACATTAGAAAGATTTCAGTTGGTGCAGACTATAAGAATGCCATGCACTACATAGTTAATCAAGAGGTTCTAGGAGGATCATACACAATAAGTGATATAGCTCAAGAGCAGGAAGGATTCAGTGTTTGGGTCAAGAAAAATGAAGAGTCTGTTAAGTGGAAAGAGTTTAAGGACATTCCAGTAGTAGTTGAATACAATATAAATTTAATATGATACCAAGATGGGGTTATCTGGTAAAGCCACTAGGAAAGGAATACAACAACACAAAGACGATAGCAAACCAAGAGTTCACGATAAACACATCAATAGAGGATGCCAGTTATGTGAACAGAATGGGTGTTGTGTGTGCGATACCGAAGGGCGGAGAGATACCAGTTGGTAGTATAGTAGTTGTTCATCACAATGTGTTTAGAACATACTTAGATGCCAAAGGCAAGAAAAGAAAAAGCAACGAGTTCTTTAGGGATGGCGAATACTTAGTCGATCCTCAAAGAATATATATGTATAAGGATGACAAGGGGTGGAAAACTACAAAAGATTATTGTTTCATTTCTCCTATCGATCATACTCAAGATAGTGAGATTTACAGATCGGACAAGAAAGAAGAAGAGCATGTGGGACTTGTAAAGCATAGCTCTGTATTCAAGCAAGGAGAAAAAATAGGGTTCACTAAAAACTCGGAGTATGAGTTTACAATAGACGATCAAAAAGTCTACAGAATGAATCATAATGATATTTGCATTAAATTTAATTAAATGGAAGAGTATTGGGTTGCCACATCAACGTGGGAAAATTATTGTTTCACTTATACATACACTGATGAGTGATACTAAGGATACAATATTAAGGGTCATATCGGCAGGAGAAAGAGCTGTAGATGAACTTATAAAGGTTGCTGAAGAAAAGATAATCACAGGGCATAAGGACGATGACTTAGCTGCTGATAGATTAAAGAATGCGGCAGCAACAAAAAGACTAGCTATAGAGGATGCATTTGCTATTCTACAGAGAATAGAAAACGAAAGAGATAAATTAAATGGCGAAGATCAGACTAAAGACGGCAAAGGAAAAGATAAAGGATTCCAAAGCTTTGCAGAGTCCAGAGGACGAAAATCTTAATCTATGTAAGGTTGTCTCTCATATCAACGATAAGACTAGAGAGAAGTTAAATAAAAAGAAAGCTTGGGACTATGGTTATAACAAGGACCACGATGTTATTGTTATCTCTAAGTCTGGACAGATTGGTGAAGTTGTTGAGATACAGAACCTAAAAATTGCATTACCTTTGCAGCCGAAAAAGATTTATTCTAGAAGTGAAAAGGATGCAGAACAACACTGGGAGCCATTTGAATACCCAAAAGAACTATCAAGGATTAAGACCATTTTCCAGTGGAATGAGTACCAGAGTACATTCAAAGAGTCATGGGTCGATTACATTGAAGATGAGTTCGATAGAAGGGAGAGTGGTTTTTGGTTTAAAAATAATGGTGTTTCTACTTATATTACTGGGGCTCACTACATGTACCTCCAGTGGACAAAAATCGATGTTGGGCATCCAGAGTACAGGGAGTCAAATAGAATATTCTTCATTTTTTGGGAAGCTTGCAAAGCAGACAACAGATGCTATGGCATGTGCTACCTTAAGAACAGACGTTCAGGATTCAGTTTTATGTCATCAGCAGAGACAGTCAACCAGGCTACAGTCACCTCCGATGCTAGGTTCGGTATTCTATCCAAGAGTGGTGCGGACGCAAAGAAAATGTTCACAGACAAGGTCGTGCCTATCTCAACAAACTATCCCTTCTTCTTTAAGCCAATCCAAGACGGTATGGATAGACCAAAGACAGAGCTCGCATACAGAGTGCCAGCATCAAAGCTTACAAGAAGGTCTATTGCAGACACAGAAAGGGATGATGATCTTGCAGGACTCGATACAACGATTGACTGGAAGAACACTGGGGATAACTCCTACGATGGTGAAAAGCTACGGTTGCTCGTACACGATGAATCTGGAAAGTGGGAACGTCCAGATAATATCCTTAACAACTGGCGTGTCACTAAAACTACACTTAGATTAGGTAGAAGAATCATAGGAAAGTGCCTAATGGGATCTACCTCAAACTCTCAAGACAAAGGAGGAGGAAACTTCAAAAGACTTTACAGAGACTCTGACGTAACGCAAAGAAACGCAAACGGACAAACTAAGAGCGGAATGTATTCTTTATTTATTCCCATGGAATGGAACTTCGAAGGGTTTCTAGATCAGTACGGACAACCAGTTTTTAGAAAACCAAATAAAGCCATTTTAGACCACTATGGAGACGTTATAGATGGAGGAGTATTAGATTACTGGGAAAATGAAGTAGAGAGCCTTAGAAACGATTCTGACGCACTAAATGAGTTCTATAGACAGTTTCCTAGAACAGAGGGTCATGCTTTTAGAGATGAGGCTAAAAATAGTCTGTTTAGCTTGACAAGGATATATGAGCAGATAGACTTTAATGATAACTTGCAAAGGCAACGTGTTGTTCAAAGAGGGGGTTTCTCCTGGAAGAATGGTGTTAAGGATACAGAGGTTATATGGACACCAGAGAAGCATGGAAGGTTTTATGTTAGTTGGATACCGCCACGAGAGCTTAGGAATAGAGTTGTAAATAAGAATGGATTTAAGTATCCTGGTAATGAACACATAGGTTCCTTTGGATGTGACTCTTATGATATATCTGGGACTGTAGGGGGTGGAGGATCTAATGGAGCCCTTCATGGGTTCACTAGGGTTAACTTAGATGGTCCAAGTAATATGTTCTTCTTAGAATATGTATACAGACCACAAACTGCAGAGTTATTTTATGAGGATGTTCTTATGGCTATGGTGTTTTATGGAATGCCAGTATTGGCTGAGAACAACAAACCAAGACTTTTATATCATCTAAAGAACAGGGGGTATAGAAAATGGAGCATAAATAGACCAGATAAACACAGAAATGATTTGTCTAAAGCCGAAAAAGAGCTAGGTGGTATACCATCATCTCCAGCAGTGATATCAATTCATGCTGAGGCGATAGAAAGTTATATTGAAAACAATGTAGGATTTAGTGACGAAGGTACTGGTAATATGTACTTTAATAGGACATTATTGGATTGGGCTAACTATGATATTAGCAATAGAACCAAGTTTGATGCAACAGTTAGTTCAGGTCTTGCTATTATGGCAAACCAGAAATACGTCATTAAGGCTCAAAGAAAAGATACAGAAATAAATGTTAACTTTGCAAGGTATAATAATACAGGCACGGTTAGCTCTATTATAAAGTAATAATATGCGAGGAACTTCTGGGAAGTACGTTATTGGATTTCCAAATCAATTAGCTTCAGATGCTGAAAAAGCGTCTAAAGAATATGGTCTTATGGTAGGGCATGCTATAGAGTCTGAATGGTTTAGAAAAGAAGGTGGTCAATCAAGGTTTTATAACAACCGAGACACCTATCATAAACTGAGGACATATGCAATGGGCGAGCAGTCCGTTAGAAAGTATAAGGACGAACTTGCAATTAATGGAGACATATCCTATCTAAATCTTGATTGGACTCCCGTGCCTATTATACCAAAGTTTGTAGACATTGTAGTTAATGGCATTTCAAATAGATTGTTTGATGTAAAGGCTGAGGCAGTAGACCCAGTATCTTCAAATAAGAAAGCGATGTACAAAAATCGTATTCAAACAGAAATGCGAAACAAAGAAGACTTCGAGGAGATCGGAGCTATGCTAGGAAAGGATATGTTTAGTGTACAGCCAGACATGCTACCTGAGACAGACGATGAGCTTGACATCCATATGCAAATAGACTATAAGGATGACATCGAGATTGCCGAAGAGAAGGCAATTACATCTGTGTTAAAGCATAACGACTATGAATACGTTAAGAAAAGATTAGATGAAGATTCTACGGTTATTGGAGTTTCTGCTGCAAAGCACACATTCAATACACACGATGGAATTAAAGTTGACTATGTAGACCCAGCTGACTTAGTGTTCAGCCCAACAGAAGATCCACACTTTCAGGATTGCTATTACTTTGGAGAGGTTAAGAACGTCAACATTACGGAGATCAAGAAAGTTGATCCATCGATAACACAAGAAGAAGTTCAAGAGATTGCCAAGTCGGCATCTAAGTTTGATTCATATCAAGGAATGAGAGGTGGTTACAAAACTGATTCATTTGATAAGAATACTGCAACATTATTATATTTCTGTTACAAGACTGACAAGAATATCGTATATAAGAAAAAGAGAACAGCGCAAGGCGGAGAAAAAGTTCTAAGAAAAGACGATCAATTCAACCCACCTAAAACAGAACAAGCACGTTTTGAAAAATTATCTAAAAGAATTGATGTATGGTACGAAGGTGTTCTTGTATTAGGAACGAACAAAATTCTCAAGTGGGAGCTGATGAAAAACATGGTGCGTCCAAAGAGTTCAATGGAGAGAGTGTACGCTCCCTACGTTGTGTCTGCGCCAAAAATGTACAGAGGTCAGATTGACTCACTTGTAAAGAGAATGATTCCCTTTGCGGATCAAATACAACTTTTACACCTTAAACTTCAGCAAGTTGCTGCCAAGATGATTCCAGACGGAGTCTTTATTGATTTAGATGGACTGTCTTCCGTTAATTTAGGAAATGGTAACACATACTCTCCACAGGAGGCATTAAATATGTATTTCCAAACTGGGTCTGTATTAGGTAGAAGCTTAACTGAAGAAGGAGAGTTTAACAGTGGAAAGATACCAGTACAAGAGCTAACTTCATCTGGAGCTAACTCAAAGATATCTTCTCTGATTAACATGTACAACTACAATCTCAATATGTTGAGAGGCGTGACAGGCTTAAATGAAGCTAGAGATGGGTCTATGCCAGATTCTAATGCACTAGTTGGTGTACAGAAGCTAGCAGCACTAAACTCTAATACAGCTACTAGGCATATATTAAAGTCTGGATTGTTTATGACAGAAAGACTAGCTGAATGTATTGCATATAGACTATCTGATGTATTAGAATATTCTGACATGAAGGAAGACTTTGTGAAGAATATTGGAAAGTACAGTGTAGATATACTAGACGAAATCAAGGATCTTCATTTACATGACTTTGGAATATTTATTGAAATGCACCCAGACGAAGAGGAGAAGCAAATGTTAGAACAAAACATACAGACTTCACTCTCTGCTGGTAAGATTGATATTGATGATGCCATTGACATTAGGAACATTAAGAATGTAAAGATTGCATCACAGCTTCTTAAAGTTAGAAAGAGACGTAAAGAAAAGCTTGATAACAAGAGACAGCAAGAAAACATTGCTTTACAAGCAGAAGCTAATCAACAAGCAGCTATGACAGCTGAACAAGCTAAACAGCAAACAGCATTAGCTAAGATGGAGGCGGAGGCTAAAATAAAACAGTTAGAGGCTGAGATTGAAATGCAGAGAATGCAGCAAGAGTTTATGCTTAAAGCTGAACTTATCAAGATGCAGAAGGGTATTGAAAGCCAGATAAAGTCTTCTGAGCTACAAATGCAACAGAATAAAGATAAATACAAAGAGGATAGGAAAGATGAGAGAACAGCTAAGCAGGCATCTCAACAGTCGAAGTTGATACAGCAAAGACAACAAGACTTAGACCCTATCGACTTTGATGGTCAAGACACGTTAGGCTCAGGTATAGAGGGAATCGTGGGTATTGATTAATTTAATAATTTTGCAATAATCTAATTTAATTAAAATGGAATGGAAACTAAGAGCTTTGGATGCCGAAGGTAATCCTATAGAGCCAAAACAAGAAGAGCAACCTCAACAAGAGGAAGTTCAAGAAACAGTGCAAGAGGAAACTCAAGCTCCTGTTCAACAAGAAGAATTAGTTAAAGAGACGACAGATGCCGTACAACAGCAAGAAAACATCCAAGAGCAAGTCCAAGAGCAAGCCGAAGATGTACAAGAAAAAGAAGAAGTAGTATCCAAGCCAGTAGAGCTGGATGATCAAAGTATATTAAACTACTTAAAAGAAAGACGAAACGTAGAAGCGGAGTCTTTAGACGTTCTTTTAAATAATGACAAACAAGAAACGCAACCTTTACCAGAGGATGTGGCTAATTTCATGAAGTACAAGCAGGAGACTGGTAGGTCCTTTGAGGATTATGCGAGGCTTCAGCAAGACTGGAGTGCTATGGATGATACTAACGTGCTGCGTGAGTATTACAAGCAGGAAAAGCCACACCTTGACGCTGAAGAGATTGACTACCTTATTAATGAGGAGTTCAGCTTTGATTCAGACCTTGATGAAGAGAAAGACATCAAGAAGAAAAAGATTGCGTACAAAGAAGAATTATACAAAGCTAGAAACCACTTTGAGGGTATGAAGGAAAAATATAAAGCTCCTCTTGAGTCAAGAGAAGCCGATATTCCTGAAAACTACAAGGAAGCTTTTAACTTTTATAATAAATACCAAGAAGAATTAGATCAAGAGTCTGCATCGCAGAAAGATAGATCTCGCATCTTCCAAGAAAAAACAAATGCCCTATTCAATGATGAGTTCAAAGGTTTTGAATTTAAAGTCGGAGATAAGAAGCAAGTTTTTAAACCTAATGATGTAAGTAAGGTTAAAGAGAATCAGTTAGACATAAATAACTTCTTTAACAAGCACTTAGATGAAAAGGGGATCGTGAAGGATGCGTCATCTTATCATAAAGCTTTGTTTGCAGCCACAAATGCTGATGCTTTATTCCAGTTCGCTTACGAGCAGGGGAAAGCAGATGCAACAGACGGATTAGTGAAGGAGACCAAAAATATAGACATGAGTGTCAGGTCAAATACACCAACCGATACTGGAGGCACAAAGTTTAGAGCAGTAGATTCGGGAGATAATTTTTCGTTCAAAATTAAAAAACGATAATTAATCACTAAAAAACTTTTAAAATGAGTGTAACTATTTCTGGAGTACAAGGCGCATTAACGCCATCTCCATCAAAGTCGACTTTATCGACTAACTACTTAGGTTCTGCTATTGAGTTTACTTCTCAATACTTACCTGATGTATACGAAGCAGAATTTGAGAAATACGGAAACCGTTCTGTATCTTCTTTTTTAAGAATGGTAGGAGCTGAAATGCCCTTCCAATCTGATGTAATTCAATGGTCTGAGCAAGGAAGACTTCACTTGGCTGTATCTGGAGCAACTCGTTCTGGAGACGTTATCACGTCAAATGGACACCCTTTCCGCTTAAACCAAACAGTAATCATTTCTGACGGAACTGACCAAGACAAAGCTATCGTGACAGCTGTAACGGCTAACACTTTTGACGTAGCTTCTTATTCAGGTGCTAACCTAGCAGCTGCTGTAGGAACAACTGGACTTAGCGTATTTGCTTTCGGTTCTGAATTTAAGAAAGGAACAAGTGGAATGAGTGGTTCTTTAGAAGCTGCTAAAGACATCCAAACTACCAACCCTATCATCATCAAAGACAAGTATGAAGTCAATGGTTCTGATATGGCGCAGATCGGATGGATCGAGGTAACTACTGAGAACGGTGCTACTGGATACCTATGGTACTTAAAATCAGAGCATGAAACTCGTCTACGTTTCGAAGATTACATGGAATTATCTCTTATCGAAGGAGAGCCTGCTGCTGCTTCATCTGGCGCTGAAACTGCTGGATACAAAGGAACAAAAGGTTTATTCTATGAAATCGAAAACAGAGGAAACATTGCTACTGGTTCAATTGCTGCTCGTACTGACTTAGAAGAGCTTATCAAAGTTCTTGACAAAGAAGGAGCGATCCAAGAGAATGTTCTTTTCGTTAACAGAACTAAATCTTTCGAGATTGACAAAGTATTAGCTGACCAAAACAACAGCGGTGCTTCTACAAGCTCTTACGGTTTATTTGATAACGATGAAGAAATGGCAATTAGCCTTGGATTCAAAGGATTCAACTTAGGATATGATTTCTACAAAACTGACTGGAAATACTTAAATGACGCTACAACTGGAGCCTTAACTTCTGCTGTAGACGGTGTGTTAGTACCTGCTGGTACAACTACTATCTACGACCAAGTTCTAGGTAAAAATGCTGTACGTCCTTTCTTACACGTAAAGTACAGAAAGTCAGAAGCTGAAGATCGTAAGTACAAGTCTTGGATTACTGGTTCTGCTGGTAATGCTGGAATGACTAGCGACTTAGATGCTATGGAAGTACACTTCTTAAGTGAAAGAGCTCTTTGTGTACATGGAGCTAACAACTTTATCTTAATGAAGTAATATTAATTAGGGGGATGGGATTCTCGTCCCCCTTTTTTTTAATTTAATCTAATTATAATAAAATGGCAAAAAGTAAAACGGCTACCCAGCCACAATGGGAAGTAAAGGATAGAGTATATATCCTAAAAGGTAATAGAACACCAGTTAACTTTATTCTACGTTCTAGACACCACTTAAATAAACCACTACAATATTTTGACGGCACAATGACAAGGTCTCTAAGATTTGCATCTAATCAAACTTCTGTGTTTGAGGATGAGCAGTATGGAGATGTAACATTACCAGCAATTATATTTAAAGATGGAAAGTTAGTTATACCAAAAGAACAAGTGCTATTACAGCAGTTTCTTTCTATGTATCATCCCGACCTCAACAAGGAGTATGAGGAGTTTGATCCTAATAAACTTGCAGAGGCAGAGATTGCATCTGAGGAAGAAAAGCTTGATGCACAAAACCTTGTTCGTGAAATGGACATAGAAGACCTAGAGGCTATTGCTCGTGTGGCATTAGACGGATCTATATCTGATATGACATCTAAAGAATTGAGACGTGATATGCTTGTCTACGCTAGAAGGAATCCAGCAGAGGTGATGGATTTAGCACAGGATGAGAATATTAAGCTGAGAAACCTTGCAGTTCGTGCAGTAGAAATGGGAGTTATCTTTATCAAAGACGACAACAGAACTGTATGCTGGAGCAACAAGGCAAAAGATAAGATTGTAACTGTACCCTATGGGGAAAACGTATATTCAGCACTAGCTGCATATTTTAAAACAGACGATGGTCTTGATGTCTTACAGGGCATCACCAATAAACTGTAGTGTTTCCACCCAGCACTACGACCAAGGGGAGTTACGAAAGTGGCTCCTCTTTTTTTTGTATTTTTGTGGAAAGAATTGCTAATGATAGATCACGTTAGAAGCACCGTACTTAGTGTGCTGAATAAAGAGAATAGAGGGACGCTGACAGTGTCTCAGTTTAATGAGTATGCAAAGCATGCACAGCAGCTTATCTTTGACCAATACTTCTCTGAATACTCTAGGTTGTCTACATTAAAAAACTCAAGAAGACTATCTAGAGATCAAGGTGATAAGCTTTCTATGCTTAGATCAAACATTGACAAGTTTATGAAGACAGCTTCAGGGTCAATTTCTAACACATATGTCACCAAACCAAATGACATGTACACTCCTATAAGCTTGGTGTATAGTGGGAAGTTGATGGAATACGTTCCAAAGCACAAAGAAACTTACTTAGAATCTTCCAATATAGCTGGTCCTTCGGCATTATATCCAGGATACTGTGATGAGAATAATTATTGGTATGTAAAGCCAAGTACACTCACAGGGGAAGTTGATATAAGCTACATAAGAAATGTTGTAGATCCAAAATGGACATACACTATTGTTGGAGAGAACCCAGTTCACAATCCATCAGCAACAGATTTTCAAGATTTTGAGCTTGGACCAGATGATCAGACTAGTATAGTTATAGAGATATTAAAACTCGCTGGTGTAACAATCAGAGAGGCGGAGGTGGCTCAAGCAGCAGCTCAGATAGATGCTGTCGATACACAAAAAGAAAATGTATAATAGATGGCACTAACAGATCAGCAATATTACGACAACAGCACAAATTGGGGAGAAAACCAGTTTGTATTACTTAAGGATATTATCAATAACTTCAATGCATTTTATGTAGGTGACGACAAGGTCATAAATGATGTTCAGAGATATGATGTTGTTTTCCACGCAAAAAGAGGTCTACAAGAGCTTCACTACGATGCTTTAAAGGACGTTAGAGCGCTCGAATTAGACCTACCTGATGATTTACAGTTAGAGCTTCCAAAAGACTTTGTAAGGCTCGTTAGACTATCTTGGGTTGACGATAGGGGTAGACTTCATCCTATGATGATGGATACAGAAACAACTATTGCAAAGGCATACCTTCAAGATGACAACTACAATATTATATTTGATAATAACGGAGCTGCCACAGAGGGTACTTCAGTTATCGACACCAAACTTGGACAAGTTTCAACTGCTGACAATGACCAATTTAGCAACTTAGACTATGAGTTTTTTGGGGGTCGTTTTGGGATGGCTACAGAGAAAACAAATGTCAATGGCAAATACAACATAGATAAGAACTTAGGGTACATTAGATTTAGCTCAGAGGTAAAAGGCAAGTCGGTAGTAATTGAATATATTACAGACGGTCTAGAGTACCTTGAAGAAGACGAGCTAAAGGTAAATAAGCTTGCCGAAGACTTCTTATATAAGTATATTGCACATCAAATAATTCAATATAAATTTGGCGTTCAAGAGTACATTGTTAGGCGAATGAAGAATGAGGCATTCGCAGCGATGAAGAACATGAAGATTAGAATGATGGATATACATCCATTTGATTTAGTTCATGCTATGAAGGGACGTAACAAGTGGATTAAATAATGAAGATACAAAACCTGTTTACATCTGGGAAGATGAACAAAGACCTCGATGAGAGGCTTCTTCCTCAAGGAGAGTATAGAGATGCTCTTAACATTAAGGTTGCTAACTCAAATGGTTCCGATGTAGGGGCTATAGAGAATGCTCTTTCTAATGAGGCTAAAAGCACTCTTGAATTAGGAGCAAATGCTATCTGTTTAGGAGCTTTATCAGATGATGAAGACAGAGTTATATATTGGTTTGTAAAGTCGGATACAGGTTGTTATGTATGCTATTATGATCAGAAAGACGAGTCTACTGGATTTGTAATGTCTGATACTAGGCTTTTGACTAATCAAAATCCACAAAAAAGTGTACTTAACTTTAGTGAGTCACACCTTATACAGGCAAACATATTAACTGATGCCGATAACCTAAAGAAGTTTATTTACTTTACAGACGGACTAAATCCTCCAAGAAGAATAAATGTAGCTACTGCAAAGGGATATGAGGTAAATGGGTTTATAGATGAAGATATAAATGTAATTGTAAAACCACCACTTTCACCTCCCAAGATATCTTTGTCTAACGATTTGAATCAACAAGACAATACTATAAAGAATAAGTTTATTCAATTTGCCTATAGATATATATACGCAGATGGAGAGAGAAGTTCTTTATCTCAGTTTTCAGACGTTTGTTTCCAACCTAAGTCTTTTAACATGGACTTTGAGGGAGCAATGAATAAGTCTATGGAGAACTACTTTAATCGTATTAATATAGAGATTGATAGCGGAAGTAAGTTAGTTAAAAAGATAGATTTAGTATTTAAGGAAACAGGCAACAACAACATATACTTAGCTAAAGCAATAGATAAGAAGGATAAAAAATATTTAGATAACACAAAGTACTCAGTTGAGTTTGATAACAACTCGGTATACACTGTATTACCTGAAGATGAGATACTGAGGCTTTACGATAATGTACCAAAAAAAGCTAGTTCACAAGAGATTATAAGCAATAGACTAGTATATGGTAACTATTCCGAAGGGTATAATTTAAAAGATACTGACGGTGAAGATGTTCAAGTAGACTTAGTCGCATCTTATGACAAGTCACCTGTCTCAATTGAATCGGGTCAAGTAAAAAGTACTGCAAGAAGCTCAAGAGACTATGAGATAGGAATAACTTACTTAGATAAGTATGGAAGAAGTACAACTGTTCTTACTTCAGAAAACAACTCCGTACATGTAAACACAGAAGACTCTACTAAGTCAAACACATTAAAGGCTACTATTAGTAATGTGGCTCCTTATTGGGCAAAATACTATAGATTTTATGTAAAGCAATCTCATGAGTCTGATTACGACACTATATGTCCTTTAGTTTTTTATTCAGATAACGACTATTATTGGATAAGACTTGAAGGAGATGATAAAAACAAAATAAAAGAAGGGGAGCAGGTTATAGTAAAATCAGATGTTCTTGGAGTAAAGAAAAACTCTCAATATGTTAAAGTTCTAGAGGCAGGATTAAAAAACAAAAACTTCTTAGAGGCTTCTGATTATTCAGGAGCAACGGCACAAGAAAGTGGATATTATATTAAAGTAAAACAGTATGGTTTATTTATAAACGATATAAACTTTTTAAGTCACAAGTCTATAGACTATGATAACACAAAAACTAATTGGGAAAACAACTTTAGCGGAGATACAATATCGTATACTGAAGGACCTCACTTTATAAGCGTAGAGGGGTCTCAAGATGATTTAAACTTATCTGGAACATTTAACGGAAGTGTTGATAAAAGATACGAGGTTAGAATATCATCAGTTGGAGGTACAGACACATTCTCTTGGAGGTCTTATGACATAGCAACATCTCCTGGCGCTTTCTCTTCTGACATAAACTGTTCTACATCAAATGTTTCCTTATCAGATGGACTGTCAATAAACTTTACGTCTATAACAGGACATAATGTTGGAGATACTTGGACTTTTAATTCAAAGGCTAGTATGGAGCCTCAGGGATATGACGACCCTCTCCATAGTTACGGAGTTTATAATGGAATAGCAATTACAGATGAAGCTATTACCGCTGGAAGTAGAATAAATATCTTCTATAAAGAAAAGAAAGGTAAAAATGCTGGCGGAGGATCTTTTGAGTTTGACGAATCGTTTATTGCTTCTTCTAATTATGATAATATAGAAGAAATGTTTTGGAGCGAAATAGCTCCTGTAATGGATGAGAATGAATTGCCTTACAGAGGGAGGGTTTTCTTTAGAAGAGGTCAATATAGCGACATAACAAAAAGTGACAATACATTTACGGTAACTGGATCCTCTTCTGATCCCTTATGCATGATAATAAAGTCTGATGACTCTCAAGCAAATGTTAAGTTAGGAGGTTTATTTAGCGCTGATGTCGGAAGAAATGTTCATGTAAATGTAAGCTGGAACATATTACTTAAAGATACCGATGTATTTTTAATAATAGAAACACAGCCAACAAAAGAGGTTAGTGATGTTTTTTATGAAGTTCCAGGAACTTATCCTATAAATGACTGTGGTTATCATGTTGGTTTAAAAAGCGGAGATATTGATCAAACCTATGCGTCTAGCGCTGTTATCTCTTTAAACTTTAGTAATGCCTGGTCTTTTGGAAATGGGTTTGAGTCTTACAAGATAAGAGATGCTTTTGTTGCTCCAACTTACTCTATAAAGAATAGACCATTAACTTTTATAGAAAACTACAGAGAGAACAAAAGAAATGTGTCTGTAACATACTCAGATGTCTATGAGCAATCTACAAACTACAACGGACTAAATGAGTTTAATTTGGCAAAAGTAAACTATGTAGACTTAGATGACGAGTATGGTGGTATACAAAGAATACACTCAAGAGACACTAACCTTGTAGTTTTCCAAGAAAACAAAGTTAGTCAGTTGCTGTACAATAAATCTGTTATATTTAATGCAGACGGAACAGGGAATGTGTCACAAAACTTAAACGTATTCGGTCAGCAGTTACCTTACAATGGAGAGTATGGAATATCTAACTCAGCTCATTCGTTTTCAAGCTGGGGTAGTAGAATGTATTTTGCTGATGAGCGCAGAGGAGCTATTATGAGACTATCTCAAGATGGATTAACTGAAGTTTCTCAGTTCGGAATGCGTGACTGGTTTAGAGATAATGTAAATGCTAAAAACGACAATGTAATTATAGGAGGTTATGATCCGTTTAACGGTCAATATATCGTTTCTATCAAAGATCCTGTAGTTGAGTGGAGAGAAGATGAGTTTATTTGTGGGGAAGCATCTTGTGATTTGAAGGCTAAAATATATTTAACGCCAGAGACTACGACAACCACAAGTACCACAAGTACTACAAGCACAACTAGCACCACAACAACCACTGCAGCGCCTCAAGAATGCTACAATTATATATTAACAGGACCTTCTGGAGCTGGAGCTGTTACATTTACATACACGGAGTGTGGAGGATCATCAACAAGCGTAGGGTTACCAACTGGACAAACCCAGACGGTGTGTGCAGTAGTTAACTCTGTTACCATGAGTCCGAGCACAGGAAGTATTGTAGCAGATTCATTATGTGGAACAACTACTACTACTACTACCACCACCACTCCTCCAGCAACTTATTACAGGTTTGAAAGATGTCAAGGAGGATTGTTAGTTTTCCAAACATTTGCAATGGAACCTACTCTCAATGGAAGGTATACGGACGGGATTTATAATTATACTTACGATGGCACAAGCACTACCTTGCCAGGAACTGTTGTAACTAATTTATCTGGACCAATTGGAACAGGATGCCCTTAATATAAAAGATTAATTATGCCAAATAGAAGTTTGACAATACAAGGAACGGAAGTGGGATTAGACGTAAACAAGGTCTCAATCTACAAAGATTCTATAAGCTCAAGTAACCTTATAGGTACAGTCCCTAAGTCCATCTTTATGTCTGGATATAGTTTTTTGGATGATGATCAGCAAGAAGATTATGTTTGCCAATGTGATGATCCATGTAGAACTGTATTAAACTTATCTATTAGATCGGCAAATCAACCACCAACAGTTACTATAACAGGAGCTACGTCTTCTTTGACAAACTCAAATGTCACTTTAACTGCAAATGCTAACGATCCTGAAGGATTCCCTTTGACTTATTTATGGTCTACAGGAGAAACAACACAAAGCATAACTGTTACTTCGGCAACAGCACAAACAGCAACATATGAGGTCACTGTAACGGACGATATTGGAGACACTGGAAGTGATACGCATAATATTGTATGGAGTGTGCCAACAACAACTACAACCACAACTACATCTGCTCCAGGAACAACGACAACAACCACAGCCGCTCCTTGTACTGATTGTGCTGGAGATATAAATAGCATTTCTGACTTTTCAGCTGCTGTTGGCGGAACCTCAGGAACTATATCAATTACAGGAACTAACATATCGCCATCATCGGTGTACACATGGGATCCTAACTTAGTTACTGTTAGTTTAAGCGGTAGCACAGTAACCTGGACAACGAATAGTAATAACACTTGTGGTACAGCTCATGTAAGAGTATTTGCTAATAATACAGCTGGAGGCAATTGCTGTACTGAAGCAGAGGATTTTTATATTACAGTAACTGGCTGTACTGGTCCAACTACAACAACCACTACAACTACTACGACAACCACAAGTACCACAAGTACTACAAGCACAACGACAACAACCACAGCTGCGCCAAGTAACTGCTATGCTCTTCAGTTATTATGGAGTCCTTTAACAACATGTGAAGGAAGTCAGAGTGTGTATTATGGAGACTTTAGTAACTTCTGTACAGCAACCTTGTTGTATACAGATAGTAGCTGTACAACCCTTGCATCTAGTGGGTACTATACTTTAGCATTTGGAACTCAAGAGTATAGATTCTGGGACGGTACTCAATTCACAACAAACTGTGCAAATTGTTAAAGAATTAATTAAAATGAAATTAAATGAAATACATATGCGCTCAACCTGCCACGCAGTATTATGCTTGGCAGATAGATACAATGCTTTACAGCTTTAGAACTGTAGGGGTAAATTTAGAAGACGTGCACATAGTCTGTGCGATACAAGGTGAAATAGACCCATACTTTGACTCACTGATGCGTAAATACACAGGGGTTGTTTTTTCATTTTACGAAGATACTAGGCATGACAAGTCCTACATATCATCAATAAGACCTCACATCCTTAAAAAACATTTTACAGCATATCCAGACCTAAAAGACGAGCCTATATTCTATCACGACTGCGATATTGTATTTACAAAACCACTTAATATAGATCATCTTTTAGAAAATGACATATCTTACCTCTCAGACACGATCTCTTACATAGGGTACAACTATATCCACTCAAAGGGAGAAGATGTCTTAAAACGAATGCTAGAGGTCGTAGGAATAGACGAGGATGTTGTTAAAAGAAACGAAAGCAATTCTGGTGGTGCTCAATACCTTTTGAAGGGTATAGATAAATACTTTTGGTATGATATAGAGAACGACTCTACTAGGCTTTTTGAAGACCTCACAACTCTTAATGAAGAAAAGAAAAAACAAGATCCTAATTATCATGAGTTACAGATATGGTGTGCTGATATGTGGGCAGTTTTATGGAACTTATGGAAAAGAAGCAAAGAGACTCAAGTCATTGATGAGATGAACTTTTCATGGTCTGTAAACGATCAGATAGAGTGGCATAAAAGCTCTATTTATCACAACGCAGGAGTAACTAACGACAGAGAGGATTTATTTTTTAAAGGTAACTATATAGATACTCTTCCTGACCTAGGCTTAGATTTAAACAAAAACACTTGTTCTTACAAGTATTACAATATAATTAAAAGCGCTTTGACACAATGAACATAGAATCAGTTATAAGACAAGCCTTTAATGATAATAAGATATCTCAAATGCAGTTAGATCCAAATGGTCACTGTAATGCAGCTTGTTGGTTTTGTCCTGTATCTGTTAAAGGTAATCCAGAGCACGCAAAGAAACCTATGCCTGTGTCTTTGCTAAGAAGAATCATAGAGAATATGATAGAAGAGAGAGATAGGGAGGATGGGCTAGTATCTAAGAACTTTGGAGGTTTCTATACATCTCATTATAACGAAACCCTTTTGTATCCATATATAGAAGATTTTTTTAAGATCCTTAGGGAGTATAGACTTATGACTATGATTCTCTCAAACGGTTCCACACTTACTCCTAATAAAACTAAACTTATAAAGGAATATCAGGATGTCATAAACGGTGTAAACCTAAACGTGCCAGCATTAAGTAATGACGAGCTTTGGGCAAAAAGATCTGGAATGAAAGTAGGAATGTATCCTAATCTAATTAGGAATATAGATTACTTTACTTCAGAACTACCCCATTGGTCAGAAAACGGTGTGTTTAGTATTGGTATGAACGGTATAAACAACAACTCTTTGTTTGGTCAAGGAGGTTGGATAGAGACTGGTGAGAACTTTCCTAAAGATATTGATATGGATACAAACACTGGAGAGAATGCTAGAGAAGTTGTTATGGCAAAACAAATGTTTCCTAAGATAAAAAACATATACGGAATGCCTCATTTAATAGATAGGGCTGGACTTATGGACGGGATTATAGACAACAAAAAAGCAATCAACGCACACTTAAAAAACAACAATCCATCTGCAAAAGTTGTAGGATGCGGAAACGGAATAGAGGTTGGAGGAAGACCTATAGGGTGGATACATATAAATTCCATAGGTCAAGCATTTCTTTGCTGTAATGATTATGATATGGAAGTTGTAGTTGGGGACATGTCAAAACAAACATTGAGAGATTTTTGGGGTAAAGAGGAGCACGTTCAAAAAGTAAAAGAATCTTACGAGGGAATATGCACGGTGTGTGCTTCCGCTAGATTTCAATAGCTAAAAACAAGATTATATATTTAGTATCTTTGCATAAAAGCATTACATGGCTAATTCAGGGCTAAAAAAAGTTACAAAACTTCGTAAGTACATTAACAGTAGACCAACGGATGAGGTTAAAGACAATGTCATTAACACAGATGGCTACATTCCCGATGTTTTATCTAAAGAAGCTTGCCCTGTAGGGTGCGATGCTGTAGTGGAAGGAAATGTTATTGTAAAAGGAACTACAACCACAACGACAACCACAACAATAGCGGTAACTCCACTACCCAATCTAGCGCAAGAGTTTAACATATCTGCTCCAAAATCAGTTGGAGCTACTGAATCTGCTACCGTACAGTATACGGATGAGTATGGGCAAAGTCAAGAGGTTGTGGTTAACGCAGCTAGTAGTACTTGCTATGAGTACACAATAACAAATGACGGTGATCCTTTAGGTGATGACAGCTATACATATGCAAAATGTGGTGGATCTGACGTGTCTGGAACTGTTCCTCATGGAGATCAAATAACCGTATGTGCAGAATCATTTTCACACGAAGGATCTGAGTTAACCGTTAACAACACTTTAGTTCCATGCGCTACGTTAGTGTCAAAAACAAAGCCTAGGAGAAGCTCAGGAGATTCCCTTATAGTTGAACCAGTGGGAAGTGTGTTTGAAGCAACAACAACGACAACAACAAAAGCCCCAGTGGTCAGTACGGATTATACTATAGATACATCCAGTGCTAATGAAAAAACTGTATTTACAATACAACAAGCTGGCTCTGAGGAAACGACAGAGGTAGAAATACCAAGAGGTAGAATTGTTAAAATAACTTCTGACATAGAGCCTACAATAGTTTCTGGAGATCAAACACCTACAGTTACAAACGAGGGGTCTGTAACTCCTGAGGCTGACACTTATACCATAACAAATAACGATTATTATAATTTTACCACAGTAGAGTACAGGGACTATCTTGGAGTCACAGATGAGGTGCTAATAAGTCCGAGAGAAACAGTAGAATTAACCTCTCAAGACACTCCCGCTGTAACTGGATCAGTCACTAATGTAGATATTCTTGCTTTTGGAAATCCAACTCAAGAAGTTCAGCCAGCCAATATACAACAAAGAATATGTGATCAGCGTGTTATTATAAATGATAGTGAATACATAGCTACGTTTGATTATCAAGATTGTAACTTAGTGGACAAGGAGGTTACATTGAACCCAGGAGAGCAGACAGCTGTTGCATCCGTTACTGTCCCAGAGCTAACGGCAGAAACATTGCCAAATGTAGGAACTAGTTTTACAGTAGAGTCTATAGAAAAAAATTACGGAACTTCAGGTAGCGCAGCTACAGTTGCTCCGACAACATCAACAACAACGACAAGCACAACGACAACAACTACAACTATATCACCAGACAGTCTAACAGAGACAAGTATTGTTAGCGTACAAGATTTAAACTGTAATGAAGATTACCTTGAAAGTAAACCAGATGGTGTAGCTTGGTATCCTCAAACAGTTAAGGTTTATGTAGGACCACAAACAGGAGACTTTAAGTTCATATCATTTGACTCTGGATATGAAGGTAATCTATATAAAGTTTATGAGGGCGCTACTCTGCTTTTAGACAAAGCCATGATAACAGATAGTTTTCAGCAGAGGTTTATGAAGAAGATGTATGATGCGTTGATTGTTCAAGGCATGTCTCAGTTAGAAGCAAATGAATATACTTATGGATCCAAGAGAGTTGAACCTATAAAAGATTTAACTCAAGTAAACCCAAGAGACTTAAACTACAGAACTGAGTTTACTATAACAAAAACAACCTTTGATGAGTTTATTACGGTAGAAATATACAAACCAATATTGACTGGAAATTGGGTAACTTGGAAAATAGAATGCATACAATAAATTATGGCAGAGAATACAGTATCATTTGACGAAAAGGTAAAGGGATGGACATCGTTTCATTCTTATATACCTGAATACATGACAGCACTTAATAACGATTTTTTTAGTTTTAAGAACGGTCAGTTATATCAACATAACAAAACAACAGGAAATCGTAACACTTATTACGGAACTGCATACAATAGTGAGGTAGAGATATCCTCAAATGCAGCGCCCTCTGAGGTTAAGATATTCAAGACAATAGAGATTGAGGGTAATAATCCTAACTGGGACGTAACCATTGTAACCGATTTAGATCAAGGTCACATAGATAAATCTTCTTTTGTAAAATCTGAAGACGGAACAAATACTTATAATGAAGGTACATACTCTACTTTTATAAGAAGAAACGCAGCTGACGAGGTTAACACAGAGCTTTTATCAGTTCAGGGTATTGGTAATCTTATTAGCCTTTCAGGAAACAATTTTACCTTCTCTGCTGTACCATCGGCACTATCCATAGGTGATGTGCTGTATCAAGCAGTTGGGGGAGCATACAATAGAATAGGAACAATAACAAATAACGATGGAACCACTATTACAGTTGGAACAGCATCAATTATCCCTAGTGTAAATGACTTTATATTTGGTGCAAAAAGCCCAATAGCTGAGTCATATGGACTTAAAGGATACTATGCTAGTGTAAGACTTGTAAGTGGCAGTACTAGTGCTGTAGAGCTTTATGCTGTAAATAGTGAAGTTAGCAAAAGCTTCTCTTAATATTCGTATATTTGCATTAAACAAGAAAACACTATGCCAATACCATTTGCAGCGATAGGATTAGGGATATCAGCTATTTCATCTGGAGTAAACCTAATCTCTGGATTATCAAGAAAATCAAAAGCTAAGAAACAACTTGCCAACTTTCAAAGGCAAGAATTAAGAAATGTAACAGAAGGTATGAGAGTTTCTACTCTTGGTGCCGAACTACAAACTCAAGAGGCTCAAAGAAGATTCTCAACATCTGTGGATGCATTGAGGTCGGGAGGAGTTCGTGGAGTTGTGGGGGGTCTTGGTAGACAAGAGCAGTTACAACAAGTTCAACAACAAAGAATATCATCTGATTTAGACAGACAGCAAGTTGCTATAGAGCAAATGAGAGCACAAGATGAAGGAAATATTCGTGCTATGCAAGAACAAAGAGAGACTTCGGCTATAGCAGGACTAGGCAAAGAGATATCTGAAGGTAGAAATCAAGCTCAAGCTGGTGCGGCACGTTTAGTTGGAACGGCTTTTGCTGGATACGAACTTGATAAGGCTGGGGCTTTTGATAATGGATTGTTTGGATCACCTGGGTCAAGTAAATCGCCACAAGGATTAACATCAAATGTAGTTGATTTAGCTACTGGAGGTAGAGCTACTCAGGACTTAATTAGCTCTCAACCTACAAGATTTTTAGAAGGTCCTAATGGTGTTTCTGATCTGTCAAAAGCGTTTAGTTTCACTAGAGACATTGGAGCTGCACAACTATCAACTGAAACCCCTTCTTTAGCGCAAACATATGTTAATACTGGAGAGCAGTTTGGATATGGATTAAAACCAAGACAATAATGGCACAACCAACAGCACAATACGAAGCTTTACAATACGGTCAAGATAAGATTCCTGACTTTGGAGCAATTGCTATGGCAGGAGCTAAAAGAGTTACTGAGCTGCAAGAGGCTGAAAGAAAAAGAGAGCAAGAGGAGCTTAAGTTCCGAATGGACATGATTAAAGACAATCCAGAGGTAGCTTATGCAAGCTTTGAGAATAGTGGTCTTAAAAATCTTGATTCCTACAACACTAAAGTTTCTGAACTTGTTAAGGATAGATTTAATCAACTTAACGAGCAATTTAACACAGATGGTGATAAAACCTCCTATGTAATGGGTGTTTCTAAGCTTAAAGGTGAGGTGATGAACTTTGCAAATCAAGTATCTCCAATGATTCAATATGGTCAAAAGATAGTTGAGCTAGGAGACGGAGCTAGTGCTGTTATGTATGATAACGCAGAAAGTATTGATGGGATGCTACAACACGGTGTTCCTTCTATGGATAAAGGTGGAAATATTGTAAACACATCAATCATACCTCAAGAAGACGGTAGCTTTAAGAAAGAAAACGTAGGGTTTAGTGAGATGACTTCATTAACATCCATACACGAAAGACAAGATAAGTTTAGTGTTGCTGCAAATGCAGTTAAATCTTTCGGAAGCGATAGTAGGTTTATAGATGACTCTGGTCAAGTAGTATTAAGTACATTGCTTACTAAAGATGGTCAACTAAATCAATCGGCAAAGAATATTATAAAAGCAAATGTGTCTGCTTTAGACAGAAGTAGTCTTATAGATACGGCAGATCAATTTGGACTTCAAGCTCAGTATGGTCCAGGCAGAGAGATACTTAATAAGCAAGAGTTGATAGACGATATATCGGAAAGGGAGACAGAATATGCCGCTAGTTTGATGCAAGAAAGACAGACTGAGGATGAAGAGGCTTATGCAAATTATTCCTTAAAACTTAAATCTTTAGCTCTTAGAGAAGCTAAATCAAAAAATTCTGGTAAACCCCTTCCTTACGATAGATCTTATTATGACAAGTCTTCAGGTGCTCAATACGGATATGATTCTGACTTTTTTGAATACACATTTAAAAAACCACAAAGCGTTAAAGGATTGACAATATCTGGATACAAAATACCTGTAGCTAGAGACTCTGAAACTCCTATGTCAGACCCTTTTGTTGTTGGATATAGGAATATAGGGGACGGAAGACATTATGCAAAAATAAGTCACACAGTTAAGATTCCAGCGAAGCAGAAACTTGCAAATGGTCAAGAAATTGAGACTGGTGAATTTATTGAAGAAGAAAGAACTACTTATACCGAACTAAAAGATAGGGCTGAAATTAATCAAATAAGAAGTCTTTATGATATACCCGTACTAACAGACGAAGAAAATGAAGATTTAACATCTGATGATCCTTTAAATATTTTTTAAACATGGTGCAAGACAAGATAACAAAATCTCAATTCATAACATCAATAAGGAATAAGTATCCTCAATATAAAAACATTGATGATGATGTCTTGTATGACAAGATAATATCCAAGTATCCTTCTTATGAGGAAAGGATTATGAAAGAAGAGCCTGTAGAATTAAAAAAAAAAGAAGATCAAGATTCTACTTTAGAAGAGACCGATTTGGTTTCACAACAAATAAAGGATTCTTCGGATATCAGAAAAACAATAACTGAAGAGAAGTACGACAAAGGAGATTACGAATTTGATGATAGATTCTCTGCTGGAGCCAACGATGTTATGGCTTCTATTTCTAGAATCCCAACATTTATAAATGAACAAGTTGCTACAGTGATAGGAGCTTTTGATTCAGATTTCAAAGAACAGTTAAATTCAATGACCCGAGAGGAAAGAGATGCTTTTCTAGGGTCTTTACCTAGTGTTGGGGGGGCTTCAATGGGAGGAGTTACAGAGCTTTCGGAAGAGTACACTAAAGAAGCAGAGAAAATAAGATCGTCTTTTGATAAATTTGATACATCTATAACTGAAGACATAGGTGCTGGAGACTTAGGTCAAGCGGCTAGTAGGCTTTTCAATGAAGCTGTAGGCGCAATTCCTTCAATGATTCAAGCTTTTGTTCCTGGCGTTGGAATTGCAAGTATAGGTCTTGGATCTGCTGCTCAAAAAAGCAAAGAACTTCAAGATAAAGGATATGATCTTGGTTTAAAGACCTCAGCAAACTCAATAATAAGCGGTACAGCTGAAGGACTTTCTGATTTAGTAACTAAAAGAATAGGTGGTAAGTTTTTTACATCATTGGCTGGAAAAGGAAAGGATTATGTTGTAAAGTCTATAGGTAAGTTTGCTAAAGAATTTGGAATTGATTTTGTAGAAGAAGGAGCTTCAGAAACAGGAAGTTTATTGGTTAGCAAGCTTGCCGATTACGCTATATCAGGAGATAAAGAAGCTTTTGATAACACACTGTATGAATTTACAGACACATTTTTAGTTGGTGGTTTTGCTACTGGTCCCTTATCAGGGGGCAAGATAGGAATAGATGTTGTTAGACAGAATGCTAGGAAAAGAGGTGTAAATAAAAAAGTTGAAGCCTCTAAGTATAACAGTATTTCTGATGCATTTTCCAAAAAGAACATGGATGAGGTTGATTCTGATCAAACTAACATCGCTAAATCTAAAGGAGCAAAAGAAATATTAAAGTTTGACTTAGATGAAAAGGTAAACAAAAGAATAATTACAAAAGAAGATGCTAACGAGAGATTAAAGTCTTTTGATGAGGTTTCTAGGCTGTCTAAAGAAACTGAAGGTCTTGACTTGACAAATGAGAAAGAACAACAAGCCACAAACTTAATTAGGGAGAAAAGAAAGATTGAAGAAGCTATAGATGGTAAAGATGAAAATCTCGTAGCTCCTCAAAAGAAAAGAATAGACGAAATAAACGAAGAGCTCTCTAAGGTTCAAGAAGAAGAAGTTGTTGAAGAGGTTGCGGAACCAGAAACTACTGAAGAAACTGTAACTGAAGAATTAATTAAGCCTGAGTTAGAGCCAAAATTAACTTATCAAACCTCAAATCAAACACAGGTTACAGTTGATGAGTCTGGTAAATTTCAAGAGGCTGTTGATGTGAAGACAGGAAAGAAGAGATCAAAGGAAGCTTCTCGAAAAGCTCAAGACGAACTAATATCTCAGAGAGACTACACTACTGGTAAATCTGCATTTGAAGGGAAACAAGAAGGAGAAGTTCGAGAGGGAGAGACTTCGGATTTAATAGCAGCTGAAAGTGAAAACGCTCAAGAGATTGCTAGAGAGTATAAGAATAGAAAAAAAGAAGAAAATGTTTTAGATCCAATTATTGACGCTTTTGTTGGTAACTATAAGGTTTTATCAAAAAATCTGAAAGACTATTACAAAGGAACAGATGATATACCGCAGCTATTGGGATATATAAAAGGAAGAAAAGGTGTAAAGGGGCTGCCTTTGGATAAGATAGCCTTAGAGGTTTCTGAGGTGTCTGGACAAGAGGTTACTCCACAACAGCTTTTTGACATAATGATGGATCCTAAGTATAAATCCAACACTAAGCCAAAAGAAGCTGATATAGTTACTGAGCTTAGAAATAGATTTATAGAGGTTACAGGGTTTGACGGAACAGATGCGCAAATAGATGCTATAGCCGAACAAGATCCTTCTAAATTAAAGCCAGTCAGAGAACCCATAGAGGTTGCTCAAGAGCAGGCTGCTAGACAAGAAGAGGTTCAAGTGGAGGAAAAGGTTGAGCAAGCTGAAGAACAAGCTAAGCAAGAAAGAGAAGCTGCTGTAGAGCCTAAGACAGAAGGGATAACTGGAAGGATTTTAGATGCATTTAAGAAAACAAAAGATTTTCTAAAAAAACAAGCTACCATTCATCTTACAGCTCAAGGATTACAGCCAGATATTATTTATAAATTAAGGCAAAAGAGAGATGCTAATATAAGGATGTATCAAAATAGAATTGACCGAATGAGGAAGGACATCAATTCTATTCTTAAAAAAATACCAAAAGATCAAAGAGATTCTGTAATGAAAGAGTTTGATCAGGTTTTTAGAGGCGAACTTGATCCAGATAAAAGCAATCTATCTGATGACATGTTAGCTATTGCTGGTAGAATGAGGGCTGAAATAGACGGTCTTTCTAATATGATTATTGAAAGTGGTTATTTTGATACTAAAGAAGGCGTTGAGGCAATACAAAAAAACATAGGCTCTTATGTAAACAGAAGCTATAGGTTATTTAGTGACTCAAACTGGGCAAATAAAGTTTCTGAAGAAGTAAAAGAAAATGCTAGAAGATTTTTCAGAAGGCAAGCAATACAAGAAGGTAGAACTGTTTCTGAACAAGAAATAGAAAATCAAATAAACGAAATATTAAACAAGGCTGAAGATAATAAGTATATTGTAAAAGGTAAAGATGGTAGAATAGATAAAGACATCCTTAGAAGAAGAAAAGATGTTCCAGCAGAGCTTCGTGCTTTAATGGGAGAGGTAACTAACCCATTGGAAAACTTTCAAAACACTGTTGCTAAACAAGCTATGCTCTTGTTCAATTATAAGTTTCAAAGAAAGATAGCAGAATCAGGTTCAAATACTTTCTTCACTAAAAGCCCTACCAAAGAAAACACCGTTCAGATAGTAAAAGAAGGTAATGAAGCATATCCAGAACTTGCTGGATTATGGACAACCCCTGAGATTGCTAAAACATTTGAGATGCCAAATCCAATGAATAGTCATTATGATGCATTTGTAAAATTTAGTAGCGCTATCAAGTGGGGTAAAACTGTTGGCTCTATTGCAACTCACATGAAAAACATTCTAGGTAACCATGGATTTGTTTTAATGAATGGTCATTTAGATTGGAATGAGTTCACCAATGCCGCAGACTTGGCAATAAAAGAATTTAGGGGCAAGACAACAGAGCAACAAAGAGCCTACTTAGATGAGCTTATCTCTCTTGGAATTGTAAAACAAAGTGCAACTCTTGGCGATATTACCACAATGTATGGGGACAGCTCATTTGAGCAAGCATATAAAAGAACCATTATCGATCAAGCAAGAAGTGTGGCGTCAAAAAAACAAAAGATTTCAGACACATTTAGAGCTAGTAGAGCTGGAAAGATGACAAAAGATGTTGTGGATAAGCTCAATGATCTATATCAGTCTGAAGATGATTTCTTCAAGATAATGGCTTATGGTATAGAAAAACAGAGATATGCTAAAGCTTTATTTGGAAAAGATAAGGCGGATTTAACAAAATCGGAATCTGATAAGGTAAACGAAGTTGTATCTGAAATTGTAAAAAACACATATCCAACATACGACAGGGTTCCTCCAATTATTAAGAGATTAGGTAGAAGCCCATTCTTAGGTGCATTTGTTTCGTTTAGAGCAGAATCAATTAGAACTGCTTACAATACTTATAAAATAGCATTAAATGAAGTAAATTCTAAGAATAAAGAAGTCTCTAAAATAGGAGCCAAAAGACTTGCAAGCGCTGGACTATATACTGGATTAAAAGTAACCCTAGCTACTCAGCTTGGTCTTGCAGCACAATCGTTAATATCTGGAGGAGAAGACGATGAATCGGAAGAGTATAATGATTTAAGAAAGTTTGTCGCCCCATGGTCTCAAGATTCTTTAATAGCAATCACATCTAAAGAACCAGGAAAATACACGTTTATAGACTTAACGGCAAATGACCCTCATTCATTTTTATCTGAGTTAATAATAGCGGGTAGAAATGATAACGACTCCACTCCACTTCTTATAGACAAGCTTGAAGCTTTGGGTGGTCCTTTTTTAGGAAAAGACTTAGTTGCCGCTTTCGTCTCCGAAGCTTATCTCGTTTATAATGATAAAAAATTAACGACAGGAGAAAAGGGCGACAAGATTATGGGAGAGTTTTTTAAGCTTATACAGCCTGGAACATTAACTACCGCAATAAGATTACAGGAATCTATTTCTGGAGATAAAAACAAATTTGAAAACGAAGTTGCTGGTTTCACTGGATATAGACCAGTAGATGTGGATGTAGAGAAATCTTATTTATTTAGAACTCTAGATTTCAAAGACAGAAAGCTATCTTTAAATGGAAGATACAATAGAGTTAGGTACAATGAAAAATCCACTGATGTCGATTTAGAAAAAGCATACGAAGAAATAAATAGGGATTATTCTCAAATGATTAAAGAGGCTCAAGAATTAACTCAATCTGCCATAAGACTTGGCGTTGACTCTACAAGCATAGGCAATATCTTAAAGAAAAATGGGTTTAATAAAAGAGATATAGCGTTTATATTTACAGGAAAAGAATACACATACATTCCAACTAAAATGAGGAAATAAAGAAAAAGACCCAGCTACTATCTTCACTGGGTCATTCTCGTTGAAAATGGGTGGTAGGGATTCCTACAAACCTACCATTGGCTAAAGTATAAAAACTTTTTCATATAACAAAAAAAAAGAGGAGACAATTAGCTATTTTGCCCCCTCTTCCATGTACTAAACAAGTACGCTAATAAGAGAAGATCAAACTTACAATATATTTTTTAGAATTGCAACAGTTTCGTCACAATCTTTATGATTTCGTGGCATAAATAGGTTTGTTTGTATTCCTTCCCTTACCAAATGCATTTTAAACAGCTTCCATCGTATAGGAAAGCTCTCATTTGGGTTACCCTTTGTTTCTATTATAAATCTTGGTGGGTCTTGAACGTCTATGAAGTCTGGAGTATACCTTATCCCCAATAGCTTTTTGTTACCCCTATCGTGTAGTATTTTCTTAGACTTAGTCTTTTCGTAAGATGCCATAGGAAAGTTGCACCCGTTGATGATAGTGAACGTCTTACCTTCATATTCATTTTTAATCTTAGCCTTCTTGAGTGCTCTGTACATATACAACTCTAGCTTGGAGGCAAACTCAATACCATCTTCCTTAACCTTAGTGGATCTAGTTATTTGCTTTCCTCCCTTTTTTCTTTTATATCTCATCCTCTGATTCTATTATAGATAATATATCCTCTATTAGCAGTATGTCTGTGTAAAACTGTAAGGCATCACTCTCGTCTTCGCCTATGTACTCTTCCCAGGTTCTGTCATCAGTACCCATAAGATCTCCTTTAGTTAAAACACTGTATTTCTTTAAGTTATTAATTCCGCAAATATACAAGTGATCTTTAAGGTCTTCCCAGAATGTTGGGTACTCACACAAGCACATTACAGCTTCCCTGTCCGTGACCTCTAGCTTGTTAGCAAGCCAGTATACCTCTATATCATTTATAGTTTCTATAAATATATCAAACTCACCCTTGATGATAACGTAGTAGTAGTACAATTCTTGTTCATCTAAGAATAAAGTTTCATTCAATATGGTGTAGGCTTTCACCGCCTCTGTTAGGCTTAGCTTTCTATTGAATACTATTCTCTTTGGATCTAACTTCATAGACTATTGATCCCTATTCCTTTAGGAGCTCCTCACTCTTCTTCCCAGAATCTGTTTGTATATCTTCCTTCAGCTGATCTACTGCTTTCTGGTATCCATCCGTACGTTTTAATGTCTCTAGCGTCCCAACCGAGAGGTCTTTTAGGTTGTGTAGCTGACCTATCACCGCCGTCATCTGACCCTCCAGGTTTTTTATTGATCTTTCCATTTGAATTAACCTGCTTTCTTTCATTCTTTGTGTTTATAATTTCACATTCACACTGACCTACATTGAGCCAGCAATCGCATATTTTAGTTTGCATTTAATATATATAACATATAGCCCAAGGTAACATTTATATTCACCAAAACCAAATTCCATTGTTTAGCTACAAAAACTTGAGGCATGGACAGTAACCCACCAATAATATATGTATATGCCCCTAGGAGGTCATAGGAGAGTATGTGAGGGCTTATGACTATAAAAGATGTACCCATATACCCTAGCCTATTAGAAAGTCTCTCTAAAGGGCTTAATTTACGTTGCTTAACTGAGTATCTTAAGAATCTTTGGTACCATTTGAACTCACACTGCATGCAAGTTCTCTTGTCTTTTGTTTTGTACCAACGGTCTGGAAGCCTTCTCTTACAATTGTTACATTTTTTCATTACCAGAGGTCACGGTTTCCTGAAAGTATGCGTACAGTATAAATCATGCACACAAAGCCACAAAGATAAACTATAAAGTTTATAAAATCTAGCATTAAAATAAATGTGTTAGTCTTGCCATTTGCCCGTGATCCTTTGAATGGATGAATCCTTCAACAGCTTTGGGTGCATGCTGATAACCTTTTCTATGGTGCCAGGAGTCAGTTCCAGATGGAGATCTAAGAGCCTCAACAGTGACCCCGATAAAGTCCTTAGACATCTTGTGGTGTATGTGGTGTATGTATACATATTTATTTTTTGACGCAGACCAATCACTACCAGCTTCCTGAGCCATGAGTAGAGGTAAGTCTTGCATCTTAGCGCCATCTCCATGTGTTGTTCCAATTAGGTTTGTATGATATCTATAATACTTCCTGTGTGCAATTGAAGTATCAAAGGTAATGTTTTCACAGTCCTTGTACCAAGAACTAATAGAGTCGGCTAAAAAGAATCCACTCTGGTAGTCGTGGTTTGATGGATTAAACATGAAGTGTACGTCTGCAACTTGAATTAGTGTATCCAAGACATCAACATAGAGTTTCTTTGCGATTAGGAAATTGTCATACCACATACCATCTGTATCCTGAGGAGTTCCACTGGTAGTGGTTCTCTTGGGAGTGTCGATATGCAGTATGTCATTTCCCGCAACAAAAACAATTTTTTCAATCTTAAATCCTGATGCCTTCTGTAATATCCCTTCAACTCCCTCTTTAACTCTCTTAACAGCTATTTGTGAGTTGTAGTCTTCTCCTGTTTCAAAAGAAGAGGCTAGCTTGCCAATATGCACATCAGCAGGATCAATAACAAGTAGGCAGCCATCAGGATCGTTTGTTCGTTCAATCTTTTCATAGCTAAACGTGTGTTTTTTGACAGCATCGATGTGGTCTTCGAGCATCTGATCAAACGTAGGACCGCTGTCTTTGTTTGGTTTAAATTGTATTGACCACTTCTTATCTTTTGACCACGCTATTCCTACGCTACTTATGTCAATACCTCTCTCTTCACAAGCACTCGCTAAAGCTGGTTGTTCTTCAACTCGTGTGATTCTCTGTAGAACGGAAGAAACATACCTCCTAGTTGACTCTACTGTTCTTTCATCTGGGTTTATACTTAAATCCTCATGAATGTATTTAGCAATTTCAGTTGGACTTCTGTGTCCATCCTTAAAATATTTTTCTGCTAGGGATTTAATTTGTTCGTTTTGATTAATCATCTTCTTTGATTTGATTTTGAAGCCTCTCCAGATCAACCTTCGTCTGAGCTATTGTAGTCTTGGTGTCGTTAAAATCAGGTCTGTATAGGGAGTCGATTATTCTGTCTACTGATAAATGTAGATTGTCTCTTAATCTCTCTATGAACCTAATTCTATGTGTCATACATCTGGATCCATATGCTGAAGAAGTGAATCTCCAATCTCCTTGTTAAAGGATTTTATAGCCCTATAAATAATTCTGGACTTCTTTTTAGTTTCTTTCTTGTCCTTCAGGCTTGACTCAACACCAAGCTGAGTGTAAAGCATTGTATCAAGTTCGAGCAAGGCATCCATCTTTTCTTTTTCACTTTTGGTTTTAAACCCTGTTATCTTTTCACAAAACGTATTAACATCTAATTCGTGAATATCGAACCTGCTCTGTTTTATTTTATTATATTCTCTGTTGTACAAGTTTAAAGTTTTCATTTATACAAATTTATTTATTATTATTGAAACTTATGTATTTTTTTTTTGATTTTTTTATCAAATCATCATCTGCCATTTTCATAAAGTAGTGTAAATAAAGCTCATAGATCTTCTCTGAAAGCTGATGTTTCTTGTATGTGACAGGAGATTCTATGTTTTTTATTAGACCATTCCTATCAATCCTTATGTTTAACATATACTCACTATCCTTAGTCAGTTTTGGATATATCGTGATACCACACGTTACGCAGAAAGCCATTGCGTTTTGATGAATGTGCTTTGTTACAAAGCTAGAGGTTGGCTGTTTCTTAGGTCTTCCCATCAGAACGGCAGATCATCATCTTCCACACCAAACGCTTTGTCTAGTGACATCTCTGGAACCCCTTCAACCTCCTCTTTATCAAACTCAAATGTAGTTGGGTCTTGATTCTTGGCATAATATCTGCCAGAGGCTGAGTCAAACCTAAACCTTTCAAGTGCGTTTATCTCCCCTTGAAACTTCATCTTTACCTTCTGAACAACCAACTCTACATCGTTGATATCTATACCATCTTGATCATTTGCAGTAAAGTGCCTATAGATAGTAAACCCATCGTGTGTTTGGTTTCTGAAGTCAGCAGATCCAGAACAGTCGTAAAGAGTTGGTATCGCGTAATCATCGTTATCCTTCTTAATCATCTTTCTAGGGTGTACCACTAAGAATATTATCACGTTGTTCATCTGTGCAAACATAGTAAGCTTGGTAAGTACACTCTTTATCTTACTTAACTCAGAATCATTTGACTTATCGTACTCTAGCTTATTAAATGCATCGATAACAAATATATCTACCCCATAAATAAACATTTGCTCTTTAAACTTTTCAAGTAGCCAACTCCAAGTAGGAAACTCTCCATCATCTGGTGCGGTTATGTAAAGCCTTTCGTTAGCCCATTCAACATATCTCTGAACCTCTTGCTTTGTAATTCTTTTTCTGTTATGGGTATCACCCCAAAAGTTTCTTCCATAAAACTTCTCAATAAACTGAGTCTGATGCAATGCCATTGGACTGTGCTCTGGAGAAAAGAATGAAGCCTTCATGTTGTAGTCCCTCATAAGGTTCATAACATACCACTCTGTAAAGTTTGACTTACCATGTGATGGTATACCTGTTGAAACAACAAGGTGTCCCCTCATTACGGAGAACACTTCTTTCAGTCTACCAAAACATTTGTGCTTAGGGAAAAGGGTCTCTGGAAGTCCGTTCTCGTAAAGATCGTATATGCCTCCTGCTAAATCTTTAGCCGTGTATGTTCCTGATGCAGGGTATCTTTTACCATTTAGAATTGATTCTTTTACTAGATCACTTCCGCCCTTTAGTAGATCTCCATTAGCATCCTTATCTTCAAAAAGAACACGAACACATCTGTATCTACCTAACCTCTGTGCTATCTTGTCAGCGACAATCTCTCCCTTTTCATCGTTGTCTGTGGCAATGTAAAACTTTTTTACGTCCTGCATATACTTCTCTGAGTTGATCCAAAAGTCATCATTGTCATTTGCGCCATTAGGAATGCTGATTGTATTCTTGAATCCACACTGATGCATTGCAAGTACATCAAACTCACCTTCAACAATGAAAACTTCCTCTTGACCAATGGCAGAATTAATGTTGTAGAATATTGACTTAGTCTGTGCTGTTTGTGTGAAGTGCTTACCACCAGATCTATACTTCTTCTTCACAAGAGTATCACCTTCGAAGTAATTGAACACAATGTTGTTCATTTTTTGTTCTGCTTGTGGTTGATAGTGAACCTCCTCCGTTACATTTAATTCCTTCAGGGTAGATTGGTGTATACCTCTTTCCTCACAGAACTTAACCATTCCATCAGACATCTCTGTGTAGTTCCTCCAGGTTTGTTCTGGAAGCTTGTACACCATGTCTTGTACTAATGACTTGTTGTCTTTGATAGATATAGCATCGCAGTGATGACACTTAGCGACACCCTTAGCTATGTTAACGCTAAGGCATCTATCTGATTTATTTCTCCTCTCTGGAGTACACGCAGGGCATGTTGTTTTAATTTGCCCAGATGATTTACCCTTGAGGTTTATATCATTCCATTCGATTGTTTTCATAAAGAGTTTTTTCTTCTTAGTTTAGGTCTTCCTGTTTGTCTGTCTACTTTGTACTTGTTGCAGTACCAATTTAAAAAGTGTGCAACGTATTCTTTAGTGCTCTTGACTGTATCAAGGGTATGCTCAAGGTGATCATTGAACTCTAGATAGTATTTTTCTAGGTTGCCTTTAGACATTTGAAACTTGTCCATCATGAAGGAAACATACTGTTCATTTTCCATGGCATCTTCAAAGTTTTGGGCAACGCCCTTATAATTTAAATAACCTTTTGTTGTATTGTTATTATTGTTATTATTGTTAGTTGTGTCCCTTTGTTGTGCTTTTGTTGTCCCTTTGTTGTCCCTTTGTTGTCCCTCCTCCTTGTTCATTTTCTGGTAATCATCATATTTTATAATGGTTACGAGAGTATATTTGTTGTGCCCTTTTGTGATAATTTCACCAGTTTGCTTTAATTTTTTTAAAGAAGTAATGATTTGCTTCCTGGATAAATTTAGCTGATCTGATAGCTTGTCTCCAGAGGTTATAAAGGACCCTCTTTTGATTGTTGTACCCATCCATTCTTTTTCTTTCCAATTCGCTTTTATAAGGCAATGAATAAAAAGCCTCATCGTATTTGAATCAGTGTACCACTCCCACTCTAAAATCTTTCTGTCTAATGTTACAAAGGAGCTATGCATTCTTCAATAAATTTAATTATTCTTTTACTGTATCTATCGGGTACATATTGCAATTGACTCTTAAAGAAAATCATTCTTTCTCTTCTATGCATTTCTCTCTCTATAAGCTTATAGTTTAAACCCTTTACTCTTAATAGTTCCTCTTCTAAAGTCTCTTCAAGCTCATCAATATCTCCTATGATTCCTAGTACATCCTTTCTTATTTGAATATATAATGCACGTAGTTTGGGATCAAAAAACTTTTCATCCTTAACAAAAATTTCCATCTGCTTACATGCATGCACGGCTGTTGCGTGATCCTTTCTAAACACTGTGCCAATATCAAGATATGGCAAGTCTGTAAACTCCTTCAGAACGTACATAACAAGCTGTCTCATCTGGACATCAGGTCTATGTCTTCTTTTCATGTTTTGAAATATATTGTGTGGTTTTATGTATTTCTCACAGATAGCTATTATTGCATCTTTTCTGCGTGCATGTATTATATCTTGTCTCTCTATTTCTAGTTTCATAAATTGTGGAATTTAATAAGCCTTCAGGGGGATAGTTTGTATAATAATCCCCCATAAAACAGGCTAATTGATTAAAATAAATTAAAAGGGTAGGTCGTCCGTTGCTTGCGCCATAGTTGAAGCCTGCTGTGGAGTCTGCGTACCGTTGTTAGGGTTATCTCTTGGAGGAAAAACCTTTCCGAGGTTGTATCTACTCTTTGTTTCTGGGTTGTATCCAGATAGAGACTTAGAACCATCGTCCCAAGTTGTTAGATCAAACCAAACGCTCTTACCGTACTTGTCACTGTCGGTTACAGATTTTGGTGATTCCTTGATGAGTTTTCCTAACTCAGTTACGTTTAGAGCGATACGCTCTTTGTTTGTTGGCTGTGCCATAATAAAAAATTTAAGTTAATAATTGATTTAATTGATTGAGGTATTCTCTACAGAGAACAACTCGGTTATAGATTGCATCTATGTCGTCTTGGTTTCTTTCAACCACAAATTCTTTTATCCTGTGCTTAGGGTTTATATCCTTAAACTTATGAGAGTCCCAAACCTCTTGTTCGAGTTCATCTGGTAAGTCAATCATACCTAGCTTAGACCTAATCCTCTTCATCTCATCGAAGATTAATTCATCAGGAGTATCAACAAGGCAGTAAACAAGCTTTGATTCCTCAAAATCTGTAAGAGCCATGTATCCTTGGAGTTGCCAATAGTAATCTTTTGTTGGCACTTCTTCATTAGTTAAGGGAAATGTTGTGTGATTCCAGGAGCACTTTATGTCTACCAAAGTATCTGCAAAGAGGTCTGGCTCTCCAGTTATGTAGTCGTTGTTATACCTTTTTGTATTCTTCACAACATCTTTTGATATATGTCTACCATACATCTCAATGCCCTCTTCTTCAGCCATGATCCCTTTGTCTAGGTACTTTGACTGTATCACTCCAGACTTTCCGTATAACTGCTCTTTAAATATCTCGCCCAAGTAAGTTCTCGTGCCTACAGAAAGCAGGTCCTTCTTGTTCCTCGGATTCGTCATCAACTTACTAATGGACGAGCATCTAAAAAGGTGGTTATCAAATGAGATTGTTTTCATGCTTTTCTAATTTTTCTGCTGTTAATTATGTAGTGTAAGGTGCCAGAGCTAGATATATTAAACCTCTCTTGTGTTTTTTTCCTAGACTTGCCACACTCAATGTAATAGCTATAAACTTCATCCGCATCATACTTTATGGTTTTCTTTGTTGCATTTAAAGCCCTTGCCATTCTTTCCTCAGCTGGGATATCTAAGGAATTATCTGAGTTTGAACCAATAGATATGTTGTCGTATTTGTTGTTTAGTTTATCTCCATCTAAGTGACGAACAAGAACTCCTGCCTCATATATTTTTTCCTTGTACTTGCTGTATGCCACAAGCCTATGAGCTGTTAGTGTTTTGTTCTTTCCGTTGACAGATACTGTGCATTTTATGTAACCTTGTTTGTTTTTTGTTTGCACTAAAGTTCCCTTTGGAGTATACATTTGTCCGCTATTGTCCACAAAATACCCCCTTTTAGCGGACAACCTCTCAATTTCTGAGAAATTCATTTTGTTATGTGTTAGATTTTTCATTGCTCTTTTGTTTCTTATAGTCTGCCATTGTGATTGTATTAGTAAAAAAACCAAAATCATCTTCATGATCGTTTTCCATGTTTATATGATGTATCAAATCCTTAGCGTACTCTTTAGCGCCTATTGATCTGGTTTTCCTTGCCTGATACTTAATATAGTGAGCACTGGTACACCCTTCATGTGGTATGTAATAACAATCAAAATCATTCTCATCGAAATATAATCCTTCTACCTGAGATCTTAGTTTCGTCACAAGAGCATACCAGTTGTTTTTATGATCATAAACTTTAATCAATTCCAAGCCATTGAGACTACACGCAGTGTGATCTAGGTAGGTGTTGTTTGCTAAAAATCCTATCATAACTATTTTCTTTTAAAGTCCTCAGATTCATCTTCTCCAAAAACCCCAAGTTCATAGAACCCTGTGAGTTTCAGTACAGCACGTGACATTGCTCGTTTCTCTGCCATCTCCATAACATACCATGTGTTGCAGTTACCACTCTTATAGTCTCCCTTAAGGGCAGAACCAAAGGTCTGTATCGTAGTGTCTTGCTTTTCAGCATTTGCCTTTACAACTGCAAACTCTGGTTTGCATTCAATAACATCGTAATGTATCTTGATTTGTTCTACACCTTGTATCTTGTCGATACCAGCACGAGTAATGATTGTGTAGTGTTGGTGTTTAAATACCTCATCTGGAGTGAGGTCATACTTCTTGTATAGCTTCGCTATCTTCTCTCTGTTTGTTGCCATAATTTAGTTTGATTTGATTTAAATGTGTTACTTCTTTGTTTTTCAAGACATCTAGCTTTTGTTTAAAAAAGTCATAAGTCTTTTCAGACAGCTCCTTGCCTTGACCTTCAATTCTGTCCAAGGCATTAGAGTACGATAGAGAGTCCGAAAGGATCTTTAATGAGTTTTCATATGCAAACTGCACTAAAAACTCCTCTAAAGGCTTGTAAACGTCTCTGGTGGTGTCTAAAAGCTCATACTTATTATCAGATATCTTTTCCATCTTAATTCTAGGGAGGAAATAATGTTCGCTCCCATCACGAAAGGTTACCTTTTTATCAGGGTCTAACGATCTCCATAATACGGAAAGCATGTACTCTCTACTTTCAGTCATTTGTCTTAATTCTATTTTTATATTCTTTTAGTAATTCTTCGTAATCAGAAACAACTAAGTTTAACATATCAACTCTAGAGTTTAACCTGTCAATCTCGAACTGTTGATTCATCACCTTTTTATCTGACTCGTTTAGATGCTCTTTGAGTGTCTTTACTTGTGCTAACAAAAAGTCTTCGTCTATTGGTTGTATTTCTCCGATTGTTTTCAAAATAGTAATAGGTTTAAATATTTCTGATACTCTTTCATTCTCTTGGAAATCGACTGAAGTTCTTTAACCTTTTGGTTTAGTTCCTTTCCCTTCAGTTCGTCTATGTCTTTTGTCTCTTTTGTCATCCTCATATGTTGGTAAAATATATGGTCTCTGACTTTGGAGATGTGGGACTGCTTCTTCGTTTTCAAACTTATATTCATAATTTTGTTTTTTAGGGTTTGCAATATAGTTAAAATACTCTTGTTCCATCCAATCTAACTCGATTCGACCTTGGTATTCGTACCAATTTTCTTCTAGCAGTTCTTTAATTCTACTCATATTCAGGTGTTTAACAATAGTCAAAATTTCTAGATTCATAACAGCCTTCACTACAATAGTTGTCATCGTAGTCTGGTTCGGCATCACCGCAATCTACACCTAGTTTGGATCCACAAGTCTTACACGACTTGTTTAGCTCTGTAAATGTCGCTACGCTTAATGTTGATAGTGAATGCTTTAGTTTGCTCCACCATACATTCATCTTGTAGACTTCGTTCTTACTCAAAGCCTTTACATGGCATACGCCATCTACCCCTGTGTAGGAGTAGATGTGTACACCTGTTTCAAGCTTTCTTAATTTAAGAAATGCCATCTCTCAACTGTCTGTAGACGTTGTCCATGACGTAGGTCATGTTCTCATCAAAAGAATCTTGCATCTTCATAGTGAAGAACTCATTTAAAGAATACTTCTTACCATCTTTGTTGATAGTTACATTAAACTCTCTGTTGTTTAAAGTGTTCACTCCTGAGCGATACTTAGCAATAGTCTTTGTCTTTAAGAGTTTTCCGAACTCCTTTTTAAAGGTTGCTTGAATCTCGTTAACGTCATCAGTTCTTAAGTTTCTAATAAACTCAATCTGACTTACTGGAATGCGACCTACATGATATGTAGTTTCTTTCTTTCGAATCATCTTTCTTTTAGTTGTTTTCATAAATAATTAAATTAAATTGCGCCTACTCTATTGGGTTTTCGGCTATCCCCTTTGTTGTTAACAAATTTACAATCTGTTTTGTTAATATGCAAATTTATTTTGTAATACATTGATTATCTGTCATTTAGTGTCCAATAGATAGCTACAAATGAGGCTATACTTATTATAGTCCAGACGCTAATCATGTGTTTATGTGTTTTAAGTTGTGATTATATTCTCTGATTAAAAAGTCTTGCTGATGCTCTGGAAGGTCTTGTACGTTTACAACACTGTAACCTTTATGTAACCTTGTTTGTTTCCTTGCCTCAGCACTAACACCATAAATTCTTGGTGGTCTGTTAGAATGCTCCTGAAGTACCTTATCCTCCTCTTTATTGTATAGGACGTATTCAGGATTCTCTGTTAGGTTTGGATAGTACATATATTTTTTCATTTGATTTTAACTTTACTCATTACTTCTTTAACTATCTCATCGATGAAGTCTTCTTCTTGATCTCGTATCTCATCCTCCCATTGTGGAGGAATGTCAAAGTACTCCTCAGCGTGTTCTCTGATTTTTTCTTCTATCATTTCAAGAAGGTCTTTGCTTATCTCGTGTGCTGTATCTGATACTGCATTGTCAAACACGTCCTCGAATGGGTTCGTTTCATAAGGTGGATATCTCATAATGTTTGATTTAGAAATTTTTGTTGGTGTTTTGGCAAATCAGTGCAGGAAACTACATACTCGTTAGCATAACAATCTTTAATAGCTTCTTCTTTTATACCATATATTATAGGTTTGCCATCATCAAAACAAACTATTGAATCATTTGCTTTGTCGTACAAAACATAGTCTGTGTCTTTTAAAATTGAGTCTTTTGTTTTCATAATGTTTGTTTTTATAGTTTATTATATTTTCTCATATCTTCAAATACTTGTTGTATCACATGGTCATTGTCGCTCTCTTGTATTGTACTGACAAGCCAAGTTATCTCATCTATTGGATCTGAACATTCTGTCAATACCCAATTAGCATATTTCTGCGCTTCTGTTTCTGTTATTGTATTTTCCATTGTTTGTTTATTTAAATTAGTCGGTTTTAAAGAGGGAGGATTGCTCCTCCCATAGGATTATATTAGAGGTGTCCTCCGGTATTAAGTTTATCACATTGATATCTATACTCAGATTCTTCTTCTATATTACACATTGCTGAGTCGCAACCAAAACCATATTCATATTCAGCTTTGGATATTGCCTCATCAATTTGCTCATCAACATCTTCTCTGTATTCCAGATAGTCTTGAAGATTATCTTCAGTTATTGTATCGGGTACTTCGATTTCTATCTCAGCGAATTTATGATACACGCTTCTTTGTTGGATTTTTACTTTCATTTTATTGTTGGTTTAAATTAACTTTCCTTCTTCTGTAAATTCGTATTCGTTATCTTCAATCGTTCTAATGATTGCTTGTTTGCTTGTAAGGTGTTCGTATTCATCCCTTAACCATCTTAGTATCTCGTACTCCAAATTCTTCTTTAAATCGATTGTAATACCCTCTACGTCCTCATCAAAGTCATCGTACAATTCCTCCTTGACTGAATAGCCATCTATGTCGTTTCCTTCCCCATGATGCTTAACAAGGGCATCCCATTCTTCTATAAAGTTTTTAGCATCTTTTGTAATTTCCATTGCTTCCCCAAATGTGTCCACAATGTTTTTTGCCACCGAATACCCATCCTCTAAAAATTCTATCTCACATTCTCGCCTTCTTCCTATATCAAAGGAGTTTACTTTTATCCCACATTCTCGCAATGTATCGTATGTGCAATCCCACCAATCAAATTCTACATTGATATGAATGTTATCCTCGATAACTTGTAGTTTTGTTTGTTCGTCTAATTCGTTAAGCTTGTACGCTTGTATTTCTATTGTTCTCATAATATTTGATTTGTGAGGGAGCATTTCAGCCCCCTTGTTATTGTGTTTATTCTACTATTGTTATTTCGTTATCCTCAAGAATTTTATCAGCTATAAATTCCTCTATCTCTGACCAAATCTGACTATCTTGATTCATTACTATTTTGGATAGTGGATTCCCTACTAGTAAATGTTCATCTAGCATCCTCCATGCTCCACGATTCAGAGCAAAGGATATGTTCTCAATCAGTAAATCTCTCACCTCAGTTGGCATTGTTTTTTCCCCTAATAATCCTTGAGGGTCGTTTCTAAAAATCTCGTTTAAAATTGTTTCTTTTGTTTTCATAATGTTTGGATTTGTGAGGGGGGATCTCACCCCCTCGTTGGTTTGTATGTTTATACTAATTGCTCACTGTAAGCCTCAAAGAATTTGTTATAAATTATCTCAAAGGTCATTTCATTGTAACTATTGAATTTCTCGCCCGTCATTTCGCTTTCACTGGTGAAGGGGTCATAGTCAAACGCTTGAGCGATTTTCTTTGCTTGATAGTTATAAATAACATCTTCGCACCCGTCAATAATTTCCCATACATGGTCATTTATTTCGTCATTGTCATAGTCCTCAGAAGTAAATCCGTAGCTATCCACTAAGCATTCATAAACGTGAGGCACAAGAATAGTATTAACGTATTCTTTCACTTGGTAGGGGTTGTTGTAGTTTTCAAAGTTTGCCATAATAATAGTTTTTAAATTAATTTTTGATAAATGTATTTTGATTGTTTTTGATATCCAAGAAATTTAACATTTCATTAAGAAAGAAAGTATTTTTGTGTTTCTTCTTTGTTCCAGTGGTCATGCGATAGGCATTCTTTTAGTATTGCTTTAGCTTCTTTTAACGTATCACCTCCACAAAGAAAATCACTGTTTATATTTTTGTAAAAACTCCAGCTTTTTAAATCTTTATCATTTGATATAAACCCTATTTTTTTGCTTCCCTGGTAAACGTGGTAAACTTTCTCTTCATAATTTTGTAAGGTTTTACCTATGTAAAGACTGTAAGTTTCAACCCCTTTTTTGTATGTCAATTTTTCCATTGTGTTTGATTTTAATTATTTTTTCTTCTATTGTATTCCTCCGTTAGTAATGTTTGGAATGTTTTAGTTTCCTCTGTGGGTTCGGAAAAGCTTACTAATAAACTTCTTCTTTCTATTTCTTCGTTTGTCATTCGTGAAATTAAACGAATCCAAATGTCGTTTCTTTGTGTGTGGTTAAAATCTAGTGTCGTTTGCATCGTTGTTTTGTTTTTGATTACATGGCAAACATAAGGCGGTAAAGTAATACCATCCAAAATTTTAACATTTCTTTAACATTTGAAACCATTTTATAGGGGTTCCCAGAGGTTCGCACGAATGGATACAATGTAAAATAAAAGTATTTCCTCTGGTTTACAAGGGTTTAAACTATATAAAAGGAGTTGTATTTTGTTGGGGGTTTGTTTTGGGGATTTGCTAAACGTGTTGCGAGTTATCCTAATGCTCAGCACATGAAAACACATATTTTCATGAGGGAAACCTAAAAGAGTCTAGGTAGTAGCTTAGGTCTACCCCATAGCTAGACAAAACCTAAAAAGTTCCAGAGCGTTGACCTATTAAGCTGGGGGGGTGGGTTAAAAGAAACGGTTTTTCTGTGGGGTCGTGGAGTGTGTATTGTATATATAACCCAAAACCTCCACATATCTCATATAACCAAAAAGTGGTTAGATTCGTTAAGAATCTCTCTATTGTTAGTACTTCCCACGTGGCACTAATTTGTGTCATTTCAATGTTTATATATATGTATGCACTTAATTGACACAAAACTCTGCCATCTGTTGTATGTACAAATGTTATATATAGATTAATAGGCATTTAGTTTGATTATGTTGTAGAATAGTTTATCTTTGGTATCAGTTTGTTTCATATCTAGTTTAGTGGAAAGGAAGAGGGGGCTTTAACATCTATGTTGACCCCCTTTCTTTATTCTATATCTTTGAGGTCATATGTTTATAATCACATTACTTTTTCCTAATGCCTTGATGCTGGGGTTTGAATACTTCGAAGAGACAGAAGATCTACAGTTTAATGAGTTTAATTTGTATCTGCTTTTCATTGTTGTGGCATATAGATGGAGGAATGATGGGGAAAAGATCCGTAATATTGAGTTGTAGATTACAATAATCTTTGTATATTTGACAATAAATCAAATTTAATATACAAATGATAGAAAAAGATGTAATCTTTGATGAAAATGCAAGGTTTAAGTTGTCTAATGGTATCAATCTGTTGGCAAATGCTGTAAAACAAACTTTAGGAGCAGCAGGAAATACAGTTATTTTAGAGGATGAAATAGGTAGACCACACATTACAAAGGATGGGGTCACCGTAGCTAAGTCTATTAACGTAACAGATCCAGTAGAACATCTAGGAGCTACAGTAGTTAAGCAGGCGTCTATCAAAACAGCTGATGAAGCTGGGGATGGAACGACAACTTCTATCGTTATAACGCAAGGATTAATCAATAAAGCGTTTGAAAAGATAAATAAAGGAGAACTTAACGTAACTAAACTAAGAAATGCCCTGGAGGACCTGTCTTTTGATGTAATAAAAGGCATTACAAAGCGTTCTAAGGCTGTTACGGAAGAAAACCTAATAGATGTAGCAACTATATCAGCAAACAACGACACAGAGCTCGGAAATATTATTGCAGAGGCTTACACTAAGGTTGGAGTAGACGGTGTTGTAACCATTGAAGAGTCTATGACAAAGCAAACTTACATAGAAGTTGTAGAGGGAACTAGAATCAAGAGAGGATTTGAGAGTCCTTACATGATTACAGACACAGAAAAGAATCAGTCTATATTAGAAAACCCTTATGTATTAGTTTCTGACAAGAAAATACAGGTTGTAGAGGACATAGAGCCATGCCTTAGGGTTGCAATGCAGAACAAACGTCCTATATTAATCATATCAGAGGTAGACACCTCTGTAATGAACCTATTGAACGTAAATAAATCAAGGGGGATTGTTAAAGTTAATGTAGTTCCTCCAGAAGGGGTTGGACTAAATAGGTTTGAGCTTTTAGAGGATCTAGCTATGATGACTGATGCAATACTTATCTCTGATGAAACTGGCAATGACTTCTCTGCTGTGGATGAATCCTTCTTAGGTGAGGTTAAAAAGGCAGTGTCATCTGACAGGGAAACTATTATAAGCCTAAAAAATTCTGAAAAAATAGCTGACGCTATTAGTAATAGAGCAGAGATGGTTCGTAACATACTAAAAAAGAAAAAAGACCAATCTAATGATTGGCATTATAAAGACAGGCTATCCAGACTCTCTGGTGGAATTGCTGCTATACATGTAGGTGCCTTAACTGAAGTGGAGATGAAAGAGAAGAAGGACAGGGTAGAGGACGCTATATTCGCAACTCGAGCTGCACTTGAAGAAGGAATCGTTGCAGGTGGTGGTGTAGCTCTCTACAACGCAGCTATGGATGTACATTCAATGTACTTTAAGGAAAAGGATAAAGAGAGAAAGGAAGCTTGTGTTATACTTGCACATGCCTTAACACAGCCTATACAACAGATATTAGGCAATGCCTCTATGGACTATGATGAGTTTGTAGAGAGACTTGACAAGGTTAGACGTAGAAACTATGGGTATGATGTGAAGAAGAAAAGATTTGGCAATATGTTCTCTTTAGGGATTATTGATCCCCTTAAGGTTACAAAGAATGCATTACAGAATGCCATCTCTGTATCTATAACAATCCTAACAACTAACTGTGTAATTTCAAACAAAAGAGCATGAAGGCAATAGGACAGTTTGTAGTTTTAAGAAAAAAAGTAGAAGAAGTTAAGAGCAGCAGTGGGCTTATTATGACCGAATACACCGACAAGGACATTCGATACAAGCTCGCTGAAGTTGTTAGCGCAGGAGAAGAGGTTAATGGTCTAGCTGAAGGAGATATGGTTTACTATGACTCAGCAGCAGGATCAGAGATTAGAGTTGAAGGAGAAAAATTAACAGTTATACCAGACAGACAAATAGTAGTTAAACTTTGAGACTATTCGAATTTGAAGATGATAACTTAACACTACAGACAGAGCATGATTTCAAAGGTTACGACTTCGTATGGTACGACAATCCTATTGATCATTTTGACTTATACGAAGTACAACACAGGGTTTTATCCTTTGAGCAACTACGCTACTACGCTGAAGTATTATTTTATCTAAACCCAGACATAGACTTTGGATTATTCCAAGGTATCTTTCGCTACATGGGAAGCAGAGATAGCGGTAAGAGTATAAGAACTTATAGTAAACCTCGTGTAGATCAAATGATTGAAGAGGTGTACAAGTTTCAAAATCATCCCTACTGTAGAAGAATGCGTAAGGTTGTGTTTAATCCACAGGTAATAATATCTACAGAAGAAAAACTAGCCGTCACATCCCACGTTGTAAAGAGAGGAATATCCTATACAGAGTTTGATCTAAGACAAACAGTAGAGAAACTGTTTGATAGACAGCAAGTTATAACTCAAGACAGCATTGCTAAGGAAATGATGTGCAGCAGAAGTACAGTAGTAAGATTGATGAATAATATGATAAAAGACATAATCGACAAAAAGAACGAAGTAACAAAGAGAGAGGTAATGATATCTAAATGTATAGAGTTTATAGATGTCCTATCAGACTCTGGAAGTCCTATGAAGATGCAGGAGCTTAAGAATATGACTAGCATTAGGGACTACTCAGTTATAAGAGAAGCAGTTAGTCGTTACGAGTCAGGGTTTTAGAGTTCATCTTCTTGATCATATCCTTGTATATCTTATCCATATAAGACTTGCCTTTAAATATTTCGTTTCTGTATGGGTCTTCTGATATAATCTCCTGGTGCGTGAGCTTCTTGTACATGTGATTACATATCCTCTTTGCCTTTATAGTCAGTTCCCATAGGTTTGATCGTTGTGTTTCTTTACGATCTCTCCACTTTCTTATGAGTCCATCCTTAACCATTTGAGAAAACCTACCCTTATCCCACGACATAGTCCTGGCGAAGTCATTGAATACGTCCTTTGTGAAAACATTTTCATCGTATAGGAACAGAATCATGTCAAGCTCTGCCTCTGATATTTCGTATTTGTTCTTGATGTAATACTTAACTACTCTGTGGTATTTTAAAAAGGTAAAATCTTTTTCTCGAAATTGATAAACTGGGGTTTTGTTTGGTTTCTTTTTAACGTATAATCGTTTAAACATCTATAGATTGTGATTAGATTAGATGAACAAATCTACAAAATAAAATGTTTATCTTTGCACTATATATAACAATATGGCGAAGCAGTTAGACAAATCGAAGATGAAGTGTAACTCTCCTAGAAAGAGTCCAAATCCAAAGAAGAAAAAAGTTGTTAAAGCTTGTTCTGGAGGACAGGAGAAGATTATACACTACGGAGCGTCTGGATACGGTCATAACTACAGCGCTGCTGCACGAAAATCATTTAAGGCACGTCATAAGTGCTCTAGTGCAAAAAACAAGCTCTCAGCTCGCCATTGGGCTTGTAAAGACTTATGGAGCGGTAAAGGAGGCTCCACAAAATCATCTCCTAAATCAAGACAGGGAAAATACTAAGGTATGTACGGAAAAAATAAAAATAAAAAAAAGAATAGTAAAATGGGACCATTGACTGAAAAAGAAACAATGGCTATTCCATTTAATAATGCAGCTATTAAAAGAATAATGCAAACTAAGAAGGTTGGAACCTCTGGAGCTGCAGGAACAACTTTTGTAACTAAAAAACCTAAAGTAAAAGCGTAATGAGTTTTTTAAAAAAACATCAAGGTCTTGGTGATACCGTAGAAGCTGTAACGCAGGTTACTGGTATTAAGGCTGTTGTTGAGGCAGGAGCTAAAGCTTTTAATAAGCCTTGCGGATGTCAAGGTAGAAAGAAAACATTAAACGATCTTTTCCCTTATGGCAAAAAGTAAAACAAAAATAAAACGTGGCAACAAGATCTGTTCAGCTGGTATTGCCTGGGCTAAGAGGACTTTTGACAAGTATCCCTCTGCCTATGCTAATATGGCTGCGTCTAAGTATTGTAAGGATCCTAACTACGCTAAAAAGTCTAAACGATAATGGCAGGAGCTCTTAAAAAATGGAGAGACCAAAAATGGGTTAGAATAGGAACAGACGGCTCTATACTAGGAGAATGCGGTACTAGTAAGAATAAAAAGAATCCAGATCGTTGCTTGCCTATGTCTAAGGCTAAAAGTCTTAGCAAAGCACAGAGAGCAGCGACTGCAAAGAAAAAGAAAAAGTCTGGTGGAAAGAAACAGTTTGTTTCCAACACTAAGGCTGCAAAAGTAAAAACAAGATAATATGCCTTATAGTAAGTATTCACTAAAGCAAAAGAAGTTAGCAGCAGTAGCTCCTCCAAGAAAGAAGATTACTCAAGCAGATTTAAAGGCATTAAGAAAGAAAAAGAAAAGAGGATAGATGGCTGAAACTAAAATTAAAGCAGCACAGTTCCACGGCGTAGTAGGTCACGGAACAGATGGTTATTTTCTAATGACTAATGCCGATGGCAGTATGTCTTGGGCAGAGGGTGGTGCAACAGGACCGTCAGTTACATCAGTTGCATATCCAGGTGATGATTTGGCTGCAGATCCAGCTGGTGCGCAAACAGTCGTATTAACTGGAACTAACTTTGGAAGTAGTATGTCAGTTAGTATTGGAGGCACAACAGCACCTTCAGTTGCGCATGATTCTAGTACACAGCTTACAATTACAACTCCTGCTAAAGCGGCAGGTGATTATGATATTGTTGTAACCAATACAGTTACAGGAGCATCGGGTACATTCGTTAATGGTATATCGTATAATGGTGTTCCAACATGGACAACCGCTACGGGATCTTTAGGTACGTTTGAATCTGAGACAACTATATCCACAATAACACTAGCAGCTACAGAGCCAGACGGAGGGACTATTACGTTTAATATAACAAACGGAGCACTTCCAACAGGGTTATCGTTAACTGGTGCTAATATTGACGGCACTACAACTGCGGAATCATCTACAACACTATATAGTTTTACTATTGAAGCTATAGATGATGAAAACCAAGCTACACCTAGAAACTTTTCTATAACAGTTAATTCTTCTGAAATAGTTCCATCTCAAAACTTTACAATCAACACTTACGAAGGAACTGGATCTACACAGAGCATTGAAGGTAAGATTGGTACTGCAGCATCTTTTGATGGGAGTAGTTATATTACAACGTCTTTAGATTTTGACACATTAACTGATTACTCTATTTCAATGTGGATATATATACCAGCAACTTTAAGCGACAGTACTTTTTTTGCAGGTACAATAAGTTCAGGTGGTTTGAACGGTATTTATTTTTTAATTAATACTAATAACACGATAAGATGGTATGAAAGAAGTGCATCTACATCAATAACAACAATAACATCAACCGATGCTATTACTGTTGGAAGTTGGAATAATTTTGTAGCAGTTAGAGATGGTGGAACTAACTATTTATATGTTAATAACGGCACAGCTGTATCAGCAAGTAATGCAACTATAACACACACTTCAGGATTTACTTTTGGTAGAGCAGGAGATTTGACAACAAGACCTTTAAACGGCAAAATAGACCAAGTAAGAGTCTTTGGCAAAGCATTATCATCATCAGAAGTTACAACATTATACGGTGAATCAAACACCTCAACAACTAAATCTACAACAGACATCTTTGATGATGGCTCTGGGGTGGCTTTATATGAATTTGAAGAAGGTGCTAAGGATACTGGTGGTGTAAATGGATATATTGGTAGTGCTGGTGTATTTAATGGGAGTAGTAGTAGAATAACTTTACCAAAACTTTCAACAATAACTGCTGATGTTACTGTTTCAGGTTGGCTTAATTTAGGTAATACGACGACATCTAATAGAATAAGATTTTTAGAAATTAATTTAGATAGTAATGGATATGCAGGACCATTAATGGTTTTATACAAACCGAGTAACGGAGAGTGGAAAGCGAGGGTTGGAAATGGAACTTCATCAAATTCAAATGTTCTAACACATACCTATACACTAACTCAATCAACTTGGTATCACGTTTGTTTTACAAGGAATGATTCTACTAATGTAACTAAGTTTTATGTTAATGGAGCTTTGCAACATACGGAAACAGTAACGGCTACATCTTCTTATCCATCAAATGCAACAAGTGTAATTGGCGATATAAATTATACTACACCGTTAAATTATAATTGGCTTGGTTCGATAGACCAAGTTAGAATATTCAACAAAGCCATATCATCATCTGAAGTAACAACCTTATATCAAGAAACATCAGCATCGTCTACAAAATCAACAACAGATATATTTGATGATGGTAGTGGTGTTGCACTTTATGAGCTTGAGGGTAATGCTAATGATAGCGGAAAATACGGAAGTGGAGTAATAGATGATGGACAGAGTGCGGTGTTTAATGGAAGTAGTTACATATCAAGAAGCAACAGTTTTCTGCCTACGGGTAATTCTTCAAGAACATTTTCTTTTTGGACTAAATTAGACACTCACAGTAATGATGCATATTTTATGTCTTATGGAAATGGTGCAAATGGTCAATTTTTTTCACCAAGAGTCACTCCTACAAGTCAAGGAGGATATATAAGTTTTATGGGTTATGCTGCAGATTTAAATTCTAATGTAGTAATGACTACAGGCGAATGGATGCATTTATGTTATACTTATGATGGAACTACTCTAAAAATTTATAAAAATGCAACTGAAATAGCAAGTGGAAATCTAAGTTTAAATACCGCAACCACTTATGATTTTATAATTGGAGCAAGAAATTTTGATGGGTCTATAACAAGGCAAATTGACGGGCAAATAGACCAAGTGAGAATATATTCATCGGCATTATCAGCATCAGATGTAGAAGCATTAGCATCAGAAACAAATGTACCAACCACTAATCTTATTGCTCATTATAAATTAGATGGTGATGCAACAGATGAAATAGCAAGTAATGATGGAACTTGGAGTGGTACAGAGGCTTATTCAGACCCTGCAGAGTATCCAAATTACAACGGAACAGCAACAAATGTAACCTACAGTTATGACGGAACACCTACTAATGTAAGTTTCGTGGGAACTTCATTCCAACCTGATTTGGTTTGGATAAAGGCAAGGAGTGGTACTTATGGTTCAAATCCTCACAGGTTACAAGATTCTGTAAGAGGAGACTTTTATTTAAGCACGAGTTCAGCTGCAGGTGAACAATCAGTTACCCAAGGTGTACAATCTTATCATACTAATGGGTTTACTGTTGGTTCAGGTAATTCTTATAATGGTACAGGTACTGATTTCGTAGCTTGGTGTTGGAAAGCAGGGGGAGCAGCGGTGTCAAACACAGATGGAACAATTACAAGCCAAGTATCAGCTAATCAAGATGCAGGGTTTAGTATTATTAATTATAATGGAAATGGAACGAGTGGGGCTACAATAGGTCACGGACTTTCTCAGGCTCCTGAAATGATTATAATTAAAAGATTAAATGATATTTCACATTGGAGAGTGGGTACTAATGCAACAGGAACTTTGATTACTGGTTATTTTTTAACAAATGCTTTAGCAGTTGATACAAGTGCATTCCAAAGTTTTGATTCCACTACCTTTACATTAGGCTCATCAAATGATGTGAATACTCCTAATGCTAATGATAATTATATCGCCTACTGCTTCCACAGTGTGGATTCTTATCAGAAGGTGGGTACTTTTGATGGGACAGGAAATAACACGGGTAATATTGTTACAACAGGATTTAAACCAAGATTTTTAATGTGGAAGTCAACATCAACAGGAAATTGGCAAATAGTAGATAGTGTAAGGAGTCCTTTGGATGATAAAAGGAATCAATTATATGCTAACCTTGGGCAAGGCGAAGATGTAACATCTTATGATATTGTTGATTTTAATGATGATGGTTTTCAGATGGTGCAGCAATATTCAAATAAAATAAATGAAACATACATCTATTTAGCAATAGCATAATGGAAGATTTGAAGATAGCAATAACGAATTTATTTGCACTTGGGATTAGTGTGAGCGAAGCAAATCCTTATCTTCAAACAATATCTTTAGTATTAGCTATCGGATATACTTTAATATCAATATATAAAAAACTGAAATAATGGCAAAGATTGATTTAGACGGAGACGGTAAAGCTGATGTTTCAATCAGCATCACTCAGATTATTACGATAGCTGCAATGTTTGCTTCTATTATTGGTTCATATTATACTTTAAGCGCTAAAATAGATAATAATGCTGCAGAGGTTAAAAAACTAAAGTATAATGAAAAGGAGTATACTTGGAAAAATCAAAGAAAACTTGAAGATCAAGTTAAAGCAATAGAGCTTGAAATGAGAGACTTTATGAAAGATCTTGAGTGGATTCAAAAAAGTAAAAAAAGGTAATGGCATTAGGAAGAACAGCACGCTACTATAAAGACAACCCTGAAGCAAGGGCTGTAAAAGCCGCTTACGACAAGAAGTTTCAAAAGAAAGCCAAACAGGTTAAAAAGCGTGTTGAGTGCAATAAGTTTAATAGAGAAAAAGGAACTTATGGTAACGGAGACAATATGGATTGTTCACATAAAAACGGTACATTAGTACAAGAACATAGGAAAAAAAACAGAGCCAGAGGAGGCGCTAAAAAATCTTAATTTTAATTTTTACACATGACAACTATTATTTTTATTTTAATCGGATTAATTGCACTTTTAGTGGTGGTTAATATTTCAGCAATTTGGATGACCAGAAAAGGTCTAACTCGTGACGAAAACAACAACATGATTCCTGACCTCTTAGAGGAGAAAATGGCAGACTTGAAGCAAGATGTATCTATTCGTGTAGAACGTGTAGGAGAAGAGCTTAAAGACGTTTCTAAGGCTATAAAGGAAGTTGGTAATCAGATAGGAGACATTCCTTCTGCCGTAACTGGTAAAACTAGACCAGGACGTAAGCCTAAAAAGTAAAACTTAAGGACATGAAGATTTCAGATCATGTATCATTCAAGGAAGGTGTTAAGTCCAACACAGCCCTTAGAAGGGGTATAGATAATACTCCTAATAGATACGAGCAAACCAACATGGAAGTGACTGCTGAAAAGATTTTTGAACCGCTTCGTGAGTGGGTTGGAGGTCCCATCAAGATCAATAGTTTTTACAGATGTGAAGAGCTTAATCGTGCTATTGGCGGATCATCTCGGTCACAGCATTGCGAAGGTAGGGCTATGGATATAGATGACACTTTTGGTTACAAAACTAACGCTGAGATGTTTGAGTATATAAGAAACAACTTGAGTTTTGATCAACTCATTTGGGAGTTTGGAAACGACAACAATCCTGCATGGGTTCATGTAAGTTATGTCTCAGAGGATCAAAATAGACTTAGGGTCATGAAGGCGGAAAAAGTAAATGGAAAAACTCAATACAAATACATATGAGCACAGAGAAGCAACATAATTCCAATAAACCCTTTAAAGAGACTAAATTAGGCAAGATATTGCTTGGAGTTTTACCGAATGTGGTTAAAGGGGCGGCAAAGTTTTTACCAGACACAGGAGTTACTGGGGTAATCAAAAACCTTATTGATAATGATCCTGACATGTCTGACGAAGAAAAAGAAGCTGCACATGATCAGCTAGTAGAACTATATAGACTTGAGGTAGAAGACAGGGATTCAGCGAGAAAGCGTGAAGCAGCTATAGTTGCATCTGGAGGGAGAGACTGGATGATGACTTTAACAGGAGTTGTAGGATTGGCTGCATTTGGATTTTTAGTTTTCACAGTTGTAACAACAGAAGTCCCAGAAACAAACAAAGAGATATTTATCCATATGATAGGTATAGTAGAAGGTGTTGCACTTAGCATCTTTGGATACTACTTTGGTTCAGCTGTCAAGAAGGACGACAAGAATGGATAAGCTTTAATTTTGTAAATTTGCATAAAAGTCAATGTTATGCCAAGAATAAGTAGTTATCCGCAAGATACCAATGTCACAGGAAATGATATTTGGATTGGATCTGATGGAGATAATGGTCTTATAACAAAGAATTTTACAGCAGACGCTTTAGGTAGTTATTACAACGCTAATGACACCTTTGGTCAAGGCACCTTTGTTTTTAGTCAATCATCAGCGGCATCAACCTGGACTATAAACCATAATTTGAATAAATTTCCTTCAATATCAGTTGTAGATTCATCTGGGAATGTTGTTGTGGGATTTGAAACATATAACAATAGTAACCAAATAGTACTAACATTTTCTGCTCCTTTTTCAGGATCAGCCTATTTAAACTAAACAAGAAATGGCAATAAATTATTTAAGTAGTATAGATTTAAACAAGAATGAGGTCCAGAATGGAGTCATTCACGTTTTAGCTGCTAATCCTAGTAACCCTGTAGAAGGACAGATATATTACAACTCTACAGACAAAAAACTATTTTTTTACGATGGTTCAAATTGGGTTGATGCTTCTGGAGACATCAAAAGTGTAAACACCAATACAACAACAACTATTAGTGTCACAGACCCTGATGGTCCAAATCCAAAAATAGATACTATAACAGCAGCTGTAACTAACGGAGGAACAGCTCTTGCTACAGGTGATCAAATATTTGATCATGTTTCCACATCTATTGGCAATGTGTCTTTTACAGTACAAGGAACGACAAATGAAATAGAGGTAACTGACGGACTTAACATGGGAGATGGCAGTACAGCTACCATAGGTCTTCCTGATGATGTTACAGTTACAAACGACCTTAACGTAGGTAATAACCTAGATGTAACGGGAAATGCCGTTATAGACGGTAACTTAACGGTTAGCGGAACAACTACTACAGTTAACTCTAATACAGTTGACATTGGAGATAGTATTATCACACTAAACTCGGATGAAACAGGAGCACCTTCACAGGATGCAGGTTTTGAGATCGAGAGAGGCACATCACCAAACAGAAGTCTTTTATGGGACGAAAGTGAAGGAGAGTGGACTATTCAGCAAGCTTCTGGTACATATGAAAGAATTGCAACATACGCAGACTCAGTAGAGGATGTTATTGTTGAAGAAACTGGAGCTAGTGGTATCACAGTCACAGAGACACTGTCAGGTACAGACAATAGAATTAAAACGTATGACATTGCTGTTAACCTAGACGACTTAAGATATAAAGCTGACATTGGAGATGGATCAACAACAGCTATCGCAGTCACACACAATCTGGGAACAGAAGATGTTATTGTGCAGCTTTTTGATAATTCAACAAAAGAAACGATATATACTGACGTTACAAGAAACAGTGTAAATCAAATTACAGTTAGCTTTGCTACTGCTCCTTCATCAGGAGCTATCAGAGTATTGGTACAAAAATTATAATTTAAATTATGGCGAATCGTTTCCTGAATAACATAACGATAAATGATGAGTATACGTTACCATCAGTAGACGGTACGACTGGACAAGCAATTGTTACAGATGGAGCGGGTAATCTTTCATTTGGAACTGTAGCCGCTGGAACAGCTGATGCTGCTCTTAAAATAACATTAACTGTTAAAAATGTATCTGGTGGAACTTTAAACGCAGGTACTCTTGTTAGGGTTGCACCTACGGCAAATCCGCCATCAGGAAACGTATTGGAGGTGGATGTTGCAGATAATAGTTCTGCTTCTACAATGCCAGCAGTTGGGATTCTTATCAGTCAAATTACAGACGAAGCGGAAGGAGATGCAGTAGCTTTTGGTAGAGCATCTGGATTTTCTACATCTGGATATACAGAGGGAGATCCAATATGGGTTGGATCAAATGGAGCTTTTGTAGGAACAAAACCAACAGGATCTGATTTAATTCAAAAGGTTGGTCAAATAATTAAAGTACACTCTTCAAACGGAAGTATTGAAGTTTTTGGTGCTGGAAGAACAAATGATGTTCCTAACTTATCTGTAGGTAAGATATGGGTTGGTACTACAACCAATACAGCAGAGTCTACTCTTGTAGAGATAGATGAAACAAACAATATTTTAACTGTAGGTGGGGCAATATATTATTCAAATGTATTTGCTCAAGAATCTGATTTACCATCTGCAACAACTTATCACGGTATGTTTGCCCATGTTCATGGAACTGGATACGCATACTATGCTCATGCAGGAGCTTGGGTTAAGTTAGCTAAACATAGCGAGCTAGTTGCAGCAGCAAATGATTCTACTGTTACAATAACAGCTGGTACAGGATTGTCGGGCGGTGGTACTTTTACTACTGACCAAGCGACAGATAGTTCAGTTACAGTTAACTTAGACAATACAGCAGTAACTCCAGGAACTTATGGAGATGCTAATAATACTCCACAGATTACAATAGACCAAC
>Ga0222717_10000157_pt1 | contig 58459 bp, 73 predicted proteins | sample C33_18DmetaG_FD_165053 | JGI IMG/M metagenome (GOLD analysis project Ga0222717, IMG submission 165053) | Estuarine water microbial communities from San Francisco Bay, California, United States - C33_18D | ecosystem: Environmental > Aquatic > Marine > Unclassified | place: USA: California... | reverse complement strand
TACTGCTCGGAGAGACAGTAATATGGCTAGTGTTATCTGATGTGATCGCAAAGGTGACTGTGGCTGTCGGTGCTGTATTCAGCTTCACCGTGTACGTTCCAGTACCACTATTCTCAGCCACGTTCACTGAGCTTGCTGAGAATGTGTAACCTGTGGTTGGTGTAGATGATGTTGTTGTTGAACTTGTTGATGTCACCTCTTCACATTTTTCAAATGATAATGGATTTGTACATTCAAAACAACCAACAAGAAATGATAATAATGCTAAAAAACATAAGAGTTTCAGGACTTTCATCTTACTCTCCTCGAATAATTAATATAAGATAATAAATTTTTGTTTTACATATCAGGAATAATGATTGGTGTTAGCTGATCTGTTCCCATCGTTGCACCATCGTTATTACATTGCCCGTAATTGTTGTCTCCGATACAAGCAAGACTTCCGTTATCCAATAACATATATGAATTGTAGTTGTCTGCTCGGACTTCAATCACTCTGCCTTGATAATCATCCATCAGAATAGCTCCATTTGTCTTTGCCTCAGTACCCATGCTTGCAAAGAAAGTGGCATTTCCAGCTACATTTGATGTGGAGTAGACTGTGCCGCATGTATAGACATTGCCATCATTTGTAAGAATTACAGAGTGACCAAATCCGAAATCAATCTGCTTCACATTTGAAATAACAGTGAGTTCTCTTGGATTTGAAATGGCACTTGTATTGTTACTGCACTTTGCTCTGCTGTTAACATTAGAACCCCAAATGTAGACCTTGCCGTTAGCTAGAACAGCCGCAGATGTTCTTTGGCTTACAAAAATACCAACAGCAGTATCTGTCGGTAATCCTGCTTGAACAGGAGTTTCTCTTTGTGTTGTTGTTCCATCCCCTAACTCACCAAATGAATTATCACCCCAACACCAGATCTGACCATTCGTCAAGAGCGCACAAGCATGATACTGTCCTGCAGAAATCTTATTTGCTGTGGTGATTCCACTGACTTGAACGGAACCAGAAGTTTCATTGTTGGTTGTGCCATCACCCAGTTGTCCATTGTAATTAGCACCTCTTGTGCGGACTGTCCCATCACTCATCAAGTAAGCCACAAAATTATATCCATGCTCCACTTGCACTGGATTCGTCACACCAGTTACTGGACTTGAGCGTGTACTCATACCATCATTGTCTCCACGATGCTGGTAGCTCCCATCTGACTGAACAACACCAATCTTATTTGAAGAGAATGTGATAGTCTCCGCATTCGTGATACCAAAAATGTCAGTGGCACTTGGTCGGTCAATCCTGTCATTATTGAACTGATCTAAGTTGTTGCGGCCTTTGCATTTTAGACTGCCATCATTTTGAATTTTACAGATACCTCCGTTGTTTCCAGAATCAAAGGTGTTAGCAATAAAACTTGTCGGCTGAACATTGCCCAATACAGAACTGACAGGACTGCTACCATTTCGATTATTTGCCAAAATCACAAAGTGATAGTAATCACCACCAGTCAAGCCAGTCAGCAAGTAACTTGTCTGACCATTTGTCACATTGATCACATTATCACTGGCTGTAGGTGCTGTTGGTGATCCTTCAAACGAACCACCACTTGTTCTCCAATAGATGGTTGCGTTGTCTGTTCCACCGGGCAAATTCCAAGTCAACATGATTGCCTGAGCCCTTGCGTCTGCTGAGAGTGTCGGTGCTGTTGCTGGAACATAAGGACAACCTTCAGATTTCATACAATCATCAGCAACATCATCCGCACTAAAGGTTCTGTTGAAGACCTTGACTTCATCTATATATCCTTTCCAGTTGAGTGTTCCTACACTTCTGCTTCGATTCAAACCAACAACCAAACCGTAGAAATCTATATTCATATTCGTGTTGGTTTCTTGTAGGGTACCATCAGTATATAATGAAACAGTGCTTGGTGGACTATGAGTGAGTGTAACATGATACCACTGGTCCATATTTGGTGTGAAGGATGATCTAACCTTTTTACCATTACCGGGACTATTTGAGATTGCTCGAAACTTACCTGCCTGAATATCAATTTGAGTTTTTTCTTGATCTCCTGTTGGTGTGTGTTCATTGTAAAAGCCAGTATTGAATGCAGAAGAATAGTCTGCCATATCTCCGTCTTTCGCTACCCATAGTGAGATACTGAAGTTGTCATTTGCTAAATTTCCACCAACATTTGTACTTGTGAAGTTATTATTCACTCCATATCCAGAAGCAGAATCAATATAAGCAGCCTGACCCTGGGCACAACCTTGAGCAAATTGCATTGTTCCTTCTTCATTTGTCAGGTCATAGCGATTATCACCGTTAGTATCCTCAACATCTTCTAAGTTTCCTTCAAAAGCATAATGCACTAACAAGTCAGGATCATTATCTGCTACAGCACCTGAACTTGTACATCCAACAAGAGCAGTTGGTGTATCACTCAGTTCATTTGAAAGTCCTGAATCTCCTCCAGAAGTTGTCGCAATTAGTCTATAGTAGTACTGAGTACCTGCTGTTCTACCAGAATGAATATAACTGGTTGAAGTGTTATCACTAATGGTGATCAGATTATCACTTGTTGATACAGATGCTGAAGTATCCCAGTATAACTTGTAACTAGTTGCTCCCGTGTAAGCACTCCAAGCAATTGTGTTCTGTTGAACACCGGCAGTGACAGAATTGAGAACAGGGGCTGCCGGAGTAGTAGAAATCACGCCCGAAGCTACTGTTGAATTGTCTGGGGTAAAGTAAGTTCCATTCGCTCCAATCTTATAGTAGTAAGTGCCATCAGCTAGAGAAGAGTCTGTATAAGTAGTGTTTGTATATCCACTAATGCTAGTGACTAAGCTCCATGTGCTGTTGTCTGTGCTTCGATAGATGTCATAAGTGTTCGTGAAAGAAGTCGAGTTATCCCAACTGAGATTGATGTTTGATCCAGATGGAGTGACTGTCAGATTATCTGGACTTTTAAACGGAATCGCCACTTTTGAGATTGCAGCATCCGCATTGGCAAGATTGATTTGATACATGTTTTTGGTTGAGAACAACGTCATCCCAGCATACGAAGAATTGTCTAACCAGTGTGAAGTACCTGTATGCTCTGCTGAATATAGCCCATTGCCAGCAGCATAATCTGCATAACTAACAGCAGCATAGTCTGTTGGGCCATTCAATGTTCCTGTGCGATTACTACTGTGCTGAATGATCAGTCCTACCGTATCTTCTGCTTGAAACTCCATTCCGAAATCGTAATCTCCCACTGCGCTACCTGCTGAAATTGCGTTTGATTCAAGCCGCCAATCAGAGGTGCGGGATCTCTTAAAGTATGTTCCGTTAGTAGAGAAGTTGTGGTTAAAAAATGGTTTTTCGGGTTGGTACCAAGTCAAAAACATATAATCATAGCCAGCAGAATTACTCATCAGGGGAAAGACATCACTGTTGAGCCAAGCACCATCAAAGATTGCTCGTTCACCTACATTGACCATATCTTTGTGTTCAATGCGAATAGGGTCACTACCATTAGAACGTCCAAAGCCATAGAGTGTGCTGTTATCACCAGCCGCAAAGAAGCCACCATGAATTCTTAGGTCACCCCATTGACGATAGGCTTCAGAAGCCATTGTTGGTGTGACCTCTGTTACTGGTGATAGAATGCGTCCTTTTGAATAATCCTCAAAAACCACAGCAATTCTTAGAGGTGTATTCTCCAAGAAGCCATCATTATGAGTGACGCCATCGATTGTGATGAAGGGGCGAGTTGTAATAACCGTTTGATTCGTTGTAGCCCATTGTTGACTGATATAAGTGCTACTGTCTGTTGGATCAATGGGTTGACTCAAATTATCTGAGATAAAAACTTTGTAATAATCTCCATTGGCAGAATAAACAAAGTCAGGGTGAGCATTCCATGTTATGGCATATGAAGGAGGGAAAATAGAATATCTATCTGGGTTACTAGCCGTGTAGATTGTCGCATCACCATAGAATCCGTGATAGGCAGTCACATTATCGATGGCTGCTGGCATTATCAGAGTCGGGGTGGCATTGACTTCAGTAGCAGGAGGACTACTGCCAGCAGTGTTATTTGTGGCAACTATTGTGAAGTCATAAGGCGTTCCGGCTGTCAAGCCTGTAGCAGTTGTAGAGGTTCCCGTGACAGTAGTGGAGCCATCATAAGTAGCAGGATTGGATGGATCGATTGGTGTGCTTGGATCATCAGTCCAGTAAACGGTGTAGTTGTCAGCACCAGTGGAAGCATTCCAAGTCAGATTGATGGATGTGCCACTGCCAGGGTTTGTTGCAGTCAGCCCAGTAGGAGTTGCTGGTTTTAGATTTGCCGAGACTGTTGGTGAAAGACCAGAAGAATCAGAACCTAAATTGGCAACAATTCGATAAGTGTATGTCAAGCCAGAGGTCAGGCCACTATGAACATAAGATGTGACTGTACCAGAAATACCTGAAACATTATCACTTGCGAGTGTTGGTGTTGAACCATCATTTGTATAATAAATTACATAGCCATCCATTCCAGTTGGACCACTCCAGTTGAGCGTGACTTGTTGATCTCCCGCTACAGCACTTGTGATAGAAGTAGGACCTCTTCCACTATCTACTGTTGTGATATTGAAATAGCCTGTTGAATTATCGTAAACTGAATCATTCGAAGAAATTGTTGTTGTGATTGCAGTTAATTGATCATTATCAACTACAAAATCTTCAACACCTGTTACAATCACTGTTTGAGGTGAATTCCAATTGACAGGTGTGAATGTCAATGTTGTGGGTGAAATACCTGCTTCATCTGCGCCACCTGAAGTCAACGTGATTGTTACAGTATCTGTTGGTGGATAATTCAGAACAAATGTCATATTATCTGTAGTACCTTCTGTAACTGAAGGTGTTGTTGGATTGATTGTGTATGGTCCATCAATGCCAGAATCAGTTGTGGTCATTGTAAACGAAGTATTCAAGCCATGAATTGAATCTGTTGGATCTGTTGAACTTGCCACAATGTTGATGTTTGTTTCAACAGGACCATCAATCTCTAAATCTTCAATACCATTCACAGTATAATTCTGAGGTGAATTCCAGTTGACGGGCGTGAATGTCAAGACTGTTGGATCTGGTACAAGTTGTGCTTCACCTACATCATCAGAAGTCAGTGTGATTGTAACTGTTCCGGCTGGAGCCGCATCAAGAACAATTGTACCTGTATAAGAACTACCTTCAGCAACAGAAGGATTCGCATCATCTAAAGTAACACTACTTTGACCACTATCTGTTGTATTGACTATAAAAGTATTTGTTTCACCATCTTGGATGTCCGTAGGGTCGGTACTGGTATAAGTCACTGTAATATTCGTGTCTTGAAGTCCATCGACTATGTAATCCTCCACTCCAGTCAGGGAAAGATTCTGCGGAACATTGTACGACCCTGGTGTAAAAACCAATGGCGAACCTATGAGAACTTCGTTTGTATCTGTCGAAGTAAGAGTGACGGTGACCACACCATTCGGCATATCATTCAGAACAAACGTATAAGATGAATTATCACTTTGACCTTCAGGTATTGTTGGTGTTCCTCCGCCAATTGTGAAGAGTGTTCTGCCTGAATCTAAAACATAACCTACTAAATTTCCAATTCTTCCATGAACGAGGTCTGATGTATTTGTTGATGAGATACTAAAGGCAATGCCAGTAGTTGTATTTGAATCGGTGGGAATGTTGATGAAGTCTTCTACCGCAGTCATGACAATTACTTGAGGTGTGCTGTAATTGGCAGGAGTGAATGTCAATGAAGGACTATTGACTGTAATTTCAGAGGTATCACCAGAAGTAAAACTGATTGTCACTGTTCCTGAAGGAGCAGAATCAAGAACTATTGTTGTTCCTGTATGTGTGTTTCCTTCTGTTTCGGTGAATGTAGGATTGACAACTGTGACGCCTGATGGTACACTCGGGATTCCTGGTGTGATTACAGGAGGTACATAAGTACCGCCACCACCGCCACCACCGCCAGAATTACAAGTTCCCGTTGCTTCACAAGAATCCGCTCTTGGAAAATCTACGTCATAGATAATAGTACCTTCTTCAGGAAGTTGGTCACAACTAATAAATGAAAAGGAGATCATAATGAGTGAAAGTAGAACAATCAAGCTTCTCATGCGTTACCTCTATTGAATGAATTTGTGAAAGTAGGTCATACCCATATTTAGTTAGTGGGTAAAATATTCCCTGTTCGTTTCAATATTGTAACATAAATTCAATAAGATGTCAATAACTAATCGATAGGATTTGTACTTTCAATCGGTTGCAAATTATCATCAAAAATCACCATTCGATTGGCGCCATTATTATCAGTGATAGAAAATTGCTTGTGTTGTGACTGACCGATACCCATCAGTGTGAGGTCATCCCTAATTAGAAGAAGTGAATATCGATCTCCATCAATCTGAATCAAACGATTATTATATTCGTCAGCTTTGATGGCGTTTCCGACACCGTTATAACTGGAGATATAGTTGATGTCCCCATTATTATCATTCCAGAAACGAAAGGCAGCATTGTTAGTTTGGTCATAATTCTTGTTGGCACGACCGCAGGTGTACAGAGTTCCACGTCCATCATTATCATCGTCTTCTAACAGATGAACGGTTTCATATCCAACGGCAATATCAATTATGTTTGATAGACCAGACACACGTTCAGGTGAGAGAACTTGAGAATTATCGGTTGAACACTTGATTTTACCCGAACGATTTTCGCCCCAACCGTAAACAGTCCCATCAGACATCAAGGCAAATGTATCATTATAAGTACCATCAATCATTGTAGCAGTATTCGTAGGCAAAGAAACTTGAACAGGCGTTGAAGAATCTCTATCTAATCCATCTCCAAGCTCACCTTTATCTCCATCACCCCAACACCATACTTGTCCATTCGACAACAACGCACAGGCATGTTGTATACCAACGGCAATTTGAGTTGCTGTATTGATCCCGGAAACAAACACACCTGTTGAACCAGTTTCATCTGTAGTTGTACCATTTCCAAGTTGACCTACATGATTTCTGCCTTTCGCAAGAATCGTGCCGTCACTTAGCAAATAATAAACTGCTTTTAAACTATGTCTCATATCAACAATGGTTGTGCCACCTGGTATGTTTGTAGGTGTGGTCTCAGTATTATAACTATCCCAGAACAAGGAAGAATTATTTGTGTGAAAATGATAAACACTACCATTATCTAAAAGAGCAGAAATCTTATTTGAACCAGCACCGACCACTGAAGCATTTGAAATACTATCTGCATGAACTGAATTTTGCTCACCAAAATTGCTATTCCTTGGAGAGAAATAAATTTCAGCATTTCCGCCCTCAGAAGGTGACCAGTTGTTTCCTCGCACCCAAAGTTCATTATCTCGATTGATGTATACTAAAGTGTTACCATTGATCGAAGTTGATCGAAAACGAGCATTGAGTGGTTGTACATTTGCTGTTGCTGCTACTGAGCTTGGACTACTGCTACCATTTCGATTGTTTGCAAGAATGACAAAATGATGATAATTTGTAACGTCTAAGTTCGCCAGAAAGTAAGATGTTTGATTATCAACAGCATTGATCACATTATTACTTGCTGTTGGTGCGGTTGGTGAACCTTCAAAGCCAGTACTTTCTCGCCAATAGATTGTAACATTATCTGCTCCAGTTGGCAAATTCCAAGACAGGTAGATTGAACTTGCTCTTGCCGTTGCGGTGAGTGTTGGTGTTTCTGGTATGTATGAACAGCCATCATATTCCATACAAATGGTTCGAACTTGGTCAACAGACTTTGTTTCTGAATAAACACGGACATCATCAATGTATCCTTTCCAGAAACGATTTGTCCAACCTTCATCTCGGTTTATACCAATTGCTAAACCAAAGAAATCAGCATCAAAATTTCCAGTATTTGTCGAATCAACTACAACACCATCTTTATATAAAACAGCATCTTGTCCTGAATTTGATGTTGCGACAATATGATGCCAAGTGTTTTGAGTTAGTGCGGAAGGATCTCCCGTGTTTGAACTAGGAGATCTAAATCTTATTTGATCTGAATTACCAATATCAAATTGAGATTTTGTAGCATAACTTCCAAAAGGTGAATGAAGGTCTTTGAATCCGGTGTTGAGAGCAGAACTATTTGTTTCCATATCCGCATCAGCAACTGCCATGAAAGAAATTGTGAAGTTGCCAGAATTCAGATTCCCACCAACTGCTGAACTTGTAAACGCACTGGTTGCGTAAATACCTGATGTGCTATCAATATAGAGTGCCTTACCACCAGCACAACCAGCAACATAATTGAAAGTTGTATTTGATGGATGAACATTTGTCAGGTCATACACATTGTTCGCATTTTTATCAAGCAAATCTTCACCATTGTTTTCAAAGGGATAATGAACTTCAAGTGTTGGATCTGAAGGTGAAGCAGAAGGTCCTGTTGATGTACAACCAGGCCAAGGTGTTGTTGGTACACCATTTAGAGAATTTGACATTGAAGATTCTGCGGCAGAAACAAAAGCAGTTACACGATAATAATAGGTTAGGCCACTATCAAGTCCGCTATGATAGTATTCTGTGATGCCTGTACCAATCGTAATATAACTATCTGAACCTGTGTGTTGATCATCTGTTGTACGATAATACAAACGATAGCCACCATCTTCACCAGCAAATGCTTGCCAAGAAATATAGTTTTGTTGAATGCCTGCGGTGACATTATCAAGCACAGGACCTGGCGCATCATTATCTTCTGCTGTGATATTTTTACTTTTCTGTGACAAACTTGCGTAGCCAGTTGTGTCGGCAGTACCGCCATTGGGATCAATATAAACTTTCGAAGTTACGTTACCATCATCATATAGATCATCAACAGCAGCAACACGAACAACTTGTGTGTTCATATGATTTGATGGTGTAAACGTCAATGTTGGTCCATCCAACAAACTGAGTTGTGTTGAATCTTCTAAACTGAAATCAACTAAAACATTTCCATCTGGTCTTGAATCAAGATATAAATTCAAAGTGATATAATAAGTGATACCAGAACCGCCTTCTGTAGCAACACTATCACCTCCTAAAATGCTATATTTGAATTCTGTATTATCATCATCAACAATTGAAATGTTTGCCGTTTGTGTTCCATTCTCTGAGGCACCATCACCACCACTAACACCTGACATGTTTATATAAATGGTTTCATTATCTTCATCAAGATAATCACCATATACATTTAGAGTAGTTGTGCCTGTAAGAGAACCGGCAGTAATTGTAATTGTGGATGAAACAAAAGCATAATCTTTATCAATGTTTGCCGTTCCCGTTGATATAGCAGCATCAGCCGGAGCAGTCGAAGCTGACAAAGTGACAGTGGTATTTGTTGTAGCAGTTTGGCTTTGAGTTGCTGTAAGTGTGATTGTCTGTGAACCAGTATCTCCTTCTGTGACTGAAGTGATATCTGCTGATAAGTCAACAAGAATGCTGGTCGTTGTATCATTGGCACGATTTGATTGACCACTCACTCCATAAGCATTGTTTGAAATCAGATAATAATAGTAAGTAGTTCCTGGCGTTATTCCTGTATGTGAATAAGATGTACTAGTGACTACTGGTGAAATCGCACTGAAGGATGAATTGTCTGTGCTAAAGTAAACTGTATAGTTATCTGTATTGGCACTTGCCGACCAACTGAGATCAATTTGTGTTGTTGAAACAGCAGTTGCTGATAAGTTCGAAACAGGAACACTTGGTGGTTCATTACCTGAATCCACCACTGTTGCTATTGTTTGTGCGGCAGCACCATTGTAAAAACTATCAACAGAACTACCAGCCAACGTGATTGTTACAGTTTGATTACCATCAGTTGCATTATCTTCAACTGCTGTTAGATTGATCGTTTGTGCTGTGCTATAATTACCAGAACTGAAGACAAGTGTGGTAGGTGAAACTAAAATCTCACTACTATCATTATCGGTAATTGTGACCGTCACATTTGCTGTGGGTTCTGTATCAAGTTCAACATCAAAACTATCACCTGCTCCTGATTCAGTGACCGTGTTGTTTGTTGAAATGGTGAAACTGAAGCCCGCAATGTCATCATTTGTGATCGTAATTGTTTCTTGTTGTGTACCACTTTCAGTGGCGTTATCACCACCAGTAACATTATCGATATCAACAACAATTGTTTCATTGTTTTCTTGAATACGGTCACCAACAATTGTAACAGAAGTTGTACCTGTTGTCGAGCCTGCGGTAATGAGAATTGTTGAATTATCTAAGGTGTAGTCAGTGCCATTATCAGAAGCAGTACCTGAGGTGGAGAGATTGACTGTTGTGTTTGTAGTTGATGTGGCACTTTGTGTTGCGGTAATTGTTTGACTTTTTGTGCCTGAATTTCCTTCAGCAACGGATGCAGTTGCGGTAAGTGTAACAGTTGGAGCGCCTGAGGTAGTGATACTTGCCGTGTTTGATTGTGTACTTGGACCGGTTGAATTGTTTGCTATAACATAATAGTAGTAAGTTGTCGATGCGGTTCTACCAGTATGTGAGTAGGTAGTTCCTGTGACATCAGGAACTATTGCACTAAAGGATGAATTATCTGTACTGAAATGAATTGTATAATTATCAGAACCTGTGATTGCAGTCCAACTGAGATCAACTTGATTTGAATAAGGTGAGGTTGCAGATAAATCTGTTACAGGATCTGGCGCAGAACTACCGGAACCACCACCGGAATCACTATTATCATCTTTTGGTAGTTCAATGTCATCATAGATAATTCGACCCTCACATACTGGGCCGATACAGATTTCACAACTGGTGAATGTAAATGATATAATTGATAAGAATAAAATATAAAAATACTTCATAAAATAGCTGCTCTTAAAATTTCAAAATTAAACACCTCCAGCAGAGCAAAAATCGGCAATTAAACGAATCACAACATCTTGTGAACGATGACTGTCGATGATTACATCACCCAATAACATACCACGAAATTTTTTACCTCTTGCCGAAATACTTTCAGCTTCCATCATTTTTTTTGCAAAGTCAATCCATATAACTTGTCGAAAATCACCAATACCTAAAGTCTCTTTTGTACATTGTCGTAAATAAGACATATGTACAAGTGGTTCAATTCGTATTACAATTTTATTATGATGAAATCCAGATATCGCTGCCCTCTTTTTACTTTCATCTAAAATATAAAAAGAACAAACAGGATAAAGCAAACATGTTTCAAACCGAAGTTTTGGTAATTCAATTCTTGTATGAGAAGAACTATTTGCAATTGTTGGAGCAAAACTAAGGATACTTAGAATTCCGATCAGTATTATACTCTTTTTGAATTTGAACTTTTCGATCATAAGCGGTTTGTTCATCCTTTGCATCTGTAATAAAAAGAACTGCTACTATAAAAGCTATAATTGCTAACATAAAAATATTTAATGATATTAGTCGCATTTGACATAAGCCGTATCAATGCACGACTTACCTGAATATTTCCAACCAATGAAAAATACAGTTGAATTATATTGAGTGAGAAATCCGGCATCATTTCCAAAATCCATACGAACTTTATTTTGCATATTCATACGATGCCAGCCTATTGTTAATCCATCTTCAATTTCTAGGATCGTGAGAAGACCGATACCATATAATAGGTCAAGACCAAATGTTTGAGGATATTCATCTACTCTACCATCAGAAAAAGATTTTTCTCCGCTGAAAACATCAAGACCAAGTCCACCGAAGAGGTCACCAGAAACTATAAATTTTGTTTCGTCGAAAAGTTTATATCCTCTACCGTAACCAATATGATATGTGAATGGATGAAGAATTGTGAGATTATTTTTATGAGTTGAACCATCCGCACCATCGTAGGTATCAATAAAATCAGTTTTCAATAATGAGACACCTCTTGTTCTTTCAAAAGAACTTTTTTGTGTATCTACCTGATATTCATACATACCTTCGTATGTGATACCTTTTGTTCCTTCATCAATTTGATATTTGTCTTCTTGATAAACACCGGACGCTTCTCCCCAACCAAACCAGGCTCTCTGGTCTAAACTTACATCATCTGGTCTTAGAAATCCCGATAAACATCCATTGAGAAACAGAACTAAAACACTAAGAACACCAATCGATTTTACTTTCATAAAGCCTTGCATGTCCATTAAATAACATTATTTCAGATACATTTTTATTATCAGCATATATGTCGGCAACTATGCGAAAATATTTCCCCCTCGATATATTTCGAAGCTCAATTGTTTCTGCTTTATTTAGCAAAAATCGAATAAAATCTCTTGCTTTATAAGCTAACTCTTTCTCTTTATTACATTTTCCACGAATCTCTGGTGTATCAATACCTCGTAAGCGGACGGGCAATTTTTGCCCAAAGACATCGGGAAGATTTGCTATATTAAATTTACATGTATCACCATCATAACAGGAAACATATTCAATATAATCAAAAGCATCTGTTGATGCATATGTTTGCGGTACAGCATGGCATTGTGCCGCAAACATAAGCAACAATCCAATAACGTATTTGTTCATATTTACCTTAATTATAAGCTATAGAATTCACGGGCAAGAGCAAGTTCTGGAGGAATGATCATTGCATATGCTTCTGAACCAACAGAAACTAAACGGATGCCAGCACCATTGACTGCGGCTAATTTTGCCTTACTATCAGGACTAAAATATTTGCAAAATTCTCTCGCACTATTGTTTGCATCATTAGCTGAAGCAAATAGATAACCCTCTTGATCATCTGGATTTTTATGAAAGATAACTTTCCATGAATTTTCTTCTGTCAGCTTTTGACCTTTTTTCATATTATTTTTTATTTTTCGTGAGTGATAGTTTTGGTTTATCGTCTGCGCCACTTGATAATAACTTATATAGTTTCTTTTGATAATCATTTTTATTCAACTCTGGATCAGTTGCGACTTCAAGTGCATATAATAATTCACCCAAAACTCTACGAAAAGTTTCAAACTTCTTTTCATAATCCTGACCACCAAAATAACGAACTTCAATTCGTTCTGATTTCGATCTTCTCTTTGAAGCATTATCAAATGAATAGTTCTGTAGATTCACGTTTGAATATTTGTCATTGATAAAACGAGTTAAGCTTTGTAGATATTTGACACCATGAAACATTTTATTTTTTATAAGTGTATTAACATATGCCTGGTCATCACCACCACTTAACATACCAACTTTTCTTTTATAATGTTTTCTCAAGTCAGACAGAACACTACCAATATAATCGGCATCTTTACGATCACCAAAAAGCTTTTCAGAATTAAATTGTCCTTCATTTGAATAGATGATAAACTTTACAGGATCAAACTCTTTCATTCTTTCAGGTGTTGTTGAGATATTGATATGTAGTCCGCATTGAGCATTTCGTTTATCACCACCTTTACCATCTTGATCTTCTGTATGGTGAGATTGTGTGTTACCGACTTTACGAATATACTTGAACATTTCATCAGTTGCTTTCAAGGTTTGTTCTGGCGTCATAACTGGTGAAACAAATTCAATACCACCTAAAGTTGAAAGAACAGATAAGTCTGGTAGAATTGTCCACTTAGTCGGATCAGAATTCTTACCTTTCACAATTACTTTGTAATCTCGTATGAAAGAAGGAATTGCATTGTCTTTTTTATAGTATTTTAAAATCTCTTTGTCAATATCAGCACCTTCTGTTTGAACTGCCTTGATGATCACATTCATATATTGCTGCAGGACTTTGTTCTCACCTGCATATTTTTCAAAGATGTCTCTTCGAAAATCACCATGAGCCATATATTTTTCTGATTTTTCTAATGCAGAATTAATATATCGGTATGTTAATTCAACCAATTCTTTTTCATTAATACCATTTCTTTTAAAAAAGCCAAACAAAACTGAGCGGTTAGCTTTTGAGAAATCATCCATAATTTGTTCAGGTGTTATAATCTTTCGATTCGGAGATGCCTTTGAAGTTTTATTCTTCATGACAATCTTAACATTTTGTTTTTTGGTTTCATTAATTAGTTCAACATAATCAGCCATGACTAATACTTCTTTTGTTGATGGACGATTATTTTCTCGTACAAAATCTTCATTATAAAATTCAAATTCAAGACCAATCTTAAAATCTTTGTTTGCGAACACTCGATTGATTTGTTCTTTTTTAATACCTTCAAGTAGAAATTCGTGAAAAGCTTTCATATTTTTAATTTAAGTGTGTTGATTGTAAATCTCTATCTTTTTCTTTTTTATATTGCTCTAATGCATCTTCACCAAACAATAAAGTTTGTAGTTCACCATTCATTGTTTTCATTGCAACAAAACCATCAATGTGAGTTAAGCGCAATGGCATAAGTTCTTTAGTAAAAACTGAAGCAGTTAATGGATCACAGTCAAACATATTGACATATAATCCTAAAGATTCATCTGTATATAATTCCAATAATAATGGCAAATGTTTAAACAAGGCTATTCGTGCAACTAGATTGTTAGGTGTTTCTTCATTATCATACAGTTTATCAACACCAACAACCTGCATTTTTCTTGATTGAATATATGCTACAGTTTTCTGAATGTAAAGTTCGTATTCTTTTTTGGTTTGCATTTAAGCGAAGTTTAAATATTAAAAATAGGGATGCCGAAACATCCCTGAATAATAATATTTATGTTAATTTACAGGAGAGTGTTCAACAACAAATTCTTTACCCTTCAGTTGAACAGTATTAATTGATGTGCGATGTACGGTGTGACCATTGAATATTTTGCGTTGACTTTTTTCTCTTTCATATGCGTTCTTAGCAATAATATATTCTCGTATAAAATCACTACGAACAATATCTGTTTCTTGAAAATGAATAGTTTTAAAACCATTCATTTTCTTTGAAATTTCAAAAAAGTCTTTGAGTCCGCTTTCATCTTGGTCTAGATCCATTTGGAAGAAATCACCAGCCATAACTAAGGCTGAATTTTTTCCTAACCGAGTTACAACACTATGAAGTTCATTGAAACCAAGATTTTGAATTTCATCAACAAATAGTACTGTATGGTCAATGGTCGTTCCTCTCAAAAAAGATGTTGAACAAAATTCAACAATACCTTTCTTTTCAAGAATTTCCCAAGCATCATCTCGACGGAAAAGTTCATTTACAATTGACACATAAGGCCGCTTGTAAACTGCAATCTTTTCTTCTTCTGTTCCTGGCAAGAAACCAATATCTCTTGAGGGTACACAAGAACGGCAGATTAGAACTTTATGTAAAGATAATTGCGGGTCAAACACTGCCTCTAATCCAAGAAATATCGATAAAAAGGATTTGCCTGTGCCGGCTGTTCCCATTGATATAATATTGTAACCATCATAAAATGCTTCGAATAATGAGTTCTGTGCATTATTCAATGGTTCAATTGTTTTCAGATTCAAACTATTCTTGAATTCAGAAGATTGTGCTTTCTTTCTTGACATAAGTAACTCCGTAACTTTATGTATAAGAATTACTCAGGTTCTTTTACTCACTCAGTAATGATCAAAAAGACCTGAGTGAGATTAATAAGTATTGTTAACCAAATCCTCCTGTTGAGTTATATAGTGTTAATTTGAGCGCCTGGTACATTTTTCTTAATTTCTTTTAATCGGTCTCGAAAGCTATCCGTAGGCTTTCTTCCGGCTAAGGAAAAACTATCGTATCCGATTAAAGGTGATGCAGGCTTTAGTTGTAGATTGCAATCATTGCGATCACACTCTTCGTTGTTAGTATTATTTCTTTCTGCAACTTTTCGGAAAAGCTCGAAAGATTGGTCACATTTTTCACAGTAGTAATCATAAGCTGGCATTCTTTTCTCCACTAAGAATTGATAAATACTTTAACATAATTTATATCAATATTTAGTTTTTAATTTTTTCAAAATAATCAAATGAAATCTTTTCGTAGTTTTATTACCGAGGCTAGACGTAATCCCGAACAGAATGTGAAGCAGTTTCCTGTGCAAGCATTAGAGAAATATAAAGATAATGATGATATCTTTATTACTTTTATTACAAATGCAAAGGACTTTACTGAAACAGGTAAAGATGATTACAATGCTGCTCAAGTAGGTCTGAATACAAAGTCAAGATATAATACACCAAATGGTATCTATACCTATCCGATGGTTGAAGTGTTTCACCACTATGTTCCAGGAAAAGGTTGGAAAAGATTCAATGTGCCATTTGCTGGTCATATGCCAAAGATTGCTGTACTTCAGCGTAAAGGTAAAAATTATATTGACGATGTTGGTTCTGGTGAATATTCAAATGCTAAACTTGCTGGTGATACTGAAAAGATTGCAAAATATACCACTCAAAAACTGATGAAGATTTTGAATGTCAAGAATGAGCATTTAATTTTCTTGATCGTTTGTGCCACAATTCGTTATGCATTTACTCGAGCATCAAATGATCTACCAGGAATGCAATTCTGGAATGCATCAAGATTGTGTTCAGCATTAGTTGCTTTGGCTCATGAAAAGAAATCACTTACTAGTAATGTAACTGCTGGTGAAAAAGGAGCATATCAAAGAAACTTCCGAATTGGTGAAGATATGCCAAGAATGTCAGCATGGTGGATTTATGGTTCAAAAGAAGATGTTGAACAAAACTATGATCCTGATAAACCACAAAGAGTTCCGGCTGAATTGTTAAGCAAGGTGTTCACTAAAGTTCAAAAGATGAAAGGCGATAAAGCAGAGATGACTGCCGCACATATCTATGAACCATCTGGTGATAAGAAAGAAAAGGGCAAAACAAATCCATTTGCAAATGCTTGGGCAGTTTTATTGGCAAATATTGGTTATGATTCAATTGCTGATCGAAGTGGTAAGAGAGTGATTCATCCTGCAGAACCAATTCAAGCAGTTTTCTTGGCAAGAAGAGGATACAAAGTTCTTGAGATTATTGAGAACAAAACATATGAAGATAAAAAACCACCTATTGTAAAATACCAAGAAGAAAAAACGGATGAAGGTAAAGCTAAATTTCTTCAGAAGGTTGAGAACGGTGATATCGTTCAAGGACAAGAGAGTGTTAGTCTGTGGCGTTTCTTCGAGAAGCTAAGAAATCAAAGTATTATAGTGAGCGGAGACGTTCTGAAAATATTAGCAAAATTAGAACCACATACAGTCAGAGACTTTTACCGCACAGGGCATATGAAAGAAGTAATCAATAATTGTATGAAAATTGCGCTCAAAGAAAAACCTGATACTTTAACTGTTTATCTATCAAAAGGGCCTGAATGCAAAATTACACCAGAAACAATCATCTTTGGTCTTGAAGAATTAGTTCGTCAGAAAGGAAATCGTGATCCTAAGAGTGTAGGTTCACCATTGCTTGATATTCGACAGTCACTAAGAATGTATGAAAACAAATGGAACAAACAAGATGAAAATGTGATTCAAGCATTCCGTGCCGCAAAACAACGAGCAGAAAAAGAGGGACAAGAATATGTTAATTCACAAAAAGACACATGAAAACATTTAAAGAATTCCGAGTATATATAGAAGAAGCCTGGTAAGATACCATTTCAATAATTGTAGAAAGAAATAAAAAATGATAACAAACTTTAAAACGTTTCTATTAGAGTCGCCTGAATATAATCGTGGTGATGTTGCTGAAGCAATCTTTGCATCAGCACTTGCAGCAAGATTCTTGGTGAAACCAGAACAAAAAGTTTCAAAAAGTGATGTTGAAAAAGCGTTAGACCGTATCATGATTCAACATAAAAAAACTGAAACAAGAAAAGATCGAGATAATGTTACAGTTGATACTATTGAATTAGATATTAGCATACCTCAAAAGGCAACTACTTATCTATCTTCAAAGAAAAACTGGCCTCAATTTTCTGATATCTTTGACGCCTGCATTGAGTATGTGAATACAACTCGCCGATTAAACTTGCAGGCAAAAGTTTATTATATGAACAATAAAAAAAATAAGATTGAAGTCAAAGGTGAAGGTACAAAAGATCAAAAAGGTACAAAAGTTGATATTGCACTTGTCTTTGATGGTAAACGATCAAAGAATCAAATTTCATTGAAGACTAAAGGTGGTGAACAGTTCGGTCAGGTTAGTGGTGTGTCATTTGATAAACAACATACATTATGGCGAGAAGGATTTGATATTGATATTGCTTCATTAAAATCAGAGTTTATTCGAAATATTGGTGACTTTAATGAGAAGATTGAATATGAAACAAGAGCAGATCCACAACTTGAAAAACAAAAGAGTATGCTTCGTAATGCAATTAAACCAATGTTTACAAAAATTGTAAGCAAAATAAATCAGTTATCAACTTCTGGTGAAATTGACCTTGTCGAACATTTGATTAAATTTATTCGTAAACACATGACAAAAGATGAACATCAGTATATTGAATTTGTAAAGATTGATAAAAAGAAAGCACAATCTTTAAGGTTTGAAAAGAAATTTGAAAAAAATATTCGTAAGTTTAATTTCACAGCACACGCAAAAGTCGAGGGTGATCCAACAATTATTATTCGTGAAACAACTAATAATAAACCTTTGATTCAAATGCGTTATAAAATCGAAGCTGCAAGCAGTACAAAGGCGGGTAAAAAGATCTATAAAGTTTATCCGAGAACTTTATTTGAACTTCCTACAGATAGTATTCTTTTTGACCTAGGATGATATGAAAACATTTCGAATTTTTCGGCATCAATTGCGAGAAGAAATAAAAGATATTCAAAGGTATATTGATACAGTTGACAATGATAAAACAAATTATTATTTTTATATCAAAGATAAAGAGAATGATTCTGATATCATCAAAATAACAATTATGTTAACTGCCGAAAATATGAAAGAATTTCAAGAGGAAGACTTAAAACGGCAAATCAATAAAGATTTAAAATCTGCCGTAACAAAGTTTGATGAAATCGGGCTGAAAGATAAAATGTCAGAAATTGCTTTTGAAATATTGCATTGGTTTGAAAAAAATATTTTAAGAAGTTGAACTTGTATTTGCAGTTGGCTTCTTTCTCCTTGTTGCTGGCTTTTTAGCCGGTGTTTTCTTTGCCGCTGGCTTTCTTCTTGTTGTTTTCTTCACAGGTTTTTCTTTAACCTCTGGTTCTGCTGTCACAGGTTCTTCAACCGGGGCAGGTTCTGCTACAGGAGCCCGAACTTCTTCAACTGGTGCAGGTTCTGGCGCTACTGGAGTACCAACTGTCTCAAGTGGCCAATCATAAATCTTTTCAATAACTGTTCGAGTGATTCCAGGAAAACTTGTAAGCTTTCGATCTTTAACTTCACACAATAAAACAACTTCAGATGGATCTAAATTCTCAATAAGATCTAAAAAAAGTCTTTCTCTTTTCATTGAATTGAGATGTGCCGTATTATTATTGATAAACATTTCAATTTGCCGGCGATTTGCATATAACAAATGAGCATTATATAATGATGCTTCTCCTGAGACTGTTTCTGGTTTACCTTCGGGCAAACCTGTAATCATAACATCTCTACTAAAAGTAAGTTCAAGCAACAAATCAACCATTGCATTTCGATTTTTCTTTAATGTCTGAACTTTTTCAAGATGAGTCGGTGCGTCTGATATCTCTTTAAAAATAATTGGTAATGGTTTTAACATAGTAATACCTTAAAAAACTTTAATTGCACAAAATTTATCAGTTGAACGATACTCATTGTTTTTAAGTTCAACTTTTTCCTTGCGTGAAACGTGAACATCTTTATCAAGTTTTTTCAATGTTCTTGCATTTGTAGTATTGCAGATATGTGAAACACAAGATTCAAGACCTTTTCCATATGAAATGATTCTTGTTGCTGTATCTACATTTGTTATAAAACTTGAGCGAGTATTAAATCCTCGTTCTGACGTTAGTTGATATAGGGCTCTTTTATCATCAGATACAACATATAATAATTTTGCTCCAATAATTTTAATTAGATCAACTGATTTACACTCGAAAGCTTTACTTTTAAATTTTAATTTAGAGACTTTTTCTTCAGGTGTACGGACCTTTTTCTTTCTCTCTTTTCGTTCTTTTCTTTCAGAGGCTGCATTAAAACTATCACAAATATCTTTCATTTGATTGATAATCTTTTTTTGCTGCCTTGCAGTTAAAAAAGAATATGCTTCTTGAACATCTTCTTCTTCTTTTGCCAATTCAAGCCAATATATATGGTCCTTTTGAATAATCTCCGAAAGTTGCTTTGTGTGTTTTTTTGTTAGATTAAACACTGACACAATTGAATCACCAGAAAAGGTCTGTTTACCTTTTGTATCAAACATCAAATCAATTTGATCATTCATATAACTTAAAGCATTATCAAACTCTCTTTCTGATTTACGATCAGGCGGTGGTGTAAATTCTGCTTCTGCTAATTTTAATTTATATGATTTCTGAATACAAAGTTCATTATCAAGGCTATTCAAATATCTTTGAAGGTCCTTTTCAAACTTTTCTGGTATTTGATTATTATTTGTGAGAATTCTTGCAAGCCAGCAATATGTTAATTTAATGAAAGAAAGTTTTCGAATAATACTTTTCGTACTGTCTTCTGTTACATACTGCAAAAGAAATTCTTTAGCATCTTTTTCAGAATAATTTATACGATACCAATTATAGAAATGACAAAGTTTCCATTCATCCATGATTTGTGATTCTGGCTCACGAACAACAGCAACATTTTTTCGCTTTCTCATAATATAAACTCCAATTAAGAAATTTCAATTAATGATTTCTTCCAATCTGGTGTTAAACAATGTTTTGCAATACACATAAAATTTGTTTTTGTTTCATAGATTCCTTCTCCTACAATTTGATCAATTAGAAAAGGTTTATCTTCAAAAACACAAACATCACCATTTTCATCAGTTGCGCAATACTTTGCCCATTCTGGTAGATTAAAATTCAATTCCATTACTGTCATTGTACCTCCTCTTTAACTTCGGATGAAAGCAACAAGTCAGTGTAATTTTCACCATTGTTACAGTGAACAAATAAAATTTTAATGTACTGTTGATTAAATATATCTTCTGGAATTGCTCTTACGAAAAATTTCAAACCTTCGTATGTTTCAAAGGCACGGGAAAATACCCAATATTCATTCTCTTTCCACTTAGCAAAAACTGCATACAGACCAACAACACCACCGCTTTCAATTTCCATTTCTTCACGATTCCATTTGTATTCAGTCAGTTTTTCTACACTTACTTTAAATTCATTATATGTCATTATAAACTCCTATATTTTTACCTCTTTTTATCTGAATCATGATAGCGAAGATCCGCTACCGGTATTCCGTATAATATTCTTGGGTTACTATTTATATGATTCGGTCTAAACAAAATTAAGAATTTTTTATCCGCAAATCTTTGTAGCCATGTTTTACCACTCATAATTAATTTCGAAACTCTTCTTGAATCAGCATAATCTAGAAACTCACTTCTGTCAAAATCTACAGCATACTCTACACCATTATAATATTTTGTATATGGAAAAGTTATTGGTGACATATCAGGCATAACATTATTTGGCCATCGGTCATACTTGATTTTAATTTTATGCTCCGTACCTTTTACGCCCCAAAAACGGTCTTTTAGTTGTGCATCGTATACAACTTGATCAGCAAAGAAAGTATATGAACTTTTTTCAAGTTGTTTTTGGTCTTCTTGATACCAAAGGTTACCCCACTCATCTGAACTAACTGCTGCTGGAACATCACATATTCTTTGAGAAAAACGAATGTTCTCAATAGCATTTGAAATGATCCAGGTTTTTTCAGATGCTGAATATCCATCAGTCACATACAAATCAGCACCATAAGATCTACCCATATAGTAATCTCGCATTACAATTTGTTCCTTTTTCTCAATGGTTCCGTCAACATTTTGAATACCGGTATCTGAGGCAATATCTGCCTGAACACTGGCATTATAACGATTAACGGCGCCACTTACAGGACCAACTGTATCAAGTGTACCCACTTTAAAAGCAACTTGGCTAATAAACTGAGTTCTTAGATTAAACAAGTAAACCCGACTATTGTCGGGTACTTTAAATGTTATTTGATCCTTTGCAAACCGAGTTGGATATTCAATATTTGATACACGGACTGAAGTCATTTTAGATTATTGGTTAAATTGTGTTCTAGAATTATTTGGAAAAAATGCTGACAAATTTTTATTATTCAATGTTGTACAAGTTTTTAGATAGTCTGTAAACAAAGGAACTTCTTTAGCAGTTTTTCGAGTAAACTCATATTGAAATTCTGCTTGTTGATTTTTATCACGATAACTATCCATCACACAAGAACAGATAAATGCAGAAGAGGCATAGGCAACTTGCTGGGGTAACCTCTCCTGATAGAACCTCTGATTCATGATGTTCACACAAAAGGTCATGAATTGTCCAATCATTGCTGTGGGATATGGAACTTTTGGGAAACCTTCTGGTGAAAGTTTTGATGCATCAAATGCTAATTCTTCTTCTTTAAGTAATTCTGGTTTTAGATCTGATAATCCTTTTGGTGCTTCTTCTTTTTCTTCACATTGTATACACGGCACCTCATATCCACCTTCATGGCTATCTGCAAAAACTGGTGTTGAAATCACAAACAGTGCTGCAATTGAAATGATGAATTTTTTCATATTATTAGTTCCTTTTATTTAAGTTATCTCATTCTTATTTATATTTATCTAAGAATGAGGAGAAAAAAAAGAGGGAAAAATTCCCTCTTTTGGTTTATTTTATGCTGCTTCGGCAATCTCAGTGTTTGCGGCAGCTGGTTCTACAAACAATCTTTCGCAGATACCAACTTCAAGATTGCGCTTGGCTCGAGTCACTGCAACATAGAATAAATTCTGTTCCATCACTGGTGCTTTCTCAAAGGGAATTGCTATACGAATTCTTCTTCCAGCAGCATCAATTTCAGAAGTATAGAAGGCATTCTCAGCATCATCGGAGATGCGAACTGAATTCCATTCTTTGCCTTTTGACTTGTGCATTGTGGTGATTACCACTGCATTATCAGGAAGGTTTTTCTGAGTTGCTTTGATCTCATGGATAACATCAAGTGCTTTGTCAAAGCCACCCATCTTGTCAATCACTTTCATGGCTGTTTTCCATTCTTTATTTAGTAATTCCTGCTCTAGCTCGGCTTCAAAATCAATCATGTTCCGGATGCCTCTCAGGTCAGGATGCTGAACATCACTGGTGCGGCCTTCATTTAAAGAAACGAGGTCAGCAATCATTTTGAAACCTTCGTTGTCAACACCACCCTCAAGAACAAACTTGGTGTCTGTTTCGAGCAAGTTGAGGGCTTCTGTCAAACATCCCATGTTGCTGCGGCAAAGAATCGCTGAAGTATCTTCTTCTTTGACATCTTCGAAACCTTTCAGGCGAAGGTCGGTCATATGCTGAAGCAACAAGTTTGCCTTGTCGGCAATCTCTGGCAAAAAGCGGAAAGATTGTGTCAAGGTGAAAACTTGTTCTGTTTGCATTTCTTTCAAATAGTCTTTTGCACCACGAAACTGGTAGATAGCTTGGTTGTTATCACCAACAGCAATTGTACGAGCGGTGAAACGTGAAGCAATATCACTGAACACAGGATTGATATCTTGTGCCTCATCAAGCAACACAACATCTTCTGTGACAGGCACTTCGTTGTAATGCATTTGAACAAGCTTGACATATGCATCATGCAGCATGATATCACTATTGAAGTTGAAAGAAGCAAACAAGCGTCGAGCAATGTTGAGTGCGGACTTCATTCTCTCGACTGTCTCACGAAGAATTGCACTCTCATCCATGTTCTTGCCGTAGCGGCGAACATTGTTGTACATTCTTTCTTCAACATCTTTTGGAATATGATGCATGGTCATTTCAGTATCACGGGAAATCATGAAACGTGTCATGATCTGAAATGCTGGGTATGCAAGGTAGCGGTCGGGGCCAACCAGACCGAGGCGTGTTCCAGTATCTTTCGCAGACATGTAGCCTTTGATGTTGCGAGTCTGAAGACCGGCGCCTCTTGCAAGCTCAAGGCAGAAGCCGTTCTGAGTCTTGACTTTGAGGTTGGTGATGTTTGCCTTGCGGGCTTTGGCTTCAACTTCAACTTTCACTGCTTTGTTGAATGCCATGTAGAGGAAAGTCAATCCGGGATTCTGCAAAACAAGCTCAAGCAGAGTGGAGGTCTTGCCGGTTCCTGCAAGTGCGAGAACTTTGATGTTCTCATCAGTCATGTTGAAATCGTTCAAGATTGCTTGTTGTTCGTTGGTAGGTGTCATTGCGAATCTCCGAAGGAGTGTTGGGTCAGGGAGCGGTCTCGCTCAACATGATCAGATCATATCAGACCAAACAGGAAAGTCAAGAACTTTTTTCAAAAAAATTCAATTGCTGTTGTGATAATCATGAACGCCAAGTAGGGATAAAATATCTTGGCGACCAAAGGTTGTTCTTTGTACATCTCAATAAACTTCATAATTTTCCCTTTCTCTGTTCGAATGGGGTATCCGTTGGCATCTCTCATCAGCTAAACATTGGACGAGACTGACGATCCATGCCAATACCATAGATATCAGAAGACCTGCGATCCACACTGCTTCTGCGGTCTGTACCACCGTCTCTTGGTTTTTCTCTACGAGGAAATTTCCTTCTTGATGACATGCTACTGACTTCTGGATCAGCCCTGCGCTCAAGGCCATACTTGGCTCTTTGCATGTTAAAAGGATATAGAATTTTTAGGAGTTGAATACGAAGAGTTCCTAGAGCATCTTGCAATTCAGAATTTTCTTCTGGACATCTTTTGATTTCTTGAACGATTGTATTTTCACATCGTTCAATTGATTGAACTGCTTCCATCAATTGTTTTCTTTTATCTACTGTCATATGTTACCCCGTAAAGAATTAATCAATTAAATTTCTTTACAGTATTTATAGCACTCTCGAAAGAGTGCCAATAAATTAATCAACAATCATCATTATAACAATGAGTTAACAAGGCATCTTCAGAAACACCTTTAGGTGGATTCTTTTGATACCAAGTTGGCTTTGAATTATCATCATGATTATTAAAGAGAATAAGCTCATCTAAATTATGAACTTCTCCAATTGATGATGCCATGCCATAAATTGCAATATTTGGATTATTAAACAAATTGACAGGCGCACTATTAAACCAACATTTTGAGATTTTAGTTAAGATACCATTAACGTCTGAAATAAAACCATCTCGATTTTTATTAAATTTACTAATAGTATTCACGGACTCAGGTATCTTTTGAAATAACAATACTCTATATTCATATTGTTCAAATGGGTACTTGTCTAGATCATCTGCTAATGATTTAACAAAATTGCGAGGTTGACTAACATCATAATAAAAATAATGAATACCACGTCGAACAACTTCACCATTTGCAGCCACATCAGGCGCCAAATCTTTATAATGCCTACCATCAGAAGTAGCCCAATGCCTTACTGCTGCCTTATCTTTAAAACAACGTATATTAAAAGAAGCTCCTGGCCAAGTAAACATTGCTTTGTTTACAATCTCACTCAATGTATCTGAGGTAAAATAATCACCAAAAACATCCTGAGCAACATTTACAGTTTGTGCATAATGTGGATTGCCGTGAGAATCTTTCTTGATTCTACCTTTTGTCATTTGTGATTGCAAGAAGGTAATAGCATCTTCTTTGTTTGCTTTACCACGGGTATCATGTCCGGAAATATTTCCTTTCATCTGCATATCATCAATCGAAGTCTCAACATCAGATTCATGATCTTTTGTTTCAAGGATATCTGCAATAACATTCTGATGGCCGATTTCACGAAGATAAATCAAACGTGTACGTCCATCAACAACTGTATATTTTTCATCATCAGTTTTATGCAAAATGATTGGAGGTCGCCAAAGTTCCCATCCTCTTTCAAGTTTTCGATGAAGATTATCAATTTCAGGATTCAACTTACCTCTCCACACATGATTTTGTGAAACGTCAGTCGAACCCTCCACTATAATCTTATTCATATCAACTAATGCGGACGGTTGAGTAAGTACTAAGTTTTTGGCTTCAAGGACGTTCACATCATAGAATTCATGATGTGAAACTCTTCGGACTGGATAATGTTCTCTGCTAATACTTGCATCCTCTATGGTAAATATACCTTGTGCTTGTAACATTCGAATATTAACATGTGGGGTATCACTTTCAGCAATTTCTTGCAGCATGGTAAAAGATAATTGGTTTGACATATTAATTCTCCGGTTAAGGATTTAGCTTCGTTTTAGGAAGCTTCAAAAAAACTAAAACATAGGTATAAGAGCCTATGCTCTAGTGTATTGCCGGTGTTGGCAATCTCATGGTGCGCCCACCAGGAATCGAACCTGGAATAGAGGAGTAGAAATCCACTGTTATATCCGTTTAACTATGGGCACGAATTCTTCATCCGTGATTCATCAGTTTGAATATGATATTATCTCTGCTTTTCAAATTATGTTTTGTTTGAAAGAAATCAAGCATGTTTTCAATTTTACGGTCAACTGTAGTTTCCGGAACTTTATGTTCTGTAGATACTTTAATCATCTTATCAATCTGTTGATCCATTGTACGAGCAACTAGTTTTCTTTTACTTTCTCGGCGTTTAGTTTTATCTGACATAATATACCTTTTTAATAATTATTGAAAAAACTTCTACCTTGAACAATAAAATCAGCACCATCACTGAAAGCTTGTTCAGGTGTTGCAATTCTCACCTGCTGTTTTGCATCTGTTTTATCAGTGTTTTTACCTGTACGAATACCTGGACAAATCTTTTTAAGATTTGATTTTTCAACCATTGAAAGTTTTAATTCGTTGGCTGAACAAATCATTCCCCAAAAGCCTCGAGTTTCCATTTCAGTTACAGAATGTTCGTACACTTGTTCTGGTTGTAATCCTAATTTCCACAAACAATCAACATTCGCCCAGCTTGTCAGAACAGACACACCAACAATCTTGATCATATCAACATACTTTGACAAAACATCTAAGGTCGCATCATTGTTTGTCATATGAACGGTGACCATTTCTGCACCGGTATCAATCAAATGTTTGACTACTAATTCAACTGTTCTTGGTGTATCAAACAATTTATAATCTGCAAAAGCAAATATGCCATCTTTGATCACATATGGATAAAGTATATGATTAAATTTAAAACCATAAACTTGTGGTGCAAACTTATCAATAACGTCTTCTGCTTGATCCAATGTAAGATCATCCATTGCAAGAATGGTCTTTTTTAATACATCAATTGATGAGTCTGATTTCTCGTTCATACTTTTCTCTCTTTCTTGCAATATTAAAAAGTTTGATTGCAGTATTTTCAATCATTTTATATTCATATAAACCATTTTTCATCCAATCAGGTATGTTATTTGCACCATACAAGGCACCGGCAATTTGTCCTGCAATTGCACCAATAGTATCTGCATCACCACCAAGATTGATTGCTTTGATGATTGTTGATTCAAAGTCCTTACCATTCTTGACTGCCCACCAGGCAGCTTCGTAACTATCTTTCACATAGCCAGTAGTTTTTACATGCTCACGAGGAATCTTAAAATCAACTTCAAGTGACGGAGCATAACGATAGTAGAACAATTCATAGGCAAATGCACGGGAATATTTTATACATTCTGAACTTCCATGTGTTAATAGTGTTTGTTCTTCTGCTTTTCTTCTTGCCTCTTGTAATGTACAAGATGATATAATCACGGGTGCCATTCTCATCAATGCGCCATTGCCAGATGTATTTGGATCTGTGCTACCTTGATAAGGATTTGCAGTATCTAACATCCAGTTTTCAATCGAAGTCCGGCAAGTATTACCAATATCAAAACAATGGTCAATTGCAGAAAACCTACCAGCTTGATACCAGTCAAGAAAGTTCTGCATTGCTGCAGGTGGAGTCCATTCACCATCATTCTCAATGATGGAATCAGCAAGGGCTAGTGCCATGCTTGTATCATCTGTCCACTGTCCTGCGGCAATTGGAAATGTAGGACTTTTCTGATAGTCTGTGATGAAATTGCCACGGTCTCTCATTGGCATGAATTCAAGTGCTGAACCCATTGCATCACCGATTGCAAGTCCCACCATCATTCCGATGGCGTTCTGCTTTCGCATCATCATTTACTCCATAAGAATTTATTGACTCTTAGATCATAGCAGTTGAATTTATGAATGTCAAGAACTATTTTCGAAAGATTGCCAATACCTCTCGGTTGTTCACAGATGCATTATCATCACTGTTAATACTCTCGTTAGAGTGATAACGTTCATCTTCAGGTATTAAACCACAGCCAAAAATAAAAAGACTAAAAAAAATCAAAATTGAGTATTTCATCTTACCTATAAAAATAATAAAATTATAATAGTGATTGCGGCAACGATTGCTCCTGCCGCACTAACAATTAGAATATATTCTTCGGGCTCCATACGCCTATCTGGGTTTTAATTCCTTAACTTTTTCGAATATATCTAATACATCATTTTCGCTCAACCAACCAATCACAGTATTTTCATCTTCACCCTGAATTTCTTCAACATAAATTTGTTGGTCTTTGTAGTATAATGCCATTTCCCAAAGACCTTTCATTCCACCATAAGAAGTGGCATGGCGAATTACTGATGTTGAATAGCCATTATCAAATCGCTTGATATATTGATCGCCAGAACCATACTTTTCATAAACATCACTACCTTCTTCGAAACGATGATAGAAGGGTAAATCTTTTCTCTCGCCAAATACATGCTCAGTTGTCATACATCTCCTTAGTTTAGAAGTACATCATCAGATACAGGTTTTGCGCCTTCATATTTGGTACGAACAAAATCTTTTACAATTTGTACACACTTTACACTATCAATTTTTTTACTATTTTCAATATTAAAGGCGGCAGTTGCTGCATCTTCTACAGTATCATACCATATACTTTTAAAATATCCAACTCCATCATTTGAATCAAGAGTCCATTTTAAATGAAGAATGCCAATTATTCCTTCATCTTTTTGAGGATTGCCAAAGCCTTGAAAAATATCACGAATACCTAATGAACATAGAAAACCTGCTGTTACTTCTTTATATAGTTTATATTTGTAATTATATTCACAACTATATCTCAATTCAGCACGATCTTTTTCAGTCATATAGTTTTCTTATTTCATTAAATGATAAAATAGTTGATATGCTAATTCTTTTAGATTGCACACTTCTTGGTAAAGAATTTACAGCATGTACTAAAAATGAAGGAAAAACAATAAGTGTTCCTTTCGAAACATTGATGAATTCTTTTTGCTGTGAGTTGAAAGTATAAAATGATAACAGTGGATTTGTTGAATACAATACTAGTTCACCACCATCTTGTCCTTTCAAATCTGGCATTTCATGATAATACACACAATTTAAAAATCTATTTTCATGTTGATGAGCAAGTAATCCTGAAGCATCACTATCATTTTTTAATAACCATGATTCAAGTTTAATTGAAGTTTTATCAATTGAACTCCAGACAACATCAGTTAATAAATGCGTATGTATATTAATATATTCAAGATACTCATTTTTAATCACATATTCAAGAGTTGAAAAATCATACGATGAAAACAAATCCCAATTCATCTTAACATCTAAATTTGATCCTGAATGTGTTATTCCTGAACCTAAAGTTTTAGGATCATCATAAGCCATGAAATCAGAACCTCTTCCAATTTGTCCCTCTGAAGACCAATACTTATCATTGATTTCAAGACATGCTTTAACTTCTTGGTCTATTTCATTAACTAAATCAGAATCTAAATGTTTAATCTCAATAGGAATTGAAAATAGGTTAAGTGTACTCATTATCGCCTCATTGATGCCAAGTCTTTTGCCTGCTGTTTATTGATAACCGGAATTTGATTTGATTTATGCATTGTTGCAATACCAGTTACAACCTCACCAGTATATACTTTTTCTGTCTTTTCTGCAGGACAAAGAACACCACTATTTAAACTTGGCACATGCTGTTCTTCACGTCGATACACAACCTCTTCTTTTGGTATTGAGATCCAACGAAGATCGGGTTCTGGTGTTACAATGCCATATTTATAGGCCACGTATTCCTCATAACTTTTTCTCAAGCGAGGAGAAAGGCCTTTGTTGAAGGCATTGCATTCGGCCATGAGTTTCTGTCGAGTAGCTAATAAGCTTTTTTCTGATTGTCGAGCCCAGTGTTTTTCTGCCATACGTCTACACAATAATAGGAATAAAATTAATAAAATGAATGGTGCTAAAAACACCAATGACATGTAAATCAAGTTAATCAATTCAATCCAATACATATTTCCTCTTATTGGTATATGATTACCATGATGAAGTGTAATAGATTGATGAACCGTTTTCAAGAGCCTCGAGCATCTTGTCAATTGATTCTAGGTCAATTGTTTTACGATCTTCATCGGAGTCACCAAAAAAGAATCCTGTAGTAGTCGGTAAAGTGCCATTAAGCACTGCTGTTTTTAGATTATCTACATCTTCAACAGTGAGAAATACAACATCACCATTGAATGATGAATCTGAACTACCACCTTTTTCATAAAATAAATCTCGCATCCAACCATGAAGATCTGGATGTTTACGCCAATAACACAACTCAAGACCAATTTGATATGGTACAGGTATTGTTGGATTTTTTAGAAACAATGCATCAACATCAACTTCATCATCCGCATCAAGATTGTTCACATTGATTGATGGTGTAGCTTTTCGAATTGCAACTATAAATCGATTCAATTCCCGTTTTTCCCATGGACGAATTTCGTGGACACTCATATCAAGTCCCATATTTTCTCCTTATCGTGAATATACTTTAGTGCCATTTTCAGTAAGTACAGTTGCTGACATGTACTGTGGATCTGCTAATTCTTCTCTTGCAAGTTGTTCAGCCAGCTTCTTGGTAAGTTTGTTGCCATGCCGAATCCAACCATCAATCTTATGTATCTCATTTGTTTTGGTTTTTAGAATAAGCTTGTATCCAATCATTTCAGTTCCTCAAATAATAGAAAGGGGAAAAGCCTCGCAGGGCGAGGCTATGAAACTGCTATCAGCAGTATTTTGACAATCGCTCGAGTTTGCGAGGATCATTGGTCACACCGGGAGCAGAAAGCACTTTGGCGTAGTTGATGACGGTGCGCATGTTAGGCACATCACCTTTGCCGGTATTGTAGTCATCAATGATGACAGACATTGCTCGACGAGCAAGGTTTGGTGAGATGCCTTTCAGCTTCTGCACGATGGTCTTCATACGAGCAAACACTTGCTTGTCACTCATGGTCAAGTCAATCTTCATACTACGAGACATTACTGCCTTGTCGAACTTGTCAGAAGACAAGTTGGAGATGAAGATAACATTGCCTTTGAACATAAAGCGATTTGGCAATTGTACATCAGTTTCGCCATTGCGCAGAGCATCACGGGCATCACTCTCAACTTGACGGCGAGTATCTGGCGTAGCGCCAACAACATTTACCATACGCTTCGAACTCCAGGAGATTTCACGATCTTCGTAGGAGTCAAGTGCCGCTTTCAGGATGCTGGCACAATCATCGTTCTTGAGCGCATCATCCATATCATCAAAAATGATGATTTTGTCTTGATGCAAGAACAAGGTCATGTACAAACCGAGTGGGCTAGTCTTACTTTTGAGAATAACGTAGTCATGGTCTTTGCGAAGACCACGGCGGTTCAACTCATCGGTCACAGTATGTGTTTTGCCGACGCCGGCTGAGCCGGTTACGATTACAGAATTGATTGCTTTTGCAGCAACAGCTCGAGTCAACATCGCAAGGTCTTCAAAGACTTCTTGAGAATCATCACTCAAGTTATCATAATCAATCTTTACACGACCGATTTTGGCTGCGGATGTCTTGCTGAAGCGGTATTTGCCTCTGGCAATTTGGTCAGTATCCCAGCCGTTTGGACGAGAGTAACCGGCAGATGCGGCGAAGCTATTGATTTCGGTACGGTTCATGATTTCACGACCGTAGTGGTTGATGATAGCGGTGCTGAACTGCTCAAGGGTAACTCTTTTTAGTGCCATAGTGGCTCCTCATTGTGTGTGTTATTAATCAATCACTCAACATGATCAGATCTTAACAGACTGGTCAGGAATGTCAAGAACTTTTTTCGAAAAATTTCAATAAAAAGCTTTTTGCTTTCCGCCTGTTTCTGACATGCAATGCTTGCCGCTGCTGTTCTTGCCAAGTCTCAATTGACCGGATCCGGCACGATAGTTGGCAGTATATTTGTTCAACAGATTTTCACCAAGGACCTTTTCGATTTTCTCGACTGGTCTGTCGTAGCGAGCCATGGCATTTTCAATTGCTTGTCGCATTTCTGACTTTGACATGATCATCTCCTTAGATGGTTGCTGGGGTCTTGTAAACAGAAAGAGCAATGTTTTGGCTACATCTCACGATGCCGTCTTTGATGTAGTCTCGCAATTCTTTACTAGTTTCCATGTGGCGGTAGAACAGGTCGTGGCTCATGTTCACTTTCTCGGCGGCTTTGTCGAAGGTTGCTGGCAACCAAGCGGTTTGAGCAGGAGTGAGGTTCATCATTGTGGCGAGTTTCAGAAGCTTTTGTTGACGAAGAAACATGACGATTCTCGTTTGAGGTTGGTGTGTCTCAATCACTATGATCAGATCATATCAGACTGGACAGGAAAGTCAAGAACTTTTTTCGAAAAAGTTTAGATTACAACACAATTTGGACTTAGAGCAGCATAGCGGTTGGCAACTTCAGTTGCCTCTTCAATTGTTGCGTTGTTTGGTAGGGATGACAATCCGGTGCTGAGTGAACCGTTGTTGTTGATGCGTACAGTAAATCCGGCTTTAACTACAGACCAGTTATCTCCTGCAGGAACTGCACCGTAAATTGATGCGGTCTGATTGGTCTTGCTGTTCTTCCAAATTTTGTGAGGGATGACTGTGATAGTGTGATTGCTCATTGTGCGCTCCGTGTGTGTTGTGTCTCAATCACTATGATCAGATCATATCAGACTAGCAGGAAATGTCAAGAACTTTTTGAAATTCTTTGTTGATTAGAAGTTTAGGTGCCTGATGTTTTCCCAATATTCAATTGGGCTTCTGTCTTCCCACTGCTCTTCATGTCTGCGGTGAATTTCTCGGCGTTCTCGCCAATCTTCTTCATCAGTGTTGAAGAAGATATCAAGAATATGCTCTGGAAGAACTTGGGGGTAATCAACCATGAATCCCCAGAGATGAGTTTCACGAAGTCGATTTTCAACTTCCTCACAAAACTCTTGCATAGTCTCATCAGAGATTCGGGCTAACCGTCTTCGGCTTACTGCCATTTCCTGAGCGGTTGCTTGAATCGCCATTCGAAGAATTTCTCTTTGAGGTATCATTTGGCTCCTTGTGTGTGATCTGTCATCGAATGATCAGATCATATCAGATGGATCGAAAATGTCAAGAACTTTTTGGAAAAATTTTCGTTGTGCCTGTTTTCTCAAGTTTGGTGGCGAGTTGATCCAAATCCATTTGCACGGCAAGCAATTGCATTGTTAGTTCATCGTATGCAATTTGGTCTCCAAGTCTGTTTATTTTGTGGCGTTCAGGCAAAGCCATCCGTTGTTCAGCCAAGTCATCACGGAGCATTTGCATTGATTGATGCAGAACTTTGAGATGTTGTCTTTCTTCCAGCTGGAATTCAAGATCTCTTGCTATCATAATATACCTCACTGATTGGAGAGTTTACGTTTTTCTTTCAAGGTCTTTCGGCCTTCGGTCAAACCGTCCTGATTGACCCAAGTCTTGTAGGCGTGGCAATTCTTGCAGAGAGTTTGCAAGTTTTCTTGTGAATTGTTCTCAGGGTTTCCATCGATATGATCTACGTCAAGCATCAATTGCATGATGATTGTTGCAGTACATTCGAAACCGAGGCGACCATCTTTGTTCTCACAATAGTCTTTGCGATATTGCTTGTATTCCCAGCCACCAATGTTGTAGCGTAGGCCATGATGCATATCACAGGTTGCTCGGCGAACCACTGATCCATCTTTGCGGTATTGTCCCATGTGCTGACCGACTTTGTTGCAGCCAATCACAACACATTTTTCACGATTATCAATAATTTCAATTCCTTCTGGCAACTCTGAACGTTTCATAGAACTCCTTGAAAAATGAATGATCAGATCATATCAGATGAAATGTAAATGTCAAGAACTTTTTTTCGTCGATTTTGAGTTTCAGATTAATCCTTTGAGACCAAAAACATCATATCCATAATATAAAGTCACATATAAAAACATAAAAACAATTGCATTGACTAATGCACCATAGTACAGAATGTTTGAGAGGATCTTTCTTCTTTTAGGATTGATATGAATTGTCTCGGGCAGATGATGTGTTATATAATCAATTAGTTTATACATGTGGCTCCTGATTTCCATGGTCATCACCATGTTCAATATTCTGACGATGACACCAATAATCATGGCGTTTCTTTATTTGCATAGGCCAAAAGACAAAAAATAATAGAATCAAAACTGCTCCCAATCCAAATGCAAAAAATAAAAGGCCACCAAATACTATATCAAACATTTATACCTCCTTTTATTCTGAAAGAATATCTTCTAAATTTGGTATGTTAGATTTATACAATCGTTTTTTTAATTGAGGATTATACTCAATATTGTCATAATTAAATTCAGGTTGATTAATCTCAACTTTTTCTGTTTTTGGATTATAATCATTATCACCTTCTTTGCGAACTCTTATAAACCATCGTAAATCTTCAAATTTAGGATAGTTTCCCTTTTGCCATTTACATGTACTTGAAGTTCTCTCAAAAGGCATTGCTTCAGCTATAAGTCTTTTACCTTCTGGATTGAGAGGTATCATATAACAAACCATATATCCATGTACATGTTGTATACCTTTACTTTCCATATATGATATCGATAATCTTGTTCTCTTATCAATACCTTCTATTCTAGCATCTTCTTTACACATTGCGGCTGAACTTCTAGGATGAATTCTCTCGCCTGTTTTGCTACGATAGATTTCAGTTGATTTCATACCACCATAGTACATACTAAAACTTTGATATACACCACCATGCTTACCCATGATGCCATCAGCCATAGTATACAAAAACTTAGTTTTTTTCGAGTGGCGTTTCAACCATTTTACAGTTGCAGAAAGCATTTGTGTTTCGGAATTCTTTAGCATATCATCAGACATACACATTTTACCAATTTCAAAATACCATTCATCTAGTGGATTATGATATATTTTCTTAGACTTTTTTCCTTTATACTCAATGTGATGTTCCATGATTTCATCACTACATGTTGGTAATATTTTATTAATTGTATGTCTTGGCTGCACACCATAACCTAATGTCAAAACACCTTTTAACTTACCTTCATCAAAGAAACCGAGAAAATATTTTGTTTGTACAGGCATCACAGGTGAATAATGATATTTTGAAACAAAAGCAATTGCACGATCTTTTGTTATAGTTTCAACTTTAAATTCTATTTTACGAACTTGAGTTTCTGGATTGAATGCAGAACCTTGTCTGTTTTTACTCATAATATAATAGCCTTAATAATGAGGACAACTTAATGTCCTCACAGTTTTAGATTGTTAAGTTATGCAGAAATGTCAATTCGGTCTAAGCTCCTTTCTTTAACCTTACGATGATCCCGAAAAATTTTGTCATACTTTTGCTCCTTTTTATAAAAGTTAAAGTCTTCTCGGCGGGCCTTCACAAATATATCCTCTCTGTCAGTTGGTGGCTTTGCACCTGGGCGAATTCCATATTCATCTGTAGCGGCTTGAAGAACACCTTTATGCTTTGGCTTGCGAAAAAGATTAAATTTAGCATTGGGATTTCGGTATGTTCGAGACATGAGACCTCCTATAAATTACTGGTCAAAAAACAAATGTTTTTTCAAAATACATGCTTCTGAAGTTTGGCGATATTTCGCCAGATTAAATCATTTCCGTCAAGAGGTGATTGAAATCTACCTCGCATTATTCGTTCATTTCCCGATGAAACGAAATCAAATTCCCAGGCTTTAGGATACTGATACATTACTTTCGTAATATTTACCTCAGTGTCTTCAAAGGACGGAATCGATGTGTACATGAATGATCTCCAGAATTACGGGTTGAAAAAATCTCTCCCAGTAAGATCAGTATAGCACTGTACTTCCTCTTTGTCAAGTTTTGGTTGTGAAAGATCGGCAAACTCTCTCTACTGTGAGAGGACAATCACTTGATCATTATATAATAATATTTATGAAATTACAAGTTCGAAATGTGGTCCATCAATGAATGGTCGGCGACCTTGACTTCTTCTCAAATCTACATATGAATTCATTGCAGCCTCTGCAGTGTCTTCCCAATCATTGAGACAATCAACTGACCATGCTGCACCCCACTTGATTTTTACATCAAGTTCCTTTGCTGCAGCCTTCATTGCATCAGCAACTTCATCATAGACATTTAATTCCCAGCAACCTTTACCACCAATGTATGCCATCAAATCAACGGCATCACCTGTGATATGCTTTGACTTCATTGTTTGAGAGGCACCTTTTTCAACAAGTTCCTTTTGCCGCTCAACTGTGCGGACTCCTTCAGTGACGCCAAAATCTACAGTTGTCAATTCAATTGCTCTCTTAACAACATCAACTAATTCTGGTTTAACACCTTCAAGTCTACCGAGAGACCTTTGTGATAATTTAAAAGCCATCTTCCTCCTATATTATTTATCGATTAGAATATATTTGATCACATTTTCTTCTTGCATCATCTGCTAAATCAACATAATTATTATCGCAAAGTTTTACAAACGTTTCATAATGAAAACTGGTTTGCTTAGTTTGCTGTACTGAAAATATAGCAGAAAATAAAGAAGTTAAAACTAGATAAGCAGCAATTACATAAATTACATAAAATACAGATTTCACTTTGCTCCTTTATTTATTTTCGATGTGGTCCCCATTTATTATCAGGACAATGTGTGCTTGCTATTTTAACCTTTACAGGCATAAAACATTTACAAACGCCACACATTTTTATTTTTCTTTTAAATTTAGGACATGCTTGACAGATATCATATCTGTAATCACGGACTTCTTTTGGTGTGAATAACATTAAACACCTGTTGAGCCGAAACCACCATTTCGAGTAGATTCTACAGGTTTCTTTTTTGTTTCGGAAAACTCTGTATTTACTGATTTGACAAGTTCACCTTGGCATATTCGCATACCATGTTCAACTATAAATGATGTACTTGTTGTATTTGTGAGGAGTATTTTTACTTCATGTACATAATCGGAATCAATAACAGCCTCTTGATTGACTAAATTAATTCCACTTTTTAATGCAAGTCCAGACCGTGGATGCAAACGAACACTATAGCCTTTTGGTATATCGAATATTAATCCCGTTGGAATCATTACACGTTTTCTTGGCTCAAGTACAAAAACATTATCTGCAATGATAATGTTTTCACTATCAATATTATGATATACTAGTATTTCGTCTGATCCTTCACATAGACAAGCGCACAAATCAAAACAAGCAGAGCCTTCCGTTGCAAAGGAAGGCATTATTGCTTTTTCATTCAGTTTAAAAACTTTTAATTTCATAATATATCCTTTTAATTAGGGAACAACAACAAACGAATTTACACCAGCATTATTTTGGGTTGATAAATCTGCTGGTGTACCAGAAGTTTGTCGAACAATCATTGAGCGGAACTTATCTCCAGTGAATACACCTTGTGATCCAGAAACAATACTAACAACATTTGCACCTGAATCAACAATTTTAAGTGCTGTATTTACTGCTAATGAATCATCATAGTTGATCGTATACGCACTACCTGAACGAACAAGTAGAGAATCAACTGGGAAACGTGAGCCCATACCAGTAATTAAATTTGCATCAGTATAGAATGTTAATCGTGGATTGACATTATTGTCTTCTGCACGAATCCAAATTGTTGCTGGCATCCAAGATGCAGAACCAACTAAAGGAGTTGGTTCAATTGTTGTTGCATAAGTTGCTTTCAATCTTGTCAATTCAGATTGTTGATTTAGCAATGTGTTTTTAGCAGTTTCGATTTCAGAAACAATAGTATCAATTATTGTTTCATTATAAATAAAATCAAATGTTGAAGCAGGATATGCTGTTAGATAATTTAATTGATAATATGGTGTACTACCAAAAAAATCATTTGACAATGAATCTGTATGTTGTGTTACCTTTGCGGCAGCACTATAACCTGAATTCATCAAATTAAACACATTTGTAAGTTCAGACCTCAGTGTGTTTACTCGACTTATGTCAGAACCCGCAAGACCGATCTCTGCATTTAGTTCATCAGTTGTGCGATATAGATAAGAACTCCATTCATGAAGTTGAGTTTCAAGTGTTGCTAATTCAGCAAATAAAGTAACTGCATCACCCGTTCGAATATCATCAAACAATTCAACAACAATATCCATACAAGTACTTGTAGAAATAACACTAGTGCTTTCTAGTGTAATAACTTCATTAATACAAGCCTTAATTTGAATAGGCTTCATTAAGATTGCTTTAATTTGCGGCGAAGTAAACGATAGCATGTTTTTACCTTTATATTATATTAATAGATTACTAAAAAATTTGGTAGTATCCGTCTTTAAATTTGAATAAGATACGTCATTAATTGTTTGAAATAAATTCAAATCATTTAACCAACTATCAGGATGTGTTTCGTCACACATCCGTCGATAATAATCCATAATGTAATACATCTTAAAGATTTGCTCTGCTTCAACAACAAGTAACTTATTGTATCTCACATCTTTCAAATCCGTAAGTTTAGTTGCATCAGTAGGATTGTATCCATTTCCAATCAATTCATCTATTAAATCTAAAGCCTTGTCATGTCTTTCAACAAATGCATCTTTTAATTTAAACGTTGATACGTTACACTGAACTGACCAAGGTGTGTATGTTGTTACATATACTTCGGCGGCTGCAATTTTAGTTGCATTCAGTACAGTTGTTGGTTGTAATAATATATTTTCATAATATTTAAGTTTATTTATAAACCTTGCATATATTTCAATGCGTTCAGAAAATGTATTAAAGTCCATCTAAACTTTTTTTATTTAATTAATTTTTTGAGCCTACTTGGTATTTAGCTATTAATTCCCACTGAGTTCGTTCCTTATGCGGAATAATTTTAATCTGTGAAATAGGAATAGTAGGATCTTCTACTTTACTTATATCAATTAAATTAACAAGTCCCCAGTCATGTAGGAGTTTAGCAATAGTATTTCTTCGTGCCAGATCAGATTCAGTAAAGTTACTTTCTTTTCCGTCAAGTTTGAAAAGTTCCTTGAAAGAAAGAATCACATATCTACCACGTTTATGTAATATGTGACATGATTGATAAAGTTTACGTTCTTTCTTTGAAGCAATACCGATACGAGTTAAAGTTTCCCGGACTTTTAAAAAATCATCTTGGCTTTTCAAAGTGACTTCCGCACCCACGCCTCGAAACAAATCTTCCACCATTTCAACAGTCATAAAAATCTCCCATTAAATTTAAATATAAAAACGAAAAAATCATATAATAGATTATACATATTTATATTTTTTCATTTTTCTACAATTCCATAAGTTAGCGAATTCTTTATCTTTTTTAGATCTTCTTCTGTTAAAATATCAATTACTTCACTTGCCTTTTTTCTTGATATTTTAAAATAATCAATAAGATTTTGAATCACCTCGTCATTATTCTTATACCATTGTGCAAATCTTTTTTTCTTACTGATGGCATAATAATAGAAATCATAGTCCATTCGGGAGTGAAACGATGGATACATATTCAATTCTTTTGCGTATAATACACAATCAACATAACTCGCCATGGCACGATTCACAATAAACGGTGGATAATCCTCAAGCCTTTCTCCTAGATATTCTGTTTTATTACATATTGATTTCACATAATCAAACGGGCCTAGCTTAGTCCTTTTGTATGGTTCAATTATTTCTTCTTCTTTTTCCTCAAAGCCAAAAAAGTTTGTCATAGTTACCTCACTCAAATTCACAAGGTAACATCATCAATTCAATCATACAGGCAACTGAATGAATTTCTTTATCAACTGCAAATGTCGATTCAAAGCCATATCTCGAAAGAATTAAAATTGCCTCTGGCAAACAAGATGCCGATGCGGTTCTCAACAATTCATCATAGACTGCACGATATAATTCCTGTTCTGTACCATGCCACTTTTCAAGAACAAATTTTCGTATATCTTGAAACTTCTTTTCTTTGATTGCTGTCATCAAGACGGTGATGTTTTCATTTTCAATTGAAGTCAAAATCTTTTCTGATAATGTGCCTGTTGCACTATATCTTTGAATCTCATTAATACATCGGCGAAAATCAGGAAAGAAATGCATCACAACATGCTGAACTAATTTCTTATCATATGATATATTTTCTTTTTCAAGAATATCACAAATTCTCTTGAAGAACGTTTTTGCTAATGCAGGTCTTTGTTCTTTAGGAAAATTGAAATGAATTACAGCACATCTTGATTGCAAAGGAGGAATGATTCTTTGTGCTTGATTTGCGGTCATCACGAAACAACAATTTGAAGAATACTTTTCAAAAAAGTTTCGTAAGGCATTTTGACTAAGGTCAGGAAGATGGTCGGCCTCATCAAGAATCATCATCTTTCTGCGACCATCAAACGATTTTGTAGAAGAGAAATCTGCCATCTTGGTACGGATAACATCAATGCTTCTCTCTTCTGAAGCATTGATCATCATCACTTCAAGTTTTAGTTCATTTGCAATGGCGAGAGCAGCACTGGTTTTACCTGTACCGCCAGATTGAGAATGAAATAGGAAGTTTGTCAAGTCGCCTTGCTGAATGAAACCGCTGAGAGTTTCTTTGATATCTTCAGGCAAGACAAGGTCGTTCACAGTTTCAGGTCGGTATTTTTGTGACCATAGAAATTCGAATCTCATAATATAACCTCATAATAAAAATGTTAATCAATAGGCTTTCTTCTCACTTATCTTTTTGTTTGTATTCTCAATAGTGAGTGTATGCTTTTTGACCTTATCGCCAAATTTTTTTAATTCATCTTCATCTTTTGTCTTTGAAATCAAGTCAGTATATTCCTTGATGTTATTCTCAAGACGTTTCACAGCAGACTTCTGACGAAATCTTTTTGCAGCAGAACCACCTTTCATAGGCAGACTCCTTTCATTATAACATGTTTATAAATTAAAATCAAGAAGTTTTGAAGATTACATCATACATATTGAAAACTTCTTCTGACTTTGCTCTTTCTTCAGCACTATTTCTTTTGTGGTAGATGTTAGCAAGTTTAACCAAACTTGCTTTCGGAATTTTAAATTGCTTCGACAAATCAGACAAGGCATCCTTGATGTATTCATTTTCGCCTTCGATTCTTGTTTTACAATTTGAAATTTCTCGAATCACTTTTTGAATTTGCTCACGGTCTTCTTCCAATGAAGGTAGCACACTTGCTTCAATTTCTTCTGACATTTTCACTCCATTATATTTTATTACGATTAATATTCCGCAAGATATCAATCATTGCAACAAACTGATTAATATACTTTACTGTTTCTCTTGGTAGTTTTAAATCACCAAGTTTATCAGAATTTTTTTCTCTCATTTGATCACGGATATAAGTTGGACCTACATTGTAGGCGGCAAGAACTTGTATCCAGGATGGAAATCTTGCTTTCAAAAACTTTAAATAATTTATTGCGGCATGTGTTGACTTTCGCCAATCATATCTTTCATCAATTAAGATACGAGTTTCCATACCTAAATGCTTTGCAGTCAAATCATTTATTTGCCAAAGACCTTTGGCTCCTTTTATTGAAACCGCAGTAGGTTCAAAACAACTTTCAATGATCGGCAAATATGCCAGTTCATAAGGCAATTTATTTTTATAAAGTTCTGGTATAATGTATTCAAGATAACCATCAGTCTTTGCTTTACTTACACACTTCTTTACATGATATTTAAAATATGAACTATTTGAATACATGTTAAAAGGATCACGTTCAGCACCCATTAATAAAAGTGCTGAAATACCAATTAAAATCTTAGAGTATAATTTGTGATTGCTCTGCGCTAACATCGATACCTGTAACTGCTCCTAAATAAGCACTTTCAACTTCCTTGTTTGGTTTTACCATTGCCACAATTTTACTTGTTTCAACAGTGATTACTGAATCTTTATCACCAGTATTTATCCAGGGCATTAAGGCAACACCTTGAGGTGATTGAACAAAAACAGATGGATTAGACAAACTTAGTTTGCTTTGTGATTGCCAAAACTCTACATCATCAAGACCTACTCTAGCGAGTACCTCTTCACCAGTGATCATTTTCATAGAATATACTTTCATTATATTACCTATTTGGGTTTTCAATTACGGAAAAGAAATCATAAGAACGGTTCTTTGATGTAAACTGAGCACCGCCTTTTAAATTAATCTTTACTGTATAATCATCGGGAATCATTTTTAATTTAGCAATATCAAAGATTGCTTCAAATGGTTCACTATTATTTTTTTGGTCAAGTTTTCTACTATGTTTCTCAGCACTTGGGTTTGAAAAATCATTTGAAACCATATAGATTTCTTTTTCATCTCCAACAAATGCTAGATGCTGATAGCCGTTTACATTGGTAGCTTTAATACCATATGCAAGCATATCTTCAGTCAATACAAATTCTGCATCTGGTTTACGAATGTTATAATCTTTTGTATCATCAAATTCTGCAATGATTTCAGGATCAGCAAAACGAATACCTTGCTCAGTTTTGTCAGAACGAATAATCAAATGTTCTTCATCTTTAGGAAAATATAGTTCAGCATCGCCAGTTGATTGAACAAGGCTGAACACATTGATAAAATGATTTAAATCAAAAATGCAAAACTCTCTAGGTAAATCGAGATTGAATTCGGCAATGGCAAACACATTGCCAGAATCTGCCTTTGTTCTTTGTGTTACACCTTCTTTAAAGGATATTGATTGATTGATTGAAGAGAAGTTTGAGAGTAGATGTAAATCAACTTTTGATAATTCCATAATAATCACCTCGTATATAATAATGATCAAAAAATAAAAGGGCGCAAAGGCGCCCTGTATTATAACATAATATTAAATCAATGTCAAGGCTTTTATGCAGCCTCAGCAGCAGGAGGTGGAGGTCCTACATCAATTGAAGGAACACTTTGTGTTGTTTGTGTAGACAACACATGTTCCATTGCGGCGAGTGCTTGAACAGAACCACGATAGACATAGGTGCCTACATGACTCAATTGCATCCAAGGACATGCCCAAATCTTAGTGCCAACTTTTCGAGACATTTGACAGAAGAAGTAATCTTCGGATAGTAGACGATTTGTTTCACCACCTGTTGTATCTGGTCGGTCAAAGTCACAATGAAAATAAGCAGTAATGAGTTTTGAACCATTGAAATCGGCTGAGTGATTATGATCTGGCTTATATTCATAATGTGGGAATTCTGTTTTATATCTTTCAAGTGCGGACTTTCGAATCATCATGAAACCAGTTCCAATTTCAAGAACTTCAACTGGTTTGAAGATTTCGATTTCACCACGATTAACAGGATTGAAAACAAAGTCACCACCAAAATCAGCAAGTTTATTTGGATCATCTAAGAATCCATCAATGCTTGCGGCTTTATTTACTCTTGGCCAGAGAATATGTTTTTTAGGATATAGACCACCAATGATTTCATGTTCTTCATCAGAAAGGTGAAGTAGATGCAATACGTCACGAGGATCAAAAACAACATCAGCATCAATAAAGATCATATGAGTGAAATCTGATACTTCAAAATAATGTGTTAGATAGTTTCTTGCTCTTTGAATTAAACTTTCATTCATAATAAACTTACATTGTAGTTTAATACCAAAGTAAGAACACAATGTATTTAAGTCAATTAATCTGGATGCAGTTTCAGCAATCATCTGTCCACCATAACATGGCATACAAACCATTAGACTTTTACCTTCAAAGTCTTTTGGTTCAAGTTGCTGTTTCATTCCAGTATCTTGAGGTTGCTCATCACCAACATCTTGTACTGCTGGTTGTGTTTGTTCTTCAGCCATAAAAACTCCATAAAAATTAATAATTAAAATAGTAGAGAATCATCTCAATTCTCTACTATTTAGTGAGTTTAAAACTTATTAATAAATAATTTCTTCTCTTATTTTCAAAACAACATCTGCATAAAATCCTTCTGGATTTTCAACGGCAGACCAATTTGTTCTACTCTTTCTGAAATAAGGATGATCTTCTCCGGTATGATCATAGAATCCTTCAATGATAAAGTTGAATAACATTTTAAAATATTCTTTACCATTAGCTACATCTTTAGGATCTGTTCGATCATACGTTTGTTTAATATAGGTCTTTGTCTCTTCAAGTTGCATTGCACGAAATGCATATTCTAACGCCTTGTTTGATAATTGATCCGACAACTTAGTTTTACTTTCACTTATTGAAACTTGATTAAAGTGGTCTGAAAATTCATCCCAGGCAAGTTGAATAATATCTTCAGTAGACATCATGTTATTTGGATCAATTGGTTCATGATTATCATCGAAAATAGTATCATCAATTTTCTTGTAAAGTGAGATAAATGCATCACGAACTTCATCATCAAAACGAGCAATTGCGTATAAAATTGCTTTTTCTTTATCTTTCAAAACAGAATAAATATCGAGTATATGAAACAGTCGACGAGTTGTGATCATTTCATCAATTGCCTCATCTTTATAGGACTTTCTGGTTACTTCTGCCCACTGACAAAGCTTCTCAGGAAACAAAGCATCGTCAACTGGAATTGATTTTGCTTCAATATATTTCTCAAGCATTCGTGTTTCTTTTGACTTTGACGGATAATCATGCTCAATGCACATTACAAAACGCTCAAGGAATGCAGTGTTCTGAATGTTTGTGCCAATATAACGTCCAGTATCTGAACCATTACCTTTTGTATTATCAGTTGCAATGATATTGAAGCCTTCAACAGGTATGATTCGTTCACCAGTCTTTTTAACTAAGAATGGTTTACCTTCGAGGATGCCTTGAAGAGCAAGCATTCTGGCTGGATTTCCTGCAAAGATTTCATCAAGCAATACAACACCACCAGTTTTTGCTGCTTCTACAAGAGGTGAATCTTCCCAAATTGTTTCACCGTTGATCAGATTATAGTGACCGAGAATATCCATTTCATCGGTCTCAACCGTAATATTCATACGATAGAAATTACGCTTGTTTTTTGCACAAGCCTGCTCTACCATCTTTGTTTTACCATTACCAGAATCACCAGTAATTACAACAGGCATGAACTTCTTTGATTTGACTACAGCATCAATTACACCGAAATCACCAAACGGCACAAAACATATATCACGTTCAGGTATATAACCTTTTGTTAGTTCAACCACTGATTGTGTTTTCTTAGGTTTAAATGTCACAACATTATCTTCATTTTTGGATGCAAGTTCAAGATTATATACGCCATGAGAAACTTTTTGAAGTTGTTTCAAAAGTTTTGTATTGCATGGAAATCCAAGCTTTTCTGCGGCTTCGGCAATCTCTTTACGAGTTACAGTAGTTTTGTCAATCACTTCACGAAGTTGTTCAATTCGGTTCATCATATAGGACTCCTTTGTTGGATAATAAAAGATAGAGTGGTCTGATGTATTATATCACACTTCTTCTAAATTGTCAACATATTTTTTTACTAAATCGAATTTTTCTTTCTTAACGTATTGCTGCTCTGAGACCAGTTCAACAATACGAGTAGCAAGAAACTTTCTTTTATTCTTTACTGATGCGTTTTTACTCAAAGCATTCGCTAATGATTTCGAAGTAAACTTGCCGGTTTTTTCAGATTGTTCAACTCCTACAAGATGGTCAACATCTTCAGATCTAAATAATGATTCATCATCAGGAAGATAGAAATAATTGTAAGAATTATACTTAGGATTGCCAATTGATTGAATGTTCACTACAAAAATTTTATCATAACCAGTATTCTTATCAATTGCAATAAAGCCATGTGTTCGAAAATCTTTGAGCATTTTTTCGACTTCTTCAAAAGTAAAGTCTCCATAATTTTTAGGTGCATCATACTTGAATGAATTTCTTGTATGATTGACTAGTTCAATACAAACAACGTTTGCACCAGTTTCCGCTTTTAAGATTCGAGCCCATTCTCTTGTTCTCGCACGATTATAATTTGAAATTGAAGTATCATACCCTCTTGGATAAACTCGGTATGTTGTTGACTTATGTAGACCACGAACAAATAGGTCTCGGTCATTAACATTTGGATTGCCGGTATGATTGTAACAGCCATTCTTTTCATATAGACGATGAAATCCACCGGCATCTGTTTCTGAAACAGGTCCGGTATCTGAACCACTATCATTTTTCCATGTATCATGACGGTCAAAGTACCGGTCTTCAAAAAGACTAAATTCGTCTTTTGCTGATGCAGTGTTATTTTCAGCCATCAGTTTTTCTTTTCGCAAACGATCAGTAAACGCCGGTGTTACGATTTCATGGCGGTCTACATAACTATTTGCAATTCCCTGAAGACCATCACTGTCACCATCTGTAATTACAATTAGATTCATTACATCAACATTCATTTCTTTTTGATGTTTAGGTAAAAGGTAGTTCATCATAATTAATGAATCATTTAGTGGCGTTGAACTTAGGTCAAATAGATCACTCAATTCAACTATGTTTTCTGTCTCTGCCTCATATTGTCTTTGCTTTGCATCATATTCTTCAGGACTATAAACCTTTTCAAGTCTTTCACGAATATTATTTTTATAACGTGCAAACGCCGTTTCTTTGTACGCATGTGTTGTACCAAGAAAACAATAAGCAAGATAGAACAACGTTCTTAACTGCTCATCATAATTTTGTCTTGAAGAATCGGCTAACTTTAATAATTTATATTTAATTGGCATTCTTAAATCACCAGGCTCTGTTGCGTGAGTAACTACATTGATTGGATAATCACAACAGTTTCCACCATCCGTTGTGAATGCATAAGCAACAAATGGCACTTGAATACTTCGGCAGAACATTACATTATTGATCAATTGCAGAATTGCATTTGTCATAATTCCGCTCATTGAGCCAGACCAATCAAGTAACAAAACAAAGCCATGATTTTTTTCATCTTTTATAATTGACTTATTTAAAAATACATCCGAAGTGTACTTATAATGTGCCAATTTATGTAGGTCTAAATTACCTGTCTTTGACTCTTGAGTTCTGCGATAATCTTCAGCCGCTTTCATACGATAGAATTCTCTTACCATATGTGACTGTATTGGAGCCGTTTCTTTTTTATATTCACTCATAAACAAATCATATAGACTTCTTTGATGAGGCGACATACTTTGCATATTCTTTGATAAAACCGAAATACACATTTTATTGTCGATAATAAAATCTTCAGTTTTTAAATGCTTAGGAAATGAAGCATTGACAGGATTTGAAGTATGCTTATTTTCTGACATCATTTGTTCTTGATTTCGTTCCCAATGATTGTCGGTCATTGATGATTCTTGATCTTCAAAGCTACCTGGATTTTCTTCAATTTTATTCTTTAAAAACTTTCTAAGTTCTTCTTCTTGACCATCATCAATCATTTCTTTAGCTTGTTCAATTTCCTCATCTGATAGAATGTCCGTAATGTCTGATCTGTCATCAAAATAATCTTCATATTCATCAGCAGGTTTAGCATCTGGATCATATTCACCATGTACATACCTAACATCTTTCATCAGTTCTTCGGCATGTTTGTCTTTAAGCCATTCATATAATTCAATAGCATTTTGTTGAACTTCTTCAAAGGTCTTATTTTTTGCAGCACGGTCCACCCAATACTGTTCTTCTTCTGAAAACTCACAATCGAAATAGTAGTCACCCTTGAAATGAAGATTCATACGATCAAGCAAACACATGTCTGTTGTATTTTCATCAAACACAATACCAAATAAATTACGATTTACTAACTCATAAAAGCCACGGATAAATGTTGATTTTGAGCCAGGAAATTTATCTTTCATGGCATCTTCGATTCTTTTATCTTCAAGGATGTTTAAAATATTCTTGAAGACCATTGGGTTGTCTTTAGCTTTTTCGTGAGTACCAAATTCGGGTGTGTGTAGAGCATGTGAAGATTCATGAAGCATCAACAGTTCACGGGATGCAACAGGTAACTGTAGAATCCATTTTGGAAATGTCATTCTTCGTTTTTCAATATCGAAGTATGCTGTTGGCGTATTCTTGATTTCAATTTTGATATTTTCAGCAGAGAAGAGCCTAGCTAGGCTCTCACTATAAATTTCTTGCATAGATTGTCTCCGATTGAGTTTAAAAAGAATCTCAACAGATCATATCAGAAAAAATTTAAAATGTCAAGTTTTTTTTATCTTTTAATAAGTCAATGTAAAGTCCAAGTCCTAGAGGATATTCCGGTATATGGATTTCAGGCAACTTACCGGCAAGTTGTGTCTTCTCAATACAAAAGTATTCCATATCAAGTAGATACAATTCCTTTTGTAAATGTTCGGGATATTGTTTGTAATTATCAAACTCAATTTTTTGATGCATATTATAATTTATTCGAACTTATTTTATCAATTCTTTTTGTGCGTTTATTATATCTTTGAATAACAAAATCTTTAAACATGCTTGTAGTCAATGATTTCGTATCAGCACAAAAGTTTTTAAAATCTTCTTCAGATTCAAACATGAAAACGTCAGGTCCTTTTTTCTTAAAAATCATTTTTACCTATAGCAACATGTTTTTAATTTCTCTGTAAATTTCAGATTCTGAGACCATTCTACATCTGTAGAATTTCTTTTTACTCACTGGATCAACAACAATAGTTCTTTTATCTACAACGAAGTCAGGTAATTGTGGCTTACCTTTTCCTTTTTCATTTGCGCAATAAGCAGCCCACTGTGGAGTGGATGCAATAACATCGCCAGTCCCTTTTTTACTCATTTCAATCTTCTCTTAATAAAAATTCCTCTACACTTTTTGCTTGATATATTTTAGGAAATTTACTTTCCATATAAACAAAATATAATTTACGAATAACTTCACTTAATTCATATGCCAATTCATCTCTTGTAACATTATGGCGAACCCGGGCACCACGATGTGCCCACCAGCCATATGCTTTACAAAATCTTTCATAATCTGAATCAAATAAATTTACTATTTCGGTGCATCTTTGTTCAAGAATCACCATTATTTTCGAACGAAGATGTTCGATATCTTCAATTATTCGGTTATCAATTTTATCTGAAAACTTATAATTGTATTTTTTATATAATACTTTAATATGAGTATCAACAATATTTTTTAATGGCTTTAAAATATTTTTCTCAATATTAAGTGAATGTGTCTCATCATTATATAGTTGTTTTACTGCACGAATATCAGCAAGTGATGGACCTGTAACTCCCATTAATCCCCGTCTTGCATGTCATCATATAATTCATCAAGTTCTTCTTCCGTAAGATTTTCAAAATCAATATTATTTAAGTTTTTTGAACCTTTCTTTCGGTTACCTTTGATCTTGCCACGGTTCATTTCTGCTACAAACTTTTTATAACTTTTCTTCTGATCTTGTTTTCTACGATATTCACGGTCACGCATAGATTAACATCTCCTAATTGAGTAAAACAAATGAGACATCAATTGATGTCTCATGATTAATTACCATTGTGTACCATAAGATACATCATAAGGTCCATTAACAATTTGGACTGTTGCACCTAAATCAATAGTAGTACCTTGGCGGTCTGCTGCAGTTACGCCAGTTGAAGATACAATTATAACATTACTTACTTCGAATGCCTTAATTGCATCAACTCCATCTGTTACGCCTGTATACTCAATCATGAATGGAACTCTTGCAACATCCAAAGTTGAGCCAGCAGCAACATTTACATCATAATCTACAGTGTTTGAATTTGCATCTGTGGGATGCACATTTACGCCGCCATCATTTGTTCCCTGGGGTACATTATTAAATGTTGCTCGAAACTTTGCTGTTCCACCACCAGCTGAGGCAAATACAATATTTTCTGAGAACACTACATTAACCACATAACGTTGTTTTGTACGTCTTGCAATTTGCGCACCAGTAAATTGTACTGCTTGAGTTATTGCTGTGAAACCAGAACCTCCTAAACCTTGACCAATATTATTGACTACATCATTGAACAAAGCTTGTTGTGGTGCAGACATATTATCAACATCGAGAAGTGCAGTTAAACCAGGAATCGCCTGTAGTAGTTCAGTTGATTTCCTACCTACCATAGTCTGCCCTGGTGGTATTAATTCCCATCCTCTTTCTGTCGCAATGCATCGTCCAGCTTCTTCAGTTGTTAAATAGTGAGGCTTTGACAATGAATGTGTAATCTTTTGTTGTGATGGACCACTACGAGCAGCCCAATTTCCACCAATATGTGAAAAATGTTTTTCTAAGACTTGAGTTAAATCAACAGCCATTTTTTATATCCTTTATTGTATGTTGTACCGCTTCTTTCTTTTAGAAAGTTTTTTTCTTGCCATCTTCAAAGAAAGTCTTCCTACATGAGAAGTGAACACTACACCATTCAAATGATCTAATTCATGCAAAAATCCTCTAGCATAATAATCATATAGTTCCATAGTATTTAGCTTTTTTAATCTATCTTGGTACTCAATTCGTACACCTCTTGGTCGTTTAACATTTAAAAATAACCCGGGAAAGCTTAGGCATCCTTCTTCCATACGAATTTGAGTATCATCAATTACTTCAATTAGTTTAGGATTAAACATTGTTGTAATTGTGCCTTCATCTGTATGAATAGCAAAAACACGATACGGAAAGGATAGCTGAACACCGGAAATTCCAAATGCCTTTGCTTCACGAATATACTGTTGCATGAATTCATCAATCTCATATGGAGAAGATGGACTATTCATGTAATCATATTCTTTTGAAACCTGAGATAGATATTCTTTAGAATCTTCAGTTACTAATGTAAACTTAAACATTTTCTTTCTTCCTTAATAATTTACTATACATTAAATTTTTATTATCATAAAGTTTCCAATACAATGAATTCTTTTTATCAAGATCAACTTTACCATTCATTGCATTAAACATATCATTTAGAAATGAAAACATAAACTTTGAATGTTTGACAATATCTTGTTCATATTGTGATGAATGATTATTGCAGAATATAATTGGATTACAATCAAAAACTTTACGATTCCCACGCCACTCTAAAGTGCCTTGTTCATGAACATGAAACAAACCACGATTTCGATATTCATATTTACTGTACAACGATTTGGCATTTTTATAAAAATTATATTCATCAATCATATAATCAACTGATGACCATGCCGTATTTGTCATGTCTTGATTCTGAAACTTTAAATACTTTTCATATAATTTACTTTCGACAATATATGCCAACAACATTACTGAATATATTTTTGCTTCATTTGTTCGCATATTTAAAAACTTAGGTTTAAAATGCACATGAAGTGAACATGTTGAATTTGTAATGATACCTGACTTATACAAATTAACTAATAATTTACGAAACTTTAATTGATTCTCTGGTGTGTATGAGAAATAGCCAGTATCAATTTCAAATGGAACAATCTGTTCACGATCATATCTTACACTGCCATCTGAATTGCAGATTTCAAATTCAGACAGGTCATCAATATCTGGATCAATTGCGATTGAGCAATCACCAGTGATTGCATAAGACCATTCATTTGTTTCAGTTTTGTTACCTTTGAGTATATTTTTGATTGCATTGTAATTTGATTCGAAAGCAATTGCCTCAATTTCCATTCCTACAGTCAGTTCAGAATGCAGCAACATAATATTCTCAGATTAAAGTTTCTTGAATACTTGAAAAACCAATATGTCGAGTAACATGTAAATTACGTTGAAACTTTTCAACGAGACCTTCTGTACGATGAGAAATCACAAATACATTTGTATCCTTTAAATCATGTAGTGTTGAAACAATTTCATGCTGAAGACTTGAGTCAGCAGCACCATCCATTACTTCATCTAAAATCAATAGATTAGTTTTCATCTTTGCACGTTTAATTGCAAGTGTTCTCCATGATAGCATCATTGACAAATCAACACGAAGCTTTTCGCCTTCACTCAAAGAATAATATGAAAAACTATGTCCTGAAAAATTTGTAATCTTTTCATTGAATGAACTATCAAGCTCAAAGTTTAATTTAAGACCAAACTTTTTAAGATAGAATTCCATATTTTTATTTAAAAGATTTAAGTATTTATTCATAATGAGTGATTTAATACCTGAATCTTTTAACAAAAAAGAACAATCTTTTTGAATTTCTGCATCAGTATGCAATGCATCTAATTGTTCTTGATATTCTTGAATTTGATCTTTAAGTTGTTGTATCTCCTGTTCTGTTCGGTGAATCTTTTCATTATCTAATGTCTGTGGTTTCTGTAGATAATGATACTTATCAGTTGATGCACCATGTTCAATCTTCAACTTTTCAATGTCAGATAACAGGCCACCTCGTTGCTGTATCTTATATTGTACAAGACTATTGTGATGATCAACTTGATGCTTCTCAGTTTGAAGTTCGCTGATTTTATCAACTAGTTGTTCAACACCTTCTTTCTTTTCAAGCATTGCATTTTTCAGAGAATTGATTTTATCTTCACGAAATGTTTCTTCAATCTCTTGCTCACAAGTTGGACATTTATAATTATCAATAAAGAAATCATATGTTTTCTTCTGTGAGTTTACAGAGTACATAATTTTTTCTTTTACCTTTTCATACTTTCGAATCTTAACTAGCAAATCATCTTCTTCAATAAATGAACCAATATCAAGATTATCAAGTTCATCTCGTTTTGCTTCTTGTTGGTCAACAATATCTTTTATTTTTTTAAGTAATGCATCAACTTCTTCCTTATCAACTGATGAAACATTTATATTTTTTAATGATTCAAGATAATCTTCTTTTTGTTGAAGCAACTCTGACTTTAAATATAGCTGATTATCAATTGATTGAATTTCTGATTTCGTTTCTGAAATATCATTACGCAATAAATCATTCATTTGTGTGAACACATGAAGATTCAAAATATCATCGACAACTTGTCGACGATCATTTGGCTTCATCTTCATGAAAGGAATATAATTTGCAGAACCTAAAACTACAATCTGCTGAAATGTTTGATATGTAAAATTAAGAATTGTTTTCTCAAATTCATCTTGCTGATCTTTTGATGATGATTGAATATCAAATTGTTCACCGTCACGATAGATTTCGAAAACATTCGGCTTAATACCACGAACAATTCGATAATGAGTTTTGTTTTTAGTAAACGTTAATTCAACTAAACAATTCTTTTTATTGTAAACATTAATCAATTGAGGTTTGTTGATGTTACGAAAAGGCCTGCCAAACAAGGCAAAGGTAATCGTATCAAGAATTGATGAGGACTTTCCTGAAAAGTTTGCACCTGTCACCAATGTTGTTTTAAAATCCTTCAAGTTGACTTCAGTTGGCGTGTCACCAAAAGAAAGAAAGTTCTTGAAAGAGATTTTTTCAAATTCAATGATCATATAGAATGTCCTTATGCAGAGAAAGTTGTGTTGTACTGATTCGATACTTTAACAAATGTGGCGCATTTTGTCAAGTCTTTTAATTGATCTGCACCAACATATGTGCAGGCACTTCTGAGACCACCAAGAATTTCTTGAACAGTATTAGCAACTTCACCACGATAAGGCACCCGCACCTCACGACCTTCAGCGGCCCGATAGTCTTTCAGACCACCGAAGTGAATGTCATTTGCCTTCTTGCTGCTCATGCCGTAGAACTCGACAAACTTCTTTGTCTCACGAACTAATTCATACTGAGGATAATCTTCAGAGGTGTATTCAATTTCGTTTGTGACATAATGTTTTTCAATGATTTGACCACCACCTTCAACATGACCAGCTAACATACCACCAAGCATCACGAAATCTGCACCACCAGCAAATGCCTTGACAACATCACCAGGACATGTACAACCACCATCAGCAATGATCAATCCACCAAGACCATGTGCAGCATCAGCACATTCAATTACGGCACTTAATTGAGGATATCCAACTCCAGTTTGAATGCGAGTGGTACATGCACTTCCCGGTCCAATTCCAACTTTAACAATATCAACACCATTCAGAATCAATTGTTCTGTCATTTCACCAGTTACAACATTACCTGCAATGATGAACAAAGGATTGTGTCTTCGAAATGTATCATTTGCCTTTGCATCATATATTCCTTGTGAATCAACTTCACGAATTTTTTTAATAAAGTCAACAAATCTTTCACTATAACCATTGGCAACATCAATACAAACGAATTTTAAATTTTGACATATACTATAAACATCACAGAACTTACGAAAATCATAATCTGTGATTCCAATACTCATTGCCGTGTGTTGACAATTTAGTTTATTTGAAAAAAATTCAATAAGTTGTGTTGTGTCGTATGTTTTTTTAAGACATGTAAACATTTTCTGTTTGGCTAATTCGGTCGCCATTTCAATTGTACCAACACCATCCATATTTGCAGCCATGATTGGTAGACCAGACCAGTTAACTTTACGAAAATCTCTTTTAAGAGAAACTTCTTTGCGAGAACCAAGAGTCGATCTTTTAGGCCGCAACAAGACATCACTGTAATCCAGTTTCAATTCATTATCAATTCTCATAATATTCCTTATTAATTATACTTTTTTTGAATTAGAAAGTATTCTGTAAGTAATTTGCTAAGATATACTTCAGGTTGTATTTTCTTCCATGAACATATTGTATTAAGTGTATGATAGAACTCTTCTTCTAATTCAAAAGAAATTGAATCATTTTCTGAATTATATTGCATACTTATAATTCCCATGCCTTCAGCAAAGTTTTGAATTTTCTTTTCTACAGTACGATTTAATTTTGCAATTGGTACTTGTATTTCTTTTTTCTTTTTAGGCTTTAGTGCTTCAACTGGAGCACCTGCCTTTCTTTTCATAGGTGCGTTAGCAGTACCAGCAATTGGACCAAGTTTACCTGTTGCTTCTGGATCAGATTGACCTTTTAATTGTTCAAGTATCGAATCATCAACTTCTTCAACTTGTTTTCTAGGTGCAATTTTCTTTTTTCTCATACGTTTTCCAATTCTGCTTCTTTAAGTAATTGCATAATTTTCAATTCAATTTTATCACCATAAGTTATATTATTTTCAGCCGTGTATTTTTTTACAGCATTTTTACAAAGATCATATATGTGTTCTTCTTCAAGATTGAAATCTTCTCCTTCGGAATCATAACTTTTATCATCTTCAACAATAGTAATATCTAAAGGACTTGCATCAGACAATTGTTTAATAAACTTTTCAAATTTTGAAGCACTTGATTTCTCACGAACAATTACTTTAACATAAGTATTCTTGATGTGTTCTTTGTCAAGTTTAATTACACGGTCTGAATATTCAATTCTCTGAAACATTGTATAAGGATTTTCAATGAATATAAGTTCCGATGTTTCAAGGTCTAACATGTGAAAGCCTCTTTGATCGCCAAAGTCATTCCAGGTAATGTGATATGGATTTCCCAAGTACATTATATTACCCTTCTTACTTCGATGATGAAAGTGTCCTGAATATACATTTTCAATTCGTGAAAATAATGTTGAATTAAATTCACCATCAGAATGTGCATATCCACTATACATTTCAAAGCCATTAATTTCTAAATGACCAAAACAATATTTTTCTTTATTGCGTAACAGTTTAAATGTATCTGCTTTATTTTCATCATTGATCCATGGAATCAATAGAACTTCATGACCATTTACTTTTGTTTTTGTAGGCTCACGATATACAACTACATTTTCATAATCACTCAGTAAAAGATCAAGTGTATTTACATTATTGGTATTTTTATAATATGCCGTATGATTTCCAACAATACTATGAATTTTGATATTCTTATTCAATAGTTTATCATAATATCTTTCTTTTACTTGATTTAAAATATAGAAGTCAACAGATTTTCGGCGGTCAAATGTATCTCCTAGATCAATGATCTCTTCAACACCATATTCTTCAAGTGCGGGAAAGAATATGTTATCATAGAACTTCATGAAATAGTCAAGAAAAATTTGAGAATTGCTTCGAGCGCCAAAATGCTGGTCTGTTACCAGTGCAATCCATTTTGGCATATCATTCCCTTTCTAAACTTAGAATCTGTTGTTTCTCTTCTTTTTTCTTGCGTTGTCTTTTTCTTTTCTTTTCCATTTTGCTTTCATATTCATTTACATAATTTCGTGTATGAATCAACCAATCATCACTCATAATTTTACCATCGTAAGTATCATCATGTTCTTCTTGAAAAGAAGAATCCATTAAGCCATCCATATTGTGTAATGATCTTAATTTGAAATAAACTTCTCTCTTTTCTTTTTCAATTCTGCGAACAAATGCCCAGGTAGCTACTTGTGTGAAATATGAAAATGGTTCTTTTGACTTACGAGGATCAAATGATGATATGTAGAGAATACAATTTTCAATTGCATCACCGATCATATCTTCAGCATGAGTCTGACTGAATTCAATAAATCCTTTTTTGCGAATTAGATTCTGGCAGATTTTTAAAATGCACTCACCAATATAATCATCAATTGGTATACGATGTAGCATATCTTTAATTCTTTGATTTACTACACTCTTTCGATTATCGTTTGCTTGTGTTTCGCTTACAAGTTGATAATATCTTTGTTGTCTTTTCTTCACTTCAAGAACAGTATTATATCGATGAAGTAAATGCTCATAAAATTTTTGTTTATCAACGAAATTTGCTTTAGCCATAATTCATACCTCTTAGTAGTTTGTTTGAGAATAAAACGTCCTCGGTATTATTATATCATAGTCCAAAGTCAATGTCAAGCAGATTTTAATAAATGTTCATAATACTTTATGTCAAAATCTTCTTCAATATAATACTTGTATCTTTCTTCAAAGTGGGAATAAACATAATTTTTTTTGTTTCGATATATACGATCAGCAATGTCATATACAGTGGCGACCTCTTTTGAATCATGTTTTCGCAGAATTCTACCAACAGATTGAAGGACACGAATTTTCGATTTTGTTGGTGAGGCGAATATTACATTGTGAAGTGCTGGGATATTAACACCGGTTGAGAAGACACCACTACTTGCCAGAATGATATTGTCTGCATGGTTATCTCGAACGTGTTGTCTTATATTCTCCCGAAGTTCCGCTTTGGTGTCACCGGACATGAAGAAAATGTTTTTATTTTTAATAACTTTCTCAACTTGATCATAAAGGACCATTCCGTGATTCTCGACATAATTGAACAGAATCAGAGTGTTACCTTTCAGTGTCTTTGCCAAGTTGATAATAAAATCATTTCTTTCCTGGTGACTGATAAGATAGTCGATCTCCTCCTTGTAATTCATCTTGGGTGGGGAATCTTTATGATCTAAGATGATACATTTCACCTTCAAATCACTGAGCATCTTATTGTCGATAAGTTCACTAGTTGAAATAATCTTCTTTGGTTCACCAATGGTACTGATGAGTAACATCTCATGTACCTTCTCACCTGTCAGTGTACCAGTCAATCCCACACGAAAGTCCGCATTCTCACAGTAGTTGAGAATCTTTTGTAATGTCTGACCAGTTGCTAGGTGAGTTTCATCAATGACTACAGTGTCAAATTGCTTGAACCAATCCTTCTCAAGATTCTGTAAACTTTGCCAAGTTGACAACATGATCGGAGATTGCACTTCTTTGGTCTTACCAGCATATACTTCTTGTACATCAAGAGGCGCAAAGTTTGGTGAATAGTCAATGAAGTCCTGTTTCATCTGACTTACAAGATTCACAGTAGGTACGATCATTAAAACATTTCTTTCTAATTGTTCGAACAATCGCATCAGTAGATAGATGATTGCTGATTTACCACTTCCAGTTGGAGAAACTAAAATAGACCTTTGTTTCTGAACTGCATGAACAAAAGCCTGTGCTTGATAGTCACGAACTTCAAATGGCATTTCAAGTGCCTCAATCAAATCATGT
>Ga0222717_10000156_pt1 | contig 58465 bp, 52 predicted proteins | sample C33_18DmetaG_FD_165053 | JGI IMG/M metagenome (GOLD analysis project Ga0222717, IMG submission 165053) | Estuarine water microbial communities from San Francisco Bay, California, United States - C33_18D | ecosystem: Environmental > Aquatic > Marine > Unclassified | place: USA: California... | reverse complement strand
TATCAACACCCGACGCTCCTTGATACCATTGGTAAGTGAACGGAGGCGTGCCGTCAGCACTGGCGTTCAGAGACGTTGTTTCTCCGCTGTTGATCGTAATGGAAGCTGGTTGCTGTGTGATCGTTGCTTCTGGAGGGGCCGTTACAACGATGGTGAACGTGACTGTATCAGAATGGTCACCACTATACACCCCTGTACTTGGGTCATACTTTCGCCAACCCGTAATTTGGATAGGATATGATCCTGCCTGAGTTGGAGTGCCACTAATATTATCATTCCTACTTTCAATTTGAGCTTTGTTATGTGTTACTCCTGGAGGAAGTGCCCCAGTCACCTCAAAACCCTTAACATCATAAGTTGTGCCTGTAATTTGGAAAATAAAATAGAGCGCCTCCCCCGTCGTAGCGGGGACAGTCGTTGACCCTAGCGAGGGGCTCGTCTGCGCGACAGATGTCGCTCCAGACACCGAGTCAAATACTCCGAGCCCGGCCACAGTTGCCACTGTCATCTTTACACAATCAGCCGTAGCCACCGTGCTTAGCAATTTTGCCTCAGGGATGAGAAATTGAATGTAAGGTGATTTTTGTAGCAGCACTATCAAAGAACTGATGCGCTGACCCAGTCGCCTCAATCTGGGGAATTTTACTTTTACTTGATATGGATTCATTTTGTTATCGTGTGTATTGTTAAAAAAGTTAGTTACAACCACAACCACCACCGCCAACTCCGCCGCCACCATGGCTCCCTTCACGCGAAAAATAGACGTGTTCGGACATCGGTTTTTGCAATGAATCAATTTCATCGCTCATGAGAGGGTTGGCCAAATTCCCGCGCTCGTAAGGTTTTACGCGGACAAGGTATTGGCAACAGCTGCTCATGCTAATGAGCAACAATGAGCTACATAGGAGTATTAACGACTTTCTCATGATTCTTGGCTTTAATTATTTGCGGGATACAATTTACTACTTCAACAAAATGTTGATTTCTTTTTCATACATAGACTCACTTTTTCTTCCTTTATAACCTTTGTGAATATAGCGTATGACACCTTTACGATCAACCAGATAACTCGTTGGCATTGTGGGTGGATTAAAAAAAGCTGCAGCCTTGTGGGCTCTATCGTGTACTAAAAAAAAGGGCGCTTTGTTCTTTGCGACAAAGGCTTGGTATTTATTCGTATCCTCATCCACACCAATGGCTATGATGATCAACCCTTTAGAAGCATACTTGTTATGAAGCCGAGTAAAACATGGGAACGACGCTTTACATGGGCCACACCATGATGCCCAGAAATCGATAAGTACCACCTTACCTTTTGTTGGTGGAACAGCTACCCCAGGCAGCAACATTGATAGCTTGGGTAACGTCTGACCTATTGATGGTGGTTTTGCGCTCGCGCTAACCAGCGATGCAAACATCACTAGAATAGTTAAAAAAAATCTTTTTGCGATAAATCCAGTCATGGTGTTGGGTGTTGTGTTATTTTTTGACCTGATTGTTTTCTATTACGCAGCTTGAACTTGCTTATCTATGAAACCAGGTGTCTTTTCAGTTCCTCGGTCGTCTTGTATGCAAGCTTCCACGTCTTGAGCGCGGGTAGCAAATGCGATACCTTTTTCTCGTCCAAGAACAAAAACTGTCGTGCTCAAAACTCCAGCTTGAAGGCACGAAGGCGCCAGCGCAGTGACTGAACACATTCCATTTGAAACCGGCCAGCCAGTACGTGGATCAATGATGTGGCCATAACGCACACCATCATGCTCAAATCGACGTTCATAATCACCAGAAGATGATACCGCAAATCCAGAAACAGCAAGCCCTCCTAGGTATTTATCTTTATGTCTCCCATCTTGGATACCCACATGCCAGAAAGGATGTAATCCGTTACCTCCAAGAGCGAATAGGTCCTGCCCGAGATCAACAAGCACGTCGGCAATTCCATTCTGATGTGCAATGCGTATCAGATGATCTACTGCAAATTCTTTACCAAATCCACCGAAGTCAATCCCCATGCCTTTGTGCGGCAGAAAAATAGCACCTGGTTTGCGCTGAACTTTCTTCCAACCAGTCAACATTAACGCAGCATCCACCACCTCCTTATTGGGGATTTCAGTATGCACAGTTTTCCAATCCCATACCTTCATTAGCGGTAACGTAGTGGGATCAAGAATACCCTCACTCATGCGATGAAGATCATTGATTAAGTCGAGAATATGCTCCATGTGATGATCCACTTTAACCCACTCGATACCAGCAGCTGCGTTGATCTGTGAAACTTCTGACTTGGGGTTAAATCGAGAGTATTTCTTTTCAAAAGTTTCCAGCCAACTCAATGCTTCAGCAAGAAACTTCAAGGCCGCTTGTTCATCCGGCTGGATAAAATTGATTTTACAGGACGACCCCAGTGCTCGGAACACAACGCTCCTGACACCGCGCTCATCGGGTTTGATCGAAATTGCTCCTGCAGGGTTATTCATCGTTTTTTTGTTAGAATTTAGCATTCAATCCGAAGGTCCAAATATCGGCATCCATATAGGCTTGCGATGGAGCCTGATCAGAGCCCTGCCCCGACATCGTGTAATACTCATAGGCCGCCGACATAGAAATATTCTCGCTGATTTCATATCGCAGTCTCAGCCCAAGACTGAGAGCATTAAACGAAGATAAGCGGTAATCTGACGAGTAATGAGGTCCCGACCCATCGGGATATGTTGGCGGATTGACAACTGCGATGTTGTTAAGAGTATTCGTAAAAAAATCCGCCGCGTTCTGCTGGTAATAGCGCATAAACGGGTTGATCTCCCATGAATCCCCTATGCCTTGACGCCATTCAACCTCTGCAGTTTGAGAGAACACCCCGTAATCATCATTGGAAAATCTCAGCATAACATCTAAACTAGCATTAGCTTTTTCAAAAAAGTGTTTTCCTTCCAACTGAAGCACTTGACGCAATCTACTGTCGGGGCGGTTTTCTGAATACACATTTACCACTGGTATTGGTGGAATCCCCGGAAAATTAATCGTTTCGTTGCGTTGAATCAACTTGTACGGATCGTTCAAATAGCCTTCACTATATCCCATTGTAAAATTTATCGATACTGTTGTATTTTTATCGATAATTTGTGTCACACCTGCGAACAAGTCATAACTTTTCTTCCCCTGATCAGGTAATCCTAACACCGTTACTTGATCGTCGATATAGTTAACGCCATAGGTAAATGTCGTGTTTTTTTGATTCAATTCCCACTTATCACTGAGTGCAAAGCCATAAGATAAATAATCATCTTCACTGCTTCGAGAAAACTCAGCCTCGACTGTATGGTCACCAAATTGATGAGATAATGCATATAACACGCCTGTCCGAACATCCTCAAGGTCTGCAAGAAAAGGTTGAACGCCACCAGGCAATACCCCCGTGGGTGAGGCACCGCTAATGGCGTCTTCGAGATATTGGAACTTGAGCGTCGTTCCATTATCAAAATCAAACTGAGTCCGAAAATAATACGACTCTATCCGAATGCGATCTGCACGTTCTTGATAGACTTGATAACTTAAGTCATATCGATGATTGTCCAGTGCAATACCTGCACCGACGTGAGTCGTAAGAGGCAAAATCACAGGCGAGTAGATAGCATACTTCTTGTTCATAATTCATAAAAATCCGATAGAAGAACTGGACCAAAAATATTGTTAATATGATATGTTTTCCTAATCATGTGTTGGTGTTGTGTGATGCATGCTAAAACATAATTCTACAACGCTGCTTATTTAGTGATTAATTGTTACACCATATTGCATGAATACAATTACTAAAAGTGTACTATCCACGAAAAGCTAGTTACCCTCAAGTAGCTACTGACGAACGCCCGTAAAAAATATAATCTCTCAAGTTTATTTATCGTATCTAATGCTTTTTATAACCTTCCATTGACAAGACGGTATCAAAAGTTAGTTTCAAATCTATCCTTATATGGAGAGTGCAGTGTGCCTGGTGGCCGCCGCGGTTTTCAAAACCGTTGAGAGGCTGTTATGGTCTCTGGTTGGTTCAATTCCTTCCCTCTCCGCCATTTTACTGATACAGCTTTCAAGTGTACTAGATTGCCCATGAAGCCGCAGGCTAAAAATATTCCTAGCCATCAAGCTTGATCTTACCAATTTCTTCCATAATTCGATCGGAAATCTTTTGATAACCGTCTCTTCCCTTAGCCATGAGTTCATCAGCAGTGAATGTAATTGGCTCACCCACAACCACAGTGATAGGACAGAAATTGACTTTTCCAGATCCACGGGGCAAAGCATCACGTGCACCAAATATTCGAATGGGTTGCACCACACACTTGCTTTTAGCAACGATCAATCCTGTTCCAGCTTCCGCTGGCTGAAGATTACCATCAAGAGTTCGTGATCCTTCAGGAAAGACAATCACCTGATTTCCCTTCTTAAGTAGTTTGATAATAGTTTTTAGGCTCGTCATATCAGGCCTATCTTGATCGACGGGAATTGAATTAAGGCGAGGATACAGCCACGCACCCAATCCGCGGAACAGTGTCTTGCGAGCAAGGTAATAAACAGCATCATCGTAAGCCACTCCAACAAGGGGGGGGTCAAGGTAACTTTCGTGATTTGAGGCAATTAATACGGGCCCATCAGTAACAAGTTTATCCTTACCAACGACTCTGTATCCAAAAAATGCCACCGCGGCTTTCTTGAATAATGTGTAGCAAAACCAATAGATCGTTTTCATGATAAGCTCAGCCCCTGTTTTCTCAGTGTGATTAGTGCAGCTTCAACCACCTCGTCGATACTCATCTCCGAGCTATCAATCACAACCGCACCATGGGCCACAATGAGTGGAGATGCCTTGCGCTTGCTATCCTCGGCATCACGCTTGCTTACCACATCTGCGAGCCCTTCAGCGGACCGACGTGCCATTCTAACTTCTTCCGAGGCATCAATGTAAAGTTTGTAGGGTGTATCGGGAAATACAACCGACCCTATGTCACGACCCTCCATAACTAAGCTTCCGAGAGTGAGGTATTCACGTTGTTTTGCGACCAATAACACTCGGACTTCAGAAATAGCTGCGACTGCAGAAACAAGCAGATTTACAGCATCTTCTCGCAGTGCCTCACCGGGATCTACTCCATCGATCATAATCGTAGATCCACCATCGCGGACACCACATGCTAAATCAATTTCATCAAGCATCGCCACAACAGCATCTGGATCCTGCACATCCACATCTCTCTGGATTGTAGCCCAAGCAATTGCACGATACATGGCGCCTGTGTTGATCATAATCAACCCAAGTCGCATGGCAAGCTTTCGTGCGACAGTGCTTTTTCCTGATGCTGCAGGACCATCGATAGCAATGGCAAAGTTTTTGTTAACAGACATAATGTATAACTGGACTATGTGAGTGATTTTCCATTTCTGATTAATTCAAGGTGGTCGACGAATCCTGGATAAGACGTGTTAATACAATCGGTATTCTCAATCACTGTTTCTCCCCGGGCAAATAATCCGGCGACAGCAAATGCCATAGCGATACGATGATCACCAAAACTATCAAGCCGAGCACCATGTAGTGGTTTTCCTCCATGGATCTCCATTCCGTCGTCGAATTCCTCTACATCAGCACCCATTGCACGCAGGTTTTCACACACCGTCGAGATTCGGTCGCTTTCTTTAACGCGAAGCTCTGATGCATTACGAATGATCATCTTGCCTTGCGATAGCGCTCCGGCAACCGCAAGTATGGGAACTTCATCAATCAAGTTCGGTACTTCCTCCGGTTTAATCTCAGTCCCATGTATCGCTTTCCCTGCAACCTCAAGGTTACCAAACGGCTCGCCAAATTCTTCTGAAACAATCACATCTTTGATCTGAGCCCCCATGCGAACAAGCACATTCAAAATGGCGGTGCGGGTAGGATTCATTCCGACGTTTTCTATCGCCAAATGTGCCCCCGGAAGGACTGCGGCTGCGACTATCCAGAACGCCGCCGAAGAAATATCCCCCGGCACACAAATGTCACGCGATCCCGGAACTTGCCCACCATCAACAGAAATAGTATCACCCTCACACACCGACCGAATTTGGAAATATTCCAACATGCGTTCAGTGTGATCGCGCGTCTCAGATGGCTGAACCACCGTGGTTCTTCCGTCAGTAAAAAGACCAGCCAAAAGAATCGCGCTTTTCACCTGCGCACTAGCCACAGGCATCTTGTAACTGATTGGATTAAGTTTACCACCACTGATGCAAAGCGGGGCACAACCATTCTTATCTCCACTTGTCTGAATCGATGCTCCCATTTCTTTAAGCGGTTTGATTATTCGACCCATTGGGCGCGAACATAATGAAGCATCACCTGTGAGGATTGATTCGAACGGTTGGGCAGCAAGCATTCCAGCAAGCAGACGCATTCCCGTTCCCGAGTTGCCGCAGTCTACTTCTCCCTCAGGGGCTCTGAGCTTCATGGACCGCCCATGGATGTCGATTGATGTTGGTCCGTACCCCTCTAGGGAATTTATCACCTCATGATGAGCACCAAGCTGAGCCATCGCATTCAATGTGCAAATACAGTCCTCGCTCGGCAGAAAGTTGTCTACTCGGCAGACACCATCAGACAAACCAGCAAGAATTGCGGCACGATGGGAAATACTTTTATCTCCAGGAACCTCGATTTCGGCCCAAATATTTTTGACCGGCTTTACCTTGATAGATGACATTGTGAACAATAGTTGTTTTGAGAAAAAGTTAGTTTACAGATTATCTCGGTGTTGTTTGGCATCATTAAGAAGCCGCTCTAGCTGTTCTTCGCTGGAATCCTCCAGAAAGGCAAGTACATCGCGCAGGTGTCCAATAGCCTCTTCGATAGGTTCTTTGATAGCTCCTCGGTTACGCAGTAATATCTCAGCCCACATCGCAGGATGACCAGATGCAACCCGGGTAGTATCGCGCAATCCATTACCTGCGAATTTTCTGTCTTCAGAATATTTCAACCCGACAAGAGCACCAACAGATGCCAATAAATGCGGCAAATGGCTAATACGTGCCATCACGCGGTCATGCTCTTCTGATGAGGTTTGATAGCATTCGCAGCCCAGAGCTTCCCAGAAATCACGTAATAAAGTGACTTTTTCCTCACTGTGATTGAAATCATTAGTCATCACGCAGGCAGCACCCATAAAAAGGTTGGCACGTGCCGCATGAATTCCAGCCTGCTCAGAACCTGCCATTGGATGGCTACCGATATAACATCCTCCAGCGGCCTGAACTACCGCCTCTAGGGTATCTCGAGGTGTCAGCTTTACGCTACCAACATCGGTGATAACTATGTCTTTAAGATTCTTTATTTTTGATACAGAATCAAGGATCTGAAGCATTGCACCCACAGGTGTAGCGAGAATAATCATGTCTGCTTCTGAAACAGCATTCTCAAGATCAGTGGTTGCATAGGTGATCCCCAATTCTTTGGCCTCACGTATACTATCCTCACGCCTGCCCCATAAGACGGCTGCAACACCTTGCATACGTGATTGTGCGGCAAGCGCTATGGAACCACCCAACAATCCGCTACCCAGAACAGCTATTTTATTCATGCGCAGACATCACAGCCATGACAGGGTTAAAATGCAAGAACCGACACAAGCAATCTGCAGCATCGGTTCTCAAAAATTGAGATGATAAAACAATCAATTCCTATGGCACCCTAAATTTCTGCGTGGTATCATTGTCTTCAGGATCACGGACTAACTTGCCTGATCCTATACCTTTAACGTCCACAATGTTGTGAGTATATGGGTTGAAAACAAAGCCCGGTTTTCCTGGAACTGCTGCCGCTGTCGGGTATTTCGATACAGGTGAGTTGCTTGAATCACCCACGCGAGGAAGGTTAAGGTCGGCATTGCGACCAGTCATCTCATCACGACTTTCATAAAGTTGACGCTGCCCCGGATCAGTCATAGCAGGTTGGCTTGGAGGAATCATGATCGGTGACCGGTATCCACCGTATGGCGGGTAAGGAGCGCATGCACTAACTAGTGCAACCGCCGCAAGTAGAAATGTTAAGTTCTTCATGATGATTTATGGAAATTTAGGAATGATAAGTCAATTTGAGAATACTTAATTTTATTTTGGCTACGGAACAATTCCATACAATCTCTCATTGAAAGAAATTAAACAGTCAAAAAAATTAATGCGCCTTCAACATCATACTATATGTGAATCAAGTCAAGCAATTGACACAAATCTGCCATCAAAATATCAACTCAATCAATTACGCGTACAAAAAGACAAAATACTCACCTGCATGCTGTCAGCAGTCTATTTTAGCACTTTTAGTGGAGAAAAAATCAATGCCTTAGGCATGACTATGATTGTGAATTTTGCTACCATTGGCTAAAGACGACAAGTGCTTGGCAACCTATTTGACATCAGATTATATACTAATGTGTCGAGCATCATGTATCATACATCATGACAGTCAGAGATTACATTCTTGATTGTCTCAAACAATTTCACAACATGCCCATTCAGTGCATCAAAAAAAAATTAATATGAGCCCTTATAACGATTTGGAAGCTCAAATATTATCCTGCTTTGAGCAGGATGATTTATCGGATGTCAGCTTCAATAAAATCGCTCTGCTCGTTTTTGGCTTCCAATACAAAAATAATCCAGCATATCAAAACTATTGCTCAGCGATAGGCAGCACCCCAGAAACTGTCAGTCACTGGAACCAGATACCGCCGCTGCCAACAGACGCTTTTAAATCGACCGAAACAGTCATTACCTCCTTTCCTGCTCGCCAGATAAAGCACACCTTTCTCACTTCCGGCACAACCTCAGAAGTTCCAGGTAAACACAATTTCCCCTCTCTGTCGTTGTATGAAGCATCTATTCGTTATAGATGGAAACAGCTAAACTTACCCAAAGTTGCCCGCGGAATCTTTCTTACCCCCTCGCCCGCCAGCGCACCTAATTCATCACTATCACATATGATGGGGGTGTTAGAATCTTCCATTGCCAGTGAATCAATATGGTTACTTAAAGATAATGGAGAGCTGGATGACAGCGGTTTAGTAAGATACGCCTCTGAAAAAGAACCACTATTTTTGTTGGGAACTGCGATTTCTTTCCTTGGGCTGTTCGATCGCCTTACGGAACCTATAAAACTGCCAAAAGCAAGCATGGTGATGGAAACAGGTGGGTATAAAGGATCTCACCGAAATCTAGAAAAAACCGAACTTTACCAACTTTTTAAGGATAAGTTAGGTTTACATGAAAACTCTATCATCAATGAATATTCTATGACCGAACTGAGTAGTCAGTTCTACACACAAGGCATTGGTGACCCGCACTATGGACCACCATGGACGCGCACCCGAGTGATTGACCCGCGCACGGGGGCGGATTCAGCACCCGGATCACTTGGCTACCTTGTTATTTACGATCTTGCAAATCTATACTCGGTTATGGCAATTCAAACTCAGGACATCGCAGTTGCACATAACGACGGTTCCTTTACGCTGATGGGGCGTGATCCATCTGCCCTACCGCGTGGATGTTCTCGATCAGCCGATTCCTAACACCCATCATGACCTGCACACAAGAGAGAATCCAACTGCTTGCCGATGCCAGCAAACATCCAGCATTCGCCCAACTCGTCGGTGAGCTGTGTGAAGCCGATATATGTTCATGGCTTGTAGCGGAGTTAGGAAATGCAGACGCGCTGGATCATTTTTCACCACATGAAAACATTTATAGCAAGGCAGTTGCACCTAAACACATTTTGCACATAGTCAGCGGCAACACCCCACACGCCGCCTTCCAGAGCCTGTTGCGAGGGCTTTTGTTAGGATCACACAATACCATCAAACTACCCTCCGCAGGTTTGCCAGATCTTGTTTCCTGGATAGCATCTCTACCAGAAAAATTAAACTATCTCATCACCGCGTCGAATGACCTCGACACCATCGACATCGCAAGCTCCGACGCCGTGATCGCAATCGGTTCAGACAGCACGATCGAGGCGATTCAAAAACAAATTCACCCTCATCAGACATTCATCCCACACGGGCACAAACTCTCGATCGGCATCGTAACTGACGCCGCGGAAGAAGCCGCAAAATTAGCGGCTCGTGATGTATCCCTTTATGACCAACGAGGGTGCCTGTCACTTCATGCTGTCTATGTGGACGAATCGAGCGGGATTTCTGCAAGGAATTTTTCCCGTCTCCTTGCCGACGCTATGGCAGACTTTGCTGAGCACACACCGCCTCAATCACTATCCTTTTCCGAAGCCGGGGCAATTTATAACTTTCGTGAAACCACACGCTTTATGGCAGCTAATAGCTCTGATGTTGAACTATTGGAGAGTCATGAAAACCTCAACTGGACCGTTGTTTATCAAACGTCTCCCACCCTCGAACTTTCTTGCCTAGGTCGTTGCGTTTACGTCAAGCCACTGCCAAAGAATCTTGATCATCTAGGCCCCAAAACCGATCATTTATCAACCATAGCGCTGCATCCATTTGATAAAACCGAGGCTGAAAAACTTAGCCATTTACCCGCACACCGCATTTGTCCCTTAGGCCAGTCACAATCACCCAGCCTATCCTGGCACCAAGATGGGTTTGCCCCGCTTGCTTCCCTGGTGAAGTGGAAAGATATCGGCTAAGTAACCCAAGACCTAAAACATAAAAATAAACATCCTCATGTTCGACTCCCCCATCTCAGCAATCGGCACCATTATCAACTCTCCAAAGCCTAATATATACCGTATTTCACTACCAAACGGGAAAATTGCCATCGGACACGTACCCAAAGCACAACACAATTTACACAGATCACTCGTACCCGAGGTGCAGGTGATCGTTGAGCTAACTGCCTATGACTTTGAAAAAGCCAGAATCGTTGAGGTAGCCGGAGACAATAACTAGATGGAATTGCCCTCGCTCAGAGTCTGATCCATACCCATGGCGGGGTTCCCCTCTAATGCCTCACCCACTAACACAGCTGGCACACCCGCTACCGTCTGGTAAGGATGCACATCTTGTAGCACTACACTGCCAGCACCGATCTTCGCGCACTCGCCAATTTCTACACGACCAAGGATTTTGGATCCCGCGCCAATCAACACGCCAGACCGCACAATGGGGTGACGGTCGCCAGTCTGTTTACCCGTCCCCCCAAGTGTCACCTCATGCAAAATAGACACGTTATCCTCAATGATTGATGTCTCACCGATAACTACGCTATTCGCATGATCTAACATGATCGCGCAACCAATGCGTGCAGCTGGATGAATATCCACACCGAAAATCTCACTGACAATACTCTGGAAATAAAGAGCCAGCGCCTTGCGATCATTTTTCCAAAGTACATGCGCCACACGGTATGATGTGATAGCCATAAAGCCCTTATAAAAAAGTAAAGGCTCAAGCTCGGATTGACAAGCTGGGTCACGGTCTACAATGGCCTCCATATCGCGTGCCGCGCTTAACACCTCTCTCTCATTACTAAGCAAAATACTGCGCAGTAATGGCTCGAGCTGATCACGCTGCATATCTTCACGAGATAGTTTACGCGCAAGCCGTGCCGCCAAACTCTCTGCAAGGGTTGCGCGGCTAATTACCACATCTTCAAGCAGATGCCTGAGCTGGCCTTCGTCTTCCGCCATTTTGACCGCGGCATCACGTATTCGTTGCCAAATCTTCTGCGCAACCTCCTCCATTTCGCGCGGTGCATGACAGAGTTTGTAATCCTTGGTACTGGCGTCTGTTGGTTGGTTGTGTTCCATTGATTTTTGTGAGAATTTCCCAGAAACTAGAATATGCATGCCGAGCAATGGTTCAGCTCGCAAGACAATATGATGGACAATCACTTACACGACTTGAAGAACTTGCGCAACTTGAAGAAGTGTCAGCCAACTTTTTAGTTCAAATCCTCAACGACCTCAAACGCGGCGGACTGATTACTAGCAGACGTGGAAAAGCAGGCGGTTATCTACTTCAAATCGCTCCTCACGAGATCACCCTACTCAACATCACACGTGCCGTAGAACCGGGTATGCTCGTCCCTGAGATCTCACACAACGGGCAGTCCGGAAGACGAGTATGTCAGGCTTGGAAGCAGGTTTCTCTGTCATTGGAAAAGGAATTACAGAGCATCAGTCTCGACTCCTTGAGCATGCAATCACCAATGTTCTACATTTAGGGCTAACTGGCTCAATACAGATCGGACAAGTTTTTCTACTCAATAAGGAAAACCACTCCATCAAAATCTTCACTTTCAATGACCCCAGAGAACTCACAATTCTCAATGGGTCGATGAACAAGCCGGAAACGACCACCACCAGCAATACAGGAAAATAACTTACTGATTCTGCTCAATTTTACCATACCTTATATAAAATTGATTTTGAAAAAGTTCTTCTGGGTCATACTTACGTTTTAGTGCAAAAAACTCTACAGCTTGCGGGTAGGCACGATAGAACTGCTCACGGGTAGCATGCAGCCTGTATGGTAGATAATAACGCCCCTCACTGCGCAGTGAGGCATCAATCAGGTCGCGCGTAAGTGCCCTCATCTCAAACTCGCCAATCTTGGTTTTCTTCTGCACGTATAGCATCACAAAGCAAATCATCTGCTGATCTGCATAGCGCAAAAAACTATCATGATCGCGGTTTACATGTCGCACGGTGACATTAAGCAAGTTAGGTTGATGCCTTCTTAAAATACTGCGCATCTCATCAACGAATCCGACCACCCGGTGACGAGGCACAAAGTACTCATGTAAAATATCAGTAGTGTCAGTTGTGCGATTTTCGAAAACCTCTACACTCTCATTCATTAGCTGATTGCGCGAGATAGTTTTATTAATGAGACTGGGTTGAAGCTTGGTTTCTGCATTCCAGCGCAATTTTTTACCATAATCACTCTCTGCAGAACCACGAAATACAGCCCGGCGCAACCCAATCAAGCTTGGTTCAGCGAGCTCTTTATTTACATTTTTGTGACCATTCTCACCATGAGGCAAGCAATAGAATGCATTCAGAATAACTTCGTTAAGAAAGTTATCAGGAACGATGCTCATACGCGCATAGCACATTTCCAGACCAGGCTGGTTTTTGATCTGGTTATCGAACGTTCCCAGCGATTTATCGACCGGCACAATGTGTTGCTCTAGCCGGTATCTCTCATTGGGCACTATACGAAGCTCTACATCGAGAATGATTCCGAATAATCCGTATCCCCCCAACGCGAGAGAGAATAGTTGTTGGTTCTGATTCCTGCTACAATGTTTAATGCTCCCATCAGCAAGCATAATACGAAAGGACTCGACTGTAGAAGCTATCGGCGGGCGGTCATATTGCCATCCATGGCAATTTACACTGATTGAGCCCCCTACCGAGAATGAATTATTAGACTGCATAACACTCACCGACTTGCCGTGCGCATTAAGATAGGGCAGTATATCTTTCCATAAAGCACCAGCTTGAACCTTGAGAATATTGCGCTTTACATCAAGCTCCATTTGATTCCATGATGATGTGTTAATGACAACACCGTCAGGGTAAATGACATGTCCACCCATGCTATGCCTCGCACCGGCAATTGATACCTTAAGGCCATCATCTTGAGCCCTTTTAAGAAGCTCTTCGAGCCGTGCTTCGCGCTGCTGTTTTTCCATAGAGATGTCAAAAATCTCGCTAACAGTTGTCTGATTTAAACGACTTGCATCGTCTATACTACCAAAAGCTAGCTGCTGCTCTAGTTGATTGTCCTTTGAGATTGTCTTACCCAAGTGAAGTGCAGGTCTTGCCAGAAAGGCGACCACAGAAACTACCCCAATCATCACACAGCGCCGCTTTATCTTTTTATGCATATCATAACTTTAGTCATTCACTTCTATGATTGATCACTCTCAACCCAAGCCAATAAATATTAAATTCGTGAAAGTTGGAAAGGTTTTTATCCACGGTCTAGTATGATTCCTGATCATGAGTATCATTTCCAAAATCATACACTTAATTCTCAAATTTGTTTTTGTTGCCGGGTTCACAAGTTTTTCAGCAACAGCAAATGTTCAAACGCTCCCAAAACCCGATGCCGAGGGCTGGATCAATCTATTCAATGGTAAGGACCTTACCGGGTGGGGTGGCGACCCAAAAGTTTGGAGAGTAAAAGACGGCTATATTTCTGGAGAGATCAAGAGATTGAAAGGCGGAAACACTTTTCTGATCTACCAAAATAAAGATCTTTCCAATTACGTTCTTGAGGCTGACATACTCTTGGCTGCCAATAAAGGAAACAGCGGAATCCAATACCGATCAAAACACTCCGAAAACGGCACAAACAAATGGGTGGTTAAAGGCTACCAAGCTGATTTTGCAAATGGCTGCTGGGGAAAGCTCTACGAAGAAGGCGGCCGCAAAACTCTCGTATGGAGATATAAAAATAAACCCCCTCACATCAAAGCCAACGATGAATGGAACAAATACCGCATTACGGCGAATGGATCAAAGCTGAAGCATGAACTAAACGGCACGGTAACGATCGAACTCGATGATGAAAATCAAAAAAGGGCCGCCAAAGATGGGGTAATAGCATTACAATACCACTCGCCTGGGGGATTTGAAGTTCGATTTAGAAATATTCGAATCAAATTACTGGGGAAAAAATAATCAGGATTTTGCTCAAATTATGAGCAACTCGCGATGCGCCGGCAATATCATCAGCCGCCATTACTAATTACTCACTAGTAATTTTTTTATCAAAAATGTGAGAGAATAGTCTCAACGTCGAGTAAAGTATATGATACCGCTGACTCTTCCTTAAAAATTGCCTTGGCGAAGCGAAACGGATTGTTAATGTCATAAATACCCACTTAGAATTTTATCTTTCTCAGTAATTCCACATATCATCCAGCATGGTTTACACATCGACTCAGCAATATGTCCTTATTTGCCTCCTGTGTACAATCGTAACTGCTGTGCCTGCATTAGCAGTCGCTCCCGACTTCAAAACACAGATTCAACCTATCCTCGAAAGCAACTGCGTACGCTGTCACACAAAATCAAAGGTCAAGGGAGGCCTACGTATGGACACCTACGAAAAAATCATGGAAGGCGGTGAGACTGCTGATGCTATTGTGCCCGGTGATCCCACAAAAAGCGAAATACTCATCCGTATTCACCTGCGCCCAATTGACGAGGGAGTCATGCCCGATGAAGGGAAAGCACTCGAACCTGAAGAAGTTACATTACTCGATGCATGGGTAAAAGCTGGAGCAAAATGGCCGCAAGGTATCACGCTAACAGAAAGGAAACCTGTGAAACCCAAACGTGTCGCTATGCCAAAGAAGGCGCCCGCATCCAATATCGAGGCTGCTGCATTTCTCGACGATATTTTGCGGCGCGAAAATACGGATACCGGAGTCGTCAATACGAACCCCATCACCGACGCGGCCTTTTTGAGGCGGGCTACCATCGACCTAATCGGACGGATACCAACCGTAAAAGAAATCAAGGGATACGATGCCTGGGGCGACAACCGGCGATATAGACTCATCAAAAAACTCACAGCACACCCACGCTTCGCAGATCGATGGACAATCTTCATGGCAGACATGTTGCGAATTCGCTCAAACGTCACGGGAGGCAATCAATTACTCGCCTATATCAACGGATCAATTGAGCAGGAAAAGCCATACGATGAGCTCGTGCGCGAGCTAATTAGCGCCTCAGGCAGGGCCAACTCAAACCCAGCTGTGGGATACATCCTTGGCGATGATGCAGAGCCGATGGAACTTGCTGCCTCTACCTCCCAAATATTCATGGGCGTCCGCATCGGCTGCGCCATGTGCCACGACCATCCATTCGACGACTGGGAACGAAAAGACTTTTACGACCTCGCCGCCTTCTTCGGCAAAACAGTCAAGATACAGGGACGTCGAAATAATCGTTCGGTCTACACCACCGAGGGAAATAAAATGACCGTCCTCTGGCCGCCAGAAGATGTGGCAGAAGCCGACGATCGCAAACCTGTGAAACCACGTTTTCCTTTCCAAATTACTAACTCTAAAAAGTCGCCGCACTACATCCAACGATTCAGAACCGCCAGGCTCGCTCATAGTAACAAAAAATCTAATGCTAAGAAAAACGCATCTCTCGATGCACTACTCGATGCTATTGAGCCCAGTGTTGGCAAAACTGATGATCCTGTGCTCAAGGAAGCCAAGGTGGAGAGCAAAAAACTCAATGTCCACGCAGACATCTATAAGTCCAGCGAGCTTCGTAATCAGCTCGCGCAACTCATCACTGATCCCAAAAACGACTTCTTCGCCCGCGCCTTTGTGAACCGCGTTTGGGCAGAATTAATTGGTCATGGATTCGTTGAACCGCTCGATAATTTTTCCGACTACAATGAGCTACATCACCCTACCACCCTTGATTTTTTGGCGCAGGAATTTATCGCGTCAGGCTATGATTTCAAAACCTTGGTGCGCATCATAACCTTATCTGATACCTACCGCCGTAGCGCCCTTCCCGCAGGCACACCCATTTCTGTCCGCGAGAAAAGCGAGTTGAATTTCGCCGCCGCTCCAATACGCCGAATGCTTGGCGAAGTGCTCTACGATAGTATCGTGATCGCAGGTCACCTCGAGGACTTCAAATGGCCAAAAGGTGCAAACAACAAATTAGTCACCCGCGACATCCGAGTCCCAACGGGCGAGTTTAAAATGGTGGCAGCCGGGCAACCAAAAATGCAGGATCAGCAGCCAGCAATGCGCAATGATGGTTATGATTTAGAGTCATCCCTGCAAATCAATTTCAATTCGATACTGAACAGCAAAGAACAAAACGAACTCGCATCCATGAGGGCAAAGTCAGACGAACAGATCAAAGCTGAAAAAATGGCGGCGATGCAACAAGAACAGCAGCGTAAGGTCATGCAATACAAGACCGCAACCATCACTGAAACAGTCGACGACAACCCACGCTTTAGCAGCGCCATGCGTATGGCTACCCCCGCCCCACCTGCACACTTCCTTCGTGTGTTCGGCCAGCCTTCCCGAGTAGGCTTAGGTGAGTTTCGTGATGACGCTGCCTCACTTCGGCAACAGCTGATGATGCTCAACGGTCGCATCACTCACGAAGCCTCCCGTGTGGGCACACTGGAACCCTTGAATCGACTTCTTAAAAAAGACCAAAACCTAGCCATAGATTGGGCTTATCAGGAAATCCTAACACGCCTTCCAAGCTCCGAGGAAAAAATCGACGCCCGATCCATTGTCAACAACACCCCGGAAGGCATGGCTGACCTACGCTGGGCACTTCTAAATAGTAACGAATTTAAATTTTTGCCATAATAACTAAATCCTAAAACCATGTCCTGCAACGATTACCTATACACTCGACGCCGCGCTCTAAAGGCATTTAGCGCAAGTATTCTTGGTATCCCCCTGAACCAGATATTAGCTAATACAAATTCCAATAACGCCAAGGCAGAGCACGTTATTCTTTTTTGGAACAGCGGCGGCATGAGCCACCTAGATACCTGGGACCCCAAACCCGGACGTAAGGTTCAGGGCGAGTTTAACCCCATCAAGACCACCGTTGATGGCATGGAGATCTCGGAGATTTTTCCTCAGCTCGCCAAGCAGATGCACCACGCAGCCCTGATCCGCTCTATCTCAGGCACCAATGGCGATCACGGGCGCGCGCAATACGAGCTCCAAACCGGATTCAACCAGTCACCCAATATACTGCACCCAGGCATCGGCTCATTGGTCGTGCATGAGCGCGAGCCACTCGGCGACCTTCCCGCCCTCGTCAGTATCAGCGGCCAGCCCGCCCGCGCAGGTTACCTAGGACAGAAATGCGAGGCCTACTTTGTCGGTCGCCCAGGCCAGAAAGACCCTTATCTCTCATTCCCAGAGGGCATCAGCCACGCACGCGGCATGCAGAGGCTACAAATCCTCGAAAAAATGAATCGCCGCAATACAGCCCAGAAAGGAGCCGCCGAATTAAAAGCATCACAAACCGCTCTCAAGGACGCCGTCAACCTGATGGAAAGCCCAGCCCTAAAAGCCTTCGAACTTGATGAAGAAAATCCTAAAACAATCGAAAAATACGGTAATACTGAGTTTGGTCGTGGTGCACTGTTAGCCCGACGCCTTGTTGAAAAAGGAGTCCGATTTGTGCAAGTAAATCGTGGCGGTTTTGATAATCATGGCAATATTTTTGAAGCTATGCGTAACCACGGCGCCACTATGGACCCCGCCATCGCCTCTCTCATTTCTGATCTCAAAGCGAATGGCATGATTAGCAAAACACTAGTCGTCGTTCTCAGTGAATTCGGGCGCACACCACGTATCAACGATGGCGGCGGACGCGACCACTGGGCACGTTGCTTCAGCTGCATGATGGCTGGCGGCGGTCTCAAAGGAGGCACGATCGTGGGTGCATCCGACGAAGATGGAATGGCACCAGCCGAGCGGCCTGTCAAAGTCGCCGACCTACATGCCACACTCTGCCACGCTCTCGGAATCGACATGAAAAAAGAACTCGAAACTCCTCAAGGTCGCCCAATGCGCCTTGTCCGCAAAGAAGCCACACCCATCCACGAATTGTTCGCATAGCAAAAAAATGTGTAAACCCATCCCCTGCCTGCTACTCCCCCTCTTTCTGGCGCTCCCCCTCTTAGCTCAAACGACTGGAAAGCCCTCAAAAATTAACGAGCGTGGATCTATCATTGAGGATCGATCCGCGCGGAAGCTCCTGCAAGCAGGTGATGCCCGTATTGAACTAGGAGAGAATCAGAAAGCACTCGAAATTTGGAATTCAGTCGTAGAACGATACCCGCGCAGCCAAATCCGTTTCGATGCCCATCTGCGACTCGGCGATCATCTCCTCACGGAAATCAAAGACTTCGACAAAGCCCGCCTGCATTTTGAGGCCGCCACAACCGACAGCAATGAAAACGATAAACAACGCTCTTATGCTTTTCTGAACACCGGTATCTGCTTTTATGAAGCTGGAAATTACGGGAAATGCTTTAGTATTATGCGCGATGTCATCAAGCAGTTTCCAAATTCATCAGAAGTCAACGAAGCCTACTACTATATAGGCCTTGGCCACTTCAAACTAAACCACTACAGCAGAGCAATAGAAGCCCTCGAAAAAGTTGGCACCGCCCTCTCGGCCAAGGACTCACTCATCGAAAAAGTGGAAGCAGGGAAACGTCTTTATGTTAGGATTGATGACCAGGACTTCGCAATTCTAGAACCCGGAACCCGTATCAAAATTAGCTGCCAAACCAAAGGCGGAGACAAGGAAACACTCTTTTGCGATCCAGTAGGGCGCAATGCTCGAATCGCCCTAGGTCGTATCTCCACCGAGCTGAATCAAGCCACACCCGGTAATGGAATCCTAGAAGTCCGTGGCAACGACCAGATCACTATCACTTATGTCGATGCCCATACTGCCAAAAAAGGCTTTAACGAAAAACGCCTCAAGCAGGTTATGGTGGTTGGCAATGGGGTCGCCCGTATCACTGATGGCTCCTACCAACGAAACCTACCCGCCGCTGTCCTCGGCAAACCTCTCCACCTCCAAATCACAGATGCTGACCATGACGTCAGCGATCAGGCCGATCAAATCGAGGCCACGATACAAATTTTCCGCCCAAAAACGAGCGACGAAATTGATGATGAACTCGCCAAACGTGTCGCCAGCGGAGAACTAAGCGAGAGTGCGGATGGTGAGGACTTAAAATCTCAGATCAATCAACTTCTCATGGTACGCTCGATCCCTGTCAGCCTGCGGGAACAGGAACGCAGAGGCACTTTCCGTTTGGCCATTCCACTTCGGCTAGGCAGCGCCCATGGCACTCTCACAGGGCAACCCGGACAGACTATACGACTTGTCTACCGCGATGACCAGAACCTCAGCAAAGACACCATTGTGCGCACTGCCGAAACTCGAATCATCGAGGGTAACTTAGGTGAAGTCCGTGTGACTCGCACCGAAATCTCCGACGAGGAACTGCGCCTCAAAACCCAACTACGCACCGCCTCCGCACTCACCGAGGTCGGAAACTACTACAAAGAATTCGGCCTTAACGAAAAAGCCGACCTCAAATACACAGAGGCTCTTCAAGTTTGCGAAAAAATTCATACCCAAGCGCGCAAGATTGGAGGCAAGCTTCTCGAGGAAACCTACGTGCAACTCTGGCGTATCTACTTTGCCATGAACCAACTCGATCTCGCACTTGGCATGAGCCGTCGCCTGCTCAAAGAATTCCCAACTAGCTCATACGTCGACGAGGCGATGCTACAACAAGCCCACGTCGAAAGAAAACGTATGAGCTTCACCCGTGCCATCAGTCTATACTCAAGTATTGCTAAGCTATCCAACAGTCCACTCCGCGGCGAAGGCCAGTTTTTCACCGCCAAATGCTACGAAACCATGGCTCTTAAAGCCCCTGCCAACCAGTCAGCTCAACTCTTCGATAAAGCCTTCCTTGCTTATCAAAAAGTCTATGAACAATTCCCAGACTCCGGCCGCGTGGGCGATGCCGTGGCCAAGATGGCAGCATTCTATTATAAGAAAGAAGATTACTCTAGAGCCATAGACGTCTTCGAGAACGTACTCTCAGATTACCCCGATGCCAATTTCCTCGATGTCATTCTCTTCAACTATGGTCGATGCCTCTACAAATTAAACCGCAAACCTGAGGCACGCAAAAAGTTTGAAAAACTCATCAACGATTACCCCGAGAGCGAAATAGCGTCAGAGGCTAACAAAATTGTAAACGCACTAAAAAAAGCAGGATTTTGAAAACATACTTACCCCTTCTCGTCGTCGTTGCCGCACTAAGCCTAACAGCCCGTGCCGATCGTGCTACTGACCTTGAAGCACAACTCAAAGAAACAACCGAGTCATCACCCAGCAGCGCGAAGATCATGCTGGAACTGGCGGATATCTATTGGAAGAACGAACAGGTCTTCGGACTAATTCGTGTCACAGGAAAGTTCTCGCGCTCCCAAACAAAACACCCACGTCGGGCTGCCATGATGCTCAAACTCATTCACGGCTATGCTATCACAGCACGTCATGACGATATCATCATCACCGGACGCCAATTTCTTGAAATCTTTCCTAACCATGCCCTCACGAACAAGGTCCGTGATCACATAGCCTCTGCCTACCAACACACTGGCCGCAGTAGTCTCGCCGCTGTCCAGCGGCGCTCAATCTGGGAAAATGGCGGTGCTGCTGAACAGGGTGTCCAAGCCTTAAAATTATTTATCAAAGCCAATAACGGAACAAGCTATAAACAAGCGTCAAATCTCGCGAAGGCCATGGTGGTGAAGCTGCCTGCCCAACCCATGCTAACAGATATAGGACTTCAGGGCATGTATGCATCTGAACGGTCCGAACAGTGGGCAGAGGGACTACAGATCGGCAAAACCCTTGCACGTCGTAACACCCCACTCAATAAAACCGAAAAACTTGACTTCTGGCTTCGGTCCGGACGCTTCGAAACCCGCCTCGGGCAATACGAAAATGCAATTCAATCATTCCGTAAAGCACTCGTCCCAAATAGAGACGACATTCACCGTAATCTGATTCAAGCAATGATAAATGCAGCCAAAGCACCAGCTGACATTGAGGCTGAAGCCCGCCGCTATCTCAAAGCCTATCCTTATCGCGAGGACCGCTACAACCCACTAGCCCAAGCCGCAGAAGCCGCAGCCAAGGTCAAAGATACCCAGAGAGCATTCGCTATTGCAGAAAATATTCTGAGCAAAAACGTGACCAGTGACCTCGTTCGCGCCTACGTTCGCTGGTGCGGCAAAAACCACCAGCGTGCTGAGCAAGGGCTACTCAAATTGATTGCACGTAATCCAGATAAAACAGGTATTCTGCGAGCCATTCTCGCCATCGACGTCTATCGCGACGGCATGAAGGATACAGCCAAAGCCCGCCGTATGGCACTCGAATACCTCGCAAACACTCCCAGCAATGATAGCTGGTCAGCAGAAATTACAGGCGTCCTCTACACATCAGCCACCGGCGAAGAAAGCTTTCGAAAAAACCTCGCCGCCGTCAGCGCAAGCGCCAAACAATTTCCCCACCTCGTGGAATTCCAAAAACATATCTGGAAACGAGCTCCGAAAGATAAACAACATCATCGTATATGGCTGGCAGCTAGAAAAATTCACCACAATGAGCCAAACACTAAACTCTGGAAAACTATCCAAGAAAATGGTGGGAAGTCAGGACAAGCATGCAAAAAACTTCTTCAGCAAAAACTCACCAACCCACAGCGACACCTCGTGCTGTCCCGCCTCGCCTATGTGTACAGGAATCACCTCGGGGGAAAATCCAAAGCCAGCTCCGCCAGCCACTACCAAACACTCTGCAAAGAATTCCCGAGTGACCTCAACGCTGCTGTGAGGTGGATGGATGCCGCAGCCTACAGCGCCCCAAAAGAAATGGCTACGATGAAGGCCACAGCTGCTCGCCATCTCCTCAGTATTCCCTCAGCTCCTACCCACTATGACACTTGGCTTCGGCTGATAGAAATAAAAGATAAAAACATTATCCGTAAGGCACTACCTTGGATCAATAAATCATTAGAACTAAGCCCCCACCGATCTGCATACTGCACCCGTATTGGCGATATCATGAACGAACTCGGCATGAAAACCGAAGCCATCAATTGGTGGAGGTCACACATGGATATCGATCCTAATAATTTGGAATACGTTTCCTGCGCCCGTCGTTACGCATCCACACTTAAACCTGCCGATGCACAAAGATTCCTTCAGTCACGCGCTAACACAAATAAATATCACCACGGAGTCTACACCGCAGACCTTGCCAACATATATTTCCGTGCAGGTAAGATAGACGCAATGGATGCACTCCTAAAAAATTCACGCAAGCGCGCCGACCAACATCCTTTCCGACCATGGGGTATGGGAGAATGGCCTGCTCGCAGCTGGATAGAAACGGCACGTAATGCCAATTCGAAGGACTGGTCAGAGGAGAAAAAAAACCGCGTTTATCGTATCGTTCGCGACCTCCGACTCGGACGCATAAGTAGCGAAGCAGGCATCGAACTCATCAATACTAAACCCAAGTCAATGGACCGCCTACTCCATACGCAAAAACTTATTCAACAGGCTGGGCAACACCACGAATCTTGGAGGCGTATCTACCCATTCGCACAGGCAGCTGTGGCTCGTGCTGACTTCCCACTCGCAATCACTATTCTCAACGGCTTACTTCATACCGTTCGCTCAGTTGGTAATGCCGAAACCACCGCAGCTCGTGATCTCCTCCGCAATGCCTACGGAAAAATAGGTAGCCTAAGTTCAGATATTCCAGCCGACAGCCCAATAGCACCGCTTTTACAAATCATTCTCCACCTTCGCCTCGGCGAGGACAATCTCGCAGAGCAATCATACTACACCAATCAACAGCTCTTCGATAAACACCGACACGAAATTCCAGTCGAACTTCTCCTTTTTGCCGCAAATACCCACATCGCCCAAGGCTCAAAAAAGGATCACGAACGCGCCGAGGACATTCTGCGCGGATGGATCATCAAATTTAGTGAGTCGAAAAATATCGACGTCCGCGACAAATCACGCGTCCAACTACTGCTCGCTCGCAACTACCAAAGAGCTAAACAATTCGACATCGCACGCGCTGAATTCACCACGGTCTTAAATATCTATAAAGACCAGCCCGAAGCTATTGAAGCACGCTTTGGCATCGGAGAAACCTACATGGCACAACGCGTCTATGATCAGGCAGAAGAGCTTTTTGCCGACCTCGCAAAGAACCTCAATCCAGCTATCGCTATCCGCGCCAGCTTCCTTCAAGGAGTACTCGCCATACGTCAGGACGATATCCAAAACGCACGCAAAATTTTTCTCGCCGTTCTAGAGAACGCACCAGATGATACACTCGCCAACGAAACCCTCTACAATCTCGCGGAGGTCTATGGCATCGAACAGCGTTTCCTTACTCAGCTCGAAACCCTGCGCGCCGTGGGCCGCCTCGGCCAAGAATCGAAACTCTGGCACACTCCTGGTAAAGCACTATCGGTTGTCGTCCAAGACCCCGATCTCGGCATCAGCCGCGGCGATACACGCATCCCAGTGATTGTTCGTACCGAACCAGGGAATGATCGCGAACAGTCTTTCCTAACAAGTGGCGGAGCAGGTAAAGGGATTTTTCTCACCGAGTTCCCTACCATGCTGGGCAGTGCCGACGTGGGAGATGGTGTGCTACAAGTCACTGGCGGAGATGTCATCGTAGTCGATTACCCAGAAAAATTCAAAAAACAATTCCAGTTTGAATTCCTGAGCACCACGCGCTTACGCATCGCATCAGATGGATCACTTGATATCGCTAGCAGCAAAATTATCGACGAAAACGAACCATCACTAACAGAAGATTTAAAAAAGCAACTCGTGGATGATAAAGAGCCACAATCACGCTCAACCATCCGTCCCAAAAATCAAGTCAAACCCGGAAACTTGATCTATCTGCAAGTAAAAGACGGTGACCGCGACCTCACTGCCGATCAAGACAAGGTGAAGGTCAAGCTATCCTCATCCAGCGGTGACGAAGTAGAACTCATGATCGAAGAAGAAAGTATACACGGCGGTGTCTTCCGCGGCATGGCGCGCACTGGGGAACTCCCTGCAGGAGCTCAGGCGTCCGATTCAGCCCTCGATCACAGCCCGCTAATGGCGATCGATCATGCCCTCGATACCGCATGGCGAAGCGAGCCTGATGGCGCAGCTCCGAAATCACTCGCAATCGACATGAAAGAACTGCGGAGAACAGAATCGATAACCCTAACATCACCACAGCCTGAGCAAGAAGCCCCTATCCGCATGAAAATACGCGGTAGTCACGACGGGCGTTTTTGGTTTAATCTCGGACAGTTTCCTGCCAACACCAATGTCCCCCCACTGAAATTTTTAGAGACAGAAATGCACCTGCGCATTTATAAAACACCCGCTAAAAAGCTACGCAATAAATACACTTGGAAAGAGATTGCCAATGTCGTACAAAAAGCCAACCCGACCGAGATCAAGAAAGTAGATACTCTTTCTTGGCAAGCACCTGTGGATACAGAAGACGCCCATTTCCTCGTATGGTCTGGACCGTTCGTGCAAGAACGCTCCGGCGCTTTACGTGTTGAAATCTCCGGCGTCCACACCGCCGTGCTACTAAATGGTCGACTTGAACTACCCGTCGGCGCAGGTGACCAAAGTGTAGACTTTTTTGTTCCTCGTGGCGTGCATGATCTCACCATTTTCACTGTCGCCAGCCCCAAGGTGAAATCCGTCGGAGCTAAACGCGCTCGTGAAAATCAACGGGCCTCCTCCATCACCACGCGCCCATTTGTAGCTGCCGACTTCAATGCCAGCGCAGTGCCCAACATCAAAAAGTTCACTCCGCCACCGCCTGCCAAAATTGTAAAAGAGGAAAATCGTTGGACACTCGACATGCCATCCCTTGCGCTACGCTTCATTGATTTTGAATTCCTAGAATACCGTGGCGAGGCAATCGCCATAAGCAATATCGAAATCTCTGGCGGTGGAAAAAAACATATACCGCCAGCCGCCGACGTGCTCGAGCTAGCCAACAACAACACCTTGGAACTAGCACCCGGAGACACAGTCAAAGTTTCCTATCTTGACGAACTTACAGCAGGTGCCGAGCAACGCAACCGACTACTCACCCGCTCCTTGACCGCCACCTACTACAATGGCGAGATCACCCCGATCAGTTATGACTTCTCGCGAGATGGCCAAGGCTCCATAAAAGGCTCGCGTAAAGAACTCCTCCGAATCGAACCCGGTGAGCGCATCGTCGCCGAGGTCGTTGATTTTGACCTCGATACAAGCCTCGAACGCGACACCGTCGAAATCGAAGTCCAAGTGAGCGCCAATCCTCCCATCACATTCACCGCCATCGAGACAGACTCATCATCTGGTGTCTTCCTCGCCGAGATCGACACCGCTGCTGAACCCACTGAAGGTAAGATCGTTGTTAAGCAAGGAGACAAAGTCTATCTCGGCTATATCGATAGGCAAAACACCTTCCCAGGGCACTCGTACCACCGCGAGACCGCCGTCCTACTCAATGAACCCACCAAGGCTCAAATCCAGATCGTTGATAGCGCCAAGACAAGTGATAGCGCTCCAGAGCTCATCCCAGTCGAGGGGCCGCGTTCCAGCGACTACGTCAGTAAGATTGAATATCGCCTTCCGCTCACTGTGGAAGTCATTGACCCAGACCGGGCAATGGATTCCAAAAGCACGGTCCTCGTCGATGTCGTCACAAGCCAAGGCGCCAAGGTTCAGGTCGAGTGCGTTCTGTCCCGCGCCTTTGCCAACTCTAACGAAAACCTATCTGAAGCCCGCAATCCAGCCCTACTCGAAGGCCGTTTCGTCGGCCAAATACCTCTCCTCCTAGGTGACTCAAATAGTGCTCCCATGGTCCCTGAAGACGGATCATTGCCAAAAACAGGACTAGGGAAAGTCATCTTACCAGCAGATGATGACCCAAAAGCTTCGCTCGACGATGGTTCAGACAAATCAAACACAACTCTAGCCGTGCTGAGTATTACCGGCACCGACACCTTCACAGCAAGCTATAATGATAAAGCCCGCCCAGACGGATCAAACACAACAGTCAAAGCATCAGCCGCCCTATTTTCAGCCGCCACTCTCGCAATCACTGGCTCGGAATATCTCGAACCAGCGGAAATCGTTCATGTTGGTAAAAAAATCTTCCTCCAACTTGAGGACCCCGATCGCGATATTTCAAACAACCGAGACAAAGCCCTTGTCCGTGTCGTGACATCCAGCGGTGAGGACGAAACCATTGAGCTCGAGGAAACACTCAGCCACAGCGGCGTCTTCAGTGCCTCCTTCCCACTACTCGCTAATGCCAAACCCACTTCTGGGAATTTCAACGGACGGATCGAGGCGTTTTTCGGTGACCAAATCACTGTAGGCTATCTCGATAACGTGCCTCACTCGCCAGAGGGAAAACCCATTATCGAATGTATGGTTCCCGTCGCCATCGGCACTGATGGCGAGATGGCCGCGTTCAGCAAAGTCTATAAAGACGAAGACCTCGCCATTCAAACACAATTCCACATTGCGGAATGCTATTTTGAATTATTTAAGAGCCATCGCAGACTCAAACACGAAGAGGAATCGGCCGCTGATTTAGCCGCTGGCCAAAGTGTGCTGCGCGAACTTCAAGACGATTACCCGAACCCTAAATACGCCCCGCGAATTTCTTATCTTCTCGGACAGTTCGCGCAGGAAATGAAAACATGGGATGAGGCTATTGCCGCCTACGGAACCATCGTGCACAACCACCCAGATCACCCCCTCGCACCAGACTCACAATACAAGCTTGGCCAGTGCCACGAGGAAGCCGGCGAGCTCGACAAGGCCCTAGAAGCCTATGTCACTCTCGCCGGAACATACCCTAAGAGTCCACTTATCGCTAATGTCATGCTGCGTATCAACGAGCATTTTTACATGAAGCAAAATTACGCCGTCGCAGCCTCTGTTGGCGAAAAGTTTCTCGAGCGGTTCACCAACCACGAGTGGTCACCAAAAATGGCATTCCGTATTGGCCAGTGCCACTACAAACAAGAAAAATTCAGCAAAGCAGGCGAATCATTCGATGCTTTTGTCAAACGTTTCCCTGAGCAGGCACTCACCGCTCAGGCACTCTTTTGGGCTGGCGAAAGCTATCGTATGGACAAAAATATCCCAGGTGCATTTCGCCGCTACAATCGCTGCCGCTGGGACTTTCCAGAAAGCGATGCCGCTAAATATTCTCGCGGACGTCTTGCCCTGCCTGAACTTCTGGCTCAATTTGAACGCGAAGCTAATCTCGACAAATAATTCATGAATCTTCAACTAATCATAACTGCCAGCTTCTTCGAAAGTGGCGCCCTCAAGCTCCTCCTCGAAGGCGGCATCTTTATGTGGCCTCTTCTTACTCTTCTCGTGCTAGCCCTCGCAGTCATCATCGAACGCTACCGTAGCCTGAAGCTACTCGAAACCGATGCCAGCGAGCTACGCGAAAGCATCATCTGCCTGCTCTCCGAGGACAAGGTTGAGAAATCGCTTGAGCTATGTGAGGCATCACGCGGCCCCGTTCCCGCAGTGCTATCCTGCGGCTTACGTAAGTATCTTGTACTACGCCGTCTCAACTATGACTCTGCACAAATGGAGCAACAAGTCATCAAAAGTATGGAAAATTACGGTGTTAACATTGTCGCAGCCCTAGAAAAACATCTACCCATTCTCGCTACCATCGCCTCGGTCGCACCTATGCTGGGCTTCCTCGGCACCGTTCAGGGCATGATTGTCGCATTTGGAGACATTGAGGCGAACATCGGCACGCAAAATATCGTTCAGGCCGCCGCATCAGGTATCCGTGTTGCACTACTTACCACCGCCTTTGGACTCATCGTCGGCATACCCGCATATATGGCATTCAACTACTTCACAGGCATCATCAATGACTTTGTGCTGCAGGTGGAATCCTCAGCTGCTGAGATGATCGAGGTTGTCACATTACGCTTAACACTGGATAAAGAAAGATCATGAAACTGAAACGTGGTAAAATGCTCATTGATCCGCCGGCCAGCGCCAGCTCGGATATAGCATTTATACTCATTATATTCTTCCTTGTTTGTGCTGCGATACAGCCTGAGACAGGCCTCGCTCAAATACTTCCGAAAACAGAGGAGGAAAAAGAGCAGCGTGACCAGAGTAAAAACATCGAGGTGTCGATCACTCCAACCAGTATCGTGCTCAATGGCAGCCCCCTACAGCTCACCGAGTTCACTCGACGCATCAAAGCCGCCCTCCAAAAAAAGACGCGCGAGACTGATCGTATTGTCGTGGTGAAAAGCACCCCAAACACCCCCTACCCGCTCTGGATGCGTGTGTCTCAAGTCATCGAACAAGCTGGCGGCATCCTCACACTCGAGTTGGAATCGGAAAAGATTATCAACGTCAAATGAAACTCCAACGCAAAAAACTAACAGCCTCGATCCCAGCTTTCGCCATGGGTGACATAGGTTTCCTATTACTTATCTTTTTTGTTATTCTGGCACGCGCACAAGATGATAGCCACATTCAGTGGCAACCCGCCAAGTTACCTGATGTTAAAACAGCATCAAATCCTCTCGCCACAGTTTCCATCGACTCAAGCTTCAAGATCTATCTCGACGGCAAGGAAACCTCAGCAGACGAACTTGCTGGTGCGCTCAATGGAATTCTAGGTGATAACTCTTCTGGCCAACGCAACGTGTTCTTGAAAGTACATAAAGAAGCGAAAGCATCACACTTTGAGCCCGTTATTGCCGCAATTAGCGAAGCAGGCGGTGACCTGATCCATATTCTTGAATCCGAAGACAATCCCACTAACCAATGAAAGGCAAAACAGCCCCCAACCAACCGGACCGCACCTCCATGGCCAGCACTAATGCCGACTTGCGCGAACTCAAAACAAACTCCAACGCTACTGTGCGGGAGCTTAAGGAATTCCTGAGTGAGCTCCGCGGCAAGAGCCCCCAAGAAATGCTTGGTGTAGTGGCATCCAGCCAGCTCTTTCGCGCCATCATTCTATCCCTCGGTTTAGTCACTACCACCATATTACTACTCACCGCCATTCCTTATTTTCTTGGCGAAAAACCTGCTCCACCCGCTAAAACCGAATCCGCAACAACAGCCCCCACTACTGTCCCTCCTAGCTTAACACCCGACGCCACCGGTATTAAAGCCCCTGTCGAACTGGCACCTCTCGGCGTCAACGACAAGCTACTTGCACCAACCAACACTAACCCGCTTGAGGGGGGAGGAGACGACTTCCTCAAGGACCTCGAGTAATTCATAATCACCCACCAATGCGCGCGCACTTGGCCATCCCGCTCACCGTCATTTACGCGGCTCTGTGGTGCTTGTTTTGGGTCGATTCCTACGTCTGGTTTCGATTTGAAAAATGGTCTCTGTTAGTTGGATTCCTATCAGCTCTTCCCGTATGTCATTACTGGATTCGCAGGCATAGAGGGTCATCTATCATTACGCGCCGCGCCATTCTGAGCATTTCTTACATTCCATTATGGCAACTCATTGCCTACCTACCTCTGCTCAATCACTCGTATTCTCTGGCAGAAACCATCAACCAGATTGGCATCGCCGTAGCATTTTTTCTCGGGCTCATATGGGCGGTCTGGTGGATCGATCATGAAACCAAAAGCACCCCCGAATCAACTCATAAAAAACGCATATGGGATCCTCGCCAATTAGTCGCTTGGTACTTTGGCAAAAAAAACAACAAACTTCGGCAGTCCCTATTTACCCTCATCAGCTATACCTTTACGTTTGGACTGATATCCTTGGTTCTGACACGCCTTACCGGCTGTAGCATCTATGAGGCCCCACTCGGGGGCGGTAAAGAAAAACAGCTTAAGCAGATCGTCAAAATCAAAAAAATCATCAAAAAGAAATACGTAATCAACCCCTACAGCAGCATACTCTTCAACCCACCGCCTATTGATGACGTGAAGCTTCAGGTCCTCGAAGTCACTGAACACCTTTATAAAATCGGCCATGGAAAAAGTGACGGAGCTGGATTCTCTGCTGGCACCATACGTGGAAAAGTACGCTTCATCCGCTTGAAATACGACGGCGGCGACTGGCAACAGGACATGAACCGTGGCGCCGATCTTAATCTACTCACCGAGTATGGCATTCGCACCGGCCACCCAGTGAGTGATCGGCCGGAACCGATGGAGATCGGTCGACTCAAAAGTTTTCCACCACGAAAAAGCCCGCCTATGGTTTACATGACAGGCCAGCAAAAAATAATCCTGAGCGCTAAGGAAATTAAAATCATGCGTAACTATTTGTTAGAATGTCACGGCATGCTCTTTGGCGACAACGGAGGCAGCTCCGGCTGGGAAGGTCAGTTCGTTTCGATCATGAAAAATATCCTCCCGAGAGTGGAACCCATCTCGGTCTACCTCGACCACACGATTCATCGCATACCATACCCGCTGCCCCGCCTCCCGATCGTAGCCCCACACGGTCGATCCAACGCTCTTGGATGGGTCGTTGACGGTAGATTAGTAGCGTATTACCATCCGGGGGATATCGGTGATGCTTGGGCTGATGGACATTCCGGCGTCCCGCGCGAGGTATGGGAGTCTAGCTACCAACTTGGCGTGAACATCATCTACTACGCCCACGCCGAGTATAACAAATGGCTCGAAAGAACCAAAAAATAATGATGCGCTCTCTCTCACTATTTCTATTTCTCACCGCCAGCTCAATGACTGAGGGGGCTTTAACGAGCTTGCAACAGATCAATGTTAAAACGTTCGAAAAGATGCGCCAAGTCGAACGCTACCAGATCAAGATCGCGGAGAAACATTTCCTCAGCGGCAAACATAAGATCGCTTTGGCCGAGTACGAAAAGTTTCTCACCCTCTACAAAAACAGCCCCGGCGCACCCTACGCCCAACTGATGTGGAGCCACACAATGATGAAGTTGAAAAAACCTAAAACCGCCCTGCGGGACGGTTTTCAATCAGTGATCGATTACTGGCCAAAATCCAACGAAGCCACCATCGCCGCCTACTGTATGGGATCTGCCTATCGCACCATGGGTGAGGTCAAGGACGCCCAGAAATCATTTCGGTTCCTCATTACAGAATACCCCAACCATGAAATCGCCATCCGCGCGCGTCTAGACCTACTCCACTACGCTCGTCTTCATCAGGACATGGAAGAACGCCTGAGGCTGCTTAACGAACTCACTTACATAGTCAAACGAACCAAAGTTTCTCAACAAGCCTGCATCACGGCCTGCCACGAACTCGCTAAACTGCATTGCTTTGCCCAGAAACTCGACGAAGGCAAAAAAGCCCTGGCCACCACCTACACTGGAGCCGCTCTTTTCGATCAGGTCTACAACCTTTCCACCCAGACCGTCCACCACCTGCTCAGAGACCCTAAAACCAAAGCTGCAGCCCTCAAACTTGGCGACCAAATCATCAGTAAACTTAGAGCTGAAACTGCCGTCCGACCGAAACTCACCACCAAGTTTCTCTACCAAGTCGCCGATCTACACAATACTCTCGGACAGCCCAGCGAAACAATGAAAGTCTACCAAGAAATAGGCCAACTTTTAGGCGTGAACGACAGCCTGCGTGGCCGCATTGCGAACTGGTATATTGCACGAAAAAAACCTGATGACGCCCGCCGAATCTACGGCGAGTTCGATGACAAGGCAGCCGGCCTGAAACACATCGCTGACATGTTCCTCAAGGAAGGGAACATCAACAAAGCAATCGATATCTTTCGCGAATTGATCAATATCGATGGCGACAACTCAGGTGTCTATCTTTGGTCGATTGCAGGATGCTACGAAAAACTCTCCAACTGGGGAAAAGCCATCGCCTGCTACCGCCAAGTCGACCGCTTCCCCTCCGACTACTTTGCGATTGCCAAATGCCACCGTCGTCTCGGCGAACAAAAAGATGCTGTAATACTCTACCAACAAATAAAAATTGCGGGAAAATCAGCCCCCGAAGCCACTCTGCAAATTGGCTTCACATACGAAGAGGCCAAGGAGAAGGAAAAAGCTATCCGCACATTTCAACTCACCTGCAAGCGCTATCCAAAATCCCGCCAAGCCAGCATAGCCCACTCACACCTACAAAATAAGTACAACATCAACGTGACGCTCGGTGGCACTGAAGAGGAGTGATCTACCAACCGATACATAAGCTGGAAAATTGACTAGCCACTGCTTTTTTAGAAGCTTTGGATAATTACATGTCTGTTCCGGGCATTTCTTCCCGCACTTGATTGATTCTAAATCTGGCTAATCCTGACTCGCTCGCCCAACGATCCCAATCTTTGATCGCAGCGAGCACTTGCTCAATGATATCGTCAATTCGTCGCACGCTTTGAGATTCTCCAAGACGTTTCAAATCAGCTCGCCCTACCCCCACGCTCTTGCCATTAACAGATGCCGCACGCATGCCCGAAACTAGTGGGTTTGACGTACTAGTTAAATCATATGCTGGAGATACTTTCCATTGCCCGCTGGGCTCCATAATAAAGGCATGATTCTTCGCGTGGTCGTCATCATTACCTGCAAGAACATTGAAACAAGCACGGCGAAACACCTCTTCAACCTCAACTTCACTACCTGTCAGCACACGAGCAAGATCCATAAGCTCGCCATACTCCATACCTGATCGAACCAATGTATGAGTCAGTCCAGAATACGTGTGCACGTGTCGTCGCGAACTACCTGGACGATCAAATCGCTTTGATAAAAAATGACACGCCCCATCCGCACACTCTAGCAAGTGTGTTTCCGCCATTCGGATACCCGCTGCTCGGGCCATCACAGAATAGGCATACTCCTCCCTGCCATGATCGTATTCCCTATCAAGATCAAATTTGAGCAACCAACGTTCAAAACCACCCGGAAGATGCCCACCACCCGCCATGGCACGGGAAAAATCTTCATTAAATCCTAACAAAACTTTAGGTTGGGCGCCTCCAGGGGAAAGTCCAGAACGCAAAAATCCAGGCAACATATTGTCCGTTTTCCCATGCAAAAACGAGTGCGCATTTCTCACGAGCTCTGCCACTTCCACTGTCAGTTCATCACGAAAGCTCCCCGAGGAAATTGGGGGCTGGTAACCGATAGCCCCCATCGCATGACCACCAGTACAAGTAAGCTTTTGTAATGCTGTCACCTTGCCCCATGGGATCCCCTTTTCCGTGAAGATTCGCTTCATCATTTGTTCACCCCACCAGTCAGGAAGGCTATCAGCAAATAAACCAAACAAGGGCCCAAATGCAGGTGTAGGAGTACTAATCGAACCTCGTATCTCATTCGGCAGATAGATGGGTGATAGTTCTAGACCACGAGATAGCCAGCTTGGATCGTATTCAAAAAATATCCGACCACCCTCAGACTCAGCGAGGTGGCCAATCAGTTGTTTTTCATCTTCTCCAAGGTATGTGACTTCTATTTTCATAGGTTAAATACTAGTTTTTCTTGCGTTGAGGGGCGCGCTTACGTGAACTAAGTTGAACGGCATCGATAGAGTCAAATGCCCTATTACCTGCAAATAGTTCACGCAGGTCACCATCCAAATCAAGCACTACGGCAATCTTTGCAAGGCGCTGAAGCGAGCCTTTGCCTTCGTGCTCAATAAGCTTGAGCGTGGACTGACTGACACCGGCACGCTCTGCGAGCTCATATTGAGTCATTCCCTTAGCCAATCGCTGGCGGCGTAAGCGACTCCCTATTCTTTGAACAAGAACATCTGGATTACGCTGGTTAAGAGTCTTTATTTTGTCCACGAATCTTATTTTATGTCATTATGGACAAAATATCAACTATTACGGGCCTTTTTTTTCATTGCAAAATACCTGCTAGCTAGTCCATCACAGGTCATGCAAATCCAATCAGCGACCTTTGAGATAAGCTCTCCAGATCTTGAAGGCTGTCCAGAATCAGCGCTACGTGAGTTTGCTTTCATCGGTAGGTCAAATGTAGGTAAGTCATCGCTAATCAACATGCTAACTGGAAAAAAGGATCTGGCAGTTGTTTCCAGCAAACCAGGACGCACACGGTTGATCAACTTTTTTACCATTAACCGTAATTGGTCATTGGTAGACTTACCCGGATACGGGTATGCAAAAGCATCAGGGCAAGAGCGCAACAAGTGGCATGAATTCGTTTCCGATTACTTGGTAAACCGCGAGAATCTGAGCTGTGTGTTCGTGCTTATCGATTCACGCCTGAAGCCGCAGCGCATCGATCTGCTGTTTACTGAGTGGCTAGTGGGATGTGGTGTTCCATTCGTGCTTGTATTCACCAAGGCTGATAAAACTAAACACAACGCAATGACAATCAATATGGAGGCATTTATGTCCGCCATGGAGGAGTTTTGCGAAGGTTTGCCGCGCTGTTTTACCTGCTCCTCAAAAACCAGTTTGGGACGTAAAGACTTACTCGACTTCGTTGGCCAAGCTTTAGCTGTAACTTAAATCAATTCATTCGACGATTCCATAGCCCGATAATGCATCTAAAATTTCCTGCCGAGCATGCATGATTTCAGGAACAGGCTGTCCGGTCAGCTCTTGTGCTGTGCTCTTATATAGATCACTTGTTGCCATGATAGCCTCAACCGGCACTTTGAATGTGTCCCCGAGATGTTCGCGCTCTTCCATACGTTCTTTGTTCAAAAGGACATCTGCTTCAGGTACAGAATCACACAGAAACTTCCTGAACATCTCTTTCGAGTTTTCCACTATATCACCACCACTATAAGCCTGCCTATCCCAGTAACGCGATGAATCCAGCGTGCCAACTTCGTCAATATAGATCATCGAAAAACCATCTCCTGATGCTTTTGGCACATAACCAAACTCAAATTTGGTATCCACTAGCAACTGATTAGCATTTGCCGATTGGGAAGAAATTATTTTGAAACCTTCAGATAGAAGTTTTTCATACTGGCCAACATCCTCGGCCGATTTAAAGGCAAATGCTTCATAATTATCAAGAATCTGCTGGCGAGAAACGTTAACATCATCTTTCTCAGGGACTCCGGGTATCCCTTTTAGAATGCCTTTGGTAGATGGTGTGATCATAAGATCGTCAAGCTTGGCTCCGTTGGTAAGTCCTTCAGGAAGAGAAATACCGCAAATATCTCGCTCGCCTCGCTCGTATCCGCGCCACATACTACCAGTAATATACTGGCGAGCAATTCCCTCCACCATAACAGGCTTTGCCTTCTGCACAATCCATACTAAGGGGTGCGGCGACTCCAAAATATGATTACCAGCAAGACCTTCTTTTTCAAATTTCTCAAACCAATGAAGAGCTGTGGCGTTCAGTGAAGCTCCCTTACCAGGAACTCCAAGCAGGTTATCTTCTCCGCTCCAGATGATTTCATAAGCAGAAATTCGGTCGCTAATGACCATAACCGCCAGCTCAGTGCCTAGACTCACATTATAGCCGCGTTCCTCGATGATCCTGGCGCTGTCTTCAGCTGTCAGCCAATATACTGAACGTACTTTTCCACTGTGGACGTCACCTTCGTGCACAATCGGTAGGTCATCTGTCTTTGCAATGGCGAGGTTTTCTAAACTCATGATGTGTTGCTTCTACTAGCTGTTTTTGTCCGTTACTGACAAACAAGTAAATTACCTAGTTGATGATGGATATCTGGTCAATCCTAACACGCTAAGATTGCAAATTCACTTAGTATGCTTGAGTTTTCTCGACATTTAACCAGCAAGATTCCACACTATCCATATGCGAGAGACCACCAAACAAATTAAAGACTTTCTCCAGTTTATCGCGTTACAATTCGTAGATTACCCAGAGCAGGCACAACTCCGCGTTACAGAGACCGATGACAAACACATTCGTTTCCGCCTCGTTGTAGCTCAATCGGACGTCGCCGTGCTAATTGGTCGTAACGGATTTACCGCCAGCGCTATCCGCAACGTAGTTAAGGCCGCAGCAAGTCGAGATGATATACATGTAAGCTTGCAAATTCACTCGCACGAAGAAGAACAAAAACGCATCACCGCCATCGAAGCTGGAGAAATAATCGACGATGGTCACAACGTGAACTAGTTTCGGGTGGCGTAGAATCCCATAGCAAGCCTCGTCTTGCACCCTCTATTTTTTTCGGTTACGCTAAAATCATCATGTTACGCCGCAAGATTCTCCACTACCTGAGACTCTTTCTCATCCTAGTCTTTGGGTCGAGCTTTGGTTTGGTGGTAGGCGGTATTTATTATTTAAATCAATCGGGCGTAAACCAACAATGGCGTGCTCAAATCGCCAACGAACTAGAAAATTTTGGGATCGTTTCAGACTTCGACCGGTTGACAATTTCGCTCACGAAAGGACTACTCGCTAGCGGCGTACAAATCTATGCTAATAGCGACCGTGAGGAGGTAATTGCGACGCTCGAACATCTAGTTATCAACGTTGATAAAACCAAATTAATGAGAGGTATCGTACGTGTCAATCAGGTCGAACTAAAAGATGCAATGGCCTCCATACCCATCGATCCAGACGAACCTCGCGGGCCGCGCATCGTCATCAAAGAACTCTCAGGGAATATGCATTTTCCTGACAAACGAACTGTAGAAGCACGTAATATTTCAGGATTCATTGCTGGCATTGAAATGGAAATTGATGCCCGTATATGGAGTAGCAACTTAGGATCGACTCAACCAGATGATAACACAAAAGATATACGCATTGCGCGGATTAATCTAATCGCGCGTATCGTTCAAGAAATTAAAAAATGGTCATGGCCTGAAAAAAAACCACCATTACTCAAACTTTATATCGAGGGCGACATCGATAAACCTGATTCAATAAGACTCGACTTTGTTTTTCAGGCAAATGAACTCGAATCTAGAGGACTCACCCTTCGGAACATCAAATTCAAGGGTGATTACAATAATCGTTTGATCACACTTGACAAGTTTCAGCTAGAGGATGAATCAGGAAAAATAACAGCACGCGCTGATTACCATTCATCATTACGCATCGGTAGGTTTGAAGCAAACAGCAGCCTTCACCTACAACGACTGGCGCGTAACATGTTCGGCTACGATATCTTACAACAGCTTACATTCTCTACATCACCCCGCATAGACTGCACAGGAACCATCAATTTTGATAAGAATTTCACTCCGAATTTACACATTTCCGGCACAGCCAAAGTTGATGATTTTTCCTGTCTTGGTAGCCGTTTCAAATCACTATCAACAGATTTCTCCACACGGGACGATAATATCTTTCTAACCGGCTTACGAGTAGTTCATCCCCGTGGTCAACTAAACGGACGCATCTTAGTGAAAAACGACGATATCCGATACGAGGTTGACTCCGATCTTCCTATTGATGCTTATGTTCCATTTGTTCGCGACTCTCCTATTGAGGACGCACTAATGCAGGTGGAATTTGGCGAGTCCTCAAATGTTCAGATCCATGCAACCGGAACTATCGATAAAAACAATCTTACTGACTGGTCATCTACAGGCAAATTAAAGCTATCTAACATAATTTATCAAGGAGTGCCACTTCACGAGCTGGCTGGGGATTTTGAAATGAACGCCGTGAGATCGACTTATCAAAACATCAGAGCGGATTTTGACTATCGCGATTATATTCTACGAAAAAAGCATGGCGGCCCTACATCTGCACACGTATCAATAAAATCTATCAGCGTAGACCGCAATGAAGATATCGTCAGCATCAATGGTATTCGCGGCACCGCATGGCCAGCACCAATCGTACGTCTTTTTGTTCCCAATGTGGCAAACCATGTTGAGAACTATAGGTTCCATCGTCCACCGTCATTACGGGCGACTGGTCAATTCGACATTGGCAAAAATGGTAAGCGCACCGATTTCAATATCTCTGTCAATAACGAAGGCAGTATGAATTATAAATTTCTCGAGGAATCACTCACACTTCGTCGGCTCAAAGCAAATGTGAAAATCAGTAACGACCGCGTTAATATCGACAAGCTTTCATTCCTATCATTCAATGGCTCATGTAGTGGTCAATTAGAAGTGCTCACATCTGATCCCTTACACACAAGATACAGTGGCGGCATACAGTGGCAGCGCCTTCACCTTAAGGACATCGGTAAGTTGTATAACTTTGGAAATGCTGAACGGGGATTACTGACTGGGAGAATCGACTTCGAAGGCCAAGACAACAACATGCGCTCATTTAACGGTAAAGGATCTCTATCACTAGAAAAAGGCAGTCTCTTTTCTGTGCCCATGCTAGGTCCCATGTCTAAGCTTGTTGGCTCAGTTCTTGGAAAGAGAAACCCAACGGAAGAAACGGCAAAGGATGCATCAAGCACGTTCAACATACGTAGCGGTGTGCTTTACTCAAATGATTTTCTCGCTAACACCCGCTCTCTCAAATTCACAGGAGAAGGTAGTATAGATCTGGAAAAAAAGGTCATCGACATAACCATGCGAATGAATGCCCGCGGTCTCCTCGGGCTATTTGCCATTCCGCTTCGCCCGCTGATGGGGCTTTTCCAATTCCAAGGTAAGGGCAGTCTAACCAGCCCCGAGTGGCAAACCACCGTCTTCACGAAACCTTCACGCGGCAAAAATGATCCCATTTACCGGAAGCCACCTCGTGCGGAAGAAGTCAAGGAGTAGATAATTAGGCACTACTCCTGAAAGCGCCCCAAATCATACCACTTCCAGCTACGATAAAAAGCGCAGGGAACCATAGCGTATAGCCCGCCGCTTTTGTGTCGTGCTCCAAAATAGCTTCTTTTGGATTATCCGGATTAACCCAAGTTATATGTGACGAATTAGCAGGATATTTTTCCGCAAGATCAACAATAGCCTCTTGTTGCTTACTCCACTTTGAACCGCGTATCGATAGCTTGTCCGATGTATAGCTTTTGTTCTCAAAATCATACCCATATAGTATCTTAAATCGATACTCAATTGGCGAACCCAAGATCTGTCGCTGCTCGACAGCCGAACGCAAAATAACAGTCTGCTCCTCACTCCAATCACGTGTAGCAGATGCATTCTGGTAACTTCTAAGTAACAACCAACCAAAAACAACACCCATCGTGAGAATACTTATAGCGATCAGGCACAAAAACCACCTTCCTGCATTACTACCCGATTGAGAATTACACATTGTCCAATTAGTTAGGCGTGAATTAATAGGACAGAATCTACTACTCGGCCCTCTTGAACCATATCAGAGATTACCACCAGCGGTGTTCCTTTCTCAACGACTTTGTCGCTTATCAACATCTCAATCGATCTCTTTAGTACGACGTCAGGCCCGCCATCAAAACTCACCTGCCTGGTAACTACGCCACGAGCAAGCTTTACCTTCCGACACGTTGCGTCGTCAGGCGCAAAGGCGTGGATACTTGAATGCGGTCTCAACAGAGCCGTCTGCACGGGCATATTCCCTCGGCGGGTAAATACAATAATACGAGCATCTGCAATCGAATCAGCAAGTAGAATCGCCGAGCGTATGGTCTTTTGCCGCTCAGATGTCAATTTTGCCTCCTTTCCATACCCTAGCCCTCCACTGCGTTCGATCCTGCGCGCAATACGATCTAGGATATCTACACACTCCTCAGGGTATTTACCTACACTGGTCTCACCACTCAGCATCACGGCATCCGCTTCCTCAAACACAGCATTTGAGACATCAGTCACTTCAGCGCGAGTTGGCAGAGGGTTGATTAACATCGATTCAAGCATGTGCGTAGCCACAATAACTCGAGTCCCTAACTCCATACAGCGCTTGACGATCTTACGCTGAATAATTGGCAACTCCTCAATATTTACCTCAATCCCGAGGTCACCACGTGCCACCATAATCAAATTGGCTTCCGCAATAATACCATCAATGTTTCTTACAGCCTCCTGGTCTTCAATCTTGGCAACGATGTGGGCATCGCCTCCACGTTCGATCATAGCCCCTCTAAGCTCTCTAACATGATCTGCATCACGCACAAACGAACCAGCAATAAAGTCAACACCACAGTCGCATGCCATGGCGAGATCCTGATGGTCTTTACGCGTTAGCGCCGGTAAGTTAAGCCGCACACCCGGCAAGTTGATATGCCTGCGGCTGCCCATAGTGCCTTCTGTCTTGGCCTCGCAGATAATGCGATCTCCAAGGGTCTCCTTTACCTCCATGAGCAAATTTCCATTATCCACAATGAGCCGATCCCCTACCGAGACATCCGCCATCAGGCCTTCATAGTTTACCGTAGTTGTTAAATCTACGCTTGGCTCTGACCCCTCTCTTCGGAATTCCACCGTATCCCCTGAATGTAAATTGAGCTCGCCATCCACATCTCCAGTTCGAATCGACGGCCCCTGAAGATCACACAAGATTCCCGTGTTCTTATCCAGCCGCTTTGAAATCGCTCGAATTCGTGGGCAAATATCTTTTACCCATTCGTGCTTCGCGTGACTCATATTTAATCGAAATACATCTGCACCAGCAATAATCAGCTTCTCCAGCATTTCATCCGAATCCGTTGCCGGCCCCAAGGTGCAAATGATACGAGTCTTCCTATACTTGTTCTGATGCATATATTTATACTAGCAAAATAGCTGTTCATGACAATTTACAAATCTCAATGCAGATCTAGAAACGTGACATGCTCATATCTTCATTATCTGAAAATTACGCCAGATAATGATGCATCCCACTTGACGAAGACCCGCTGATATGTTCCAACTACGCCCGTCGTCCACAACGACTTCACCAAGGACCGGTGGCTGAGTGGTCGAAAGCGCTCCCCTGCTAAGGGAGTATACCAGAAATGGTATCGAGGGTTCGAATCCCTCCCGGTCCGCCATCACTACCCCAGCTCTCAATGAGGGCTGGGGTAGTGATGTTTTGGGGGGAGTGCGCGCAAGTCATTACGACAAGAGTGATTAAACAGTGATAAGAAAAATTAAATGCGGCTTAGCTGCGGTCAATACGCGGGCAAGTGTTACTGCAAATAAGTCGCATTATTGTTCAGAATACATGCAAAAACTGACTAAATTCCTGCCATAGAAAATTTTGCATGCAGAGAAGATTGCAACCATCTTGCGTATTACAATTTCCTAATCTCTGGTTGCACCCGACTAATGTGAATGGATATCAGCACAAATATGATAGCTGCGGTAGCATATGAAGCGCCAATATCATACACTCCAGAATAAGACCCATTGATTATCTGCGAAAGTCACGCGTTGAAAATGAAAAGCGTTTACATAGATGAGATGTCTATGTGGTGACGAGAGCTTGACATTTTTTCTCCAGAGAGCAGATTCACGCCGTCTCCAGAGTTGGGTCTCATTCGAGTTCCCAACAGCCTCAAACAATATGCCGGTGTGGCGGAATTGGTAGACGCGCGTGATTCAAAATCATGTTCCTTCGGGAGTGCGGGTTCGATTCCCGCCGCCGGTATTTTCTGCCCAAATATTTTTACTATCTTCCCCCATATTAAAGAGGGCATTCATAGCTTCAACTGCACCAGCGCTGACATGAGACTCAGCAAGATAACCACCCTGATTGATGACATGCGCTTTGACCTCATCACACGCGTTTCCTGGGCACGCTATTGATTGAGCTATATCCTTATTCAACATGTCAGTGTCGTTATGGCTGTCTCCAATGGCAAAAATCTTCTCTGACCCGATCCCAAGCTGCCGAGCCACTTCCTGCATAGCTGTTCCTTTATGATAGTCACAATGACTAAAGCGCAGATAAATACCATTGCGTTGGTAACAAATCTCCCGGACTGAGGCTATATGGGTATCAATATACTGCACTATAAAATCCATCTCACTCGAAGTAGATGCGACAATACCAGCCGGCTCACCTTCTTGGATACCCCACACAGCGGCAGTTTTTGATTCAACCCATTTTCTTATCTTAGCTAACAGACGCCTGTGTCTTCTGAAAAGTTTGTTGTGCGCTACCTCACATGACTTATTCCATTGCTTATCGCCAACCCACCGGGAAAATCTATTAGGTCGGTAAATTTCACGTTCACGCACAACTAAAAAATCTGGCAGGTAAGGGAATTTTGCATCCATGATACCCTCGACAGTGTGCATCAGAGATCGGCCAGTATTGATTCCCCAACACGCTTTCTGAGAGATACGTAACTCTTGTATCATTTCAAAAAATCTAGGGGACACTGGCGGACTATCATCAGGGTCACAAAGCGTGCCATCAAAATCAAATGAAAGCAGCCAGACGGGCGGCTCATCGACACTAAAGGCAGGTAAAGAATTCACAGTTAGGCAGAAACTGATATTCAATCAACAGGAACAGCGCGCGGCGGCACAGCCAAAGAAGGCTCATCTTCAGGCTCCACGATAGCTCTGGGTGAAGGCGTTACCAAATCCTCATCAACAGGCACCGCTTTGGAAGGGTTTTTCTCAATCTGGCCAGATAATTTGACAGGGTCAGTAACCTCAACCTCTTGCGGAGGCCTAGTCTTGCGCATCTTAATTTCAACTCGCCTGTTAGGAGCTTGCTCTTCTGCAGTCCCTTGTTTCACCAATGGACTTGATTTCCCAAATCCTCTCACAGCAACTCGCTTTTCATCCAAATCAAGTGTCTTAACTAACCATTCTTTGACAGCTGTAGCTCGTCTTTGAGAGAGCAACAAATTGGGCTCATCACTACCAATTAGATCTGTGTGACCATCAACCCAGCAAATCAAATTCGGGTGCTTATCAATCAACAATGCTACCTTCATCAAACTCACCCGCGCGCTCTGTCTTAGCGCGTGAACATTAAAATCAAAAAGTAAATCACTACCAATGAGAGCTTTGGATGTGATAATTGAATTTCCATCCATACGTGCCATTGTATCTAATGAAGTAAAACCCTCGAGCAATCCTGCGTCGGCATTTCCTTGCGCTCCTTTTCTTAAAAGGTCAGCATATACATCAGGATCGTGCTTGTCTGCCATTCGGCCTCCCGGATCAACCGTCACTTGACTGTCACGTGAACGAGGAAAGAAATCCTCAGTTTTTCCCATATCAGCAAGATCTGGCTCGAAATTGGGTACGACCAAGGGTTCTACAGAATCTCCATCCAAGTATCCCTTAGCAGCAGATTGAGCCACAGGAACCTCAAAATTTTTAATATCTGGGCTAATATCGATATCCATTTCCGGCAAGTTTTCCAGAACATCTAATTCATCGGCAGGAGGAACAACTGGTGTTTGTTCAACTGGATCAGATGCTGCAGGCGGAGTGAGCTCCGGGCGTGAGTCATCTATGTCCACAGGGTTTACTCTAACTACTTTAGTTTGCAGAGTTGTTTGCTCAACTAGACTAGGAAGAATCACATCAATCCGACTGAGTCCAAAAATTACAACAAGATGCAATACGACAGCAAAAATCAAAGCAACGATTATCCATTTACCTAAATCTTCGTTTTCAGGAAGCCTAAACGAGGAAGTTCCTCGAAGCCCACCATTCCAGCTATAGCTATCATCCATTTACTAAAATATAACGGAAATATGAGCAATTGGCAATCATCAGATGTCTGTGTAAATTTATCTATTTCCAGATTGGTATTACCAGATTGGGGTATATGACTACACTCATGGCTATACCTCGTAAAAAAAGCGAAGTTATCTGTTTCTACGATCTTCAATATCGCTGGAACAAACGCAGTACTACTCGAGGAGTTGAGATCAGAATTGAGCTAAACGAAACTCCTGACGGACAACAAATTGTCGCACAATGCCCCCGTGTGTTTCGTCCCGATATGGTTGAGGACATTATCGCGTTCGGAAGAGAGAACGGATGGATTCCTGAGGAAAAAGGAGAAGCGATTATTGTGAGACTGACTAAGCGCGGGCTTCAAATATTGAGTCATTAATAGCAAATACCATTCAAAAAAAACGCCACCGAAGGAAATTTCCTCCGGCGACGTGTTATGTGATTTTTGGTGAAGCTTGAGCTTACTCGCTATCGGCTTCGTCACCTTCAGCACTTGGGCTCCACTCCTCTGGAGCGTCAGAAGATGCAAGGTTGAATGCTTGCTCAAGACCAACGAGATCACCGGAAGGACGCAAGGTCTCGAAGCTTGCAGACTCTTTTTCAAGTTGCTCTGGATCGTAACTGACTGCCTTAATTGAGAGACCAATACGACGTTCCACTCGATCAACTTTAATGACACGAGCTTCGATCTCATCGCCAACTTTAATTACGTCCTTAACTTTTTCCACGTGGTCCTCGCTGAGTTGCGAAATATGGATAAGTCCGTCGATGTCGTTCTCAAGGTTAACGAATGCACCGAAGCTAGCAATCTTGGCAACGCTTCCCTTAACAAGGTCACCGACCTTGAATGAATTATCGATAGCCGCCCATGGGTCACCGTCAAGCTGCTTGATACCGAGAGATACACGTTGGTTCTCTTTGTCGATGGCAAGCACCACTGCTTCGACTTCGTCACCTTTCTTGATAACTTCAGATGGGTGATTGATTTTACGGGTCCATGAAAGATCGGAGACGTGAATCATGCCGTCAATACCCTCTTCCATGCCGAGGAATGCGCCATAAGGTGTGAGATTACGCACCTCGCCTTTGACTGTCTGACCGATAGGATACTTGGCTTCGAGCTCATCCCATGGATTTTCATCGAGCTGACGAACACCAAGGGAGATTTTCTGCTCCTCAATGCTGATTCCGAGAACCACAGCCTTGATTTCCTGATCAATTTCGAGGACGTCGCTGGGACGGTTGATCCTTTTAACCCAAGAGAGCTCAGAAACGTGGACAAGGCCCTCAACGCCACTCTCCATCTCGATGAATGCACCGTACGGGAGAAGTTTTGTAACTTTGCCATTAACCTCAGTTCCGATTGGGTAGCGTGCTTCGATGTCTTGCCATGGATTATCCTCCATTTGCTTGAGACCAAGAGAAACGCGCTCTTTGTCACGGTCAACATCGAGGATAAGCACCTCAAGAGTTTGGCCGATATGCAGCAAGGCGGATGGATGAGAAATACGACCCCAGCTCATGTCTGTGACGTGAAGTAAACCATCCATACCTTGAAGGTCTACGAATGCGCCAAAGTCAGTGATATTCTTGACTTGGCCTTCAACCCTATCGCCTACCTTGACAGACTGCAGAAACTCCTGGCGTTGCTCTGCACGCTCGCTTTCAATCACTTCACGACGAGATAGCACAATGTTCTTACGCTCATCGTTGACCTTGACGATCTTAAATTCGTAAACCTTGCCAATATATTCGTTGAGGTCTTTGGGGGGGATAATATCGACTTGAGAGCCCGGCAAGAATGCCTCGACACCGACGTTGACCATGAGCCCGCCTTTGACAGCGCTCTTGATCTTACCTTTGACGAGTCCACCGTCGTGGAAAACACCGACGATTTTCTCCCAGTTTTTGCGGTGGGCTGCTTTTTCCTTGGAAAGCACGACCATTCCTTCGTCGTCTTCAAGTTTCATAAGAAGCACTTCTACTTCATCACCTTCTTCGATTTCTTCGTCCTCAAATTCAGAGGTCGGTATCGCCCCCTCAGATTTGTATCCGATGTCCACAAGGACAACTTGGGGCTTGATAGCTATAATGGTTCCGTTGACAACGGAGCCTTCTTCGAATGCGCGGAACTTTGAATCAATCAAAGTTTCCAGTTCTGCTGTTGCAGTCATTTTGTATTTAGTTGGGTTAAGGTTAGGTTCTTTGGTTAATTTCCTTCCGATCTCTTCGTGCTATTGCAACAACAATAGCCGAAGTGCCCCGCAAGTATGCCAGTGGTAGCGGGGCGCCAACATCCACCAGCAGAAAGAAATGAGGCCGAAAACTAGCTGGCCAAGCAGTTTTGACAAGCAGAATGACGAAAAATTAAACCAAAATCTCTCAGTTCCTATTTAAACCTGCACGACAACCCAAATTACTACCACATAATTAGGGAGTATCCACTGCAAGCGTTTGCTTTGGAGTAACGACACGCCTTACCCTAGGCAACTTACGCAGTCGTATGGATTCATCAAGAGAGCGCTGCAAAACAGTCAACCGATTACGCCATATAGTTGGCACCTGAGCAATGCCAGATGGCTTATCAATGTAACCATTATAAGTTTCCTCTCCCATATCATTTTCCACATGAAGCCATGGCTTACCCTCTCGGTAACTTAGTGTGGCGATCCCAGTCTTATCACTGATGGATGCTGAGCGATCTTCATAACTAATAACGCGTATTGGCATATTTAACCCTGCCAGAGTTGGGGGCGTTATAGCTAGCTCACCCGGGTGAGGTGGCTGATTTCCATATCTATTTAAAGTCACCTCAAGTTGATTCGATTTTCCAGAACGAAAATAATGAACCTTTACTCGGTCACCGGGCTTTTTATGGGAAAGCAGTACCAGCATCTGACTTTCATTGACAAGCAGCTGCCCATCCAATTTCCAAATAACATCCATGGCTTTCAAACCGGCCTTGGCAGCGGGAGCTTGCCCTTTGACTGACTGAAGAACGAAACCGCACCCTTTAGGCAAGTCTGGAAGCTGAGCATACACGCTTGCACTGGGCTTAAAAACACTGACCCCAATATGCACTTGATCAATAGATTCTTGTTCATCAACGGATACAGCGGGTGCAACAAGAGGCTGAGCAAAAATATCAAATGCTGCCAAGCATAAACCGGTCAGCAGAACCGTGTAATGAGCAACCAAATGAAATGATGTAATCATGTATATTTGAGGTTAGAAATTTGTGACAGGCACGGTAATGACCTCTTGGCGAGGTTGACGAATGGTAATGACAGCTCCACTTCCCTTGTCGCGCATTTGTTGCTCTCCAATAATGTGATAGCGGTGGCGGTAGTGTGGACCACTTCCATCAGCAGGAATGATTAAGCCGTCGCTTTCATGGCCACCAACTCGCTGCACAGACTTGAGTAGTGTAAAATCCGATCTCGCTGGCGGATCAACGACAAGTCGACCTGCATCTAGTGACGATACGTCCTCAGCACTCCAAAAACCGACAAGCCATGATACTATGCCAAGTGTGATGGCAGCGGCACTTTTCCAGATCCATGATCGCGGTAACTTTTTGCTCGCAGGGAGCGCTACCTCCTCATTGCGATTCTTCCCAGCAGAGATTACAAGCTTGTCGATATTAACATCGCACTCTTGCCTTGCCGCGTCACTCAAATCACGGGGCGCAATCGCTCGCAATCGTTCCTCGAGTGCAATTAAATTTGCTGGTTGATGATATTTATCCATGACGTTCTCCATGATTGGTATCAAGTTTTCGCTGAAGTTGCTCCAGCGCATACCGGTAACGTGATGCCGCGGTGTTAGGTGAAATCGCCATGCTTTTAGCAATTTCTTGAAATGTCAGCCCACCCCAAATCTTAAGTGTTAGGACTTCGCGCAGTTTTTCACCAAGAGCATCAACAGCACATCGAAGAAAGGCCGCCTCTTCATCATCCTCCATGCTCGTGTCAAGCCAGTGGTCGTCGCGATCGTGTAAATAAACAACAGCATCTTCTTTACGTTTTTTTCTGCTCTGCTTTTTCCCGTGATCCATGGCAACAAACTTAAGCACTGAGTATGCAAGAGGCAGATCCGGTGGTGCGTTGTTACGTTCCTGCTGGTAGTGCCAAAGTCTGACTAAAGCATCTTGTATCATGTCTTCGGCATCTTCACGAGATGCTGCACGCTGCCGTGCATACGCATAGAGGCGCGCGCTGTTCTCACTGAGCCAGCCTTTCCATGCCTTGGCATGTATATTGCACAACATCTATCTTTATAATGCTCTATTTGGGAGCATTTGTCTGTATTTAAGTAGTATCAGAAATTAGTCATGAATCAACTCCAAGACTCTCTTCGCCACATCCTCTGCACATCCGATAGTAGATTCCCTACGACTGATGAATACCGGCTGTTCGGACTCAGGCACTTTATCCCTTCCGTGTGAACCTTTCACTAAGGTAGCGTCTAGCGGGATCACATCCAACAAAGCTCTCATACCGAGTTTTTTCTTTAGTAAAAACGACGCGATTTTAAGTTTAGGAAACCTTATCTTAGGATCGATAAATAATTCAACTGGGTCATACCCTGGTTTACGGTGAATGTCCACGCATCGCGCATAATCAGGAGCCAAAGCATCATCCTCCCAGAAGTAATAGGTAAACCAAGCGTCCTGCTCAGCCACGGCAATCAGGTCCCCCGCCCTCTCGGTTGCTATACCCGTCTGCCATATATCTTTGGGCACGCGGATTTCCTCGACACCATCGCAACCATCTAACAAATCGTATACCTCAGAACGAATTGCGGGGTCATTAATGTACACATGCGCTACTTGATGGTCTGCTACAGCAAAGGCACGAGAACCACCACAATCGAGTGTTTCTTTACCGAGCTCATTTTTAACTTGGATCCAGCCACGCCTTCTAAACTCTCTATTCAAATGCACTGCCCGACTAACTCTGGAAATTCCATATTCAGACAGCAACACTGGCTCGACACCATGCTGTTTGAAGAATGTTAACAGATCTCCGATTACAGCATCGATTGCCAACAGCTCCGGAGGGACCTCTGAAGCGCCCGGCCCGAACTTCTGCAAGCAGTAGTCAAGATGCGGTAGATAAATGAGGTTAAGAGTGGGTTGCTGCTTACGTTCAATCCATTTTGCCGACTCTGCGATCCATCGTGACGAATCAATTCCAGCTGCCGGGCCCCAGAACGCAGGAAAGGGAAAAGGACCCAGATCTGCTTTCATTGCCTCACGCATCTCCATTGGCTGTGTGTGGATATCAAAAAACTTTCTGCCGTCAGCCGGATAAAGTGGTCTTGGTGTAGCAGCAAAATCCGCACTGGAATACATGTTATACCACCAGAACATCTTGGCACAGGTGGCTTCAGGAAACTCCTCGCGTAGTCGCTCCCAGATCTTATTGCCATGCACTAAGTGATTGCTTTGCTTCCAGAATTTAACTTCGGCCGCTTCGCGATCATACCAACCATTTCCGACAATCCCGTGCTGCTCTGTCGGATCACCAGTCAAGTATGCGGACTGGGCAGTACATGTAACAGCAGGAAAAGCGGGCGGAAATGAAGAAATATGACCTTGATCAGAGAATTTACTGACGTTTGGCATATGCTCACCAATCATTTCCTTAGTTAGCCCTACGACATTAATGACAGCAACACGGTTCATAATAAAATTGGGGCGGCTCAATAGTTCCGATCAGCAGAAATCAATTAGATGAATATTGATGACTCGGCGCAGTGAGATTCTGTATGCACAACTGGCTACCTCCTTGTAGGATATCGCAAATACGGACGCTGACTCGCAGCAGGAATCGCCGGAGCCTGCTTGTCCGGGACTGTAGCCTGAGACCTAGGCTTTTCCGGAAGTATTCCATCAGCAAAATCACGTGTCGGTTTTGAGGCATTATAACGACGTTCCATATCGGACTGTGCTTGTTGCTGACTTTCCTCCCCAACAACTATTTGAGGCTGGATAAATATAAGCAGCTCACGCCTATCCACGTCTTTTTGAGTCTGCCCAAAAAGCCGCCCCAAACCGGGGATGCGGCTTAGTATTGGCACACCGCTTTTTGTTATCTTTGACGATTCTGTTACCAAGCCCCCAAGCACAACTGTTGAATTATTGGCAACAGTTACAGTCGTAGAAATAGATTCTGTAACAATAGTTGGAATGAAGTTACCATCAATTTCTTGACTGTCCTGAGTATCCTCATTGAGCAAAGAAATTCGCAATGTCACTTCGTGTTCTGAATTGATTAATGGTACAACTTCGAATCGAAGTAATACATCACGATATTCGATATTGGTACTTTGGGTCGTCCCTGTGTTGGCTCCACTTGTAAAGGTGTTTGTTGGCACAGCAATTCTACGGCCCGATGAAATGACAGCAACACGGTTGTTTGCTGTGTATACTGTTGGACGCGACAGCACCTTAAAATTCGTTTGTGATTCTAGCGCTCTGAGCATGCCAGTGAAGTCTTTGATGCGACCGTATAGATTAAGCCCGCCCACTGATGCACCCGCTGCCGTGTTAAGGCCTGCGATTGAACCCAGCGTGGATAGGTCCTGGAGCGCGCCAGCACCCCCGGTGGTTCCAGCCCCTTGCCGACTACCACCATCAGCCAAACGACCGAGACTGACTCCAAAATCTAAATCATCACCCAGACTAACTTGTCCAAATACAGTTGATATCATCACCTGTTGCGGACGTCCATCAAGCTTGTCGATGAGTTCAGTCACGATACGCAGACTTTCTGGAGGCCCCTGAACCAGTATGCTGTTAGCAAGGTTGTCAGCAACAATAAATGTTTTTCCAATAACGATGGATTCGGGCACTTCACTCACATTAAACGCTTCAACCGAATCTATACTGTTGCGGCTGCCATTCTGTCCATTTTGGTTTCTGCTCGTCGCCTGATTCCTAGTCTGATTAGTCTGACTGCGGTTGTTTCTTGCATTACCTCCCTGACTACTTGCCGTCGGCCCAGCTGCCGCTTCAAGAGCATCTGCTGCCACTTGTAGAAAATCACTTGCAATGACAAAACGTAATTTTATTTTAATGAAGTTATTTTTATTCGTCGGAGAGTCGAATTCGCGAGCAAGCCCTTCTACAAATACAATGTCAACTGGGCGTCCCATGATGAAAATTTTATTCAACCTTTGGCTGGCGACAATTTGCACTGGAATATCTTCTCCAGCTGCTGTCGTGCCAGCACTGGTTGCCGTCTTAGCCGGCTTGCCGGGAACGGGTGGTCGGTTTCCTGTATTAGTTGATCGAGCTGCACCCGCAGTTGTCACACCAGCTGTGGTTTTACGTTGTTGCTGAGCATTCATTATCTCATTGAGTGTCGTGGCAAGTTCCTCGGCATCTGCGAACTTCAGCTGCACCCAAGCTGTACTAACATTTCCTGCTGCCACATCGATATATCGTTGTTGGTTTATTAACTTTCTAACAAAAGTTGCTTTGCCAGTAATTAGCACCGCAGAAGCATTTGGTACTGGAGCAATTTTTGCCCCTGGTCCAAGCCCATGAATACTCTGCGTGAATGTTCTTACCGCCTCTTCCGGTTTAATGAAACCGAGCTTCATGAAATAGGAAATGTAAGTATCCCCATCAGGAATATTTGCAGGATCATCAATGATACCCTCCAGCTCACTGGGGCCGTTGGCACCGGTGCCTTGTGCCTTAGGGAGCAGCTTGACTTCATTAGCTCCGCTGGGAACAAAAACAAACCCTTCCATATCCAGCACTTTAACTAACAGGTTAGCGGCCTCTCGATTGGTAAGTGGCCCTCGTTGATAGAATCTGATTTCTAAATTTTGAGTAGCCGAACTAAGCAAAACTCGCTTACCTGTGTAACCGGAGTAAGCATCAGCTACACCTTGGTCATCCCAGTTAGAACCATCAATAATCTGCCCAGCCCGACATGCCAATGCCAGAGGATTGTGCTGCTTAACTTGCTGAGGTCCGCGCACTCCCCCTGGAACAGGTGCAGCGGGCTTTACTGCCGGAACAGCAGCGTTACTAACAGACGGTATGGCACCGGCAGGATTCTGAGTTGGCGTTGTCGGTTTGGGAGTCGCAGGCCCCTGCGCCTGAGATGGCAACACGGTTACTGCAAGAAGAAGAAGGAGTGCAATGGTATGTTTCATGAAATTGTTCTAGAATGGGAAATTAACTTATTTATTTTTTTTGGGTACTATCCTCTGGCGTCCAGATCTAGTTGATGATGATCTAATTCCCGGAATTGGTGGGCTCACCCGAGATGCCGTGCCAGTCTTGCGGCTAGTAGCTTTTTTTGTGGCTGTATTATAGCCAGCTGCCACTGGGCGCACCTTGATGAGCTTCTCATCATAGCTTAGCCAGCCCTCTTGGCTACCTTTGCGAACGCGCACACGAGAGTTCGAACTGTTATTGGTATCTTGCTCCACATCAAGAAGTTGAAATTCGCCAGCACTAAAACCTGGTATGAAGCGAATGCGCTCCTTGCGGTTTTTTTTGTTAATCAAAGTCACTGAATATCCGCTCTCGATAGGGCGTATACTGCCGAGCATCCAGTCACGCTCCAGTGGGGTTTCTACCTTAACCCGTTCTGGGGGTGGAGGCTTGATAGTAAAAGGCGAACTGCTAATTAAGCCCATAAAATGCGCGACACTTGGTTTTTTCGGTGGAGCTGCAGATACCAAAACAACCAAACTCAAAGAAAAACTCACGGGGAAAAAAGAACGTCGCAATATGGCTTTCATGATTTTATATCGTGTTTATATGTATTTAACGCCTTGTTGCCAGTTATTTGTCTGTTCGGCATGGTTGTTTAATTTGAGGTATCAGCAGAGGTCACATCTGAGCCTTCAGATACGGGGGAAAACCACTGAGCAAGCTCCAATTCACAGTCCATCCGGGTAGCATCGTCACGCTGAGGAGCTATCATCAAGCGAGTGATAGATCGTGATTTTTTGGGGTCCTGTAAGTCAACAAGCCAACGGTAAATTTCTGCGTCTCGACCGTTCGCGATCACCTTAACCTTAGCACTGCGAAAAATCCCTCCCTCAGATAGATCTTCACGTTGAAGAATTGGGCGTTTCTTCATTAATACACGATACCGACTGGCAGATTGCTCGGCATAGGTGGCAAGCTCTGCACGAATTCTGCCGTGTATGCCATCAGCTGGTTGGTTCTCGATAAACCAGTCCCATTCATCATACCGATTTTTTGCCTTCGCAAGTTTATCACTTTTTTCCTCGATCTCATTCTTGCCGTTAGCCAATACCACAGTCAAACGCTGCTTACCCTTATTGTAGAGATTATACACAAAGATGTTGGCGATCACAAACGCAGCAACAACTAGAAGAGTCAGTAGTTTTTTCTCCCGATCATTCATAATTCCGTCTCCATTTCACTTAAAACCCCTTCGTAAAAAAACTTCCAGCGGTTTGTCTTGGCATCAAACTCATCTGGCGGTGGATTCCACCTGTATTCTGGCAGTGCCCTCTTTAGCCGTTCAAGATAGAGGTTTGCCAATTTCGAGTCGTTTGCCTCACCACGGATTTGCACACGGCTGATTTTATTGCCATTCTCATCGACTTCGATATTCGCCTCGTATTTGTTAAAGCGTAGATTCTTGATCTGTCCCGTTGGTATTGCCTCGGATGATCTCTTGAGCAGATGAAGCGGCCATCGTTGACTATCAACCACAGGCGCTAGCAAGCTCCAGTTCTTGTCAAAATATTCAATTTTCTTAAAATCAGCACGCACAGCATTGAGTTCCTTTTTCTGTTTTTTCGCCTCATTATTTAGCTGGTAATACTCATAACCAAAGTAACCAGCGAGCCCAAGGTAGAGTGCTAACACAGCAAAAATGTATAGGTTTCGTTTATATTTATCTGCCCGCTCTCGCCTCTCGGCACGTACATCAGCTGGAACAATTTTACTAATCAACTGCGGCAAAGTAGGTCGTGGTTTCAGCTCAGTAGCATGGGACATTATCGAAAGCGCCTCAGCCAAACCGCTGACAACATCATCGCTAGGATCAGATATATTTCCTGTTGTCCAAACCACTAGGCATTCGAGCTCGAATAATACACATTGGAGGCTTAACTGCGTCAGCGCTAGTTGAATTTCCTGCACAGTATCATCATTCAGTGACACACCAGATAGAGCTTGAAAATAACTCAATTCCCCCTGATGCGTCACAGCAAAAACCCATCGACCAAGCTCCTGCCAGATCGCGATACCATTTACTGGCATCTCAAACATTCGCGCAGAAATATCAAATTCACTCGGAGAACGCGCTGGCATACTCCGTTCCCTCGGCGCTGAGAGCACCACACTGAGAAGTGAAGTCTGCTCACCATTGTGCCCGACATGAAACACATCGGTCAATCTACCTGAATCTTGTTGGATACGCACACCAGATTTCTCCAAGTGCATAGATACAAGATCATCAAACATGGCTTCATCAGTTGTCTGCACGACGAGAGGAACGGCAAGAGCCTCCCTCACGGGAAACGCCATCACCAACTTTCCCGATGGAATTTTTTCTAGACCGGACGCTTCGATCGGCCCGTTCTCAAGAATACAGCTATAGCCTCTCTCAGGGGTGCCCTGCCACATTTCCCAGCCGATTGGCCCGGGAACGATAAGTGTAATGTCAGATTTGCTACTCACTTGTTTTAAAATAGATGCTGTAAAAATGAACGAATAATAAAATGAATCAATTACGGAATGATCTCTTCCTTGCGGCTGAGAATAGGTGGTTGCCCTGTGCGACTTCTGATGATCAATGTGATTTTGCGTCGCACAGTTCCTGCCTGCCCTACGCTAATGATACGCGTGGTGGTGTCCTGCACTGTCAGCCTAGGCTCTATAACCGGCCGTTGGAAATCTGAAACACCTAAAATCTCAAGACCTTCCGTCAAATTCTGAATACGCTGATCGTCTTCCGTGTCGCGTTCACGATCTGGCCCAACTATGTAATCTACTAAATCTTGCGCATCGTCGATGGATACTTCAGCGGCAGCGGCAATCAGTTCAGGTGCCGCCTCATTGAGGTCAAGCTTACCATTACTCCAAACAGTAAACCAGTTCCGCCAATCAGGATTGACTTCTTCAAGCATCTGCATGTTTTTCACCAAACGCATTTCGTCCAAACTGTAAAACGGTCGATTAAACGGGTGGTTAGGTCGCCCCTGATCCTCATACCAATCCACCTCAGCACCATTGAGTTCAGTCAAATCACCCGTGTCGACCCAGTCCGTCAAATTATCTACCAGCATTTGTGCATCCTCCAACACCAGACCCCAATCGGTAAGGATATCTGTCAGTAGTTGTTTGTCTTTTCTCAGCAACAATACGTTGATATTGAACCTGGCAGCTTCCGACGTGATCCGAGCGCGATAGCTGATTTCTTTTTCCTCGTCAGCCCAGATTAGTAGTGGATCATCACGTTGAATTAACGGATTCACCGCCACTGAAACACCACGCTCTGCCACTTGTAAGGCATCAAAACCATTGACCTGTGCTGCTGCTATATCTGCATCAAGATAAACCACACGCACAGCAGAAAAAACAGCTAACGCAAGAATCGCCATGATCCAGAACACGGCAATCAGCGCGCTACCGGATGCCTTGATTTTGTATGTGATGCCTTGTTTCATTTTTTATTACCACCCGATGACCCCGCTCTACCCCCGCTCAACACGTCACCTTTTCCTCGACTATCACCGCCACGATCTCCCCCCGCTGGCACGCCAAATCTTGGAGGTATCGATCCCTGCTGGGCCTGAGGACCAGCAGGATTCTGCTGCATAATTTGTCTAAATATGACTTCTGGATTCTGCTTCGGAACAACCCAAAATGTTTGTTCAACGATATCTGAGGATGGCTCGAAACGGCAATAAAACTTTACTTGTAACGGTAATTGTCCGTTATTATCCCATGCGGCGAGCTGCTCCAGGGTGCGACCATCCACGATCTCGCACTCGCACATGAACATATTATCAATCAATGTGATTTCAGTAACAGGCTCGGCAAGATCATCTCCCGTAGAATCAGAATCCCCAAGAATCTGTTCATCATAAAAACGCAGCACAACATCCACAAAGCCATCTCTCTGCACCACCGTTGCAAGCTGTACAGCCTCGGCAGTCATCGGCACTTCACCCCAGTTGAATGACATTGGCACATTTTGAAATGTAAGCTCAAATAAATTACGCCTCACATCACCTGTTCCAGCTTCAAACGGCTCTAGGCGCACAACTGCATTTCCGGGGATATTCTCAAAATGGTTCTTAAGCAGATTGAAAAATGCATTTCTTTCCATCGTTACGCTCTGCTCGTCCACAACTGATTGACTAAGCTCGATTGACGTACGTGACATGCGAAAAATCATCCCGATAAGCATACCCACCATACCTAACGCCACGACCACCTCCAGAAGAGTAAACCCTCGTCTCCGCAACTTTCTTTTCTTTTTAGGTATGATCATTTCGTTCTTAAGGCCGGTAAAGATTCGCGTATCGCCATGTCTCGGCACTTTGTTGCTGCCACTCGCCATTAACACCCCGCCAATAAAAAATAACTTCGATGCGGAACATACTCTGCAGCAACTGACCGTCTTCGTTTTCCAGCTCCAATGGCTCGATAATTGTTTCGATCTGACCAGGGAAATCCGACTTCTCGTCGCCGGTCAGCTCAGTCAAATCTATAGTCTCACTACCCTCCTCCAGAGTAGGCCGACTAAGAGCATCAGTCATCGCACTACGTAAAATCTGCTCAATACGCATTTCATCGCGAATCGTAATCGCCGCTTGGCTCGTCATATGCAGGGCTTCAACCAAGGACACAGCTACTGCAGCAAACAAACCAAAAGCGATGATGCACTCCATGAGTACGTAGCCTGTGCGCATTTTACGCAAATCTCGATACCCTAGACACCGGGCACCTTGATATTGGGAAATAGGATTTTGATATTGTACTTTCAATCTGTATCGATGTTCATTTCTTCATTGCGCACCCCCGCAGTTAGTGGATGGAACTCTTGTATAATCCAGCTATTCCCCATAGAACACCGAATGGAAATCGGCTCGACTAGGCCTGTTGGCTCGATCGTCAAAACCACCTTCTTGTCCCTCTCGATGAGTTGCCATGTGTCACTGCCCCAACGCCTTACCTCATAAATCACGTCGTTGTCTGTTTCTTTAACGTCACTTATATCTTCAAAAATTTTCAGTATTCCCAGCTCATCTTCATCGAATCCAATAACTGCTTGCGAACGCGTATATTTAGGCTCAATAGAAATAGCCTGCTCGCTAATTGTCAGCTGATATGCACGTTGCTGCCGCACAGCAATATTACGCCCTAGTTTAGCCAAAGACTCGATACTCCCTACGGATTCCCTCAGACGTTGCTCCGCTTGCACATTACCCAGGGAAAGAACAGCCATCGTAGCAATAGCAGCGATGATCGATAACACGATGACCATTTCCAACAAGGTAAATCCCTGCCGGCTGAACTTCAACACATCCCTATGTTTAACAATCATTGCTGGCTTGATAGGTCATCTACAGTCCCTTCGAGACCGTCTTCACCCCAACTAATAATCTCGGGTTGGTTCTTTTTCTTGGAACCTGGAAATTTGTAAATATAAGGATTCCCCCATGGATCTTCCTTCAAACGTTCCATCATACTCGACCACTTTCTCGGGCGGGGTGCTGTAGTTGGGCGATCCACTAATGCCATCAATCCTTGCTGCTCGGATGGATACTGTCCGGCGAGTGTGCGGTAGCGCTCTAGTGCCATCATATAAGTTTTCTGGTCTGACTCGACTTGAGTAATTTTGGCACTATCTTGCATACCGGTCATCAGGTAAATTGCACCACCCATGATCATGGCAATAATGCCTAAAACTATCACCATTTCCAGCAGGGTAAAACCAGAGGCTTTACATAATGATTTACTTAGTTGAGTTCGCTTTAAGTATATTGATTTTGTTTTCATGATGAGATTTTATAATTAGTTTAAAGATTGTAATTGTGATTGAGTTAAGCAGGAGAATTTCTTCTCTCTGCACACTTTACTATCTCATACTACAACAAATTAAACGCCTATATAGCTAAAAGTTGTCTACGAATTTGATAAAGTCATACACAAAAAAGCCCGCTATCTTCGGTGAAGAAGATAGCGGGCATAGACCTGGCGACGACCTACTCTCACAGGGCCTATCGCCCCACTACCATCGGCGCAACA
>Ga0222717_10000153_pt1 | contig 58687 bp, 45 predicted proteins | sample C33_18DmetaG_FD_165053 | JGI IMG/M metagenome (GOLD analysis project Ga0222717, IMG submission 165053) | Estuarine water microbial communities from San Francisco Bay, California, United States - C33_18D | ecosystem: Environmental > Aquatic > Marine > Unclassified | place: USA: California... | reverse complement strand
AGTCTTCCTCGTTCTAATTTCCTTGTTATTGACGAAGGATGGGGTTCTTTGGATGGAGACAACATAAGTAGTGTATTTAATCTGTTTACCTATTTAAAGGGGCAGTTTGAGTTCGTGATGGTTATCAGTCACTTGGATGTAATGAGAGATATGGTGGACGAGATTATAGAAATTCAAAAAGAAGGTTCTTTTAGTAAGATAAAATACACATCATAAAACATATTTAGATATATATTTATTATGTACCTGGTGTGTATTTATGGAAAATTCCGAAGAAAATCAAGAAGTTCAAGAAACCCTTATCAAAGCGGGTCTTCGTAAAGGATATTTTACACTCGTTGAGGGTGTATATGATCCTGGTATTTTAAAAGCAGTATTTCTAGCAGGTGGTCCTGGTTCTGGTAAATCTGCAACTGTTGATACTTTATTTAACTTTCCACCTGATGCAAAAAATTTATCACCAAGTGGACTAAAGATTGTTAATAGTGACCCTGCGTTTGAGATATTACTTAAAAAAGCAGGATACGATTTGAATCTATCTAAAATGGATGATGAAACATTTAGCAAAGTAACAAGTGATGATCCTAATAGCATTCGTTCCCGTGCGAAGAAAATTATGCTTAAACAATTTGAATTATTCAAAGATGGTCGTTTGGGTGTAATCGTTGATGGAACTGGTGATAATTACGATAAAATATCCAAGCAAAAGAAAGAACTAGAAAAACTTGGATACGATTGTTATATGGTGTTTGTAAATACAACACTTGATGTGGCACAACAAAGAAACTCACTTCGTAAAAGAAAACTTCCACGTAAAATAGTAAAAGATATTTGGACAGATGTACAAAAGAACCTCGGTAAATTTCAAGGGTTATTTAAAAGTAACTTTGTAATTGTAGATAATTCAGAAGATACTCGTAGTAAAACAAAACCAGGTAGACTAGAGTTAGTTCCTCGTTTAATGAAAGAAGTTGCTAGATTTATTTCTAAACCAACTAGAAATCCAATTGGAAAGAAATGGATAAAGATGATGATGGCACACGACAAACTGAGTAAGAGTGGAGATAAACGAAATCGTATGAACGAAGAACTTGACATGGTAGAAATGGAAGATGTGGTTTTACCTATGGATTTAGAACGACATCTAACTCGTTCAATTTTTGTAATCAAAAAGTTTAATTTAAATGAAAGAAGAAATTTAGCAGTTTTATCACGGTTAGTAGAAAGTTTGGAATTAGATAGAAATCAAGTAAACAAATATTTTCATAAAATAAGAACATTAAAATTTAAGGGAGAAAAATAATGTTTGACAATCTTTTTGACGAACTAATTCTTGAAGATAAACTCGGTGAAACTTGGAAACTTGAATTAGCACCCAATCATACGAGATATAGTTTTTCGTCAAAAAAATCAGGAAGCGAAAATTGGGCAAAATCACTTGCGAACAAAATATCAACTAAAGAAAAAGAAGATTACAAATTTATTGGAATTTATAGTGAAGGAGACACAACAGAGGGACCTATTGTAGATGGATATATCTTTCATTGTACAGACGAGTACCTTAGTAAAGTTCCACATCTACATCGTGAAAAACGAAAAGCCTGCAAAGCACACATAAAAACAGGAAAAGTAATTGAATACTTTGAAGATTGACATGAGTAAAATTAAAGAATATAAAAAATACAAAGATGATCCTTTTTGGATGAAGTCAAAATATGATGGTGTTTCTGGTGAACAAAGATTACCCGTTCAGAGAAGACTTAGAAAAGGTGGAGTTAAATTTAAAAAAGGAGATGAAATACTTTATTTCCCAAAAGGAAAAGTAATTTTAGTAGGAACAGAAGCAGAACAAGCATACAGAGATTTTCAATCTGCAGCTGCAGATGAAGATTTTTATATGTCCCAATACGAGGAATCTAAAATGGAAAAAACAAACGAAATCAAAATAACAAGTCAAGAATACAAAAAGGCAGTAAATTTTATGTCGGGGTTGCATTCAAGTATTCTAAAAGCAAAAGATAAGGTTATTTCATTTTTATCAAGAAAAGGATTTGATGAAATGGCAGATCATATATCGAGCATGGATAAAAGAGAATTTAATAGATTCGTTCAAGGCAAGGTATTTGAAGAAAAATTAAGAACACAAATCAGAAGTATTCTTACCGAGTTATTAAAATCTAAATGAGTGATGATTTCACAAATAAGTTATCTGAGTTTTTGGTAGACGATTTACTAAACGAAGATAGCAACATACGAAAGGTAATAGGAATTTACCCAGGTAGATTTCAACCCGCCGGTGTGCATCACTATAAAACCTATAAATGGTTGGATGGTAAATTTGATAAAGCATATGTAGCAACTAGCAACAAAACCGATTCCTCTAAAAGTCCACTGAGTTTCAAAGAAAAGAAAATGATATGGACAAAGCATAAAGTAAAAAATGTAGTTCAAGTAAAAAATCCATATGTGTGTGACGAAATACTTAAAAAATATGATCCCAACACAACTGCTGTAATTTATATATTCGGAGAAAAAGATGCGGGTAGATTAAAAACAACAAAAGCAGATGGTTCTCCTGCTTATTATCAATCGTATGAAAAAAATAAAAACAATTTAAAACCATATGGAGAGCATGGATATTTTATTGTTGCTCCTCATGTAAGCATCAAAGTTTTGGGTAAAGAAGTAAGTGGAACCCGAATTCGTGAACTACTTGGAAGTCCAAAATATTCCGATGACCAAAGAAAAAAAGCATTTGAAGAATTGTTCGGTTGGTACGATGAAAAAATTTACGATTATTTAACAAAAAAGTTTGCAACCTTATTTGAGAACGAAGAGATATTTGAAGGATTCTTAACAGAGTATCCAAATTTTAAAAAGTTTGTAAACAATATACCAACATTATTAAGTGAAGTAAGTTCAATTGCAAGTCAAGGTCTTCCGTTTGTAGACGATGGACCTAGTATGTTTTATCCAGGTAAATCATACGAAGGATATACCAACAAACGAGCACAACAATTGGGATACGATTTGCTTGATTATGTAGTAGGAAAACATGGACTTGGTCGTAACGCAGATTATCGTGAGTGGGGAAAATACGCAGGACCAGTTCCGGCAGTAAGTTTTTATCCTGCGGGTGATATAGATGCAAAAACACCAATGAATCAAATTGATACTGAAGCATCTAAAACTGCACATCAACAATGGGTTGGATTTATCAATGGAATTGCGGAAACTGCCGGATATAAACTTGTAGATTTTCTTGGTTCTGAAAAATCTGTTCGTAAAAAAGACGAACAGGGTGACGAAGATTTAAAATCAGGTAATACTATTGATACTAACAAATTAGAAGATGGTGAAGAAATAGACAAAGGTGTAGAAGGTCATGCTATCAACGAAGAATTATTGACAGAAGGAGGTGCAGCTGGTCATATGAGCCATCCTTTTGATGACCGTGATTTAACATTTGCTGATTTAAAAGAAATGATTCGTAGGTCGTTGTCGGGTGAATTAAATGTTGAGAAAGAAGTTACTGAAAAACTTGACGGACAAAATCTTATGTTTTCTTGGAAGGACGATCAGTTGGTGGCTGCTAGAAATCAAGGACATTTAAAAAACGCAGGTGCGGCTGCTCCTAATGTAAAAGAATTTGAAAGTATATTTGCTGATCGTCCTGAGAATATTCGTGATGCTTTCGTAGGTGCGGTTACTGATTTAGAATCTGCTATATCTAAATTAAGTGAGAAGCAAAGAAACAAAGTATTCAAAGAAGGTGAACGTTTTATGAATATAGAGGTAATGACACCCGCAACTCAAAATGTTATTCCTCAGAATGTAGATATGTTGGTATTTCACGGAACACAAGCATATGATTCCGCAGGAAAAGCAGTAAGTGAAGATTCCGATGGAAACGATATTACCGCAGAATTAAAAGACTCTGCTAGAATGCTTAAAGGTATGTTAAAGCAAGTAAATGCAGATGTTCAAAAAAGATATTCATTAAATGCACCGATTGTGGTGGAACTTCCTAAAAGTAAAAGTTTTGGTGATTCGTTTTCAAAATATTCTGCAATGCTTGATAAACTAAAAAAGAAATTTAAATTAAAAGACAACGATAAAGTGATGAAGTATCACGATGCTTGGTGGAGAGATTTATTAAATAAACAACAAAATAAATCAAAAGAAATTTTTCCACCAAAAGTATTTGAAGCATTGATAGGTCGTTGGGCATATAATGACAAATCAAATAAAATTACCACAATTCGTATGGATTTAGAAAAACAACCTAAATTAAAAGCATGGGTTAATAAATTTGATAAAGAAGATTTAGTAAAACAATTTGAAGAAAATATGTGGCCATTTCAATTTATCTTTTTGAAATTAGGTGCAGAAGTTCTTCAGAATGTAAAAGGATTCGTTGCGGCTGGTGGAAGTGGTGATATAGCAAAAGCACTTGATAGTCATGTTAAAACACTTGAAGGCAAGAAACTAAATTCGGTGGAATCACCTGATAAGTTTAAAAAAGACATGGAGAAACTAAATAAAAATCTTGCTCGTTTAAATGCAATCGGTGGAAGTAAATCAATTGCACCAACCGAAGGTGTTGTATTTCAATACAAAGGTGGAACATATAAACTAACAGGTACATTTGCTCCTATAAATCAAATTATGGGAATAATGAGGTTTTAGCAATGGAAGAAAAAAAACTTTCAATCGCAACCAGAAGAAAGTTGGCAAGAGTCGCAAAAAGAACTGCGAAAAAACGACAACTAAAACGTAAGTTAATGGCAAAAAGACCAAAGACGGGTGAACGATTAAAAAAGGCCGCACAAAAGGCTGCCAAGAATGTATTGGTAAAAAAGATGACCGGTGGAAAGTCTTATTCCGATTTAAGCATAACCCAAAAACAAACACTTGATAATAAATTAAAACCTGCAATTATTGCAAGAGTAGCAAAAAAAATGTTACCAAAAGTTCGTGCGAAAGAAAAAGAAAGATTAAAGAAAATGAGACAAAAAACAGATGAACAATTTGGTGTAAGCAAACATAAAGTAGGTGGTGGTGAAATGAATGTATCTGGTGTAAATAAAAATGGTAACATAGAACCATTAAAATTTGATAACAAAGAAGATGCAAAAAAACACTCAAAAGAAGTTGGTGGTAAAATAATTCAAGATGCAGATGGTACTTATTATGTGGAGTTTACAAAAATAGATGGACCTGTTAATAAGACTTTAAAAATGGAAGATAAAGAAAAAGAAGAAAATTTAAAAGATTTAAAATCAATATTAGATGTTGCTAAAATGCTTAGTGATAAAAGTTCATATTTTAAAGGACGTGGTAGCAAAAAAGAATATATTAAAATGCTTGTTCATAAAATTAGAAAATTGTCTGAATCAAAGAAACAAAAATTAATGACAAGAATGGACGCATATAATAAGGTTAGAAAACCTACATTACCTAAAAGTCGTCCAATGCAAAGTAAAAAGAAATATAATCGTGCTGACTTTAAAAAAGGTAAATATGATTAAACTCAATGGAAAGTTTTATTTAAAATATAACGAAGTTGAACGAGAAATATCTAATGTAGCAAGAAAGTTCCGTACATCACATCGTGCAGTTTTACCTCAACAAGTAACTTATTTAGATAGAGAATTTGTACTCGCACTACAAGATGAAGCAAAAAATCTAACATTAGTGTGTGGTTATTTATTTAGTAATAACGAAGAGTATTGCTCATCAAAGCAAGTTATACAATGTGCACATGGTAGATCAAGAAAAGAGGAACATTGTTCTTCTCAATTAAGATTTATGCAATATGATTTAAGTGATCAGCAACGAGAAAAATACAGAAATTTATATCTAAATTATTTGGTTAATGTTTTTTTAGATGAATGTATAAAAGATTTTGAAAAATTATCTTGATAATAATTGACAAATAACGTTTTAAGTGTATTATTGATAATATGGCTAAAATGGATAAAGATGATTTGAAGTACGTGATTAAACGTTCACGTAAATTATTTCAAGGAGAAGAACTTCCAAAAGTTCATGGTTACGAAGGTGAAGTTGAAGACTTGGTAATTCGTCAACCAGGAGAAGTTTGGACAGACAAAGACGGAAAAGAATGGAAGCAAGTTGGTGCTAATTCAAAAGTAAGAACCGAAACTTTGATGGACAAAGTTAGAAAGAGTTTACGAGAAGCACCTAATTGCCCGAAGGAAATGTGCTCCGTAGATCCATCTAAATATTTAGATAAAAGAATGCTTGCAAAACGAGGAATGTGCTTTGAGTGTGTCCAAGAGTTTGAGCAAAAACTAAAAGAAGACGGTACGTATGAAGCATATGAAAAAAAGACTATGCTTGAAAACGAACTTAGTTTTTTATTGGACACCAAAACAAAGTTGGTAGAATCAAAAGAATATATTACACATGATCCTAAATTTTTAAATGAAGATGGTTCACTTGAACAATGGAATATCCCAAATAAAGATCAAGTAATGGGAGATTTGGAAAAGGATTTAGAAGAACTTGAAACTCGTTTAAAAGAAGTTGAAGATAACCTACAAGAATATGCTGACATGACTTTTTAAAAGTTTCAACGATACCTTGAAACTTTTTATATTATAGAAAATCTAAATAAATATATATTTATCCTTTAATGGCAGGTAATGAAAAAATTCCATTAAGGGAAATAATAAAGCAAGAATATACTGAATGTTTGAAATCTCCTGCATACTTTATGAAAAAGTATTGCAAGATTCAACATCCAACACTAGGAACAATTCCATTTGCTTTATACGAATTTCAGACCAAAACATTAGAAAGTTTTCGTGACGAACAATTTAATATTGTATTAAAAGCAAGACAAATGGGTATATCCACACTTGTATCTGGATATGCATTGTGGTTAATGACCTTTTTTACAGATAAATCTATTTTGTGTATTGCTATTAACCAAGAAACTGCAAAAAATATTGTTACTAAAGTAACCCATATGTCCGAACATTTACCAAGTTGGTTACGAAGTGAGTGTACGGAAAAAAACAAACTCAGTATGCGTTTTAAAAACGGAAGTAATATTCGTGCAGCTTCAAGTAGTGTAGATGCTTCTCGTTCGTCATCATTGAGTTTACTTATCGTGGACGAGTGTGCGTTTATTACAAACATGGAAGACATATGGACTGCATCGCAATCTACAATTACAACGGGTGGTCGTTCTATTCTATTATCTACTCCAAATGGTATCGGTAATTTTTTCCACAAAACTTGGGTTGGTACTATGGACGGATCAAATGACTTTAATCCAATCAATTTGCATTGGTCATTGCATCCTGATAGAGATCAAAAGTGGAGAGATTTACAAACAAAAGTTCTTGGTGAAAAAGACGCAGCCCAAGAATGTGATTGCGACTTTATCAGTAGTGGTCGTTCAGTTGTAGATGCGAGTTTAATTGAGTGGTACAAATCCACAATGATGAAACAACCTGTGGAAAAACGAGGTGCAAATAAAGAATATTGGATATGGGAATATCCAAATCATAATAAAGACTATGTGGTTGCGGCCGATGTTGCACGTGGTGATGGTCGTGATAAAAGTGCATTTCATGTTTTTGATGTGGAAAATGTAAGGCAGGTTGCTGAATTTAAAGGTGAAGTAGAAACAAAAGACTTTGGTAATTTGCTAGTAGCAGTAGCAAGTGAGTTTAACGGAGCATTGTTGGTGGTAGAAAACGCAAATATTGGTTGGGCAGTATTGCAACAAATTATAGACAAAGGATATAGCAATTTATATTACACACAAAGAGATTATCAGTACATAGATGAGTTTTCACAACATACAAATAAACTAAATCGGATGGAGAAAAAACAAGTACCTGGTTTCACAACCTCGATTAAAACTCGTCCACTTATTATCAGTAAGATGGAAAGTTATGTTCGTGAAAAAGAAGTTGAAATACAATCCGAACGAACACTTGATGAATTATTTACATTTGTGTGGAATGGTCAAAAGGCAGAAGCAATGCAAGGATATAACGATGACTTGGTTATGAGTTTATGTATTTCATTGTGGGTTCGTGATACTGCATTAAGATTTAGATCAGAAAACGTTCAATCACAAAAGTCATTATTTGATTACATGGGAAGTACAACAAATTTAAATGTTGGAGAAAACTTTGTAAAGTCTGGATTAAAAACAAATCCATACGAAATGAAAAATCCACACGGTGGAACAGAAAACCTAGATTGGTTATTACAATAGGAGATTCATATGAAAATGTCAGTAAATATATTATTATCAACAATGTTATTTTTTAGTGGTGGATGTGCCACTCAATCATTTTTACCAACGCAAGGAATTTATACTGAATCCACATTTGAAACATATAATCAAGTAGAAAATGTTGTAAATAAAATTAAAATCGGTAAAACAAGATATTCTGATTTAGTTAAAATGGGACTAGATTTAGAAAAAATACCAAATGTAAAAAAACTAACTTATTTAGATGTTATGACTAAATTTAAGTTGGATAGTCCATCTAGATATACAATTTTCAATGATATAGAATTACCTGAAGGTGTATTAAAAACATTATCTGCACGCGAAAACGGATTAGCATATGAAATTAATTTAGAAAGAATTACAAATCAAAGAGAAGGAAGTTTAATTTTAGATATGCTTAATTTTAGAAAAAATGTTCATATAACTGGGTGGAATATTAGTGTTTTAATATTAATTGTAAATGACACTGTAGAATATGTTTTGTATTCGGGTGAAAAGAATATAAACAAACGTGAACGTGAAAAGAATCCACTTGGTCCGTTTCAAGGTTTTGATGGTGGTGATATTGTAGGAGCTGCAAGTGAGTTGAACTAATATATATTTGTTTGACAATAAGTTGTATATATTTTACAATCAATCAATTAATTTATAAGGTTATATCATGGCAGACGAAACAAGAAGCAAAAAACTATTGCGTGGACTAAAAAGATTATTCTCTACTGATGTTGTAGTACGCAATGTTGGTGGAAAAAAACTTAAAGTAGTTGATACTGATAACATTCAACATTCTTCTAAAACTAAAGATAGATACGGAAGAATGCACACTTTGTATAGTGATTATGCAAGTAAATACAATAATATAGGATTTCAAACTGCAAGACTTGAATTATTTTCCGACTACGATACAATGGAAAATGATCCAATCATTGCAAGTGCGTTAGACATATATGCAGATGAATGTACAACTCGTAGTGAGTTTGGTGATGTTCTTCGTATTACAAGTCACGATTCAAATATTAAAGGAATTCTTGAAAATCTTTTTTATGAAATTCTTAATGTAGAATTCAATTTGTGGGGGTGGACTCGTAATATGTGTAAATACGGAGATTTTTATCTTAATTTAGAAATTCAACCTGAATATGGAGTTTTAAATGTTAGACCAATTTCTACTTATGAAATTTCTCGTATTGAAGATTTGGATCCAGAAAGACCAAATTATGTAATGTTTAAACAAGAAGGTTCAAGCAATGAAACATATGAAAATTATGAAATTGCTCACTTTAGAATGTTGGGGGATAGCAACTTTCTTCCTTATGGTAAAAGTGTAATAGAACCTGCACGTAGAACTTGGAAGCAACTTCAACTTATGGAAGATGCTATGCTTATTCATCGTGTTATGCGAGCACCTGAAAAACGAATGTTTTATATTGATATTGGTAACATCCCACCAAATGAAGTTGATAATTTTATGCAAAAAGCAATCAATAAAATGAAAAAAGTTCCTTTTGTTGATGAAAAAACTGGTGACTATAATCTTAAATTTAATCTTCAAAATATGACTGAAGATTTCTTCATGCCAGTTCGTGGTGGTGATAGTGGTACTCGTATTGAAAACCTTGGAGCAATGACTTACGATGGAACAGACGACATTGAGTATTTGAAGAATAAAATGATGGCTGCTCTTAAAGTTCCCAAAGCATTTCTTGGATACGATGAAAGTATAACGGGTAAAGCAACACTGGCTGCGGAAGATATTAGATTTGCTAGAACCATAGAAAGAGTACAACGAATAGTTATTAGTGAATTAACCAAAATTGCAATCGTACACTTATACTCCCAAGGTTATACAGATGCAAAACTTGTAGATTTTAGTCTTCAATTAACTAATCCATCTACTATTTTTGAAGAAGAACGTATACGAATATTCAGTGAGAAGTTAAATACTGCACGTGATATGGTAGATGCTAAGATGTTTTCTAAAGAGTGGATTTATGATAATATATTCAATTTATCTGAAGACGAACAAGAAGAAATACGAAATAACTTTGTTGATGATGCGAAAGAATTTTATCGTCTTGAAGCAATTCAAAATGAAGGTACTGATCCCGCTGATCCTAATGCGGCTACTGATTCTGAAGAAGGTGGTGAAGAGACCTGGGGGTTCGGTAAGTTTGAAAACATGACAGATGAAGAAAAGGCAAGAGTAAAAGAGCGAGAAAAAGAAGAAAAGAAACGCAGAAATGCGGACAAAGAGTACGATCACCCCGATGATAGACCTATGGGACGTGATCCACTCGGCCGAGATGAAAGAAAAGTATCTGGTAGATCATGGACAGAAAGTCCTCTTAAATTAGAGTCTGATCTACAAAGGTTAGATAAATTTTTGAATAAAAACTCAAATAAACCAATTCAAAAGAAAAAGCAGATAATATCTGAGTCTAAGGAAAAACTAGATCTTAAAAAAGAACTCAATGATATAATGAATGATGATAACTCTAAAATAGAAGAATCAAAATAACAAATATTTTAAGAAAAAAATCAATAATTATATTTATATCCATATTTATGTTTGTATACATTTTATCTAGATAATAATTTCACGTGAAAAAATTAAAGCACAGTAAGTTTAAAAACACAGGAATTCTGTTTGAGTTACTCATCAGACAAATTACTGCTGATATACTTGATAGTAGTGAATCTCCTGCCAATAAGTTGGTAAAAAAATACTTTGCTGAAGATACTGATTTGGGAAAAGAACAACGTTTGTACCAAGTATTACTTGAAGAAACATCCAAAACCGAAGGTTCTGCATATAAACTCGTAGATGCGGTTGTAACTGAGCATAAGAAACTTGATAGTAAAGTTTTATCTCGTCTTCGTTATGAATTAGTTAAAGAAATGAAAGATGTGTATCCAATTGATGATTTTTTCCGTTCTAAAATAAGAAACTACAAAACATACGCAAGCATCTATAAACTTTTTGAGGGAAGTAAAAACGATGTATTTTGTGATCCTCGTGAATTGGTTGAATCCAAACACACGATTGTAGGTGGGTTGTGTAGAACCAAAGTTGTTAATAACGAACTTGGTCAACTTGAAGATTATGCTCAACATAATGAAGATTTAAGACTTATTTCATATAAATTATTAGTAGACAGATTTAATGAAAAATATAGTGAACTTAATGAAGATCAAAAGTTATTACTCAAGAACTATATCAATAACATTTCAAATACAAATAGTTTAAGAGAATATATCAACGAACAACTTCCTGTAATCAAGACTAAAATTAATAAATTGAGTACCAATGTTGATGATGATGTAGTTAAAATTAAACTTAAAGAGGTAACTACACAACTCAATAAAGTCAAAGAAGGTCGTGTGGTAAAAGATTCACAAGTTTCTGCTGTATTAATGTCGTATGAATTGATAAAGGAACTTGAAAAGAATGAGCAACCAACGAAATAAACTAAAGCAGTTAATTCGTTCAGTTTTAGAAGAAATGGTTTCGGACGAAGATTCCGACATTTTTGAAATAAATACAACGGGTAACATTGAAGGTTATCAAACTCCTCATGCGTTTGCAGGCACAGACGAAGATGAGCATAAAAAACGCATAAAAGATAAAGCGGAAGTATTTGATTACAAGTCCACAGAAAATAAAAAAAGCAATACGGTAAAATTGAATGAAGGTCGTAGTCTATATCATTTATTTCGTGATCATCCTGATTTAACACCAAAGCAAAAAATAGGTGTAACTATGAGGCAAGTTAATAAAAACTTATCCGAAGTTGAAAAATTTTTAAATGTTGCATCAAAATTTAAAACAGAAAATAGTGTATCAAGTAATTCTTATTGGAAGACTACACGTAAGTATCTTTTAAAATTAGAAGAAAAAATACAAAAAATAAATCGTAAACTTAAAGAATTAAAGTAATGAATATTGACTTTAAAGATTTAGAAGATAAAGAAGAAAATGATCCTGTTTTAAACGATTTTAAACATTGTATTAAGAAATTTGCACTGGCCGCAAAAAATTTATCAAAATCTTCCGAAGGAAAAAAACTTCCTGCTGAACATTGGTCGGAGATTGTTGGGTTAATTAAAAAGTCAAAAATAGCAGTTTCTATGATTGAACTTGGTATAGATGATATTGGAAGCTTTGCTGATAAAGCAGAACCCGATGAATTGGAATTAAAAAAGACAGGACCAATTACAAAGTCTGATGATGCAGAACCAACCACATCTGATGATTCAACTACTGCTCAATCCTCTGAACCAAAGCAACAACCTGTTGCTAAACCAGACCCCGAACCTGACGACGAAGAAGACGAAGACGAAGAAGACGAGGAAGTAAACGAGGACGCAAAATCAAAATCACAACAAAGATTATTTGGAATGGTACACGCATACAACAAAGGGGAGTTGAAAAAAAGAGATGTAGACGCAGATTTGTACTCTAAGATAAAAAAGATTGCAAATGGAATGACTGATAAAGATACAAAAAAACTTGCAAAAACTAACCATGATGATCTTCCTGAAAAAGTTCCAACTGACGAATATCATGATACACTAAATCATTTAAGCATTTTACTTGCTGAAGAAAATTTTGATAAGATAGAAGGATCGGAAAGTGGATTTACAATAGAAACTAATGGAAGATCACACACAATTGAATTTGACCAAAATTTCTATTTAAAGTCGGATATATACAAGTTCGATCTTGGTGATGATTATGATTTAAAAGAAGTAGTTGATACATTTAAAGGTTTGATAAGACATTCTGATAGAATTTTAAAGAAAGAATACGAAACATTGATTAGATAATTCCTTAGAAAAACTCTAATAAATAAAAAATATGTATATACTTATTTAATAATATGGGAAAAAAATTATTAGTTACTACAATGCCGTTTGAATTCACTCCTGAGCAGATAAACGAAAGTATAGAAAAAAATTCAGGACGTCTAATTGTTCAAGGTATTCTACAAAAAGCATCAGAACAAAATCAAAATGGTCGTGTATATGAACGATCATTACTTGAACGTGAAGCAACTAAGTACAACGAGTTAATAAGTGATAGAAGAGCTCTAGGTGAACTTGATCACCCAGAAAGTAGTGTTGTTAATTTACAGAATGTAAGTCATAATGTTACTAAGATGTGGTGGGAAGGTGATAGTTTACTTGGAAAAGTTGAGGTACTTGGTACACCATCTGGAAACATTTTAAAAGAACTTTTTAAAAGTGGAATTACACTTGGAATTAGTTCTCGTGGAATGGGAACAACCCGTGAACACGAAGGAAAGACCTTAGTAAATGATGATTTTGAATTGGTTGCGTTTGACTTTGTAAGCAATCCATCTACACGTGGTGCATTTCTTGAACCTGTGAATTTAAATGAATCAGTTTCATCTGACAAAAAAGTAATTACAAATGGTCGTGTATGCACACAATACTGCAAGGTAGAAGGAATTATTCACGAAATATTAGGAGAAATAGGAGACTCAAAATGAGCAAAAATTCTAGTATAAAACGAGTTTTAAAAGAAGCAATCCTTGAAGTTCTTAACGAAGAAAAAGAATTGCTAAAAGAGTATGATCCAAAAACTGATAAATTTTCAGATGAAGGGTTATCAACTGAGCAAAAAAAACTTGCTTCCGAAAAAATATCTAAATTTGGAAAGTATCAAAGATTCATTGCTTTAGAAGCAAGAGACCTGGATGTTGCGGAAGATATTTGTAATATCGTTGAAAATGCGTCTCACTGTATTTTGAACGAAACAGATGATTGGTTCGATGGAATAAGTGTGAAACGAAATTTAAAAGAAATAAAAACTCTTGCAAAAGACTTTTATAAGACTGCAAAGGAACGTCAAGTTTACACACAAAGAATGCAAAGTCTTTACGAAGATATGGGTAATATTCTTAATAGATATTTTGAAATAAAAGGAGAAGACACAAATGAACCGCAATAAACTTAAAACATTCGTTAGAAAAGTTTTACTTGAAAAACTTAATACGAAACCAACCGTAGAAGGTAAGTTGCTAAAAAAGACAATAAGTTTTAGTGGCATTAAACGTGAATGTGTATGTGAAGGAACCGTTAAAGATATTAATGAATTTGCTTCCACTAATAATTTAAAGTTTACAATGTCTGAAGATTCTTATTTCGGTGGTCACTATTTAGACGAAATGACTTCGTATGAATTTCAACCAAATCCTGAGTTTTATGGTGAACTAATGGAAACTTCTATGTCTGCACGTGAGCAACTTGCTAGAATATGTGGAACAAACGATCAAGTTTTGGCCGAAGTAGATGTGAGTAATATTGAACACCTCGTAGACTTCATTTTCACAAACGAATCTTTTTATGAAGAAAAAACTAATTTAGTTTTTGAGCAAATAGAAACTCACGTAAATGAACAACTTTATGATAAAACTCAATTTACACGTTTATTTGAATACTTGATCAAACAATCGTGCGAAGTATTTGTTGAAGAATCAATTGAATTAACAGAATCTGAACACAAGTATGCAATTCAATTAATATCAAACCGATTTTTTAAAAACCGAAACACCACAACTAACGAAAAAATAGAACCTAAAACTGAATGTGGCAAAAAGTCATTTTCAACAGGTAGTGCATTTGAAAATATGCAAAGAATACAATCAGGACACCAAATGTTTTTATAAGGAACTTAATAAAATGAAACTCACAAAACAAGAACTTAGAGATATTATCAAAGAAGTCGCAGATGAAATGGGACTTTTTGAAGGACTTACCAAAGCACAAGAAAAACTTCCTGAGCCACTCAAGAAGGCAATTCTTAAAAAACAAGGAAATTCCGACGATTCCGAAGAAAAAGAAGATGTAGAAGAAGGTCTTACTAAAGCACAGGAAAAACTTCCTGAACCACTCAAGAAAGCAATTTTAAAGAAGCAAGGTAATTCCGATGATTCATCTGATGAAGACGAAGACGAAAAAGAAGATGTAGAAGAAGGTCTTACTAAAGCACAAGAGAAACTTCCTGAACCTCTTAAAAAAGCAATTTTAAAGAAACAAGGTAATTCCGATGATTCATCTGACGAAGACGAAAAAGAAGAAGATGTTGATGAATCAATTTCAGAAGGAAACGCATTTGGGGCTGCAGTAAAGGCTGCTCGTGAAAATGGTGACTCTGAATTTCAAGTAGGGGGAAAAACATACCAACTCAAAGAAAAAGTTACAGAGGAAGTAGAAGACACAGAAGAATTTACAGGTGAAGATGAAGACGAACTTGAAGAGACTGTGTGTGAAACTTGCGATGAAGACGATGAAGATGTAGAAGAAGGTAACGCATTTGGAGACGCAGTAGCAAAAGCAAAAGAATCAGGTGAAACTGAATTTGAAGTGGGTGGTAAAACCTATAAAGTTCGTGAAAACTGGTCAAAAATAACATTATCTGAAAAGTTAGATAGAATTTTAGGAAATCGTAAAGTTCTTTAATATTTTTAAAATAATTTAAAAAAACTTAAAAAAGAGTGGTTTACCACTCTTTTTTTTTATAATAATTTCTTTTTTTTAATATTTTTGTATTTAAGTATATATTTATCTATCAAAATGCTTCCACATTTATTGGAAACAACAAAGGTTTCAAGATTACATTAAAGTCCACAATGACTTTAGAAAAATAGGAAAACATAACACATGAGTAAATTATTAAAAGAAGCTATTGCTGATGCGAAAGCAGTTCGTGAAACTGCACTTGCTAACGCACGCCTTGCTCTTGAAGAAGCATTTGCACCTAGATTGCAAAGTATGCTTACCAAGAAACTTCGTGAAGAAGAGGTTGAGTTAGAAGATAGTGCTGAAGATGAAGTTGAGGTTTCTGATGAAGTCGAAGAAGGTTCATACCATGAAGACGACGAAGAGGAAGCACCAGCTGAAGACGAACTTGATGTCGTAGATGCTGAAGAAGAAGCACCTGCTGAAGATTCAGTTGAAGATGAAGTTGAAGTTGAAGATGAAGTTGAAGACGAAGAAGATATCGAAGAAGATTCTTTTGACTTAGATTCAATCATCGCAGAACTTGAAAGTGAATTGACAACAGAAGAAGAAGAAGGTGATGCTGAAGAATCCGAAGAAGATGATGTCGAGGCGGTTGAAGAACAATCCGATTCATCAGAATTAGGTATTAAAGGTGAAGAACACGTAAACATTGCTGATAGTGATGACGAAGAATTACCAGATGATACCGAAGTTCAAAGTGCTGAAGTTGGAAACGAAGATGACGAAATGCCAAAGGTTGCGGAAATTGACGAAGAAATTGATATTGAAATCGTTGATGAAGAAGCAAATGCTGGTGATGAGTCTGATGAACCAACTGCAACGGAGTCTGATGAAGAACTTGCGTTTCCAACAAATGAGTCCGAAGAAGCATCTGATAGTGATGATGATTCATCTGAAGAAGATGAAGAAGTTAATCTTGAAGAAATTCTTAAGGAACTTGAAGAAGAGTCATCTTTAGAAGATGAAGAATCATCTTCGGAAATTGAGGAATTAAAGGCAACAAACAATAAGCTTCAAACAGAAAATGAAGAATACCGCAAAGTTTACAAGTATTTGCGTGGTAAGTTGAACGAAGTTAATCTTCTTAATGCTAAATTGCTTTACACAAACAAATTGTTTAAGGCACACGTATTAACAGAAGATCAAAAACTTAAAGTAGTAGAAAGTTTTGACCTTACGAAGAATGTTCGTGAAGCAAAACTCGTTTACGCAACATTAGGTGAATCTTTCAGAACAACAACTTCTCAGCAAGTCGAGGTTAAAGAGGAAACTCCAAAAGCACCAAAGACTGAAAAGAAGTCATTGTCAGAAGGAATGGCATCTAAAGCAATCAAATCAACAAAACCATCCAAGCAGATTTTAACGGAGGGCGATCAACTCGCAAATCGTTTTAAGAAACTAGCAGGAATTGTTTGATCAAATAATCACAAATTAAAAAGGAAAATATACAATGAGCGAAATTAGTAAATTGTTAAGTGAAAGTCAGAATCCTCAAGCTAGACTCATGCAGGAAACTCGTGGTCTTGTCTCTAAGTGGGAAAAAACTGGACTTTTAGAAGGTATCACAACTGATACCGAAAAGAGTGGTATGTCCATTCTTTTAGAAAACCAAGCAAAGCAGTTGATCGATGAATCATCACGCACCGGTACAGGTGGAGGTAACGAAGAATGGAGTGGAGTAGCACTTCCTTTGGTACGTCGTGTGTTTGCAGAAATCGCATCAAAGGAATTTGTTTCGGTTCAACCAATGAATCTTCCATCCGGATTGATTTTCTACTTAGACTTTAAGTATGGAACAAATCAATCACTTCAAGGAAAAGACGGAAGTCTTTTCGGTGGAACATCAAACGCAAAACTCGGTTCAACCGACAAAGCAGAAGGTGGTCTATACGGAGCAGGACGTCATGGTTACTCAATCAACGACAAGTCTGTTTCCGTAACAGTCGCATCTGGTAAGTTCGCACTTCCAACAGGTGCAGACGCAGAAGGTGTACGTGCATTCAGTCTTGATGCAGTTGACTCAAACGGTGATCCAGCAGTTGTAACAGGTGTATCAGGTTCTGACGCACTTACAACCGCAGTTGACGGTGCAGCCGATCTTGCATATCATGTTCAAACTGTTGCTGAAAATCGTGGTGACTTTGAAGATAATCTCGGTGACTCTACTGACGCAGCTGACACAGGTCTTCAAAAGGATGTCGGTATTCCAGAAGTTAACTTGGAACTCAAAAGTGAACCAATCGTTGCAAAGACACGTAAGTTGAAAGCAGTTTGGACACCAGAGTTGGCACAAGACCTTAACGCATATCATAGTATTGATGCAGAAGCAGAATTGACTTCTCTTCTTTCTGAGTACGTTTCAATGGAAATTGATTTGGAAATTCTCGATATGCTTATCGTTAACGCACACACAAACGGAGGTGACTTTGACGCAACACCAGCAGGTGGTTTTGGTGGAGACGGAGACACACAAGGAACATACTTCCAACGTCTCGGTACAAAGATTCAAAAGGTGAGTAACACAATTCATCAATTGACTCTTCGTGGTGGTGCAAACTTCTTGGTTTGTTCTCCACAAGTTGCTACCGTTCTTGAAAGTATCCCAGGATACGCAGCTGACACAGACGGAAATCAGTCTCAGTTCGCAATGGGTGTTACCAAGGTTGGTGCATTGAACAATCGTTTCCAAGTCTATAAGAACCCATACATGACAAGTGGTGACGTTCTTATCGGATTCCGTGGAACAAACTTCCTTGAAACAGGTGCAGTTTATGCTCCGTACATTCCGTTGATCCAAACTCCTTTGGTATACGATCCAGTTAACTTCACACCACGTCGTGGAGTAATGACTCGTTATGCTAAGAAGATGGTTCGTCCTGAATTCTACGGAAAAATCTCTGTTTCCGGTACAGAAGATTTATAATTCTGTTAGGGATAACACAAAATTTAAGAGGGGTTCTTTTGAACCCCTCTTTTATTTTATAACGATTACTATAATTAGTGTATATTTATAGACATGGACGACGAGAACATTGAAGAGAATGCTGAAGAGAATGTAGAAGAAGTACAAGAAACCGAACAAATTGAAAATGTTGAACTAGAACGAGTAAGATGGGATGGAAAACTTAGTTCACCAATAGGTAAAACTCCTTTCGGTTTTTTTGATGCTGATCCTGCGTTTGTTGGATTTGCTCCAAGGGCTGCCGATTGGGCTGCGAAACGCCTTGGATTTCCTATCGTAGATGTGGAAATGATTGATGTTCAATTTTATGCGTGTTTTGAAGAGGCAATAACAGAATATAGTTCACAAGTAAATCAATTCTCAATTAAACAAAATTTATATAGTTTAAAAGGAACTTCCACAAGTGTTAATTTGACCACAACTGTAATGAATACACAACCACTTCCATTTTATTTAAAATTGTCGGAAGCATATGGTGCAGAAGTTGGAGTTGGTGGTAATGTAGATTGGAGAAAAGCAAGTTTGAAAGTAAAAGCAGGAGTACAAACTTATGATTTGCAAGGATTATTTAATCAGTATTACATTTGTCCAAAAACAGGTGAAAAGAAATTAGAAAGAATTGAAGTTAAAAGAATATGGCATCATCCTCCCCCTGCGATGAATAAAATATATGATCCAATGGCAAACTCTGGTATGTCATTTTCTAATTTGCTAAGTGAATTTAATTGGAATGGAATGTCACCAATAGGAACTCAATTTTTACTTCGTCCTGTTAATGAAGATTTAATGCGTTTACAAGCAATTGAGTTTAATGAACAAGTGAGAAGAAGTGCATATGGATTTGAGGTTATTAATAATAAATTGACCTTACTTCCTGTTCCACAAAAAGATTTTACTTTATGGTTTGATTATGTGTATAAACGAGAAAGAGATTTAGCAGCCATCCAAGGATATGTAGATGCGGATGAATTCAACACAATGCCAAAAACTCAAACTCAAGTTACCGAGGAAACAACTCAGCAAGTAGTTGCAACAGAAACACAAAAAGGACTAGATGGTGCTCAAAATTCTACAACTGAACAAACGAATTCAGCAAATAATTCGTCTGACGCAGTTTTGAGTGATCAAAAGTTACCACCATCAAGTCTTGATACAAATGTAACAGATGTAAGTAATGCTCCATATGAATTTCATAGTTTCGGAACAATTAACGATGTAGGAAAACGATGGATAATGAAATATTATTTATCGTTGTGTAAAGAACTTCTTGGGGCAATTCGTGCAAAATATCAAAGTATTCCGATTCCTGGAGGAGAGACATCACTTGATGGTGCTGAGTTGAGAGCAGAAGCACAACAAGAAAAAGAAACTTTAATTACCGAATTAAGAGAAGACCTTGAAGTAACAAGTCGTAGTACGACAAGTGAGCAATTAAATCAAGTGTCGGATAATTTACAAGAAAATCTAAAGAAAGTACCAAACTTTTTATACATAGGATAATGGAAAGGTCAAAGGGTAGATACTATTCACGAAGAGATGTCCGTTTTATGAATAGTTTAAACGGTGAATTGATGCTGAATATTATAGAACAAATAATCGTTGTATATAAAATAAATCCAAGTCAGACCAAGTCTACTATCTATGGAGAAGCAATGGATAAAGTTTATTATCCTGGTATAGAAACATCATGCTTAGTAGAATCTGATCCTCAAACAACAAGTTATGAAGGATTTGGACCAGATGTGAAGAAAGGTACTATATTTAGATTTCATCAAAAGTTATGTGAAAATAAAGATTTGTATCCTGAAATTGGTGACATTGTGATGTGGGAAAATGCTTTCTTTGAAATTTCCAATATTGTTGAAAATCAATTTTTAGGTGGTCAACCAGAAAAGAATTATAGTTTACTTTGTAATGCACATATGACACGTAAAAGTAAATTGAATATTTTACCGAGGACTCAATAAATGGACTATGCTGATGTAAATAATCCTTTTATTACTTTGCGGAATCATAAAACTGACAAAGAATTTACTGTAGATTTAAGTAAAGACGTTCCTAATGTTTCCAATGATCCCAATATGTCTAATCTTAAAAAGTCTGATCATGCTTTATATTCTGATAATCGTGCGGAAAAATTGAGATGGGGAGATGATGTTAAAACATTTGGTAATTATGCAATTACATTGGTTGACATTGATAATATTATTTATGAATATTTTACAAAAGTAATAAATCCATCTGTAACAGATACAAACAATACAAAAGTAAGTGTACCTGTTCGTCATGCTTCTCCTGAAAGATGGAGTTCAATTCAAAGTGATGGTAGATATCGTGATGACAAAGGTCAGTTACAAAGGCCTGTAATAATTTTTACACGAACTGGTGTAGCAAAGGATGATACATTTGTTACATTCAATAGATACTTAACAACTCCATTTGTTAAAAAATTTAGTAGCAAAAACACATACGATAGACTAAGTTTACTTAATCAAGCACAACCATTACACGAGGTGCATAATGTTACATTTCCCGATCATGTAGTTTTAACATATGAGTTTACAATGAACACCGAATATGTTCAGCAAATGAATCAATTAATTGAAACTATAAGTTTTGCTGATAATGATTATTGGGGTGATCCTACCCGATTTAAGTTCCGTTCGAATATAGATTCATTTTCAAACTCAGTTGAAGTTCCAAGTGATGACGATAGATCAGTTAATTCAACATTTACATTAACTGTAAATGCTTATTTACTTCCATTGGTATTTAACAATAAAACAAATGTACAAAGAGGATTAAGTACAAGAAAAGTATTATGGGGAACTGAAATAGAAAGTATAAACTCATTGGATAATAAAACGGAAAGTACGCAACGAGAGTTAGAAATTTCTCACAAGGCAAAACAAAATACATTTGAGAAACAACTTTTATTAAATAGAAAAACAAAAAAAGTATATCTACGACATCAAGATTCTAATAAATTTATAATAAGAATTTGGAACGATGTTGAAGAATATGTAATAAACATAGAAGGAAGAAATTATCCAATTTATATAAATGAATTAACGAATTCTATATTATGGGATGTGGGAACAAATGAAATTGGATTGTTACCAAACGAAACTCATACAATAGAACATGAAAATGGTAAAGTTTTTAATATAACTACTCAGCAAGAAATGGGTACAATAATAATAGAATTTATTTAATATTTTAATTGAATTAGTGTAATTTATTTGATACTATAAATTATGGAAAATAATAATCAATGTAAAATTACCGATGACGAAAAATCTGAATTAGTCGAACTAAATGCAGAATATCAAACTTTGCTATTATCAATGGGTGAACTTCTAGTAAACGAAGTTAGTTTAAAAGAAGAATTAAAGTCATTAAAAAATACCAAGAAAAAATATAAAGAATCACTTGCTCACTTTAAAAACAAAGAGAAAATTTTCTCGGATAGACTAACTAAGAAGTACGGTGCGGGGGATTTGGATATTTCTTCTGGAATTTATCTTAAAAGTTAGTATTTTAGATAAATATTTAATTTTGGAATTTTTTGCGTATATTTATTTTTAAAGTTTCACATTTTAACCATTAACAACTCAATATAGGAGAAACCCAAAGATGGCAGAACGTATAGTAAGTCCGGCAGTTTTCACCAATGAAATCGATTCATCATTCTTGGTAGAAGGAATTGGTGCAATTGGTGGTGCGATTGTAGGCCCTTTCACAAAAGGTCCCGCATTCTCACCAACTATTGTAACTAGCATTAATCAATTAGAGGCACTTTTCGGTGTACCTCAAGGTATATATTACCAACCATACACCGCACGTGAATATCTTCTTCAACAAGGAGTAGTCACAATCGTAAGAACTGGTGCTCTTGAAGGTTGGTACAACGAAAATGCTCTTGCGATTAAAGCAAGTTATGTATCAGGAAGTTTAGATAACGATTATTTAACAGACGCAGAAATTCAAGAACTTATTCAGTCTGATAAAGACGAAGATAAAGCAGAAGGTGTTAGACAAAGAGAAAAGAAAAATAACATCCTTAATGAAGGTGAAGTTGCAGTTGGTGATGTTCCACAAGAAGCAATCATCGGTATTTTGGCAAATACTTTAAAAGAAAAGAATGAAGATGGATCATTGATTCTCAAAACTGATTTAGCATCTCCACGTCAAACAAGTATCGGATTTTATGGTTCATACTTAAATGATGCAGATGGAAACAAAGTTTCTTACCTCGATGTAGACGAAGATAATTTATCTGGACAATTAGTTTTAAGACAAGTATTCAATGAGCAAGATAGTGCAAGTGGTAATAATGTGTTAGCACCAACTGATTTGGGAACATTTAATTTCAGCATTGATCCAAGTTCACCAAATAGTTTGCAAAACATTTTTGGTCGTGCACCTCAAAGAAATGTAAAACCTGCTTATTTTACATCATACTTTGAAAGTACACAAAATTTAATTTATGATTTGATTTGGAATCATAGTGCAAAATACCAAATCTCAATTGAAGTTGATAGTAAATTCTTAAACTTCTCACATCAATTGGGTGATGCTGATGGAGATGGAATTGTAAATTATCAAGATTCTGATTATGCATATCCTCCATTCGACGGAGCAGGAAAAGGAGCACACGCTTGTCGTCCTGCTACTACACCTTGGATTATGTCACAAGAAATCAGTGGTTCACGTTATGAGTTGTTTAGATTTCATACTCGTAGTTATGGTCAATCTGCTAACCGTGAAATTAAAGTTGGTATTTACAATGTTAAAACACCTGGAACTCTTGATGGTACTGAGTATGGTACATTTAGTGTTGTAGTTCGTGGTTTTAATGATGACGACAAAACTCAAGATGTTATTGAAGAATTTAGAGATGTAACACTTGATCCATTGAACGCAAGATATCTTCCTCGTATTCTCGGTGATCGTTTTACATACATCAATGAAATGGGTAAAGTTATTGAACGTGGTGACTATCCAAATGGAAGTGATTGGATTCGTGTTGAATTGCCAAAGCAAAGTGTAGCACCAACACAATCAATGCCATATGGTCACCAAGCATATCAATGTCCATTTGGTGGTGGTATAGATTTACCAGAACCACAATACTCGTATGCTTCTCAATATTCACGTGTTCCTAAAAGATACTTCTGTGGAGCAGTTTTCAATGAAACTTCCCCAGACGGAGTTATCAAACTTCCTGAGTGGAGTAAAGATACCCGTGAGTTGTTTTCACCAATTCCTGGTGATCCAAATGATCCTGATACATTACCTGGTTCCGCCGGACAAGGTTTCTTTATGGATCAACCTGGTACAATCACAATTGATATTGATGGAATTCTTACAACAGAAACTTTTGAACCAATTCCAACTGTTCCATCAAGTGCTAATGCTGAATCAGACGCACGTGGACATCGTAGATTCTTGGTTGGTTTCCAAGGTGGTGAAGACGGAGATTCTCCTGTTCTTCCTGTTATGTTAGGTGAAGACATTCGTTCTGACAATGTTCAAGGTATGGATTGTAGTAAACGTTTCAGTACTGGTACTCAGTCATACGAAAGAGCATTTAAAGCACTTAGTAACCAAGATGAATTCGATATCAACCTTCTCGTAACACCTGGTCTTTCACTAGACTTACACAGAAGTGTTATCAACATGGGTGTTGACTTATGTGAAACTCGTGAAGATTGTTTCTACATTCTTGATTGTGTTCAAGCACTTGGTCAACCTGGACTTGTTGATGAAGCAGTAACAATGGCATCTACAATTGATAGTAATTACGCCGCAACATATTATCCTTGGGTTAAGATTATTGATCCTGCTACTAATGCGTTGCAAGTATTCCCACCAAGTGCAGTTATGCCAGCAGTTTATGCCGCCAATGATAAAACCGCTGCTGAGTGGTTTGCTCCTGCCGGTTTAAATCGTGGGGGTCTTGAAGGTGCAGTTAGTGTAATGGATCGTCTTACATTTGCAGAAAGAGATACTCTCTATGAAGGTAAGGTTAATCCTATTGCTCAATTCCCTGGTCAAGGTATCGTAGCATTCGGTCAAAAGACACTTCAAAGAAGAGCATCTGCACTTGACAGAATCAATGTTAGACGTCTCTTGATTACTCTTAAGAAGTTTATTGCAAGTACATCACGTTATTTGTTATTCGAACAAAATACGGCTGCTACTCGTAATAAGTTCTTGGGTATCGTTAATCCATACTTAGAAGGTGTTCAACAAAGACAAGGTTTGTATGCGTTCAATGTTATCATGGACGAATCAAACAATACTCCTGACTTGATTGACAGAAATATTCTTTACGGACAAATCTTCTTGCAACCAGCACGTGCGGTAGAATTCATCATACTTGATTTCAACGTACAAGCAACTGGTGCATCTTTTGGATAAGATAAAACTATAACTTAAAAATAAAAAAACCCTTCTTCGGAAGGGTTTTTTTGTATGTATATATTTATAAAGAATGAACAACGATTTAACAGACATTGTAATTGATATTCAATACAAAGAATTTGTGAACTTTGTGAACGAACATAAACTCACAGAAAATCCTTATTTGATAAATGAAATTGCAATACCCGGTAAATTAAAAAAGATTTGGGGATTCGTACAAGATTTAAAAAATAAGTTATCTATAAAACTAAAAGACTTATTGAGTTTGTTTAAAGATAAAAGTGTATTTAAATTTTTTGCGAAGATAAAATTCAGCATGGATTATCTTTTTAAGTTAGTTAAAGCAGGATTCAAAGCATACAAGCAAGTCATAAAAGTAATAGGTGAATATATAGCAAGTACCAAGGTCGGTAAGTGGACTGAAGAAAAACTAAAAGAATTGGATGCGTTTTTAGCAAAGCATCCTAAAACAAAAAGAATCGCAGGATTAGCAGTTGCTGGTATATTAGTATACATTTGGTTAAATATGACATTCACAGGTAATGCAGATTATGACTTTGATATGGGAGATATGATAATGGCATTGGGTGGTGGTTTTACATTATCTACATTATTTGCAGGACCCGAAGGAATGGCATTATTAACTTTGTTTGCAACTGGAGTTCTTGGATTATCATTTCCATGGCCAGGACCACAACATTTGCAATTTATTGGTGCAGTTGTATACGGTTCCGCAAAACTTGTTGGAAAGAAGTTGACGAAGGAAAAAAATAAATAAATATATTTTTTATTTAATTTACTATTTATGTATAATGTTTTATTGAAAAACGACTTTTCAAAAAACTCAACAATATTTATTTAAAGAAATTACAACCTAACAAAATTTGGAGAAATAACAATGGCAGAAGTAATAGATGTAAACGAAATGTTCTTTACGGCATTTGAACCGAAAACCGCAAACAGATTTATCATGTATATGGATGGATTACCAGCATACATCATCAAGTCTGTTACACGTCCTAACCTCAATATTGATCCTGTGACAATTGATCACATCAATATCAAAAGAAAACTCCGTGGTGGTAAAGCAGAATGGCAGGACATCACAATGACACTTTATGATCCGGTTGTACCTAGTGCTTCTCAGGCTGCAATGGAATGGATTCGTCTTTCCCATGAGTCTGTAACCGGTAGAAATGGTTATGCCGACTTCTATAAGAAAGACTTAACAATTAATCTTCTTGGACCTGTCGGTGATAAGGTTGAAGAATGGACAATTAAAGGTGCGTTCTGCACCGCAGTTAACTTCGGAACATTAGATTGGTCAACAGGTGATCCGTTGAATGTAGAATTGACTGTTGCGTATGATTACGCAATTCTTCAATACTAAGAAAACAAAAAACTGGTTGTATTTAAAAAAACTCCCGTATGGGAGTTTTTTTTTGTTTACGTATATATTTATGATAGTATGAAATCTGAAAAACTTAGAAACGAAATATTGTCACTTTTTGAAGAAATTAAAAGTGAGAAAGCAAACGAACTTCAATTAGAAGGATTGAGTAGTGCATATGCCAAACTTGCTGGTTTCTTGATTAAACAAGCAAAAGGTGGAAAATTTCTAAGAAATTATGACATTGATACCAACGCAGGACGAATGGTATTCAAAACAGGAAGTGGAAAGAAAATTATTTTCAACGACATGAAATTAGGTGTGACTGCAAATAAAACATGGAAAGGTAAAAAGAAAAGTGATTTCTTTAGTTACAAAGACCATGACAAAATTTTAAAATTTGCATTGTCTGACATTTAATTTATACATTTTTCTTTCAAAAACTTTTATTCTTGAATATGTATATATATTGGTATATATTATACTAATATTTTAAAAAGGTTATAATTTTATGGAAAACGAAGATAGTATTAAAATCCCAGAGGAAGTACGTCAAGCAATGCAAAGTGATGTACCAACAACTGATACAACAACTAAATCAACCAAGCAAGTTCGCACACCCGAACAAAATGCTTTTCAACAATCAGATGCAGTTCAAAAAACTGAGTATCCAAGTGAAGTGGTAGATTTACCAAGTAAAGGTTGGTTCTACGATCAATCAAGTCCACTTGCAAGTGGTCGTATTGACATTAAGTACATGACTGCAAAAGAAGAAGATATTCTTACAAGTCAAAACTTAATTAAAAAGGGCATCGTTCTTGATAAACTACTTGAGCAACTTATTATTACACCTGGTGTAAAGTTAGACGACATTTTAGTTGGTGATAAAAATGCTATTTTTATTGCGGCTCGTGTTCTTGCTTATGGTAAAGATTACAAAATTAAGTTTAAAGACCCATCCACGGGTGACGATGTAGAAGATTCCATTGACCTCACACAATTAGATCCTCGTGAAATTGACTTTAATCAATATACACGTGGTGAAAACATTTTTGAATATACATTGCCACACAGTGAACGAGTAGTGCATTGGTCATTGTTAACACATCGTGATGAACAAGCAATTGATGCAGAAATGAAAGGACTGAAGAAGTTCTCTAAAAATAAAAATGAAACTTCTGAAGTTACCACTCGTTTAAAATATGTTATCAAAGCATTGGATGGTGACGATGATCGTGCACGAATCAAAAGTTTTGTAGACAAAGAGTTGCTTGCACGTGATAGTTTGGCATTTCGTGAGCATATCAAGGGAAATACTCCTGACTTGGATATGACATTTAACTTTGAGTCGGAAGACACCGGATATACGGAAAGGATGACGATCCCATTAGGGGTCGACTTTTTTTACCCTTCCACCGGAGTATAGGATAGGACTCCACGAAGAGATTTTTAATCTCTGCTATTATAGTGAAGGTGCTTTTAATCAAAGCATTGTGTATAATATGCCTATTTATCTGCGTAGGTTTTATTCAAGAAAATTATTGGATGTAAAAACCAAAGAATCAGAGCAAGTAAAATCTGCTCAAAGTAAAGCAAAATCAAGTTCTTCGTCTCGTTCAAAATCCTCATTTAGATAGAGGAATCATATATAATTTTCCGTAAGCATATATTTATATGTGGATATATGTACACGCACAGGAATCTTATATATGAAAAATAAAAAAACTAACAAAAAACAACCTCTAAATGAAGAGCAATTAATCAACGAGTTCTTTGGAAAGTTGGTAACTGCAATTTTTAAAAACAAAGCAAACAAACTTGCAAATAAAGCATTTAAAGATCCTAGATTAACTAAAGTATTTGACAAGTATGTTGAAGATACGAAAAAGTTTAAAAAAGAATTAAAAGATTTGGGTTATACAAGTCGTGAAGATTTAAAAAATGCTATAAATAAAGACCCAAACTTAAAACCATTTGTTGACGTTTAATATTTAACTCATGGATATTTTAGACGTAAACGATTTCACAAACCAACTGCAAAAGTCGGTTAAAGATAATCTTACGCCTGAAATAACAAAAGTAAATGATCTTACAAAAGAATTTAAAAATTCTGTAATTGAAGGAAATTGGTCGGTTGCAATAGATTTAGTAGGAAGTGATAAAGTAAAAGAAATAAACACAGAACTTACAAGTAGTAGTGCATATTTTGAAAAAATTAAAAGTGAAACTGCATTAATAAACGATAAATTAAAATCTGCAAATAGTGCATCTGAATTACGAAATGTAATTTCTGATAAACAATTAGAGTTATCTCAACGAATTGCAACCGCCGGAGATTTAATCAAAGAATCCAATGAACAAACAATTCCATCATTACAAGCACAAATTCAACAAGAGCAAACCAAGTTATCGTTGCTTAATTTAAATGATTCAAATTACACGTCTCAGTTAAACAAGGTCACAGAGTTGGAGAGTTCGTTAGAACGAGAGAACCTACGAACTGCGGATTTGATAGGTCAACAACAAGCACTTACCAACTTAAAAGATGTAGAATTACAGAAAATAACAGAAATTGTTGATAGTGGTGGGCAGATGTCTGGAATTTACACAAAACTAGGTCAGTATAATGCCGACTTAATAAAATCATCTGAGCAAAATTTAGAAGTAAATAAAGACTTAAGAGATGTTATGTCGGAAATGGGTGATAGCAAAAAAGACCTTATTAAAGGTGCTCAAGATGTAATAGATGAATATACCAACGGAATTGATAAAATAGGAAAATCCATAGAGGGTGCGTTTGCTTCTTTGCCAATTGTAGGGGGGATGTTATCTGCTATGATAAAAGGACCTTTAGAAGACGCATCTAAGATTGCACAACAAAAACTAAGAGATGCACTAATAAATTCGGGAGATGCAACCAAAGCATTAACCGAGGGAGTTGGTGCGTTTGGTGCTGGTATCGCAACTATTGGAAAGTCTATGCTTAGTCTTTTAGTGAATCCTGTATTCTTGGTTGTAGCTGCTTTTGGTGTATTCGTTGCTTTACTTAAAACTGCATATAATGAATTGGGTAAAATTCAAAATGCAGGTGAGGAATTTAGAAAATCATTAGGAGCATCTGCACATTCAACTTTAAGAATCCGTGACATAATAAAAGATACCCGCAACGATTATATTTTATTTGGTGTAGAACTTGAAGATGCCAAAGAAGCAGCTATGGAACTTGGTGATGTATTTTCAAGTCACAACTTTATTCAAAAAGATACCGTTACCGAAGTTGCATTATTAAATAAAGCATTCGGAATTGCAGCTGGAACAAGTGCAAAAGCAATTGATACGATGATGAAGATGGGTGCTAAAACTGCATCTGATGCTACCAAAAATATTATGCATATGCAGAAACTTGCAAACAAATATGGAGTAAGTTTTGCCAAAATTATGGATGATGTAGCAAATGCAAGTGAATCCGCACTCTTGTTTTCAAATGGGTCGGCAAAAAATTTAGCAAAAGCAGCTGTTGAAGCAAGAAAAATGGGAACAACATTAGATGAAATGGCAGGTGCGGCTGACCGTCTTTTGGATTTTGAAAGTAGCATAAATGCTCAAATGACTGCAAGCACAATGCTAGGTCGGAATATTAATTTAAATCGTTTGCGTCAACTTGCAATGGAGGGTGAAGCCGAAGATATGGCAAAAGAGCAACTTAAAATTTTAAAACAACAAGGTGGAATTCGTAAAATGAATCGTTGGCAACAAAATGCGCTAGCAGATGCGATGGGTGTTGAATTGAGTACATTGTATAATTTAGAGAAAAACGAAGCACAACGTTTAGAAACGGAGAAAAATTTGCAGATTTTGAAGGATCAAGGAAACAAAGACGCCGCAAAAAGACTTGCTTTAATGAAAGGTGAAATTAAAGAAACAAAGAAATCTGCACTTGAACAATTAAAAGACGAAATACAAAAAAATAAAGAACTTGAAAATCAAAAAAGAATTCAAGATAGAATAAACAAAGCAATGTTAGACTTAAAAATGGCATTGGCACCTGTCGTTGAAAGTTTAATGCCAACATTTGTTTCAATGACGAAACTGTTGGTTCCTGCATTTCACATAATATCGTTTCTTGCAAAGGTTTTAGTTACACCATTTACAGTGATCGCCGGAATCGTGGAATGGATTCATAGTTTATTTACAGATTCTTCAGATGAACTTGGGGGAATGAATGACAAAGTAAGTATATTATCTGATTTATTTAAAGATACAGAATCAACTATAATTACTATTGCTTCTACTCTTGCTGGAGCATTTTTATTATTTAAACCATTAAAGTCATTTTTAGGTGGACTTGCTGGAATGGCAAAAAACGTAGTAAACTTTTTCAATCCATTTAGTAAAACAGCAGAGAAAGTTGCAGACAAAGCAAAAGATATTGCATCATCGGCATCAGATAAAGCTGCCGATGCATCAAGTAAGTTGTCAAAATCAGAAAAAGGAAGTCAAGGTCCTGGATTAATAGAAAGATTTAACAAACTAAATACCAAAAAATTAATTCAAGCAGCTGCGGCTTTGGTAATACTTGCAGGTGCGTTATGGGTAACTGCAAAGGCATTTCAAGAATTTGGAAAAGTAAATTGGAAAAATGCTTGGCCTGGATTTATTGCTCTTGGTGCTTTGGTATTGGCTGCTAAAGCACTTGAAAAAGGAAGTATGTCTATGATTAAAGGTGCGGCTGCAATTGCTTTACTTGGAGTTGCACTTGTACCGGCTGCAATTGCATTTCAAATGTTTGGTGATGTATCTTGGAAAGATGTAATGTTTGGAGGAGTTGCACTTGGTGTATTGGCTGCGGCTGCGTTTGGACTGAGTATTATCGCAGTACCTGTTGCAATAGGTGCTGGAGTATTGGCATTACTTGGTTTGTCGTTGATTCCACTTGCGGCCGCATTAAACTTGGCCGCACCTGCATTGGAAGAATTTGGAAAAATATTTTTAGGTTTTGCATCTATAATGGTAGGTGCGTTGAAATTGGTAATTGATGGACTTGTAAGTTTTGCGAAAATAGTAGGTGGTGTAATAATAGGAGTTGTTGAATCTTTATCTGGAATTATTACTGCAATGGGAGATGCTATTGTCGGAGCAATTACTGCAATAGGTGGTGCTATATCAGGAATAATAACAAGTATAGCAGAAGGAATTGCAACGGTGATAGGTTCAGTATCAGGTGCAATTACTGCAATGGTAGATGATATTACACGATTAAGTGAAATTGATGCAGTCAACTTAGTTGCAGTTGCGGGTGGTATTACCACAGTTGGAGCAGCCCTTGCTGGATTTGGAGTAGGTGCTGGAGTAGGAAAGGCTGCGGAAGGTGCTGGAAATGCACTAGGTGCAATGGGAAATGCAGTTGCTGGTGTATTCGGTGCAGATACAGAGGAATTAAATAAATCTCCACTTCAAAAAATATTAGACTTTGCCAAAGAATCTGAATCAATAATTTTGGTTGCTGATAAAGTAGACTTTCTGTTAAATTCATTTGATCGTCTTGCGGGTATGTCCACTACTTTAGAAGCAGCTGCCTCTGCATTATTTATATTCGGTCAAGCATTGGCATCGTTTGGTGCGGCGCAGGCATCGGTTGGAATAGGAAACGCAGTAGGTGCAGTTGGAAACTCAATCGCAGGATTCTTTGGTGCGGATGTTCCACAAGACCCAATAGATCAATTGATGGGATTTATGGACAAACTAAGTTCTGTTGATTTAAATGTAGAAGCACTTCAATTATTAAGTAATTTAAACTTGGGTGGATTTTTAAGTAATGTGACTGAAGATTTTGGAGACAAAGCATCAATGGCATCTGATGGATTGACTGAAATATTTGAGTCATTTGATAAACTAAAACCAGCATCTGTTTCAATAATGGATAAAGCAGCCGTTGGTATAAGTAGATTATTGGGTGGCATGACTCGTTCGTTACCTAAACTAAATGTAAGTGACGCAAGAAAACTTGGTGGTGTTGCAGATGCACTTGAAGACTTTTTTGATTCTATTAAGGAAATTAATGCTTCTAAACTAAAAGAGTTACCGTTGGTTGGAGATGGGATTGGTTCATTGACAACAGGATTTGTAGGACTTGATAGTATACCAAGTAACATCGCAGATGTTCTTGAAAATGTAGGTGACGGACTTGATTATTTCTTTAGTGGACTTGAGGATGTTGAGTCACAAACTGTTAAACTACTACCTCAAATACAGGTAGGACTACAACCGTTTATTACGTCTATATCTACACTTCCATTGGGTGCAATTTCCGAAGATATTAGTAGCATACTAAATAATACTGGAGACGGAATATACCAATTCTTCGATGAACTTGCTCCTATTGATTTGACTGCACTTCCTGCTTTGGTTGATATACAAGCAGGAATGCTTCCATTCATAAGTGCACTATCTGCAACACAAATACCAACAGATGATTTAAGTTCTATTTTAAATAATATAGGAGATGGAATATATCAATTCTTTGATGAACTTGCTCCTATTGATTTAACCGCATTACCACACCTTGCAAATATCCAAGCAAGTATGCTTCCATTTTTAACTGCATTTTCGCAAATAAAACTTCCAAAGGATATGGATACCATTCTAAAAGATTTAGGAAATGGAATAGAGGAATTTGCGGACTATGTAAACGATGGTGAAGCAGATAAAATAAAAGAATTTTTCAAAGATGCTGGTTCATCATTTCCAAAGTTTGTTGAAAGTATGGGCAAACTTGCAAGTGTAAGTGGTGTGAGTATAGTGGGTGAATTAAAACAATTGACAGAAATTTCAAATAGTATCAATACTGAAAATGTAAGTAAATTACAAACATTCACATCAGGTGTCGTTGATGCTTTAAATGCATTTGCTGGAATACAGGATCCTGCGGTGGAAGCATTAAGTGCAATTACAAGTGAGTTATATATGTTGTGCGATGTAGTTGATAAACTTGATGTAAATAAATTAGGTGGTTTGCAAAATATTAATTTAGGTGGAGTACAAACACCTATAAAAATACCACCACGAGCATTACCACCAAGTGATCCATTCTTAGAAGGAAATGTAACCGAAGGAACACTTCCACCTAAATTTATGGTGACAGAAAGTCCATCATTAGCAGACGTATTTGCACAGAAACCATCAGATACACCGACTCAAGAAACAACCGAAACCGGAACTAAATCACTTGCTGATGTATTTTCAAATCCAGTTGAAACAAAAACACAAGCAAAAGAAACAAATTTTGGTCTTGGTGATTATGAAACATTTAAAACAAATTTAATTGAATCAATGGATAAAACCGGTTCTAAATCACTTGATGGTTATATGGAAACATTGAAATCTTACATTGAGTTAAATAAGCAATTAATAAACGATGGCAAAAAACCAGGTGGTAGTGGGTTGAATGTAAATAAATTCAAAGCAGAAAATGCTTATATGCAAACAATGATGAGTGAAATAGAAATTGAGAAAGCAGAAGAAAAGAAATCCCAAGAGCAATCTGCACAAAGTATGAAATTTTCAAACGATGAATTTGAGTTTCATAAAATTGGTGATATTAGAAAAATGTTACATGAAGTATCTCGTCAAGGGGGTGTTGTACAACCACCAGACCAACTCAAAATTGCAGATGTATTGGGTGAAAGTTATACCGACTTAAATATAAAAACAAGAGATGATTTGGAAGCAAAACTTGGTAAGAAACTTGAACTTGGTGATGTATCACATCAGACCAATGAGTTGATAATAAAAATGTTAAATGAAAAAGAAGCAAAACTCTTTGGTGCACCTCAAGAAGTTATACCTACACCAGATATTGTAGATTCAACCTCTACCATTCCAATACAACCAACTTTACCTGTTCCAGATGAACAACCTGAAATCAGTATTCTTGAAAATAAAAAACTCAAAGATGAGAAAAAAATGACGGATACGGTACAGCCTGTATTTGAGTTTTTGGGTAATATGTACAACAAATATATGCCAGAGAGCATAAAAGATAAACTCTCGGATTATGCTAAAAACAAATACTTCAATGTGGACGAAGATCACTCTATGGAAGCCCATATGAGAACAATGGGTGTAAATGAGACAAATACAAAAAATTTCTTAGGTGACTTGGGAATCATGTCAGCACGTGACAATCTTGAAACGAAATCACATAGTGAGAAAGGTCTAATTAAAGATGATTTTACATCATCTATGCAGGTGGAACAAGTAGTTCAAGCATCTAGTTGGATGGATCAAATCATGTCCGGTTTGCTCAACAAAAAAATACAAGGAAAACTTTATGCCGAAGGACAACTTGTGGGTATGAATACCGATACGGGTACAAAAATTACTACACACGATGATGGTACAAGTGATGTTAGTGAATACTATGATGTAACTATAAAAGACTTATCGGATAAACTAACGAGTTCGGTATCCGAAAGAATTAAGATAACTGATCATGCAATAAAAACAGGAGCAACAACAGATAGTGAATTTCTTAATGAAGCAATAGCCGCACGGAAACAATTTCTTGTGGATGACGGTAGACTCGTTCAAAACAAAATTCAAACTGTTGATGTAGAACCAACAATTCCATCAGTTCCTGTGATTGACCCACAAATATTACCTAGTTATGATATAGTTGATTCTACTTCAACAATTCCATTGATGCAACCGTTGCAGTTACCAACCACAGAGCAACCTCAATTTACAATTGACACGGTTGAACCAATCAATGATCAAATTCAACAAATTGAATCTCAAACAACCAATACCGTGTTTGCAAAAACTGAAGATTTTGCAAAAAATATTTTACCAGACGAAGGGTTGGTGGGAACAAAACCAGATTCGGGTGAATCATTTGGTACAAACATTGAACTTAGTGGGTTGGATACCATATCCGTAAAAGGACACAATATTTTTGTTGAAGAAATTGCAAAAATAGTAGATACAAACAATGGAGTAACCGCAGAAGCAGATAAAAAAGAAAATAACACACAAGTCGTCAAGAAACTTGATGAACTAATTTTACTTATGCGTAAAGGTGGTATTGCAGTTAATATGGACGGAAGAAAGGTATCAAGAGCAGTTGCATCTGTAAATGATCAATAAGTTATATGGAAAATGTACACAATAGTTCTAGGAACTCCAAACGGGGTATCGGAGATTTCAAAGGTGGTGCTGGTTTTAAATATACTCCATTTAGAACTGCATCTGATCGTTTGTATTTAGGAAAAGATACCGAGCAAATATATCGTGATGTTGGAACAATTTATTGGACACCTACAAGAGTTGAAGACAAACCAAGGTGGTCACATTATCTAGATACCGAAAAAGATCAAATGATATTGAATTGGTATGGACGAGATATAACTAGATACGAAAAAGAAGATTCAGAGCAAATACAAAGATTGTTGCGTTATCCAAATTTATCACCGAGTTCAAATAAAAAAGATAAATCAGATAAAACGATTCAACCTTTAAAAAATACATATGCAACTCAAACGCATAGTCAGCACGATGAATATAAAAATAATTTAGAAGCATCTATGCGAGCAAATGGAATGAATTCGGTGGGTATGATAAACGATACCAAACGAAAAGAGGTTATAGATGCGTATGCTTTGGATAAACCGGATCAAGTAAAACCATTTTTAACAAAAGGACATGAGTCTCAGTCAAAGTACGAAGCAAACGCATCAAAAAGATACGAGGATAGATACAAAGACAATCCCAAGTTTTTGCCAAAGAAAAAGATTCCAAACTATAAATCTGGTCCAACTGTAAAGCACGATGAATATAATAAGTTGTATACTTTACCTGATAAAGTAGCACAACAAGATGATGGAGAAAAACTAATAGGTGATCAGCAACTATATAGAGATTGGGATTTCATTCCATTTATCTTACATGATATTGTAAACAAAAAATATCTTCCATTTAGATCTTACATAAACAGTATAAGTGATCAATCGGATGCGGAGTGGCAACAAATTAGATATTTAGGTCGTGCTGATAATGTGCAAATATACACAGGATTCGCAAGAACGGTTAGTATTGATTTTACAACAGTTTGTTTTAGTTTAAAAGAGTTACACCCAATGTGGCAAAGATTAAACTATTTAGTTGGATTAACAAAACCTGCTGGATATACAACCGGTGCAACGAATAATGATATACTACTTGCATCTCCGTCTAACACTAACTTTATAATTCCTCCGTTTTTAAAATTAAAAGTGGGTGATATGTACGATGAACAACCTGTTGTGTTAACTTCTGTTTCTATGAACATTCCCCCCGAGGCATCATGGGAACTTACATCAGACGATGAAAATAGAAAAAATAATTATGAATATTTAAATGGAACTTTTACAACTAAAAAGGAAGATGAAATTCTAGTTGGTCAGTTTCCTAATATGGCACAAATTAGTATTTCGTTTAACTTTTTGGAAAAACGATTACCCAAAACAAACAATCGTCATTTTGGTCATTATATAAGTGAAGATAAACCGAATAAAGAGAATTTGGAAAACGATAGATACGGTGATCCTGATAAAGGATTCAGGTATAATTTAATTCATCCAAATCCAGGAGTACAAAAACGTCAAGAATTAGAACGACAAAAACGAGAAGAAGCAGAAAAAGATGCTGACCCAAAAGGAATTATTCCTGATCCATTTGAGGGTATGCGTAATCCTGTTTGTACTACATATCCTCCGTCTGCATATTATCGTAGCAAAGCAACGGGAAATTTAAAAACAAAAGAATCAGAACGAATCAAAGGTGAAATTGAGGAGTGGAAAGATTGTGCGTGTAAAGAAATTGCCAAATTAATGGAAAAAAATCCAGAAACCGCAAGTTGTAAATGGGGTGATGATGGGTGTGTTGATAGTGTCGGTGATACTAAGGTTCCAGACGGACTTAGATGTGTATATAACAAAAACTTCGCAGAAGAACCCGAAGAAGAAGAAGACATAGAAAAACCAGCAAAGTGTCCTTATCCAATCGGAGGAGTTGGTGAGAAAGATGATGATGGTCGTTTGATTGGATATGAAAAATCTCAAAAAGAATCTGTTGAAGCAAAAGAAGCATCTACTTTGATTAAACTTAAAAAACGAAATCTAAATTATTGGATAAAAGATATAGGAGACTATTTAGCAAAGAAAATGGGTAAAGGGAAAATTGGGGGAGGACCTTATACATTAAAAGATGCAAGTGGAAAAGAAAATCCACCATTATCTAAAATAAGACACGTTTCTAGTTCAAATGGTGCAGTTGTCATAGAATTTGACGACAACGGAAATCCAAGTAGTTATGCGGGTCAGGCAGTACCGGGTGAACACAAGACATCATTTAAAATAAATTGTACACCTGATGATGTTCAAGACATACGTGAGATAGCAGGACACTGGCAACCTATAATATATGTGGATGTAACTTCTGGATTTAAAATAAAGTTAAACACAAAAGGAACAAATACTATAACTGAATCAAACTACAAAAATATAAGTGCAGTTAAAGCATTATTATCAGACTTTGTGGGTAGAGCATTAACGGTTCCTTTATGGGGGGATAACGATAAATTGTGGTCATTTAAAGATTTAACAAGTGATGAACACAAAGGAACGCCAGTAGATACAGATAAAATTTATTATGTACCATATGAAGAAGATCGTGAAAAACTAATCAAGGGGGTCAAAGTATTTCCAAGTGGAAACCCTGAGTATGTTAATTACGAAGTAAATCCAGATGTATCTGATCAGTTAAATTTAGGTGATGGAAAAAAATATGCTGAATTGAAACTTGGATTTTTTGCTACGGTTAGTAAAACAAAAAGAAAACTATCTGGTACAGGAACCGATAAATATTTGGAAGATAAAGCCGCAGATCATATATTTGACCAATTGTTTAAATTAAATGGAACTGAATATAAACTCGGCCAACGAAGAGAAATTGAAGGAATGGGGGGAGACGGAACTGATACACAAAATGATGCACAAAAAGCAAAAAAACTAGGAAAAAGTGAATCAAGATTTTTAAACGAACACATAGAGGATTTAAAACAGAAAAAAGTTAAGGTAGAAACTCTTCATGCACAAATGAGAGATAAAAATTTACCTGTCGCAAACTACAAAGATTTTATAGTGGGTGATTGGAAAGGAGACCAAAAACAATTGGTAATTGATAGAATGCAGGATATGAAGTATCAAGCAATTATATCAGAGAAATATAATTTAGACGCAACTCAAATTCAAATAGAAAATTATTTGGTTTTATTAAAAGGTACATCTAAAGAAGCACAAAAAGAAGCAGATTTTGAATTTAGAAAACGAGCAAATGTAGGACGACTCACTGTAGTTAATCAACTTCAATTTAAAAATAATGATTTAAATCAAATTGAAGCATCACTTGCAACCGCAGAACGAAGACTCGAAGACGTAAATGAAATATTGGAAAAGGATGATGAAGATGTTCTTGGTCAAGGTGTGTATTTCTCCAACAAATCGTCAGACAAATCAAAATACTTTTTACCTTGGAAAAAAGATCATGTTCTTGAGAAAATAGAATTTAATGATGATGGTAAAGGATCGGTGCCTGGTGCAGAACGAGAAACTCGTGGAATAGTTCCTGAACCTAAACCAAAGACTGAAACTCCAACTCCAAACAAACAACCCACATGGAAATGGCCTGCTGTTGCGTCTGCTGAAAGATATGAAATATTTTTTGAAGGAGCAACTTTTGTAACCAAACGAACATATTTCAAAGCACCTAAATCTTTAAAGACGGGATTATATACAATAAAAGTAAAAGCAGGAGTACCAAACAAATCAGGTACTGGACTCGATTGGTCAACATTTGGAACACACGAAGTAAAAATTGACAAACGTTCTGTACCACCCAAACCACCAAAGTGTCCATATAAACTCGGAAGTGAAGGAGAAAAAGATGGAGAAGGACGAGACATAGGATTAAAATCTGGACAATTAATGGAATCCGCAATTGAAAGAAATGTAAAATTGTGGATAGGTGATACAATGGCATACATCATGGCAAAAGAAGATAAAGGAAGTTTAACGTATCCATGTCCTGATGCTAAAAAAGTATCAATTTCATTCGATGGGTCGTATTTAATTTCAGTATATGAACAAAATCAAATGAAGTGGATGTATCAAGGAGATTCAATCACTAAAATCAAAGACGGAGCAACAAGTGGAATTCCTGTTATGCTCAATGCAGATAGTTTAAGTGGTTATGATTTTGATGTAACTTGTGGTCCTACTACCAAAGATGTAAAAGGTGGAGGTGAAACAACTGATAGTCCTGATGAAAAATTAAAAACACCAGAACCGCACTCAAGTTCTCCAACTGAAAATTCTCGTCCAATGTGGAAGTGGTCTGCGATACAAGGAGCAAATAGATACAAATCAACACTTAGGTCAATTAAAACCGTAAATGATTCAAACGGCAATATAACCGGTGTATCGGCATCAAAAGAAACTTTAAAAGACTATGGAATTGTACAGTTTTCCGAAAAAACAGAAGCATCACCTCAAGCATCGGTTGACGATGGTTATTATGAAATAAGTGTAATTGCACAAGAAATTAAAAATGGTTCTGTATCAAGAAGTTCGGATGCCGGTAAGCACATGGTTGAAGTTAAAGGAAGTAAATTTACGACACCAACTCCGGTTGTAGATCCAGATTGTGCAGATTACCCAAAACCAAATGATGAAAAATTTAAAACAAGTGCAGAATATTGTTCATTATCTGAATCTGAACGCAGATCAGCAGAGAGATCTGATGCCGGAACAAAATGGAAAAGAAAAGTTTCATTGTATCTTGCTTGTAGAAAATTGGGAGCAAAAATATATTCAGAGTATGGAGAGTATAATAGGTCAGACTGGAAGGAAAACGATAAAGGTGAAAAGAAGTGTGAAAAGGTATACTTCCAAGGAAAATCAGATGCAGTTGATGTGTGGAATATGAAAGAAAATACTTTTATTGTGAATAAAGGAAATGCGTTGGAAGGTGATGAACGAGAAGCATATATTGCAGAAAAATCAAGAACATGGAATGCAACCGAGACATATAAAGGTGAATCCAAAGTAGGATATAATGAGAAATTATCAGATTGTCCGTCTGATAGTAGTATTGATGTTCCTACAATTGTAAAAGACCCTGTTACTGGATTTAAATATAAAGCAATGGTTGGACGAAGTAAATCTATTCCAGTTGGTACGCAGCCTGCTGATATTTCAATTAGAACAATGAGTGAAGACAACGCAAATTATGATATGGAAGTGTTACTAAAAGTACCACGAGATTTAATTCCCACATCTGAACCAGTTAAAAAGATAGCAGAAAAATTTAAACATATTATAAAAATAAATCCTTCATCGGACGGAAGACGTCAAGTTTGGACTGCAAGGTGGTGGTTAACTGTTAGAGAAGCAAATGAGTTGGAGCAGTGGAGAAAAGAATACGAAGAAGAATATGCTGATTTTTAAACGAAACTATTATGAGATACAAATCAATACCAACAAAAAAAGATGAAAATGGAAACACCATTGTTTCAACTTCCATTATTCCTGCTATTAGAAAACAAAGTACAGATACTTTTGTTGTGATGGTAGAAAAAACACGACTCGATCACCTAGCACATAGATTTTACGGAAATCCAAATTATTGGTGGATAATTGCTAATGCAAACGACATCAAAGGTACAATGTATGCTAAATTAGGCTCGCAAATAAGAATTCCACGTGATATTAATAGAATAATTTCCGAATACAATAGAATCAATAATATATAATGGCAAAAGCACCTAAATCTGCGGACGAACAATTACATGGTTCAAATGTACACGGTCAACCACTTGATGCGTTTGCGGAAAAAGATTGGTGTGTAGAAGACGATTTGCAATTTCCCGCACGGAATCAAATTCGTAAGTGGGTTCGTGAGGAGTTTTTAAATCGTTGGAGAAATTTCGGATTACAATATACACATCTTACACCTGGTGCAGAAAATTATGCGGCCGGTGAATCAACTCAATACAATGCTTATTCGGATCAATTTGGATATGACGCAGTTGCGTCACAAAATGCAGAGCACTTAGCAGAGTGGGATCAAAAAATATACAAAGGACCTAAAACTGCATGGGGTACTGTAGTATCAAGTGCAATAGTACAAGACTCCGATGATCCTGATAAGGATTTTCAAGGTTTTGTTCTTGGTGGCAATGGAAATTTCCACGATACATATGGATTTGATCCTGGTGACGGAGTAAATGGTGGTGGAGGTGAAGCAAAAACTTTATTGGGATATGATTTAAGTAAACAACCAAGACGACATGAAATAGATGAAAAAAGTTACAAATTTAGACCATCACCTGGAATAACAAGCATAGAATCCGAAGATATCGAACCTGGTAAAAACTTTAGAAAAACAACAGTTAATTTTACGTGTTGGAGTCAAGACCAACTAGATTATTTACAACCTTACTTTTTTCAACCAGGAATGACTGCAATAGTTGAATGGGGGTGGAATACATTTCCAAGGGATGCTCTTATTACAAGATGTGCCGATGAATATTGGGAAGTTCATCGTTTGTGGAATAATGAAAAATCAAATTTTAAAAATGATGTACTTCCAAATCCATCACCTGCATCTGAACATATTCGTAGAGGGTGTGGTAATTATGGATTTGCGATGGGATTGATTACAAACTTTAATTATAGTATGAGAGATGATGGTGGTTATGATTGCTCTATACAAATTTCTTGTATGTCAGAAGTTGGCCAGCAAATCATGGCATCGGGTGCGGTTGATAAACAAAAAGAAGATTCTAAGTTTACTGATATTAAAACCTTCGTTAATAAAACATTAAGACGTTCACTTTTGGGTAAGTATGATATAGGTTCAACCATGAACGAAGGATTGTCTCCAACGGATCAAAAACTAAAAGAGGAGATTCGTGGTAGTGCGGATGATAAAGCTGTAAAAGCAGCCGAAGAAGAAGCATATAAACTTGCACGAGGTCGTTATTTTAGTTTCAATATGTATGATTCTTCAAAACCTTTTATGGCTGGAAAATCAAATGCAAACGGAGGAACTTACATAACAGTTGGATATTTGATTGATATATTTAATATGTTTTTTGCGAGGAGGTCAGAGCAGACCAATGCACATATATCACACTTCACGGTCTATGGATGCAGATGTGTTGCTCATCCAAATATAAAATCGGTGGATGGAAGTGTTTTATTAATACCAAATTCAGTAGCACCTAGATGGAATACCGAAACATTTAATGGTTCAACCATTGCCAAAACAAAATCCGCAGGAGCACATTCATCAAGACCATCAGGATATTCTGTTTTGAAAAAAGGTGAAGCTGGAGGATCAAAGCAATGTTATAAAGATACTTCACGGGCATTTATAGATATTGTAAAAGCAATGAATCCCGGAAAAAGTCCACCTGCAACGGTAGACGAAGCACTAAAAATGAGTCCAAGAGACGATTTGTACCAAATACTTTCGGTAAAAGCAACTTCGGGATACAATTTACAACATCCTGCGATTTCCAATAAATTTGATCTAAATTTAAAAGAAGCAGTTGCATTGTCACATGGGCAGAAAAAAATAGATCGTCTTAGTCAAGCATGGGTAGAAGCAAACGATTGCGTTCGTCCTTTTCCAGACTTCGCATCGGATACAGAAGAGGGTCCCGGAATCACTGGAAACACAATGGGTTACTCAGGACGGATTGAAGATTTATATGTCAATTTGGATGTAATCACGGACTCATTCAATCACGGTGAAAATGCGTCTGCAATATTACTTGATATTATGCGAAAGGTATCTGCGGCTGCGGGTAATATATGGAAATTTGCCATAATTGGAAGAGATATTCATACTTCATCTAATATTGCATTGGCATTGGTAGATCAAAATTTCTCTGGATCAGAAACCGTTGGTCAACAAAAATTAGATGCGTGGGTATTTCCGTCTCACCGTGGGGATAGTATGGTAAGAGAACTTGATTTAAGTGTAGAACCAACATCTGAAATGGCATCTATGATAGTATTTGGTAACTTGGATAAAAAGAATGGTTTTTTTGCAAAAGAAGACCATGACTTAATTTTAAAAGGAGCAAAAAATCCATTGGAAGGTGCGGTGGCAAATTTAAAAGATGTTGATAAACATCCCACTAACATAGAAGATCCTGAAAAATATATTGTTACTGCTTCAAGTAAATTTTTCGGAGTAGATGCAACATCTGCTTCGTTTCCTTCGTATCCAGTAGACGAAGACCTTGGTCAGTGGGATATTTCATACACAGATAAAGATGGAAAGAAAAAAACTTTAAAAGCAGATAGTGAAGCAGACCGAGAGAAAAATATAGATAATATCAAAAAAGATAAAAATAAAAATGAATCTAGTTTAAAAACTGGTTCTGCTAAAAAGCAAAAGAAAAAAAAGAGTTATGGAAGTGCAGTTGGTCCCGGTGATATTAAACGCAAACGGACATTTCAAATTAAAGCAGATTATGATTTTGTAAATAAAGTTGCGAAAAGTGAAGGTAAAGAGGGTTCAACTAACGATAGGGTCTGGAAGCATAGTGGTGACCTGGTAAATGACGACATGGATCGTGAAAGAGTGAAAAAAAGACCAACTTTACATTTAGTAGGCAAGGTAATACATTTTGGAACTTATACGAGTGGGTTGAATGATGTGTGGAAAGAACCATACCAACAAGATTGGCCAGATGATGATAAAAATTATAAGATTGTGTCAATTACATGGAATCCTACATACAAAGATCCTGATTGGACTGGAGACGGATATGAAATTGAAGAAGAAATGGATTTTCCATATGAAGTCCATTTAGAAGAACTTCCTGGACAAGAAACGTCTTTACATCCATCTGCTTTGCAAGCATATCACAATGCAAAAGAAAAACATGGTGATGACTTTGATTCGGAAAACTCTGAGCATTTAGACCCAAAAATTGCAAAATATATAAAACAAAATAATTTAAGTGAAGAGTATTTAGATAAACAAGATATATTAACATATAAATCAAATAATAATATGAGTCAAAAAATGTCTGTATCCAGAGCAAATGTTAAAATACATGATGATGGTTATGGTACAGATAAAAATGATTATGAAATAAACATTGAACTTGTTGATATTGATAGAAATAGAATGAAAGACTTTTGTGAACTCGATCCAAGTCCAAAAAATAATATTATTAATAATATGCCCTTACCTGGAGTTGAACTTACAATGAAAATAGATGGAGTTGAAGGTTTGCGTTTATACGATACATTTAATTGTGCCGGAATTCCAAAAAGATACTTTGAAAAGGGGATTTTTGCTATAACTGGAATCAAGCACTCAATTGGAGACGGAGATTGGTCAACTACAATTGAATCTCATTATTATCCTGGAGCAGATTAAAAATGAAATACGAAGAACACGAAAATATATACATGAACAATTTCTATAAGGTTTTATCAAAACATCGTGGAAAAAGAGAATCTGGGTATATGTTTTTAAATCCAAAGTATAAAAAACCAAGTGAAGACGAAATTGATTATAGCAACGAAGTAATGGTAAGATACTTTGCACAAAAATCAAATTCAGCAACTGCAACTGTTTATGAAGTTGATAGTGTTCAGTTTAACTCTTTGCAAAAAAATCCTTTTTATACTTGCATCGGAGTATTGTGGAAAATAAAAGGAAACACCGAGACAACTGACAGTTCCGATGGTCCTATAGTTGGAGTTCGTGATTTTAATAAAGATTCAACCGCACGTGCTAAAAAGACAATCAATAATATAAACTTGGTCTTGAATAATCCACTTGAATTTTACAAAGATATATAATATAATATTATTATATGTTTATAGAAAGTCCCAACGAAGCAAAAGAACTTCTTTCGTTGCTTGATTGTAATTCAAGTATTTTGAATTTGTATTACACATATCCGAATTTACATTCACACGAGAATAAACCACTTGCGTTGTTTGTTAATGTTAAAAAGGAATTCTATGTAATTTCATTTAATCATCCTGATTCTATGAACATTCCATCGGAATATTTAAACATGATATTCAAGACATTGGGCAATAAAATAATATTTGATAGAAAAAAAATTCAATATCATGTGAACACATTTGAAAATTCAACCGATGCATTGGTGTGTTCGTATCTGTCAAATAAAACTGAATTAAACAACGAATATAATCATAGTAGATTGAAAGATTTAAGATCAGTTCCTATAATGGTATTATTAAAGCATTTCAAAGAATTGTGCAGTTCTGTTGAAAACTTAAAATTAGATTCCAACTTACTTGAATATGAACGAGATTTTTCATCGGCATTGCATGGAATAGAAAAAAATGGATTGTTTGTTTCAAACTTTAATTTGGGTGATACTAATTTAGTAGATGAAAATAATTTAGTTTATAGTCAATATAATATGATGACTCCGACAGGTCGTCCGAGTAATGCATTTGGAAATGTTAATTTCGCTGCACTCAATAAAAAGACTGGGCAACGTGATTGTTTCACAAGCAGATTCAGAGAAGATGGTTTGTTGGTGATGGTAGATTATGAAAGTTATCACCTGCGTTTATTGGGTAATTATTTAAAGTATGATTTACCTTCTACATCTTTACATGAATATCTAGGAAAATATTATCACGGAAAAGATACACTAACCGAAGAAGAATATGAGTTTTCCAAGAAAGTGACTTTTAACTTAATTTATGGTGGAATAAGTGATGATATAAAACAAAATGTTCCTTTTATGAAAGCAATTGCTGAGTATGTAGATTTTGTATGGAGTTATTACCAAAAAAATCAATATGTTGAAACATGGTACTATAAACGAAAAATTGCATCTATGTTTTTTGGTGATAAAATAAATTCATATAAAGTATTCAATTATTTATTGCAGTCAGCGGAAACTGAAAAAAATTGCGAAGTTATTTTGAAAATAAATAAGTTTATGCAAAATCGTAAATCGAGCATGATATTATACACATACGATGCGTTTTTATTTGATATGCACAAAAGTGAATTTGAAATTATTAAAGAACTACAACCAATTATTACATCAAATAACGAATATCCTGTTAGAACATATATCGGAAAAACATACGGAGACATGAAGCAAATTTAAATTTTAGAATGACGATAAGATATTTATACACAAAAGGTTATATCTTATGAGAACTAAACTACTTTGTACATTCACCGATATGCAATCGTATGATGCAGAATTAAACGCAGTAAAAAAGTATTACGATATAGTTTTTGATAAAATTTTTATTTTACAAGATATAGATGATTTAAATAGTTTAATGTTGACTTACAACATAAATCAAGATACTCTAAATTCTAACAATTTCTACAAAAATACAATAAGTGTACATAGAAAAAAAGATTCCAACACATTATATACAATTAACTCATTGAACGCATTAATAAGAAAATTGAATAACGGTGTACTTGATAACAAGTTTGTTATTGACTGGAACTTATACAAAAACAAAATACTGCTAGTTGACGGAGATTCTTACAGAGAAGTTAGCACTCGTCTGTATAATATTAAAAAAGTTTAAAAAATAAGTTGACTACTAATTAAAAATAAAATAAGGTAATGGTTATGGAAAATAAAAAACGACAAAAAGAAAATAAGGAAAGAGCAAGCACCCTCGAATCCTTGATTAGGTCCGATAACGATGATGCGGTGAGCACCTATGAGTCTTTAAATTGGACGGGTACATTTTGGGATTATATTGAGATGTTGGAAGAAGCTCCGCAAATCGCAAGAAACTCCTACCAAAGACTTTACGATATGGTGATGTCTCACGGAACATCCGAATTTACATATTGCAAACGACAACACGTTAAATACAAGTTCTTTGAAGGTCTTGGTGATATTTCCATTTATGGTTTAGAAGAAAATTTAATGGAATTTATGGACATTCTTAAAAGTGCAAGTCGTCACTATGGTCCTGAACGTCGTGTTATTCTTTTACATGGTCCCGTTGGAAGTAGTAAGTCTACTATCGTTACTGCTCTTAAAAAAGGACTAGAACATTATACTCAAACTGAAGAAGGTGCTTTATATTCATTCAGTTGGAAAGTATCTGACAAAGCAGGAAAAGAAATTTTAGTTCCATGTCCAATGAACGAAGAACCATTAAAACTTCTTCCTGATGATATTCGTAGTGAAATCATCAATAAATTAAATTCAAAAAGAAGTGATGACGATTACAAAATTAAATTAGACGGAGCACTAAATCCTGTTAATGAATTTTACTATAATCAATTAATGGAAATGCATGGTGGTGATTATCGTAAGGTGCTTGACCATATCGTAATTCGCCGTGTTACTCTTTCTGAAAAGAATCGTATTGGTATCGGTACATTCCAACCAAAAGATGAAAAGTCACAAGATGCAACTGAACTTACAGGTGATATTAATTACCGAAAGTTGGCAGAGTACGGAAGTGAAAGTGATCCACGAGCATTCGATTTTGATGGAGAATTCCTCGTATCTAATCGTGGTTTGATTGAGTTTCAAGAAATTCTTAAACTTCAAACTGAGTTCTTGTATGATTTACTTGGTGCAACCCAAGAACATCGTGTTAAACCACGTCGTTTCAATCAAGTACCTATTGATGAAGTTATTCTTGGTCACACCAATAATGCTGAGTTTGAAAAGTTGACCAACAACAAATTCATGGAAGCACTTCGTGACAGAACAATTAAAATTGATATTCCTTATCTTCTCAAGATTGACGAAGAAAAGAAGATTTATGATCACTTCTATAACAAAAACACTGTAAATAAGCACATTGCTCCTCATACAACTTATTTGGCTGCGTTGTTCGCAGTTGTAAGTCGTTTGGAAGAAAGTTCCAAGCAAGATATGGGTATCATTCAAAAAGCAAAACTTTACAATGGTCAAAGTGTACATGGTTTCACGGACGAACACGTAAAAGAAATGCAAGAGGAATCACCAAAAGAAGGATTATATGGTGGAGTATCCGCACGATTCATTCAGAATCAATTTTCTAATGCAATTGTAAATCCAAGAATGGGTGCTAAAAGTTTAAATCCATTCATGTTGTTTGCACAAATTCGTGAAGGACTTAAAAGTTATAGTGGGTTTAATAGTGAAGATAATAAAAAGAATATGTTTGAACGACTTGAAGCAGTTGAAAAAGAATATGACAGAATTGTTAAACGAGAAGTACAACAAGCACTTAGTAGTAGTGAGGAAGCAATAAAAGCAACTTGTACCAACTACATAGATAACATCGTTGCGTATATTCAAGACGAAAAAGTTACTAACCAAGTTACCGGTAAAGAAGAAGTTGCCAATGAACAACTTATGCGTAGTATAGAAGAAAAGATTGGCATTTCCAATGGCATGAAGGACGATTTCCGTAGAGAAATTATGAATTACATGGGTGGACTTGCCGCTAAAGGCAAAGAGTTCAAATACGACTCTAATGAGCAGTTATACAAAGCACTTGAAAAGAAGTTGTTTGAAGATACCAAGGATAGCATCAAGTTATCTGCTCTTGCTCAAGATACCGCAACTGTAGTTGACAAAGAACTTCTTGAAAAGATCGATGCGTTGAAGCAACGATTGATTACATCATTTGGATACGATGAAGATAGTGCTTCAGATGTTCTTACATATGTTGGAAGTATTTTTGCAAGAGGTGATGCAGACGAAGACGAAGATTAATAGTCAACGAATACATCATTATGCCATCACGTAGAATACGAGAAGACCACGGTGAATACAGAGATATCGTCAAAGGAAATGTTGACGAAAAACTCAAAAAACACATTAAAGGTGGTCAACGAGTTACACGAAGAGGAAAAGACTTCGTAGTAGTTCGGGTTCCTCACGTAGAACTTCCGAGTTTTCGTTACGGACAACCTTCTGATGGAGGTGGTGTCGGCAACGGAGAAGCAGATGTAGGAGATGAAGTTGGTGACGGACCACCACAGGGTCAAGGTCAAGGTGGACAACCTGGTGATGGTGGAGACGGAGACGGAGACGGTCACGAAATTGATGTTGGAATTAGCATGGATGCTTACTTTGATATGATCGGTGAAGAACTTCAATTGCCAAATTTGCTTCCTAAAGAAAATGGAGAAATGGTCAAAGAAAAAATCAAGTGGAATCGCATTGCCAAAGTAGGAAACAATAGTTTGCTTCATAAACGCAAAACTCTCAAGAATGCTTTCAAACGATTGATTTCATCAGAAGATTACAATCCAGAAGATTTATCTAACTTTTATCCAATTAAAGATGATAAAGAATTCAGAAGTTGGAGTTCAGTTGAAGTACCCGATACAAATGCGGCTATATTCTTTGTATCAGATATTTCTGCAAGTATGGACGAAGAAAAACGAGCATTAATTCGTGAGTTGTGTTGGTATCTTGATAATTGGGTACAAAGATTTTATCAAGAAACACAAGTAAAGTATATTGTTCACGATCATCATGCACAAGAAGTAGATCAAGAAAAGTTCTACAAATATAAAAGTGGTGGTGGAACACAAATTAGTAGTGCTTTTCATTTGGTAAATGACATTGTTGAAAAAGCATTTCCTTTAAATGAATGGAACATTTATGTGTTCTATTTAAGTGACGGAGAGAATTTTGGTTCTGATAATGATTTGTGTGTAGATTATTTAAAAACAATGCAAAAGTATGCAAATTTAATTGGTATAACTGAAGTCAAGGCAGTAAGAAGTTGGGCAACGTTTTTACCTCACATACAAACTAAGTTATCAAGTGGAGAACTTGATCCGAAGACAATTGTAACTGCATCTATGGATTCTCCATCTGATGTGTTCAAAACTCTTCAAAAATTATTAACACCTGCCGATGAAGAAGTACCTTTTTAAGTTATGGGAATTGCATGGGAAGTAGATAGTTTAAACGAAGGAGTATGTCCAGAGTTGGCTGCTCTTATACCTGAGTGTTTAAAGGCGTGTTATGATAATGGACTTGATCCATATCCGTTGGTTATTGAAGAATTTGATGCGGACGAAATAGTTGAGATTGCCGCTTATGGTGGTTTTCCTGTTCGTTATCCTCATTTTAATTTTGGACAACAATTTGAGCAGTTACATCATCAGTATCATTCAGGTATGGGTAAGATTTATGAAATGGTTGTAAATACTGATCCGACTTATATGTATCTGCAACGTAACAATCCTATTGTTGATAATTTAACTGTTGTTGCACACGCAACTGCACATAGTGATTTTTTTAAAAACAATATTATGTTCAAGCATACGAATCGTAACATGATGAATGTTATGGCAAATCATAGTGATAAAATTCGTATGTACATGGATAGATTTGGTAGAAAGAAAGTAAAAGACTTTTTAAATGCAGCTCTTGCTATTGATGATTTAATTGATCCATCATTATGTTATCGTGAAAGTAGTTTAAAGAAAGCAACAAAGTTTAACTTTGAAGATCGTCAACCCCGTGAGCACGTTTCTCGTTTAGACACTAAAGAGTATATGCAGAAGTATGTTAATCCTGCACATTATATTGAAAAGCAAAGACGTGAACGTGAAGAACGACAAAAATTAGCAGAAAATAAGTTTCCATTGAAACCTGAACGAGATATTATGTTGATGATTATCAATCATTGTCGTTTAGAACCTTGGCAACAAAATATTCTTAGTATGATTCGTGATGAATCTATTTATTATCGTCCACAAGGAATGACAAAAGTTCTTAATGAAGGTTGGGCAAGTTATTGGGATTCATATATTATGGCAACTTGTAATTTTGCAGGAGACGATGGTATTTTTGATTATGCAAAACACCATGCAGGAGTTTTGGGTGGTAAATATAACATGAACAATCCATACAAACTTGGAAATACTTTGTTGCGTGATATTGAAGACCGATGGAATAAAGGTAAGTTTGGTAAAGAATACGAAAATTGCGACAATGGTGATGAAAAAAGATATTGGAATAAAAACTTAAATCTAGGTCGTGAAAAACTATATGAAGTTCGTGAGAACTATAATGATGTTACATTTTTAAATGAATTTTTTACAAGAGATTTTTGTGAGAAGTATGAGTATTTTGAATATGCTTTAGATAAATCAACAAACAAATATGTCGTTGTTAGTAAAGATCACAAAAAGATAAAAGAAAAGTTAGTTGAACGCCACGTTAATATGGGTCGTCCTGTGATTTACATGGAGAACATGAAATACAAAAATACTGAGATTTTACTTAGACACGACTTTGATGGAAGACCACTTGATATCAAATATGCAACGGGAACTATGGCATATTTACATGAAATAATGAAGAAACCAATCAACATTCTTACATACGATGTAGAAACAGAAGGTTACGGAGAAAACAAAGAAACTGTTGAAGTTGAAGTTCGTTATCGTTACAACAACGGAGAAATGAAAAGATTTGAAGGTGGGAAGTTGTAATGCGTGAAACCCATAAACCAAGTTTACCATTTTGATAATTTAAAACTTCTTAATCTACTAGATACAAATAGTGTAGATTTAGTTTATTGTGATATTCTTTATGGAACTGGTAAAAAGTTCAAAGATTATACAGATTTACCAAACAATAAAAAAGATATAGATGATCATTATATTCCTCGTTTACACGAAATGAATCGTGTGTTAAAAGAAACAGGAACCATATATCTTCAAATGGACTTGCGTATTGTTCATTGGATACGAATTTTGATGGATAATATATTTGGATATGAAAACTTCAGAAACCAAATTGTAGTAAAATTTAATATAGGTGGTCGTGGAAAAAAAGAGTTCGCAAAAAAACATGATTACATAATTGTGTATACAAAATCGAATGATTTTGTTTTCAATGATTTAGATATTCGGGTTCCATATAAATCTGTAATCAGTAAAAAACAAGATCGTCCTAATATTACCGAAGAAAAATTAAAAGTTGGAACGATACCTACAAATATTTGGGATGACATCCCATCGGGTTTAAAAGTTAAAAAACAAACTGATTATTATTCAGAAAAACACCCAAAGATACTTGAACGCATCATTAAAGCAAGTAGTAACGAGGGAGATTTAGTTGCAGATTTTTATTGTGGAAGTGGAACGACACTCGATGTTGCTAAGTCTTTAAATCGTAATTATTTAGGATGTGACATCAACAAAAAAGCAGTCGAAGTTTCACGCAAAAGAATTGAAAAAAATCTTCAAAAATCTACTTAAAAATTGACACAAAACGAGTTCTGAGATATATTTATATACACACATTAATTCGTTAATGTAATTAATAAATAACAATTGAAAAATGACAAATGAATCAAAGAATTTAGATGCCTACGGCATTCGATTAGACGTGTTAAAAAACGCAAAAGAGATGGTATGGGAAGCATGGCACATGGAAAAAGAAGAACTCCAAGAACGTGCTAAATACGATAATTCTGCTCCCGAAATACCTCCACTTCCAACTACACACGAAGTATTAGAAGTTGCTTCGATTTTTTACAATTTCGTTGAAAATGACGGAAAATCTTCTTGATTAATATAATTCTGATTGACGAATATCAAAACGAATAGTATTATATTAAGAATAATAATAAAACATACAAAAATTAAGGAATAAAAAATGGCTATTGACCTAAATAAAATAAAAGCAAAGTTGAATAATTTGTCTCAGACAAATAATCGCAAAAACTATCAATGGAAACCTCAACCTGGTAAGCAACAAGTTCGTATTGTACCATACAAGCATCAACCCGATAATCCATTTATTGAGTTGTATTTTCATTATGGAATCAATAATAGAACATACTTATCACCAAAGTCGTTTGGTCGTCCTGACCCAATCGTTGAGTTTGCTGAAAAGTTAACTCGTAGTGGTGACAAAGATGATTACCGCATGGGTCGTTCGTTAATGCCAAAGATGCGTACATTTGTACCTGTTCTTGTTCGTGGAGAAGAAGCAGAAGGAGTTAGGTTTTGGGGTTTCGGTAAAGAAGTTTACCAAGAACTATTGAGTGTTATTGCTGATCCCGATTATGGAGATATTACTGATTCTACACAAGGAAGAGACATCACCATTGAGTTTCTTTCCGCAGAAGAAGCAGGAAGATCATTTCCAAAAACTAACATTCGTGTTAAACCAAACACATCACCTATATCCGAAAATAAGAATATCGTTGATGGTGTTGCCAACAATCAAGCAGAAATCACAGAGATTTATCAAGAACTTGGTTATGATGAATTGAAGGATGCTCTTGAAAAGTGGGTAAGTGGTGAGTCTGAAGAAGATGCACCACCGGCAGAATCGGTTGATTCCGAAACTGTCAAGGTTGAAAAAACCGAAAGTGAAGTAAAGCAACCAACCGTTGCTAGTGCAACTACAGACCAAAGCAAACCAAACGCAACTTCCACGGAAGATGTAGAGGCTGCTTTTGAAGAGTTGTTTAAGTCTTAAAGAAGTAAAAAGAACTATAAGTGTGGTGGGGGTGTTCCCTCACCACACAAGTTCACAAACTAAAAATTATTAAATATGGCAAAGAAAAAAGAAGTAAAAACAGCAAGCAAATCTGATGATTTAGCAAGTGTACTTGCAGATAGTTTAAATACTGCATATAAAGACGAAGGTAAAGTTGCCTTCTTTTTAAGTGAAGGTGATGATCCGTCACTTATATCTGATTGGATTTCAACTGGTAGTAGTCTTCTTGATCTTGCTATTTCAAATCGTCCTAATGGTGGAATTCCAACAGGACGAATCACAGAACTAACTGGACTTGAACAAAGTGGAAAAAGTTTAGTATCAGGTCATATTCTTGCGGAAACTCAAAAGAAAGGGGGTGTTGCGGTATTAATTGATACCGAGACCAGTGTATCCATTGAGTATCTAAAAGCAATTGGTGTTGATACTGAAAAGTTATTGTATGTTCATGTTGACACGGTTGAAGATATTTTTGCAACGATTGACAACATCATTGCAACTGTACGTAAAAGCAACAAAGATAAACTTGTAACTATTGTAACAGATAGTGTATCAGCTGCATCAACTAAAATTGAAATGGCGGCAGATTATGCAAAGGATGGTTACGCAACCACCAAAGCAATTTTAATTAGTAAAGCAATGCGTAAGTTAACTTCAACAATCGGAAGACAAAAAATTGCATTGGTATTTACTAATCAACTCCGACAAAAGATGGGAGTTATGTTTGGTGATCCGTGGACAACGAGTGGTGGAAAAGCAATTGCGTTTCACGCAAGTGTTCGCATTCGTCTCAAAAGCATGGGTCAAATTAAAAAAGGTGCAACAACAGAAGTTATCGGTGGCAAATGCGAAGCAACTATTGTAAAAAACAGAATGGGACCTCCTCAAAGAAAAGCATCATTTGAAATTTATTTTAATCGTGGCATTGATGACATCGGAAGTTGGATAACAACTTTAAAAACTCACAAAATCTTAAAACAAGGTGGTGCTTATTATTCATTTACAGACTCTAAGGGAAAAGACTATAAGTTTATGGCAAAAGAATTTCCTGAAATGCTGAAAGATGAAGATTTAAGAACTGAACTATACACACATATATGTGATAATCTAATCATGGAATATCAATCAGCAAATAGTGTTATAGATGAAGACGTTGAGTTTACAGATAATGCTGAAATAGAAGATGCAGAACTGGCATCGGTTTCAAATGAGCAATAATAAAATATTTAGTTTATTTCAGGAATTTTCAGAAGAGCAAAGGGCTGAGTTAGACGCAAACAGAACAATAAACTCTGATGCTCTTTTAATTGATGGTATGAACACATTTATGCGTGTTTGGAGTATGTACCCAACCACGAATGACAATGGAGATCATATAGGTGGTTACACGGGGTTTCTAAAAAGTATAGGTCATGCTATTCGTTTGCGTAAACCCACTCGTTGTATAATCATATTTGATGGCAAGGGTGGTTCTTCAAGAAGACGTAAGATTTTTTCTGATTATAAAATGAAAAAGAATGTACGATTTCGTGTGAATCGTGCATTGAGTTTGGATATGGATCAAGGAGAAGAAGATAACTCAATGAAAAAACAAATAGTTAAACTCATTGAATATCTTAATATGCTTCCTGTTACAACTATTTGCATGGACAATGTCGAAGCAGATGATGTTATTGCATTACTTGCTCGTTCTTATTTCAGTGGACTTGGTAAAAAGTGTACTATAATGAGCACCGATAAAGATTTTCTTCAACTTGTAGATGATGACGTAACGATTTATAGTCCAACTAAACGAACTGTTTATACTCCTGAGAAAGTATTGCATGAATATGGAATCCATCCGAGTAATTTTTTATTGTATAGAACAATAGACGGAGACCGTGGTGATAATATAGACGGAATTAAAGGTGTAGGTGAGAAAAAACTAAAAACTGCATTTCCTGAATTTACAAATGACACAAAACTAAATATAAATGATTTATTACAAATCTCAGAGAAAAAACAAAAAGAGATGCCTTTGTATAAGAACTTTCTTAAAGAAGAAAATCAAATTTTGCTGAAACGAAATTATGATTTGATGCAACTGACTGATTCTATATTACCTGCAAGTATGCAAACAAAAGTATTTGATCATGTTGATTCTTCTGTTACAACTCTTAATAAATTTGAGTTTAGTAAAAAGTTTGCAGAAGACCAATTATGGGCTGCGTTTCCTAACCATCACAACTGGTTGATGGAAACATGGACAATTCTGAATAACTATGCGATTTCTTCACAATCGTAATTTTTTTAAAAAAAGTCTTGATTGGATTCCAATCATTTGATAATCTAATTCTTATATATGACGGAGACTATAAATAATAATGTGGATACCTTACAAAAGTTTGGGACTACATTTCAAAGTAAAACTATTCGTGCTTTAATTGACGATAAAAAGTTCTTAGAAAGAACACATGACATCATTGAAACTGAATATTGGGAGAGTGAACCAAACAAATGGATTGTAGAAGAAATACTTAGTTATTACGGCAAGTATAAACGAACAACTACTCTTGATGTTTTTAAAATCAGATGTGATGATATAGGAATTGATTCACTCAAGGCTGCGGTTATTGATCAACTTAGAAGTATTTTTACTCAAGTAGAAACGCACGACGCCGAGTTTGTTAAAAATGAGTTTTTGAACTTTTGTAAAAATCAAAAACTGAAAAATGCAATTATGCAAAGTGTTGACTTTCTTAAAGGTGGTCAATACGACTCCATTAAACGAATTGTTGATGATGCACTTAAAGCAGGAACAGAACGAAACATGGGGCATGATTATGCTCGTGATATTGAGTTAAGAATGTCAGAAACTGCCAGAGATACAATTTCAACAGGACAAGAAGTCATAGATGATTTAACAAATGGGGGACTTGGACCAGGAGAACTAGGGGTTATTATCAGTAGTGCAGGTGGAGGAAAAAGTTGGTGTTTGGCAAGTTTAGGTAAGTCAGCAATGCAACTTGGGAAAAACGTGTTGCATTATACAATGGAACTTAATGAGTGCTATGTTGGTCTTCGTTATGATAGTTGTTTTACAGGCATTCCGTTTCAGGATATCATGGAACACGAAGAAAAAGTAAAAAGTATTGTAGCAGGTATCAAAGGAAAACTTCTTATTAAAGAATATCCAACCAAAAGTGTAGGAGTGAGTACAATCCTTGCACACGCAAATTTAGCAAATACAATGGGGTATCCTGTTGATATGGTCGTGATTGACTATGCAGATATTTTATCTCCTGGTAATCACGGAAATAATGCCAACAGTTATGTTGAGCAAGGAGGAATTTATGAGGATCTCCGAGGCCTTGCGGGCGAACTCGGAGTACCTGTGTGGACTGCATCACAAGCAAGTCGTTCATCGTTAGAAGATAATATTATTGAAGCACAAAAAGTTGCGGATAGTTATCGGAAAATAATGACGGCAGATTTCGTGATAAGTTTATCAAGAAAAGCAACTGACAAAGTCAGTAACACAGGTAGATTTCATGTCATTAAAAATCGGTTTGGACCCGATGGTTTGACATTTCCAAGTAGAGTTGACACGTCTTCGGGTGTTATTGAAATATATGATGAAAAAAGTACAAAGGGTGCGGAAATAATGGTGGAAATGAATGATTCTGAGAATGGGACAAAGAATCTATTGAAAACTAAGTATGATCAAATGAATACCAATAAAAAATCATATAATAACGAAGATGTTGTTGATATTGGGTAAAAAATTCTGTATATATAGTATGTATTTTTACGATGTATTTCGTAAAATATATTTATATAATTAAATTATAATGTTAATATAAAAAACTAACAAAAGGTTACAAGTGAAAGTAAAAAAACGCAACGGTAGACTAGAAGATTTTAATGTTGATAAAATCAACAAATGTGCAGAACGAGCTGCAAAGAATTTAGATAATGTTAGTGCCAGTGAAGTATTAATTGACGCAAAAATTAAGTTGTTTGATAAAGTAACAACTATGGACATTGACAAATCACTTATTATGAGTGCTAGGTCTAAAATTGAGTTTGAGCCGAATTATGCTTATATGGCTGCAAGAATGCTTCTTAATACAATTTACAAAGAAGTATTCGGTGAAGGAGTGGACAGTGATGCATTTGAACTTCAGTATCGGAAAAGTTTTATTACGAATATGCGTAGATTAGTCCGTGAAGAAATTTTGGACGAACAACTTCTTGAGTGTTTTGATTTACGTGAACTTAGTAGTATATTGAATATTGAACGAGAAAAAGATTGGAAGTATCTTGGTATTCAAACTATATATGATCGGTATTTACTGCACATAGAAGGTCGTAGAATGGAAACTCCACAAGCAATGTGGATGCGTATTGCTATGGGTCTTGCGTTGAACGAGAAACCCGAAGAACGTCAAGCATACGCAATCAAATTTTATGAAACACTCAGTCAGTTTGATGTAGTAAGTTCGACACCAACTT